>Ga0126311_10001281_pt1 | contig 12110 bp, 9 predicted proteins | sample Plot61_FD_92539 | JGI IMG/M metagenome (GOLD analysis project Ga0126311, IMG submission 92539) | Serpentine soil microbial communities from UC McLaughlin Reserve, CA, USA - Plot61 | ecosystem: Environmental > Terrestrial > Soil > Grasslands | place: USA: UC McLaughlin Reserve, Lake County...
CGCCGTCGAGGTCGGCCCACCCGAGACGATCGTCGTCGATGGTGAGCAGGTCGAGCTGACACCGGTGTCGGTCGGCAATCCGCACGCCGTGATCCGCCGCGACCCCGATCGGCCCGAGCTGCTGCGCCTCGGCCCGCTCGTCGAGCAGCACGAGCGGTTTCCGGAGCGGACGAACGTGCAGCTCGTCCGTGTCGAGAACGAGCATGCCCTCAGCGTCGGCGTCTGGGAGCGCGGCGCAGGGGAGACGCTCTCCTCCGGCACGAGCGCGGTCGCCGCGAGCGCCGCCGCGGTCGCGAACGGCTGGTGCGCGAGCCCGGTGACCGTACACCTCGCGGGCGGGGATCTCCACGTCGCGCTGTCGGACGGCAAGGCGCGACTGACCGGCCCGGCGGAGGAGATCTGCACCGTGGAGCTCGCGGAGGAGTTTGCCCTGTGAGATTCGCGCAGCGCCTGGAGGCGGTGCCGCCGTACCTGTTCGCGGAGCTTGAGCGCAAGATCGCAGAGAAGCGCCGCGCCGGGGTCGACGTGATCAGCCTCGGCATCGGCGACCCCGACCTGCCGACGCCACAGCAGGTCGTCGACGCTTTGGCCGCCGGCGCGCGGGACCCGCGGACGCACCAGTACCCGACGAACCACGGCTCGGAGGAGTTTCGCGAGGCGGCGGCATCCTTCTATCGCGACCGCTTCGGCGTCGAACTCGACCCGGCTTGCGAGATCGTCCCGGCTCTCGGCGGCAAGGAGGCCGTCGGCCACATCGCGCTCGCGCTGCTCGACCCGGGCGACGTCTGCCTTTCACCGGATCCCGGCTACCCGCCCTACACCTCGGGCCCCGTCTTCGCGGGCGCCGAGGTGCGGTACCTGCCGCTCGAGGAGGCGAACGGGTTCCTGCCGGACCTCGACGCCATCGCCCCCGAAACGCTCGCACGCGCGAACCTTCTCTTCCTCGACTACCCGAACAACCCGACCGGCGCGGTGGTGGAGCCGGGGTACTTCGAGCGCGTGGTCGCGTTCGCGCAGGCGAATGAGCTCGTGGTCGTCCACGACAACGCCTACTCGGAGCTCTGCTACGACGGCTACCGCGCGCCGAGCTTCCTCGAGACTCGAGGGGCGACGGAGGTCGGCGTCGAGATCTTCTCGCTCTCGAAGGGGTGGAACATGACCGGCTGGCGCTCGGGCTTCGTCGCCGGCAACGCGGATGTGGTCGAGCGCTACCGGCAGCTGAAGACGAACCTCGACTCCGGCATGTTCGAGGCGGTGCAGCGGGCCACGATCGTCGCGCTCACCGAGGCGCGCGAGTTCCCCCGCGAGATGTCGACCGTTTACGAGCGGCGCCGCGACGTCGTGGCCGAGTCACTTGCGGCGATCGGCCTGGAGGTCGACCCGCCGCGGGCGACCCCGTACTTCTGGGTGCGTGTGCCCGCCGGGCACACCTCGGAGTCGTTCGCCGAGCTCGTGCTCCAGGAGGCCGGCGTCGTCGTGTCGCCAGGCCCCGCGTACGGGCCGAGCGGCGAGGGGTTCTTCCGGCTTTCGCTCACCGTGCCGGACGAGCGCCTCGAGGAGGCGGTGCGCAGGATCGAATCGTCGCTGAAGAGGGGCATAATCCCGGCGTGACACATCAGCCCGACCCTGCGCCGGGTGCCGAGCCCGAGCGCGGGTTCGTCCTCGCCGCTCCGCCGAAAGGCGCCGACTTCGACGCGGAGCTGGCCGAGCTCCGAGAGCTGGCGCGCACCGCCGGTGTCGACCCTGTCGCCGAGCTCGTCCAGCACCGCGACCGTCCGGATCCGCGGACGTACGTCGGCAAGGGCAAGCTCGAGGAGCTGCGGGAGGCGTTCAAGCGTTCCGGCGCCGAGTCGCTGATCGTCGACGACGAGCTCTCACCGGTGCAGCAGCGGCGTCTGGAGGACGCGCTGCAGGCGCGGGTCGTCGATCGCACGCAGTTGATCCTGGACATCTTCGCCCAGCACGCCGTCAGCGCCGAGGGCAAGCTCCAGGTCGAGCTTGCCCAGCTGGAGTACAACCTGCCGCGGATGCGCGGCCTCTGGCAGCACCTCGAGCGACTGGGCGGCGGCGTGGGGACGAGGGGCCCGGGCGAGAGCCAGCTCGAAACCGACCGGCGACTGGCGCGGAGGCGGGTGACGCTGCTCCGCGACCGTCTGCGGCGGCTGGCGAAGCAGCGCAACACGCGGCGCAAATCGCGGCGGCGGTCGGAGACGCCGACAATCGCGCTCGCCGGCTACACGAACGTCGGCAAGTCGACGCTGCTGAACGCGCTCACCGATGCCGGCGTCTCCGTCGACGACCGGCTGTTCGAGACTCTCGATCCGACGACGCGCGGCTTCGAGGTCGACGGACGGCGCTACCTCGTGACCGACACCGTCGGCTTCATCAGGAGGCTGCCGCACCAGCTCGTCGAGGGCTTCGCTGCGACGCTCGAGGAGACGCTCGTCGCGGACGTCGTGCTCCACGTCGCCGACGCCTCGGCCTCGGACGACGAGCTCGACGCGATGCTGGCGGCCGTCGATGCCGTGCTCGGCGAGATCGGCGCTACGGAGCTGCCCGTCGAGCTCGTGCTGAACAAGATCGACGCCGTGGACTCGCTCCGGCGCAGGCGTCTCTCGAACCGCTTCCCGGACGCGCTCCAGGTGTCCGCGCAGACCGGAGAGGGTCTCGGGGAGCTGCGCGAGCGCGTAGCAGGACGGTTCGGCGAGCGCTTCGAGGCGGTGCGCCTTCTGATCCCGTACGACGAGGGAGCCCGCCTGGCCGAGCTGTACGCGCTCGGCACCCCGGTCGACGAGCGGTCGGACCGACCCGAAGGCGTCTTCGTGCGGGCGCGCCTGCCCAAGCGCGATCTGCGCCGGTTCGCGCCGTACCTCGTGCTCGAGTCCGAGGCGCGCTCGAGCGCGTGATCGAGCTGCCGATCCACCGCCTGCGCGACGATGCGGTCGTGCCCGAGCGCGCCTACCCAGGCGATGCCGGGCTCGATCTCGCCGCCTGTGAGCGCCACGAGCTTGCGCCGGGGGAGCGCGCTCTCGTTGGTACGGGTCTGTCGGTGGCGATCCCCGACGGCCACGCCGGCTTCGTCCAGCCGCGCTCCGGCCTCGCCGCACGGCACGGGCTGACGATCGTGAACTCGCCCGGTCTAGTCGACTCCGGCTACCGGGGTGAGCTGCGCGTCGTACTGCTGAACACCGATCCGCACGAGCACTTCGTCGTCGAGCCCGGCATGCGGATCGCGCAGCTCGTGGTGCTGCCGGTGCCCGAGGTCGAGCCGGTCGAGGTGGCAGAGCTGCCGGAGAGCGAGCGCGGCGTCCGCGGCTTCGGCTCCTCGCACGCCTGATGGGCGAGCCGCGCATCCGCGTCTCGGCGCTGCTGCGCTGGCAGGACAGTCTTCTCTTGTGCAGGCATGAGAAGAACGGACGCGAGCACTGGCTCCTGCCCGGCGGTGGGGTCGACTCCGGCGAGAGCCTCGTCGACGCGCTCCACCGCGAGCTGGCCGAGGAGGTCGGGCTGGACGGCGAGGTGCCGGTCGAGGGCCCGATCGCGATCGTCGACTCGATCGCGCCGATGCGCAGCTTCGCGGCCAAACACGTCGTCCACATCATCTTCGCCGGCGACCTGAGCGGTCGCTCGCTCGAGCGCGTCACCTCGCACGACGCGGCGGTGCGCGGACATCGCCTGTTCAAGGCGGACGAGCTGGACGAGATTGTCCTGCACCCGCCGATCCAGCGCTTCCTCCAGCGGTGGACGCCCGGCGATCCGGCCGTCTACCTCGGCGCCCTGTGGGTGCCGTAGTCCGCTAGTAGCGGCCGCCGCGCGTTCGCGCTCGCTCGGCGCTGATCGCATGGGCTGCGCGTTCGAGCTCGTCCGGCAGCGGCTCGAGCTGCGGCGGGTCGCCGGTGCGGTGGGCAAGCGCTTGTGCGAGCAGCCAGTCCGCGAACCACGGGTTGCGCGGTAGCAAGGGACCGTGCAGATAGGTGCCGAGGACCCGGCCGGCGCGGCAGCCCTCGTAGCCGCTCTCGCCGTCGTTTCCGAATCCGGCGAGGACGCGGCCGAGCGGCTCCGCTCCGTCCTCCAGCACCGTCCGACCCGCGTGGTTCTCGAAGCCCGCGAGCGTCCGCCGTTCCCCGGGCTCGAGCTCGCACTCGAGCAGGACGTCGCCGATCATCCGCCGCTCTCCCGCGATCGTGTGGAGTGGCAGCAGGCCGACGCCGGGGAGCTCGTCGCCACTCTGGTCGCGGTAGAAGCGCCCGAAGAGCTGGTAGCCGCCGCACACCGCCAGTGCGGCCGCGCCGCCGCCGATGGCCTCGCGCAGCGCCTGTGCCATGGACACGAGCGCCGGCGCGATCAGCTCCTGCTCGCGGTCCTGGCCGCCGCCCACGTAGTAGAGATCGTGTTCGCCGGGCTGCACGACGTCGCCCGGCCCGAGCGCCCGCACCTCGACGTCGTGGCCGCGCCACGCGGCCCGGCGGATGAGGACGGCGATGTTGCCGCGGTCGGCGTAGATGTTCAGGTAGTCCGGGAACAGGTGCCCGACGACGATCCTCACGCTGCCTCCTCCCAGTAGGGCCGCGCGTAGCCGCGTTGTGCCAGCAGTCCGCGGAGCGCGAGCATCGCGGTGTAGGTCGGCAGCGCGGCGAGCTCGCCCCCGGGCGGGGTCAGCTCGAGCGCGCGCTCGAGCGCCCGCTCGAGCGAGGGCACGACGTCGATCGCGGACGCGTCGACGCCCGCGTACTTGAAGCGGAGCGCGAGCTCGGCGGCCCGCTCACCCGATGCGACCAGGCGGTCGAGCGTGCCGACGAGCGGCTCGAAGTCGACGTCCCAGATCCACGAGACGTCGCGGCCGTCCGCGATCTCGTCGTTCAGGGCGATCAGCAGGAGCGAGGGGGAACCGCCGTTGACGAGCGTCCGCACCACTTCGTTCGCGCCGGCCGGGTTCTTGATCAAGAGGACGAGCAGCGATCGGTCGGCGACCACGATCCGCTCGAACCGGCCAAAAGCAGCCGAGAATCCCTGGAGGCCCCGCTGAATCTCGTCGAGAGACGCGCCGAGCGCCCGCGCGAGTGCTGCCGCGGCGAGTGCGTTGTACACGTTGTAGAGGCCGGGGACTCGCAGCTCGACACGACGAGAACCCTCTGGCGCGGCGAGCTCGAAGGAGACGCTGTCCAGCCCGTTCAGCTGGATGTCGCGGGCAGAGACGTCGAGCGGCGGCCGCGCATGGCCGCAGGAAGGGCAGCGGTAGTCGCCGAGATGGCCGATGTAGGCCGCCGCGTAGTCGTACGCGGTGCCGCAGCGGACGCACCATTTGGAGTCGGCCGCGTGCTGGAGCTCGGTGGACCCGTGCCGCGGGTCGTCCAGCCCGAACGTGACGCGGCGGCCCGGCGCGCGCTCCGAGGCGAGGTCGCCGAGCTGAGGGTCGTCCGCGTTCGCGACGAGGACGGTCGCCTCGGGCAGCTCGCGCGCCATCGTCCGCCAACGACCGGCCAGGAGCTCCAGTTCTCCGTAGCGGTCGAGCTGGTCGCGGAAGAGGTTCCCGAGCGCCAGCGCGCGTGGCCGTACGCGCCGGGCGACCTCCGGCAGCGCCGCCTCGTCGACCTCGAACAACCCGAGCTCGGCCCCGCGCGCAGCCACCAGGGCGGAGGCGACGCCGGACACGAGGTTCGCGCCTGCACGGTTGTGCGCCAGCCGGCGGGAGGGGCCGAGAATCTCCGCCACCATCGCGGCGGTCGTGGTCTTGCCGTTCGTCGCGGAGACGAGCGCCGATCCCTGCGGCAGCCGCTCCGCCAGGCGGTCGACCGCGCCGGGATCGAGCTTCCAGAGCAGCTTGCCGGGCAGCGTCGTCCCTCCACCGGCCCCCGCGACGCGGGAGAGCCGCGCCGCGGTCCGCGCAAGGCCGATCTCGAGGGCGAGCGGGACGCGCACGGCGGCACGGTACCTCGCGCCGGTCGAGGTCACTCGGTCGAGGGAACTTTCCGGGCCGTCACCCTGGAGGGGGATGTAGCGGAACCCGTCCTCGGCCTAGGTTCTGCCCGGTTTCGCGGCGGTGGCTTTCCGGCCTTGCCGCGAGGTAGGCAGTCATGCGGCCCGCGCGACGGCGCGGAAAGGAGACATCGAGAGTGAGGATGAACGGTGGCAACCGTGGAGAGACGCGATCCAGCGCGCTGTGGGATACCGGCAACCGTGGCGGCGAGTCTCGTTCGAGCGCGCTGGGCAAGGGCGGCCGAGGAGCCATCACCGCACTTGTGGCGATGCTGGCCATCAGCGTTCCTCTCGCGTCCAGTGCTGTGCATCTCAGGCACGCAAAGCTGAGCGCCGGCGCGCTCAAGCAGACATGGGTTTCGCCCGGGCTCCTGCGGGGGGCCAAGCGGCACCCGAACCGGTACGTGCGCGTGATCATCCAGAGCACCAACGGCCAGCTTTCGCCGGCGGTCTCCGCGTTCACGCACGTCAACCAGTACGCGGACGACGATCGCACCGGCGTCGACCGGCGCCTGCGCCTGATCGACGGCGTTGCCGCGACGGTGAAGGCAAGCGCCGTGGCAAGGCTGGCCAAGCTTCCGAACCTGATCGTGACCCCGGACGTCGCGGTTCACGTCAGCGGGTACAGCTCCGGCCAGCTGTGGCCGTACGAGACTGGCGTCTCGAAGGGCTGGAGCGGCGGCGACGCGCCGAAGGCTGGAACGTTGCCGACGATCGCGATCGTCGACTCCGGGATGCAGACGGGTCGGACCGACTTCGGTAACCGTGTGCTGACGAACGTCAGGTTCAGCACGCTGCCCGACGACTCCGCGGGCGACGGCCGTGGTCACGGCACGTTCGTGGCCGGCATCGCCGCAGGCGGAGCCGACAACTACACGGGCGGCGCGCCTCAGGCCCCGCTTGTGTCGCTCGACGTCATGGATGACCACGGCGTCGCGCGGACGAGCGACGTGATTGCGGCGGCGCAGTGGATCCTCGCGAACAAGAGCACGTACAACATCCGGGTCGCGAACTTCTCGCTGCACTCGAGCACGAAGAGCCACTTCTTCCGCGACCCGCTCGATCGGGCGGTCGAGAAGCTGTGGTTCAACGGCGTGACGGTGATCGCGGCGGCCGGTAACTACGGCGTCCCGACCGGCCCGAGCGGCGTCGCATACGGACCTGGCAATGATCCGTTCGTGATCAGCGTCGGCGCGATCGACATCGGTGGCACGAAGAACATCCACGACGACATCAATGCACCGTGGTCGGCCTACGGCCGAACCCCGGACGGATTCATGAAGCCTGACCTGGCCGCGCCGGGGCGCTACATGGTTGGCCCGGTGCCGGCCGCATCGTCGCTCGCCGTCGAGAAGGCGGGCAACGTCGTCGCGCCCGGCTACATCCAGCTCTCGGGGACGTCGTTCGCAGCACCGATCATCTCGGCCGCTGCTGCGCAGCTCCTGGCGAAGCACCCCGAGTACACGCCCGATCAGGTCAAGGGCGCGCTGATGGTCTCGACGAAGCCCGTCGACGGCGCGCCCCTCGGCTCGGTCGGCGTCGGCGAGATCCAGGTCAGCAATGCGGCAGCCGTCATGGCTCCGCCGAACCCCAACCAGGCGCTCGACCAGTTCGTCAAGAGCGACGGGCTCGGCACGCGCGTGTTCGACGCCGTCAGCTGGTCGGATCTGGCGAAGGTGAACGTCTCCTGGGATTCCGTTTCCTGGGCCGACGTCTCCTGGGCTGACACCGCCGCGAGCGCGGTCTCGTGGGCCGACGTCTCCTGGGCGTCTGTCTCATGGGCGGATGTCTCCTGGGCCGACGTTTCGTGGGCCGACGTCTCCTGGGCCGATTCCTCTTACGAGGACGCGGCTGAGGGCGACGCGGCGACCGACCCGAGCTCCTACGAGCTCACGCCGGCACAAGCGGCAGAGATCCTCGCCGACCCCGAGCTTGCGCCGGACCCGAGCGCGCTGCCGGCCGACGTTGCCGCCGTCGTCGCGGAGCCCACCGGTTCCGGCTGAGACGACGGACGGGCAGAGCAACTTCAGGAGGGGCCGGCGCACAGCCGAGCCCCTCACTCTTTCGGGGGATATTCGAGGCGTAGTCAAAAAGGGGGATGTGACCCCCTGCTGACGGGCGTAGCTTCCAGTGGTGGTGGGCGAGTAGACGGAGGTCACCACGGAGGAAGGCTTGTGTTCCTGCGGAATCGCGCTGGCAGCGTGGAGATCGGAGACGGAGAGCAGGCGATGACGAGCATCGAGCTCAGCCTGACGAGGGTGGGGGAGGTACCGGGATGAGCGCGATCCCGAGCTCCATCGCACACGACGTCGAGGCGGTCGGGGCGGACGTGCCGAAGCTCGCGCCACGGGCTGCCGGCTACTTCTTCGTCGTCGCGGCCGTAACGATGGCGACCGTCGTCCCGCTGCTGTCGCGCCTGAGCCCGAGCACCCCGGGGTGGGCGACGTTCGTCATCCTCGCCACGATCGCGGCCGTCGCGCAGCTGTTCGTCGTCCGCACGCCGCGGAACCAGTCGTACCACACGACGATCGTCTTCCTGATCCCGGCTGCGATGCTGCTCCCGCCGGAGCTCGTCGCGCTGATCGCGCTGATCCAGCATGTGCCGGAGTGGCTGAAGAACCGCAGCGCCTGGTACATCCAGATCTTCAACATCAACAACTGGACGCTCTCGATGCTCGCCGCGTACGCCGCGTTCCACGGCGTCGTCGACCTCGGCTCCGGCAACGAGCTCGTCTACGCAGGCGCCGGCCTTGCCGCCGCCGCCGCCATCGTCGGCGTCAACCATCTGCTGATGGCGCCGATGCTCCACCTGGCCCGCGGCCATTCCCTGCGCGAATCCGGCCTCTTCTCGTTCCCGAGCCTCTCGACCGACGTCGTCCTCGCGATGCTGGGCGTGGCGATGGCCGCCTTCTGGGTGCGCAACCCCTGGCTGATCCCCTTCTCGGTTGCGCCGCTGCTGCTGATCCACCGCTCACTCTCGGTGCCGCAGCTCCAGGAGGAGGCGCGCGTCGACGCCAAGACCGGCCTCTTCAACGCTCGCCACTTTGCGGCCGCGTTGAACGAGGAGCTCTTGCGTGCGGAGCGGTTCGACCGGCCGCTCTCGCTCGTGATGGCAGACCTCGACCTGCTGCGCGACATCAACAACACCTACGGCCATCTCGCCGGCGACGCCGTCCTGCAGGGCATCGCCGAGGTCTTCCGCTCTCAGCTCCGGCACTACGACGTGCCGGCGCGCTTCGGCGGCGAGGAGTTCGCGATCCTGCTGCCGGAGACGCCGCCGGAGCAGGCGTTCGAGATCGCCGAGCGAATCCGGCGCGCCGTCGCCGGCCGCGCCTACGACGTCGAGACGTCGAGCGAGCCGATTCGCGCGACCGTCTCGATCGGCGTCGCCGCCTTCCCGCGCGATGGCTCGGACGCCAACGAGCTGATCCACCAGGCCGACCTCGCCGTCTACCGCGCGAAGCTGCAGGGGCGCAACCGGGTCCTCGATGCCAGCTCCGAGCCGCTGTTGATGCCCGAGAAGCGGCAGGGCCGGCTCGTCGCAGTGCCGGAGGACGGCGACCACGTCGTGCCGCTGCCGCCGGCGCCCGAGAGCGCCCCGGCCCAGGAGCGCCGCCACCCGCGGCCGCACGCCATGCACGGCCCGCGTTTCCTCTCGCTCTCGCGGCGCCTGGCGATCTTCGTCGGCATCGTCAGCGCCTTCGGAGTCGTCGCCGGCATCTTCGGCGCCGTCTTCGGCACCAGCACCGACTGGATCGGCCTGGTCGCCCTGGTCGCGCTCGTCGGCGCGGGGCAGGCGCTCGCGCTCGAGGTAGACGACGGCTCGATCTCCGTGAGTGCCGTCGGCTCGATTGCCGGCGCAGCGTTGTTCGGCCCGCGGGCCGCACTGGCTCTCGCCCTCACGATCGCCGCGGTCGAGTGGAGCGCAAGGCGCTCGCCGTTTCACTACGTGGTCTTCAACGTCGGCACGCTGTCGCTCTCGTCCCTCGCCGCAGCAGCCGTGTTCACGGCCGGCTTCGGGGGCGAGCTCGGCAAGTTCGTCTACGTCGCCGCGGGCATCGTGGCGGGAGCGACGTACTTCGGCGTCAACATGAGCCTGCTCAGCGCAGTGGTCGCGATCGAGGGCCACGAGCGCTGGTGGGCGGTCTTCAGGGAGCGCTTCGCGTGGCTCGCGACGCACTACCTCGTCTACGGCTTCATCGCCGGCGTCATCTACGTCGGCTACGACGCGGCGGGCGTGTGGGCGCTCGCGGTCTTCGCCGTCCCGCTGCTCCTGATGCGGAAGACGCAGGAGGCCTACCTCCGGCACACGCAGCGCAGCGCGCAGAAGCTGCGGGTCGCAGCCGAGACGATCCAGACCCAGAACGTGTCGCTCGAGCATGCGAACCGCCTCCTGAGGGAACGCTCGACCGCCGCGATGGAGAGCCTCTCGGCCACCGTCGACGCCCGAGACGCCTACACCGCCGGCCACTCGCGGCGCGTGCAGCAGCTGGCCCTCGCGATCGGCCGCGAGCTGAGTCTCTCGCAGGCCGAGCTCGACCTCCTCGGGCACGCGGCGCTCTTCCACGACATCGGCAAGCTCGCGATTCCGGACGCGATTCTCTTGAAGCCTGCCAGCCTGACTTCCGAGGAGTGGGAGCTGATGCAGCGCCACGCCGACGAGGGCGCGCGGATCATCGACCGCCTCGGCTTCTTGAACGACGCCGTCCCGGCGATCCGCCACCATCACGAGCGCTTCGACGGCACCGGCTATCCGGACGGCCTGAAGGAGGAAGAGATTCCGCTCGGCGCCCGCATCATCCACGTGGCCGACGCGCTCGACTCGATGCTGACCACGCGCATCTACCGCGCGGCTCGCCCGGCCTCGCAGGCGCTCGGCGAGCTTCGCCGTGCCGCCGGCACCCAGTTCTGTCCGCGCTGCGTCGCGACCCTCGAGCGGATCTTGCCGATCGAGGCCGTCGACGACGAGGACACGCGTCCGCGCGTTCTCGTCGCGTCGTAGTCGGCTGCGCTAGCAAACGTCGGCAAACGCTAGTGCCGGGTTTGCATCCGGGCAAGGATGCTCTATCCTTGTTGGAGAACGATGCCTCGCCGGCCCCAGTACCGCGCGCTCGCGAGCATCGACCGGAAGGCGCTCGAGGCTTTCCAGGCCGGCATCCGCAAGCGCTATACGGACGAGCAGATCCTCGCCGAGCTGACCGCCTGCGCGAACCGGCTCGGCCGGTCGCCGACCATGCGCGAGTTCGCTGCCGACCCGAAGACGAGCGTCCACCCGCAGACGGTGATCGAGCACTTCGGCAGCTGGAACGAGGCAAAGCGGACGGCGGGCCTGGTGCCACGGCGCTTCGCCACGCGCGACGAGCTCCTCGACCTGTTGAAGGGGCTGGGAGAGGAGCTCGGGCGCATTCCCACTGCCCGCGACATCGAGGAGCACCGCGGGCGTATGCCATCGAAGTCGCTTTACTGGCACACCTTCGGCTCGCTCGCGAACGCGCTCCGCGAAGCGGGCTTCGACGTGCCCGTCGGGGAGGAGAAGCTCGAGCGCGCCCTGGAGCAGGGGATGGAGCTCGCCCGGAAGCTGAAGCGCCTGCCGAAGTTCGCCGACTGGGCCGAGGCGCGAAAGCAGGACGAGGCGATGCTGACCGAGTGGCAGATCTACCGCATGTTCGAGGGACGGAAGGGCGCGTGGTCGACCTTCCAGTTCCTGGTAGGTGAACGGCTGGCCGCTGCCGGCGCGCGGGTCGCGGCCGACGGCCGCCTCGTCTGACTAGGCGAGCGAGGCCAGCGCGGCGAGGCGCTGGAGGCAGAACGCACCTTCGTGCGGCGCGCGTACGGCGGGAAGCGTGCGTTCCTCGAAGTCGCTGTCCGGCTTGAAGCGCCGCTTCTCGAGCAGCTGGCCGTCTCCGATGACGGCGAGCGTACCCTCGTCGAGCTCGCGCTTCCGCAGCTTCAGGCGCAGGAACCTCTCGGTCACTTCGAGCGCTTCCTTGGTGGAGGCGAACAGCACCTCGTCGCGGCCGGTTCCGAGCCAGAGCGGGCGGCCGACGCCGCGGGCTAGGAAGAGCGTGCTCGTCCGGCGCTCGTCGAGCCATGCGGTCGCTATCGAGCCGCGAAGCTGCTCGAGCGCCTCCGGC
>Ga0126311_10001282_pt1 | contig 12103 bp, 12 predicted proteins | sample Plot61_FD_92539 | JGI IMG/M metagenome (GOLD analysis project Ga0126311, IMG submission 92539) | Serpentine soil microbial communities from UC McLaughlin Reserve, CA, USA - Plot61 | ecosystem: Environmental > Terrestrial > Soil > Grasslands | place: USA: UC McLaughlin Reserve, Lake County...
TCACAGAGGTCGAGCGAGACGACGGGGACGGCGCCGGTGTCTTCGAGGTCGAGGTCACGCGCGACGACGGCAGCCAGGTCGACGTGCATCTAGATCGTGCCCTCAACGTTGTCGGCGAGGGGACCGGCGACGACGGATCCAACGATCAGGACGGACTTAAAGAGGACTGATCCCACCAGCGGATCCTGATCGAAGGAGGACGGAATACACCGCCAACGTGGCGGGTCCGGGAGAGATCTCTGCCGCTAGGAAGAACGAGGCTGCCGTAACTGGGCGGAGACGAGCGAGCGGAAGCGATTGGAGAGGAGGAACGATGGGTGGGAAACACGCAAGACCACTGGCGCGTGGCGTAGCGGCACTCGCGCTGGCAGCAAGCCTGGCGGTGGTAGGGGCGTGCGAGGCCGATCCGACGTCGGAGAAGGCGGCAAGCCCCACAACATCGACTGCTGTGGAAGTAGGATCCAGGAGGATTCCCCAGCCCGTCGTTCCCGGCGATATCCCAGTCGCTTCGCAGAGCGAGCGGGTCGATCTCAGCATGCCGACGTTCTCGGATCCCACCAACGTCACGAACCCGCTGTTCCCCGTCTCGAAGCAGGAGTCGGTCCTGATGCTCGGCCATGTTGATGGCAAGCCGTTCCGGACCGAGGTCACGCTGCTGCCTGAGACCAGGATCATCGAGTGGCAGGGCCAGCAGGTCGAGACGCTCGTCTCCCAGTACACCGCGTATCTCGACGGGCGTATCCAGGAGGCCGCATACGACTTCTACGCCCAGGCCAACGACGGATCCGTCTGGTACTTCGGTGAGGACGTCGCAGATTTCGAGGGCGGCGCTATCGTGACCAAGGAGGGCACCTGGATCGCCGGCAAGGACGGCCCTGCCGCGATGATCATGCCCGCCAACCCGAAGGTTGAAGATGTGTACCGGACCGAAAATAATCCAGGTATCGCGTTCGAGGAGGTCACCGTCAAGTCAACCGACAAGACGCTCGACGGACCTCTGGGCCCCATTGACGGCGGGCTCGTCGCCGAGGAGCTCCATATGGACGGAAACACCGAGGACAAGCTCTTCGCCCCAGGCTACGGCGAGTTCTACACGGCAGGCGGAGGCGACGTCGAGGCCCTCGCCCTCGCGGTGCCCACCGACGCGGCGTCCGGGCCTCCACCGGCCGAGCTCGGTGACCTCTACAGCGGCGCGCTCGACGTCTTCGACGCGGCCCAGTCCAAAGACTGGAACGCGGCTTCTTCCACGGTCGGGAAGATGATCGCAGCCTGGGAGACCTACGAGGCAGGCGGAGTGCCGAAGATGATCGAGCCCCGGATGACCGACGCCCTCGCGGCTCTCGCCAGAGCGGTCGACGCCCGTGGCGCCGCGCAGGCCCAACAGGCAGCGATCGACGCCGCCCAGTGGAGCCTCGACCTCCAGCTGCGCTACCGACCTCCGGCCGAGATCGACCTGGCCCGCTTCGACCTCTGGGCCGCCCAGCTCACGCTGGACGCGTCGGCGGGGGACGCGGGCGCAATCGGCGGTGATGTCTTTACCATCGGCTACATCCGGGACCGTATCCTAAACACCCTGGATGGTACCGATGTCGTCCGCGTCGACACCGAGGTCCAGAAGCTCCAGACCGCGGCGAGCGATGAGGATCTCGCCGCGGCAACCGACGCTGCCGAGCGTCTCCGAGACACCATCAGGCAGTCCCAGGAGTGAGGTACCGCAGGCGGCATTCCGTCTGGTCGCACCTGCGCCTGTTGAGCTCGAGAACCTTCGTCGCGAGGCGATCAAAGGGGAGAAGACGATGAGAAGGAGCGTGACAACTCTGGCCCGCAGTGCGGCGGCGCTCGCGCTGGTGGCCGCTCTGGTGGCGGTGAGTGGGTGCGGAACCGAGCCGACAAAAGGGAGTGCGGGAGGAGCCGCCGGAACATCGGAGAAGGCGCTGCCACCATACGCGCCGGAGGTAGCCGAAGAGAAGGCGGCGAGCTACGCTCCGCAGATAGATCCCTCCAACTTCGTCGAGAAGATAGACAACCGCTACATGCCGCTCACACCAGGCACCACGTTCGCGTATGAGGGTAGGACGGCGGACGGCCCAGAGCGCGTGGAGACTTACGTCAGCCACAACACCAGGGAGGTGCTCGGCGTGAAGTGCACCGTCGTCAGGGACAAGGCATTCCTGAACGGGAAGCTGAGCGAAGACACCTTCGACTGGTACGCCCAGGACAGGGACGGCAACGTCTGGTACTTCGGCGAAGACACGAAGGAGTACGAGAACGGCAAGGTAGTTAGCACCAAGGGTTCGTGGGAAGCCGGCGTGGACGGCGCGAAGCCGGGGATCGTGATGGAGGCGAACCCGCGGGTGGGAGACTCCTACCGCCAGGAGTACTACGAGGGCGAGGCCGAGGACATGGCCGAGGTACTCAGCCTCGACGCTTCCGGTCTCAACGACGCTGTCACCGTTCCTTACGGGTCCTTTGGCGACGTCCTGATGACCAAGGAATGGAATCCGCTCGAGCCCGGCGTCCTCGAGTACAAGTACTATGCGCTGGGCACAGGGCTCATCGGAGAAGAACAGATCCTGGGCGGAACGGACAGGAGCGAGCTGGTGGACATCAAGGCCGGGCAATGAAGCCCCATCCAGCGAACTACCCGGCAGTAATTTGATCCTGCTGCAGACCCAGGGTGCTGTATCCTTTGATCGACGATCTCTATAGTGTGACGATCGCAGAGAGCGCGGCGAAGGAGTAATCCTATGTCTCCCGTAGATCGTGCCGATCCGTCGTACAAGGTACGCCATTCCACGGCCCACGTGATGGCGCAAGCCGTCAAGGAGATGTTCCCGGAGACAAAGCTAGCTTGGGGGCCGCCCCACGACAGGTTCGCGAACGGCTTCTACTACGATTTCGACCTGCCCCGCGCGCTGACGCCCAAGGATTTCCCGGAGATAGAGACGCGCATGCGCCGGATCATCCAGGGCAATCACCCGTTCCGGTACCGGGTCGTCGACGCCGATGAGGCCCATGAACTGTTCAGAGACCAGCCATACAAGCTGGAGACGATCGACGATCTGGTGGAGGGAAGGGATGAGTACGGTGAAGTCCGCTCCGGCGGCCCCGTTATCTCGACGTACAGACAAGACACGTTCGAAGACCTTTGTCTGGGACCTCACCTCGAGCGCACAGGTCAGATCCCTCTGGATGGCTTCAAGCTGCTGGACGTCTCCGGAGCGTACTGGCGGGGGAGCGAGCAGAACAAGATGCTCCAGCGCGTCTCCGGTACGGTCTGGCCCCGGAAGGAGGATCTGGAGCACTACTTGTGGCAGCTTGAGGAAGCGGAGAAGCGCGACCATCGCCGTCTTGGCAGCGAGCTCGATTTGTTCAGTATCCAGCCCGAGGTCGGGTCGGGGCTGGCCCTCTTCCATCCGAAGGGCGCCCTGGTCCGCACGCTCATGGAGGATTACTGGCGCCAGCGGCATCGCGCCGGCGGCTACGATTTCGTCGTCACGCCCCACATCGGGCGGTCGGTGCTCTGGGAGACGAGCGGTCACCTGAGGTGGTACAGGGAAGGGATGTACGCGCCGATCGACATAGAGGAGGAGCAGTACTACCTCAAACCGATGAACTGCCCGTTCCACATGCTGATCTTCAACAGCCGGGTACGCAGCTACCGCGACCTGCCCATGCGCTTCGCGGAACTCGGCACTGTGTACCGCTACGAACCTTCGGGCACGTTGCGAGGGCTGCTACGCGTGCGCGGCTTTACGCAAGACGACGCGCACCTGTTCTGCCGTCCGGATCAGATGGAGGCGGAGATCGACCGCGTCCTGGACTTCTGCCTGTCGGTCCTGGCCGCTTACGGTTTCGTTAACCCGGAGATAGAGCTGAGCGTCCGAGATCCACAGACGCCTGAAAAGTACGCGGGCAGCGATGCCGACTGGGAGATGGCGGAGTCTACGCTGGCGGCGGCTCTTGACGCGCATGGTCTGCCGTACGAGCGTATGGAGGGCGAGGCGGTCTTCTACGGCCCGAAGATCGACCTCAAGATCCTCGACGCTCTGGGCCGCCGTTGGCAAGCGTCGACCATTCAATTCGACTTCAACCTTCCGGAGAGGTTCGACCTGACCTACGTGGGCACGGATGGCCAGCCGCACCGCCCGTACATGGTACATCGTGCCTTGTACGGCTCGATCGAACGCTTCCTGGCGCTCCTGATCGAACACCATTCCGGCGCGTTCCCCGTCTGGCTGGCACCGAGCCAGGCGGTAATTATCCCTATCACAGACCGTAACCTGGACTATGCCCGGAGAGTGGGCAACAGATTGGCCGCGGCGGGGTTACGGGTCGCGGTAGACGATCGCGCCGAGCGGATGAACCCGAAGATCCGCGACGCCCAACTCCAGAAGATCCCATACATGCTCATCGTCGGGAACAGAGAAGAGCAGGCCAACGGAGTCAGCGTGCGGCTTCGCACCAACGAAGATCGGGGCATGACCGACCTGTCCGACTTTATAGATCACGTGCACGAGGTGGTCGAGGCCAAGAACGGACTGTAAAGGTGCAACCTGAGAGCGGCGCGTCCTCCCAATCCCAACTAATAGGTTTCTCGAATCCCCATTTCCGTCTTGATTTAACTAATACTATTAGTCTATAATCTAATTATATTAGTTAAGCGAAGCGGGATGGTTCCGCTGGAAGGAGCAAGCTATGGGAGCAATCACCCACGAGGACCGAGGCGAGACGAGGATGTCGAGGATAGCGGGATTCTCGCGGCCGTGGGTATTGCTTCGGGTGGAGGGTGCGGCGTTGCTCGCCACGAGCGTGCTGCTGTACTGGGTAAGCGGGGGAAGCTGGTTGAAATTCGCGCTGCTGCTCCTCGCCCCCGACCTTTCGATGTTGGGGTACATCGGTGGGCCGCAGGTTGGGGCCGCACTATACAACGTCTTCCACGTGTACCCGCTGCCGGCCGTGCTGGGTGCTTTCGGTCTGTTGGGGGGAAATCAGGTGGCATTGGCGGTGGCCCTGATCTGGTTCGCCCACATCGGCATGGACCGCCTGCTGGGTTACGGGCTCAAGTATCCCGCCGGGTTCGAGGGCCCTCATCTGGGGCGGCTGTAGGAATGGGTTCGCGAGAGGAGCGAAAGTGAGATCGACAGATTACGAGGAGCGTCTGGCGCAACTGACGCGTTACCCGACGGTGTTTCCGGTAAACGCATACCTGGTGCGCGAGGAGGACGGGTTCACGCTGGTGGACACAGGCCTCTCGGGAAGCGAAGGGGAGTTTCTCGCGGCGGCGCGGGAGCGGGGAGGTGAGATACGGCGCATCGCACTCACCCACGCCCATGGTGACCATACCGGGTCCCTGGACGCCTTGCACGATGCCCTGCCCGAGGCAGAGGTGCTGGTCCCCGTGCGAGAGGTCAGCTTCCTGCGCGGGGTGCTGGATCTCACACCGGAAGAGCAATGGCTGGGGAAGCTCAGGGGCTGGTGGAAGGCCGCGAAGACTCAGCCTACCCGGGAGCTCTCTGTCGGCGACCGGGTGGGTTCTCTCGAAGTAGTGGCCGCGCCGGGGCACTCCCCTGGGCAGGTGGCGTTCTTCGATGCCAGGGACCGTACACTGATCGCCGGCGACGCATTCCAGACCCGCGCCGGCATCGCCGTCTCGGGCGTCATAAGGCCGCTCTTCCCGTTCCCTGCTCTGGCCACCTGGTCCCTGCCCACGGCTCTCGAGAGCGCCCGGAGGCTGCGGGCGCTCTCGCCCTCGCGCCTGGCTGTCGGTCACGGCCCTGTCATCGAGGATCCACTCGAAGCGATGGACCACGCCATCGAGGCCGCGGAACGCAAGACGGGGAGCGAACGACGTGTCGCCTAGAGTAGGGTTGAGCCGGGATGCGGTGGTGGAAGCCGCAGCCGCCCTCGCGGATGAGGAAGGTCTCGAAGAACTCTCTCTTTCGACCCTCGCTTCGAAGCTCGGGATACGCACGCCGTCGCTGTACAACCACGTCGCCGGCCTCGAGGGCCTGAGGCGCGAGCTCGCGCTGCTCGGCCTGCGCGAGCTGGGGAGGAGGATCGGCCGCGTCGCCATCGGCAAGAGCACAGACGAGGCCACCTTCGCGATCGCCCGCGCCTACCGCGACTTCGTAAAGGAACGTCCCGGGCTGTACGCCGCGACGGTCAGGTCCTCGCGGCTCTCCTATCCCAACGACCCGGAGTTCGAGGCCGCCGAAAGGGAGACGTTCGAAGCGGTGCTGGCCGTGCTCGCCTCCTACGGCCTGCGCGGCGAGGATGCGGTTCACGCTGCGCGAGGCCTCAGGAGTGTCGCCCACGGCTTCGCCACGCTCGAAGTAGCCGGCGGGTTCGGCATACCCCTTGACCTGGACGAGAGCTTCGACCGGCTGCTTCGCGCGTTCGTCGCAGGGTTACGGAAGCGGAAAGGCGAGCCGTAGATTCCGCTCCGGATGAAGGCGCGTGGCGCCCCGATCCAGGGTTCCCTACCTCATGCCGGCCGCGCCGCGGCCGGTTCAGAGCTCCGTGCGAGGGGCGTCGAGAGGATGAGACGCGCCACTTCCTCCGGCTCGTCTAGCTGCGGGAAGTGCCTCGCCGTTGGCAACAGGAACAGATCCGAGTTCGGGAACTTCTCGTGGAAATCGCGCGCCACGCCGGCGTTGAGGTACGGGTCGGCCTCGCCGAAGATGATCCTCACCGGCCGCCCGAATGCCCGCATCTCAGGCTCCGCACCCGAGCGGGATCTGGCAGTCCCCCACAGATCCGCATTCAGCGAGAAGAACGCCGGTTTGGTGCTCGGCGTCGCGGCGAACTGCTCGAAGAAGAGCGCTACGAATTCCTCCCTTACCTCCTCGTCGCGGATGAACCTCCTGCCTACCTGCCACCAGTACATCTTGCGGAACAGGTCGAACCTGCCCGAGACGAACCGCGCGACGTTCCTCAAGACGGGCGTGGAGAAAAGGAAGATCGCTTCGGGCGGCCGCGCGGCTCGCACCGAGCCGTAGTAGGTGTTCAGCAGCACGAGCGCCGCCACCCTGTCCGGGTGTGCTAGCGCCCAGTCGATCGCTGGCGGCCCCGAAGCGTCGTGGGCCACGAGCACGGCCTCCTTCAGCCCCAGGTGCCCGATGACCGCGTCGAGATCCCTGGTCTGGTTGTCCGCCGTGTACGGATAACCCTCCGGCTTGTCCGACCCTCCCCAGCCCAGGAAATCGAAGGACACTACCCTCCTGCCCGATAGATGCGGCACCAGCCGGTCGTACAGGTGCAGGTTGTCAGGGAAGCCGTGCATCAACACCACGGCTGGGCCCTCTCCCCCATACTCCCTCACCCTTATCCTGTACCGGCCCCGCGTCACGAATTGCTCTGCGTACTCCATCATTCACCCTTTCTCTCCAGGAACCCGGGTGGACCGCGATCCATCCCACGCTCCATAGCCATCACTTTTAGATGTGTATACACCTATTTGTTCCGGTGGATAGGTCATTGGATCCTTTTGCCACTTCGTCAGTGGATCTTGCTACGAGCTACCGGCTGGTGTCTTGGGCTGGGCGTCGGTTGCCAGGGAGACGGTCCGGGCGGTATCGCCGAGCAAGGCCTCGTATCGGTCTGAGCCCAGGGCGGTGACGACTGCTTCCTGAGCCCTCTGCCAGAGTGGGTAGGCGTCCACCAGTGCCCGCTCGCCCTCGGGCGTCACCCTGACGAGACGGGTCCTTCCGTCCTCTCCAGGTCGGACCTCGAGCAGACCTTCCCGGACCAGCGGTTTCACATTGCGGCTGAGCGTGGTCCGGTCCATCGCCATCGTCGCTGCCAGCTCGCCCACAGTCGTCTCCCCCATCAAACGGCTCGTGACCAGCAAGGTAAACTGCGTAGCCTTGAGACCGCTCGGCGCCAGTACCCCGTCGAACAACTGCGTCACAGCCCGGGCGGCCTTGCGCAGGTTGGCACAGGCGCACGCCCTGGCGACCTCCTCCAGCTTCGTCGAAGCTACTTTCCGCGGTGTCTCATTTACGTGCATATACACATATTGTCATGAGTTGGCGGCCCTGTCAAGGGTGCTAGCACACATCAGGGAGTATCATCGGGCATCGCGGCGCAACTCGTTTCCGGGATATTGCTTCGGGTGTAGCAGTATAATTTTCGCCTGGCGGCCAAGACGATCCGGGGAGAGCTACGTGGCCAGAGGCGCACCGGGCCCTTTGACGAGCGAAGTCCTGTTGCGGGACGTGACGGAAGGGGACCTCCCCATATTCTTCGAGCAGCAACTTGACCCGAACGCAAACCGCATGGCCGCATTCACGGCGAGGGACCCGGCGGACTGGGATGCCTTCACGGCGCGCTGGACCAGGATCCTGGGCGACGAGACCATCACAAAAAAGACCATACTCTTCGACGGGCACGTGGCCGGGAATGCTGCCAAAGACAACATAGCCTCTATCCGAGTCCTGGAAAAATGCGGGTTCGAGATCTCTGGCGAGGACACAGCTTTCTCCAACGCGCGCGGCCAGGAGGTCGAAGAAGTCATTCTGACGCTGATAGGGGACGAGAAAAACGAGGCACAATGATCCCGATGGAGGCTTGTGGCGCGGCTTCGCCGCAGGAAGGAGCACGGACATGAGGACCGAGGATGAGGGTATCTTCGTTGGCCCGGACGACGGCAAAGCCCACCTGAACCGATCGGCGGGCGGATGGTCGTCAAGGTCCGCGACGAGGATACAGGGGGCGGCTACGCGATCCACGACAACACGATCCCACCCGGCTCTCCTGGGCCCCGGCCTCACATCCACCGTCACCACGACGAGACCTTCTACGTTTTGGAGGGAGAGCTGACCGTGCGGGTGGAGACGCGCAAGATCACGGCTCCAACGGGCTCGTTCGTGGTGGTGCCGCGGGGCACCGTCCACCAGCCCTCGAACCCGGGGACGGAGCCGACCAGGGTGTTGATCATCTTCTCCCCCGCGGGGATGGACCACTTTTTGGCAGCGCCGACGGATCCGAGGGTACAGGAGAAGCTCACTGCCTTTACCGAGAAGTACGGCTACGAGTTCCCGCCAGAGCCGTAGCGCGCATCGGCTCAACCACGGAACCATCCATTCTGCTCTAGCCAGAAGACAGCCGGTACAGCTGGATCGCGTTCCCGCGCAGCAAGCTCTCGCCTGCGGCCTCGGCCCCTGAGATGCTCATCTCTCCATGCGCCACAAGCTCCTCGAACGCCTGTCCGATCACACGCCGCCCGTCGATGGCGCTCATCCAGTGAATCTCCGGTACTCCTATGCCGTCGGAGCTGTACATGAGCTTTGAGGTCGGGGCGACGCCGAGCGCCTCCCGCGCGAAGGAGAGCATCTCTGCGTAACCCAGGAGCGGTATGCCGTACGAGAGGTCCAGATAGACGTTCTCGTAGACGGCCGCCAGGTAGCCGCCCTCGCGGGTGTACGGGTAGCACTCGTGCAGCAGCACCACCGGCATGCCCCGGTAGTCCGGCTTCTCGAGAACGGCGCGCAGGTGAAGTGGGTTTCCTAGCCGGAGGTCGGTGTCGGCGTCGCCGTAGCCGCAGTGGAACTGGACCGGCACCTCCTGCCGGGCCGCTTCAGCGAAAGCCACGTGCAATAGCGTGTCCAGCAAAGGCTTGTGCGTCAGCCGCGCCGAAGCCTCCCGGCTATCAAGACGGAACTCGCGCAGCGAGGCCTCAGCCTCCGCTTCCGTCCACTCCCGGACGGCCAGCCCCGTACGGTAGGCGACGATGCTCTTGAGCGCCACGTAGTCCTGACCCCGCACGTCGTCGAGCGCCGCCGCGAGCGCCTCTCTCACCTCTTGCAGGGATCCGTGTTCAGACAGCAGGCGCTCCATCAGGATCTCGAGGCGCAGCATGGGCTCGGTGCGGCAGCCTGCCAGTTTTCCCAGCTCATCTCCCGGCAGTACCTCTTCGGGTGGCGGGTAGCCGGTGTCGAGGAGGAGGGACTCGACGTTCGCGGACCGGAGGAGCTCGCCGGTGAGCTCGGTGGCGTCTCTCCCGGTACGCACGGTGAACACGGCTTCCTCGTCGGGCTCGCACTCGAGGAAGCTGGAGAGAGTACGGATCAGGCGCCGGTAGAAGGCCGTCGTGGCGACATGCTCGCGCGGCATACCGGGGTCCGTAGACTCGGTAAAGGCCCGCCGCCAGCTCACGATGTCCTCGAAGTTTTGCGAACGCAGGATGCCGTGGCAGTGGTTGTCCACCACGGGCACGTCCCTGAGGTCTACGGCGTCCACGCGGGTCCTCTCCGTTCGCGGGGCATCAGTAGGTCATGGCCGCCGCTGCCGCAACCTCCTCGGGCGAGAGCTCCTTCGCCATCTTTGCCTGGGCGCGGGCCACGGCAAGGTGGGTGCGCACTAGCGGCTCGCCGAGCGCCTCGATGAGGACCTCGTCACCCTCAAGCGCGTCGAGGGCCTCGTCGAGGGAGGCGGGCAGAGGGTAGATGCCCCTGGAGGCGCGTTCTTCGTCGCTCAGCGTGACCGGATCCACCGTGGTCGGCTCTCCGGGGTCGAGGTTGCGCTCGATCCCATCCATCCCCGCGGCGAGGACCGCGGCCAGCGCCAGGTACGGGTTCGCGGTCACGTCCATCGGCTTCAGCTCGACGTTTGCGGTCGCGGACTCCGCGCCAGCCACGGGCGAGGCGAGCCGCACGGCGGCCTCGCGGTTGTCCGGGCCGTAGCAGGCGTAGGCCGAGGACCACATGCCGGGGGCGAGGCGCTGGTAAGAGTTGGGGGATGGGGTGGTGAAAGCCATGATGGCCGAAAGGTGTTCCAGGAGTCCGCCGATGAACCCCGAGCCGGCGCCGCTGAGCGCTCCCGAAGCGTCGAAGAGGACGGGGGTATCGTCCTCCAGGGCGTAGAGGCTCACGTGCAGGTGGTGGCCGTTGCCGGCCTGATCCAGGTACGGTTTCGGGGCCATCGTGGTCTGAAGGCCCATGCTGTGCGCAACGCCCCGGATCGCCTCCAGCACCATCACGCGCCGGTCCGCGGCGGCCAGCGCCTCCGCCTCCCCTACCGAGAGCTCCAGGTTCCCGTGCCCCACCTCGGCGTGGCACTGCTCCGGCCTGATGCCCATCTCCTCCAGCGTCTCCGCCAGTTCCGCGACGAAGTCCGCCGCAGTGGTCAGGGCGAAGCTCGCCGCGTAAGGGGTCCTGTCCAGCGGACCATCCGCCCCCCACACGTAGAACTCGGCCTCGTAGGAGGCGACGGACCTGCACCTCCGGGTCGCGAGCCGCCCGAGCACCCGTCTGAGGGCGCTGCGCGGGCACCCGTCCCAGGGCGTAGTCGCGTCCGGTTCCGTCATGTCGACGGCGACCATCGCCTGCCCGCGGGCGAACGGGAGCGGGGTGAGGGTCGAGAGGTCAGGGACGAGGCGGCACTCCCCCACCGGGCTCAGCCCCGACTCCGGGTGCAGCATCCCGCTCGGGTCAAGCGCCAGTACCCCTTTGGCGAGCCCCACTCCGGCCCTCACCCTCCTCTCGAAGCCGTCCCGATGGACTGCTTTGGTCTTGGGGATGCCCGCATGATCCACGAACACGAACTTCACCCACACGGTATCCACCGGCAACGGCCGCGGCATGCTCTCCTGCGCCTCGCGCTCGGCTTGCATCTCTCCCTCCAACGTCTAGCTGAACACCTTTCCCGTCCCACAGGGGTGCGTCCAATATCTCACGCCAGAGCTACATGTTCTAGCCCTCCGTTCGGGAGCCGGTTCCCGCGGCGAGGCCCTCCTCGGCCATAAGCCTTTCGCCGGCCCGCCGCGTCGCGGCGTCGCGGACGAACGTAACGAGGACCCCGGCGACGACCCAGGCCGCGGCGATGATCGGGTACCACATCGCCGCCTCGGTCGGGTAGGGGTACACGTTGCGGAAAAGCGTGTAGCCGATGACGACCAGCGCCAGGAACGGCACGATTATCTCCCACGCGGCGACCTGCCGCTCGCCGGAGAGGAAGAGCAGCTTCGCGGCTCCGATGGTCGCGAGCGCGTACACGAGCAGAAGGATCAGGGTCCCTATCGTGCCCGACGCCACAAAAAGATCGAAGGGCGCCACGCCGAACGCGAACCAGCCGAGGGCCATGATGGCGTACGCACCGATAA
>Ga0126311_10001284_pt1 | contig 12096 bp, 7 predicted proteins | sample Plot61_FD_92539 | JGI IMG/M metagenome (GOLD analysis project Ga0126311, IMG submission 92539) | Serpentine soil microbial communities from UC McLaughlin Reserve, CA, USA - Plot61 | ecosystem: Environmental > Terrestrial > Soil > Grasslands | place: USA: UC McLaughlin Reserve, Lake County...
AGTCGCGCCGCCGCCTCGGGAGGCGATGATCTTGGAGAGGGCAACCCGCGCCGAGAGGCTCGCCACGTCTGCCTCCCCACCCGAGAAGCGGTCTATGGCGTAGGAGTCGTCGAAGCGGTCGAGTAGCCTCACCCGGTAGTTCTCGTCGAACTCCATCCGCTCGTAGCGGTTGTCCGTGAGCTCCCGCACCAGCGCGGAAGCCTCTGCCTCGAGCATCGGCCGCGCCCGCGCCGTGAGGCTCTTGAAAAAGAGCGTGAAGAGCGCGTCCATCTCGTCCATCCTGGCCGTCTCTGACGACCTCCGGTTGGCGAGCTTGCGGTCAGCGTCCAGCCGCCCAAGCTCCGTATTGGCACGCTCGAACCGGTGGTCCACGTCCTTCCACTCGCCGCCAAGGTGCTCCCGTGCGTCCCGCAGCCTGCCTGCCCTCTCTTCCGCCGCGCTCACCCTCTCGGTGGCCGCCTCATAGGCCGCCTCGTCGAAGCCCAGAGCGGAGATCTCGCGTCGCATCACCGCAGCCTTCTCTTCCGCCTCGCCCGCCAGCCGCCCGGCGACTTCGAGCGCCGCCTCCACCTCCGGCCTGGACGCGAGACGTCGCTGCAGCTCCGCGGCCCGTCCCCTCGATTCGTCCAGACGAACCTTCTCTTGCCTCTTCTTGCGGTGGGCTTCGTGGTCGTAAGTTACGCCAGCCAGCTCCTCCAGTTCCTCCGAGAGCTCCGTGGCGCGCTCCGTTTTATCAGTGTGCTCGCGCACCAGGCTCACGACATCAGGGCGGGCGTCGCGCAGAGAGCGCAGCTCCTCGCAGCGGGCGCGTGCCTGCGCGAGATCCTCCTCGGTCGGGGCCACGGAGCCGCCGAGGCGCGCCTCCAGCTCGCGCCTGTGCTCTCTGGCGCGATCGAGGGCTTCGAGCCTCTCGGCGGCGCGGTCCTCGGCGCGGGCGAGAGCTTCTCTGACCTCACGCCAGCGCCCGAGCTTCGCCGAGACCACTTGCAGCTTCTTCTCTGTGGCGGCAGCGGCCTCTGAGAGCTTCTCAGCTTCCTCGTTCTCCCTGGCGGCCAGGCGCCGGAGGGCTGCGGCCTGGCGGCGCAGGGTGTCGGAGATCTCCACCTGTTCCTCGTCTTCGAAGCTCCGGTGGCAGGTGGGGCAGTGATCATCAACCCCGCTATCTATGGCCTCGCGGGCTCTGTCCACGTTCTTCGCCTCGCGCTCGTGGGCGGCGGCCCGGCCCCGGTGCGTGGCGGAGATCTCCCTCAGCTTCTCCTCTTCCTCGCGTAGCTCACGCTCCCACTCCTCCAGGTCCTCGCCGCCCGAGACGTCCTCCAGCTCTTCCGACAGCCGCCTCGCCTCCGCGGCCGCCTCCTCGTGCCGCCCCTCGTCCTCGCGCAGCTTCTTCTCCAGAAGTTCGAAGTCCTCGTGTGAGGCCGCGAGCTCTCGCAGCGCCTCGTACCCCTCCTCGGCACGTGAGAGCTCCCCAGCCGCCCCCATCAGCACGGAGACGGCCTCCGCGAGCAACTCCGGCCCGTCCAGCTCGAAGAGCGCGCCCCAGCCAGGGAGAGGCTCGTCACCCCGCCCGTCCAGGTTCTCCAAAATGTTCCAGACCTCGGACTCTATGGCGGCGATCCTGGCCTGCGCCTGTCGCAGTTCCCTCCGCGACACGTCCCGCCTCTCCGCTCGCCGCCGGACTTCCTCCAGCTTCTCCAGCTCGGCCTCGAGCCCCGGCAGCCGCTCCAGCTCGGGTCCGAGACGCCCGAGCTCGTCCTCGGCCTTCGCCAGCTCTGCGAGGTCCTTACCGGCCTCCGCCGCCCGGTCCTCGGCCCTCTGCCGCTCCGCCTCGGCATCCCTGAGCTCGCCCGTGAGGAGCGTGTGCTCGCGATAGGCGGCTTCGAGCCCGGCGCGGGCCTCGCGGGCGCTCTTCAGCTCCCCTTCCGCTTGTTCATACTCGGTCGAGACCTTCTCGAGCTCTTCCTCGAGGCGCTTGATCTCCGCCTTCGCCTCCTCGATCTCGCTCTGGAGCGATTCGAGGTCGGTCTCGGCGAGGCGGGCCTCGATGACGCGGGCCTCCGAGCGCAGCTCGTTGCGGTCGGCACGCAGGAACTGCTGGGCCACCTCGACGCCGCTTATGCCGAGCATCTTGCTGATGCGGCGCACGCGGCTGATCCCATCGTCGTGCGCGAAGAACCTCAGTTCCTTCTGCTTGGCATAGAAGGTGGCCTCGAAGGTAATGCGGTCCATCCGCAGCAGTTCTTCCTCGACCCAGCGGGTGACGTCGGCTGCACCGGTCACGACGGTCTTGCCGCTAGCGTCTTGCGCCTCGGCGGTTGTGGCGTTGCTCTTGAGTTGCCGGCGGACGGTGTATGGGCCGTTGCCGGTAGTGAGGGTAACCTCGACTATCGTCGGGTCTTTGGTCGAGCCGCCGCTCCAGGGGATGGACTCGTTAGCGAAGCGCGGTCCCGCGCCCTTGGATCCGAAGAACGCCCACAGGATCGTCTCGAAGAGGGTGGACTTGCCCGCCCCGTTGGTTCCCACGACCCCGATGGCACCCTCCGGCGGAAATAGCTCGACCGGGTCCCGAAGCTGCTTGTAGTTCTCTATGTAGAGCCGCTCCAGGTTCAAGCCACGCCCCCAGGCTCCTCGCTCGCGGCTCGCGCCAGATATCCGCGTCCCTTCTCCAGGAACTCCTCGGCGAACGCCTTCTCGAGGTCCCCACTCTCCCTGCGTCCCTTCACGAACGCCGCGAACTCCTCCTGCAAGGGGCCGAAGACCGCCGTGGCCGGGCCACCGTTCATCGCCTCGGGTGTCTCTTCGGTGTGGATCTCCAGGCTGAAGTTCAGGCAGCGGCGCTGCAGGTCCCGGAGCAGATCCCGATCCACCCCGCTCGCTACCCCGCGCCTCACGTCGTAGGCGCGAAGGCGCACGATCGCGCCGTCCAGATCGGCGTTCTCGGTCTGCCTCCGGATCTCGTCCGTCAACTCCTGCGCGTCGAGGTTCCGGGCCCGGATGAAGGGGAGATCTATCATCGGGCGAACCTCGATAGGCACGTGCTCTACCGAGACCCCGCCGCCATCGAACTCGACGATAGCAAACCCTGGCTCGGAGGCGACCTCGCCGAAGCTGAACCGCTCGGTCGCACCGGAATAGTACGAGTTCTCCTTGTGCTTGTGGAACTCGTGATAGTGGCCGAGTGCGATGTAATCGAAGGCGCCCTCCAGCATCCCGGAGTGCAGGTTCGCCTCGCCCATCTCGTGCTGCCTCGCCTCGAGGTTCGGCACCAGACCGTGCGTTACCAGTATATTGATGTCCGCGTCGCGTTCCGGCGTAACGGCCCCTGCCGTGGCGACTGCCCCGTGCGGCACCAGCGTGACGCCGACCACGGTGTCCCCGACCTCGATACCCTCGTAGTCGATCTCGAACCCGTGGGCGGAGTAGGCGTTCACCAGGTTCGAGTACTCCAGAGCGGCGGTTGTGGTGCGCAGTCGCGGCGTTTCATGATTTCCGGCGGCGACCACGTAGGGGATGTTGGCGCGGGCGGTGATGCGGGCCGTCTGCTTGAGAAAGCCGATGATCACGTGCGTCGCCGGCCTCACCGAGTCGAAGACGTCGCCGGAGTGGATCACCAGGTCCACGTCTCGCTCCAGGATGGCGTCTACCGCTCTCGCGTACGCTTCTTGGACGTCTACCTCCCGCTGGTTTCGCCCCGTCTCAGGGCAAAGCTTCGCGTATCGCGTGTACCCCAGGTGTGTATCCGAGATGTGGGCGATCCTCACGATCTCATTCCTCCTAGTGGATCACCTTATTCTACGCATCGCCGCAATGTTTTATGAGAGCGCCAGAAATGCCGCTTCCTCTTTGGCATTAAAGCACTCTACAGCTATAAAGCGTTCTCTTAGCAGCAGTATCTGCTACCGAACAGTTACCCTGGCGTATCCAGTTCACCTTCGGTGGCGCTCCCAGCAGCAGACTGCACTGGTGAAAGTCCGCTTCTTTAGAGATGATGGTGTACCCGTGCTGGGCGGCGTAGTTCCACACCTCGGTATCACTCGACCTTTCCACACCGAGATCGTGGACGTGAGAGCATTCCGGGTACGCGTCGGACAACGGCCGGACCAGACGCGGGGAGAGGTTCTGGTCGAAGAGTAGCCTCAAAAAGAGGGCTCTGCTACGAACCTGCGCTCGATGTCGGCGGCGAAAGCTAGGCTGGCGAGGATGTCCTCCTGCGACATGCCGGACGCAAGGTAGCCGAGAACGTCATAGACGGTAACTCTCATCCCCGAATGCACGGCTTCCCGCCCCTCATGTCAGGGTCTATTGTGATGCGCTCTCCGTAATCCACACCCGAAGTCTACGGCGCAAGATGAGCCGGTTCAAGAAGCATATACACGTTCAATGCTCTAGCTTCTCGCGTTCTTCCGGTGAAGCCGCCGCGTAAGCCTGCGCTGAGCAGGTCGCCGTCTTGGTTCTGGACGCGATCAATGCGCCCAACTCGTCCGCCATCCGGGGAGAGTCGCCCCTCCTTCCGCCAAGAACTGCTCGTTGCGTACGGACGAATCCGCCGGAGCGTGTTGAGGTAGCTTCGTCAGTACGTCTCGATTCGGTTACCGTCCACGACCATCCTTCAAACCTTAAAATCCCGAACGTCGAAAGCTATGTCTGATTCAAATCTGTTCCGCTTTGTAAAAGCCTCTAAGAAGGCGAGAAAAGTTGGGTCAAGGAGAGAGCCATGAGTACCTTTGTTAGAAGAATCGATGCTTGGTGGTAGTGCGTAATCCGCGTAGTCTCTGACGATAATGCCCGAGTCGTTGACCAGGATGCCGCAATTGCTCCAAAGTAATTCGGTCCCTTCGTCTGCGGTTTCTGCGAAGGTAATCGAGACGCCACGCTGGAGCATGAACGCCACGAAAAGCTCAAGTTCAGCACGAATGCAATCGTACTCCCTATCCGCTTGATATTCATTCTGAGCCCAATAGAACATATAAAATCCTGAGAGCAAAAACAGTGCCTTGAGTGCAACGTATACTCTTCTCGTATTTCCGAGCACCGTAACGAAGAAGACTTCTCGAAAACCTGTTCGTGCCAGAACATTCTGCAGTCAGGGGCAAAAACAGCGCATAGAAGTGCTCAGGCGATGCAGTTATGAGACGTTTCCCTTGGTCTAGAATGATCAGGTTCACGTGGCTCAAACCGCGCTTATAATTTGCCACCTTCTGACTCTTGCGCTCAATCGCGGCAGCGACCATCCGCACATAAGCAGATACCTCGGGCAATTTACGCGAATTACATCGATGACCTCTTCTTCTGATCCATCCGCTCTAGTCAGTGCCGAATTTTGTACTTTGAGAGCATCTACGTCGTCTCTATGCCGAGCTTGTCCTCCGGCAAACAGGCTGGACATGTACCCAGGTATATTTCTGATTCGAGCATCTGAATCAGTCAAGTAGAATTCGGTCACTTCTACACCGAACATTCTTGTTCGTTCTGATGCTGTGGCGTGAAATCTGGGCTTTCGCTTTCGCGAACAGTATCGAAACGATCTACGTCGTAGACCATCTCAAGAATTGCTCGCTCTCTGTCCTTCCCCTCGGACGTCTAAGCCAGATCCTAATCCCTCATCCTGTCGAGCCCGGAGAGTATGCGCGAGGCGTCTCCGCCGTTGCGGCGGGTACGGTTTGGCTTCTTGAGGTTCCAGACAAAGTTCTTGTACGGGTCGGCGGCGCCCTTGCCCGAGCGGAAGGCGGCGCTCACGGCGTCGAGGGCCTCGTAGATGCGCTCTTCGGGGACACCGTCTATGTCGGAGCGGATGGCGGTGATCTTGGGCGGCTTGCTGGTGAGGCTGCGCATGACGGAGAGGACGGACGTAGCAGGGTCCTGGGCGCTCTGGCCGTAGATGGCCGTGCCCTGCGAGCCCATGAGGACTGCAGGACGGGGGAAGCGGCCGAAGACCGGCACCGAGTAGTGGGCGTGGCGCAGGAGGAGGCGGCCTTTCTCCAGCTGCAGGAGCTCCTCACGTACCGTCTGGGAGAACGAGCGGTAGGAGGCGTTGGTGAGCTCCTCGTCGCCGACGCGCCCGTAGAGGCTCGTCGCCGCGTTGCCGACGACCTCGTCGTCAACCTTGCTGCGGAACTGCTGGGCCCCGAAGAGGGTGAGCTTGAGGTGGCGCCCGCGGGCGGAGATGTCCACGAGGGTATCTTTGAGGGAGGAGGTTCTGGAGCCTGAGGGGGCGTATTTGTTGAGCTCGTCGACGAAGATTATGAGCTTGTCCACTCCGAGCTCGTTGCGCTCGGCCTTCTCCCAGATGCTCTTTATGACCTTGGTGACCACGAGGTCCTGAGGTACCCCCGTGAGCCTGGAGATGTCCACGACCCGCATCTCGTTGGGCTTGAACGTGTCCTCAACGCTCGGGGAGTTCTTGTAGTCCACCCGGCCGTTGACCAGGAGACCCTGGCACTTGCTCGGCAGGCCGTCGAAGCGGTTGCGGACTTTGGCGATGGTCGCCTGATGATGCCCGTTCCAGTACGAGCTGTCGTTATCATCGAAATAGTCGAAAGCTGAGTTGATCTCCCCGTAAAAAGCTCCCATAGACTCGACCCGCGCGCTGATCAGGTACTCGACGAAGCCGCGGAACTTGTCGTCGTAGTCCGTCGGGTCGAAGATGCGCCCGGCGTGCGGCAGTACATCCCCGAGGTCCCACAGGATAGGGTGCACGTTGGCGTCCTCGCCGCGCGCGGTCCGCAGGGTGTTCAATCTTCTCGTCGGTATGTCCGACGGATAGACTGTGCTCTCCTGCGGGTCCTGGCCGTAGGCGAGAGGCGCGAAGATCGTCAGTTCCCTGAAAGGTTCCATCTTGAGGGCGAGCGCCTCGTACATCTCCCGATCCTCGGGTGGGAGGCCCTTCTGGTCCGCCTTCTCGTAGCGGGCGGCGAGTTCGGAATCTTCTTCAGGGTCAACCTCTACGGGCTTGTCCAGATAGAGGAGGTCCGCGCCCTTCACGTTGAACATCAGGGCGGCGACCTTCTTGTCCTTGGCGGTCTGGAAGATGCTCGAGATGGTGAACAGGGCATGGCTGGTTTTGGTGGAGAGCCCGCTCATGCCGGTGATGTTCAGGTGGCCAGCCTCGGGTCCCATGAGATAGTCGGCGTCGGCGTAAAGGGGCGTGCGCTGGGGAGCACCGTTCGTCTCGTTGCCGTTCTCGTGCAGGAGCATGGGGATCTTGGTGCCCGAGAACTCCTCGGCGCCCAGGGCGAACTCAATGGCTGCGCTCGTCGCGAAGTAGACGGGTCCAGTCTTCACCGGGCGCTTGCTCTTCTTGCGCTCCTCGCGGTGCCTGGTGGCCAGCACGCGGGCGCGGAAGACCAGGATCTCCACCCGGTCCGAGAGAGCCGGCAGCGATGGGTCGCCGTCGAAAGCGTAGAAGTCGTCGAGGAAGGACTGCAAGTCGGAGTAGCGTCGAGGGTCGTCGAGGACGGCGATGGCGGTGGCATCCTCGGATTCGGCTGCGACGATGTGCCCAATGTCCAGGTTCTGGGCGGCTTCTGTCTCGGCCGTCCAGAAGTAGAACTCGTGGGCCGTCGCAGGGTGCTCCTCGCTGGTCACGACCCGCCCGATGGGGCCGGAGCTTGTGTCCAGGTAGTCCGGGTGCAGCATCTAGTTCCTCCCGTTCGCTGCGAGTTGCCGCTCTAGCCTCGCGTACGCCCGCTCGGAGCCCTGTACGAGGGGCTTGAGGATCTTCTCCACGTAGTGGATCGGGTAGATCATGGCGGGCCAGCGCGGATCGGGCTTCGCCAACGGGGCGCGTTCCGCCAGAATCCAACGCGAGATCTCATCCACAGTCTCCGGTTCCGTGTCCCGCGGCGCCTCAACCCGCATCAGCGAGCCCAGAGCATCCGCGCCGCGTTGCGGCGGCCACATCCGCAGGTACCACGAGGTGCGCCGCTCGCCCGGGTCGCGACGGAGCTGCCAGTCCGGGACGAAGCTGGTCGTCCGCATCCCCGGTTCCAGGTCAAGCAGCATCCCAACGTCTTTGCCCACGAACTCCGGACGGGCCACGCTCTTGATCAGGCCGATGGCGCGCCGGTTCGACTCCCTGATGTCCTTGAGCTGTCCGTCCACCGCGATCCAGGCGTTGGGATCCTGTAGCGTCCGGTCGTCCCCTTCCCATTGCCGGAGCATCCCGCCCTCCAGCCGTTCCCTGAGGGCCCGGACCCTCACCCGGGACCTCTCCCTCATCCCAACGTAGTCCGAAGAATCGGTCTCAGCCATGTACTCCGCGGAGTCGAGGATCAGGTGCGGTGAGGAGGGGACCTCGTCAGGGCCGAGTTCCGAGAATCCTGCCGCTTGCAGGAGGTCCCAGAACTCCTCGACCCCCGCGTCTCCGGCGCTGCGGGGTATGATCACGGCCTGCACCACTACCGGCGGGCTCTCCAGCGGCATGCGCGAGAACCGGCGGTCGCAGCGGTTGACGATCGCGGCTGCTACGGTCGCGACGATGACCGGAGCCATCTCTATGCGGCCGATCTCGCGTGAGCTCTGCACGCCATCGAGGAAGTAACACAGTCGCGACGTGCCGTCGTGGCTGCCGGGATCACGAGGTCCTGGTGGGGACTCAAGGTGGTGCGGACGCCCCGTGGGGATCTGCTCTTCTTCGTGCGAGGCGTGACGGTCGAACTGCTGGGCTTCTAGGTCGCACGATACCGCTCCGGCGGTTACATAGATGCCCTTACGCTCGGCCTCGGTGAGGGCCTTGCTTATCTTCGCCACAAAATCGTTCGCCGTGCTCCCCATAAGCATTGACAACAGAGTATACGCGGATGCGTGGGAAGAAACTATACCTGCTCTTCAGCTACAGGCACGGGGAGTTCGAACTGCCTTTCGGCGAGGCCGACCGCGGCGCGGAAGCTGCGGCGCTCCCCAGGGGTCTCCGTGTACGCGTCGCGGGCCATTTTGAGCACCTTCTTGGCCTCGTTCCGCTGCTCGGCGGCGTTGGGGACCTCCTTGGAGAAGGCGTAGGTGAGGTCGCCTTCCTCCGTGTAGTAGAAATGAACGAAGATACTCTTCTGGCGGCCGAGGCCAGAGAGCGCGGCGTCGCCGGAGACCTGCGAGACGTCGAGGAGGGTGCCGGCGGAAAGGTCCCGCCCCTTGTCTTCGGGGTAGACGGAGAAGGCGAGGCGGACGACGGGGCCGTAGAAGGTCTTGTAGAACTCGAGCCGGCGCACGACGCGGGCCGGGCCGCGGACGGCGTCTATGGCCTCCCTTTGGGCGGCGACGATTATGTGGCCTTGGGGGGGACGCATCGAGTCGCGGCTGCGGGTGGAGATCACCCGCGCCTGCACGCCCCGCGAAGCGACGGCGGCTGCGATGCTGTGCCTGACGCGCTCCGGAAGGTCGAGCCCACGGGCACCTTCCATCAGCCGCCGAACCTCTCGAAGAAGCGGGCGAAGTAGCTGACCGCCTCGAAGTAGTCGTCGAGGCGGACCCACTCGTTGGGCGAGTGGAGGCGGCTGTCTGTGTTCGCGACGCTCCCCGTCATGATGGTCGGTATCCCGAGCTCCGTGGCGATGAGCGAGGTTGGCCCGCTCCCCCCGATCGTGGGGTAGACGACTGCGTCTTCGTGCCCGAGATCCTCCCAGGTCTCCACCGCCGTGCGGACGACAGGGGAATCTACCGGCGTCTTGGCCGCCTCGACCCCATGCAGGTCAACGACCTCTATGTCTTCGAAGCCGCGCTTCCTCAGGTGCGAACGCAAGAGCTCCACCACGGGGCCTGGGCTCTGGCCGGCGACGAGGCGGAAGTCCATCTTCACGAAAGCCTCGGAGGGGACGATGGTCTTCGAGCCGGGACCGGTGTAGCCGGATAGGACGCCGGCAATGTTCGCGGAGGGCTTGAGCAGCATCTCGCGGAGGGCCTCTTCGCCTGAGAGGTCGCGGTCGAAGGACTCGACGCCCCAGGATTTCTTGAGCTCTTCTGCGTTGAACGGGATCCTGCTTATCGCCTCGAGATCCTTCTCGGACGGTTCCTCGGCGAGTTCGTCGAGGCCGTCGAGGGTAACGTTGCCGTTCTCGTCCTTTATCGTCCTCAGGACCTGGACGAGGCGCCAGGCAGGGTTGGGAGCGATGTTACCGTACATACTGTGGAGGTCGTAGGAGGGGCCTTTCGCCCGCAACTCGACGTAAGCGAGGCCTTTCGTGCCGCAGAAGATCAGGGGCCGCCCCGCCTCGTCCTTCATCGAGCCCTCCCACAGGCAGGCGTCCGCCGCGAGCAGCCCGGCGTTGGCGCGCACGAAGGGGGCCAGGTTGGGGCTACCGACCTCTTCCTCCCCCTCGATGAAGAACTTGAGCTTGAAGGGTGGGGGTCCGTGCTCTTTACTGTAAAGTCTCAGGGCCTGGATGCGAGCGAGGACGTCCCCCTTGTCATCGGCGACGCCGCGGGCGTAGAGGCCGCCGTTGCGGACGGTGGGCTCGAAGGGCTCGCTCTCCCAGAGTTCCAGCGGCTCGGGAGGCTGCACGTCGTAGTGACCGTAAGAGAGGAGGGTCTTGTCTCCATCGCCGGCCTCTGCGTAGACGACCGGGTATCCTTCGGTCTCCATGATCCTGGCTTCGGCGCCGGCCTCTTCGAGCTTCCCCGCGACCCATTCAGCACACTCGCGGAAGCCCGCGCCCCCGTCTATTCGGGCGGAGATCGAGGGCATCCGCAGGAACTCCTCGAGCTCGCCGAGGAGGTCGTCTTTCTTGCTTTTCACGTACTCTTTCAGGTCCATCCTCGCAAGTCCTTTCTCCCACCTTCCAAGAGGGTAGCATCTTCGGTGTTTCTTGCCATTCACGACCGTGGTCCGCTGCACCTTGTCCTGATATATTTGGGGCGAGGTACCTCCTTGGAGAAGAGACCGGATCACAGCCCCGAGCAACGCCGCAGCAGCCGTGGCGACCCCGACGAGTTCTTCGGGCTCGACGTGAACAGCTTGAGCCCGCGGGCACAGGTCACTACTGCGCTGGCGGTACTGATACCTGTCGCCTTAGCCGGGGTCGCCGTGCTCACGTTGTTCTCCAACTTCTGGTGGCTCATCTTCGTGTTCGGTTGGACGGTCTTTCCGGCCTTCGGCTTGTTGGTGAGGGGCATCGCAGGGCTCTCTGAGGGAGAAGGAAGGGCGGAGAGCCCGGCGGGGAACAGCAAGGAACGGGAGCTCCTGGGGGCTTTGCGGGAGTATGGCGAGTTGAGTCCGGCTCAGGCGGCGATGGAGACCTCGCTCTCGGTGACGGAGGCTGACCGAATGCTCAAGGAGCTCGCCGAGGGCGGGCACCTGGACGTGCGGGTGCGTGGCGGCGGGTTATTCTACTCGCTGTGGGAGCGCGAAGAAGGCGGGGAAGCGGACCGTCTGGAGGGCCGGTAGAGGGGTATGGAATATCGTTCTCGTGGTATCATTCACGGTCCTAGGGTTGCGGCGCGTGAGATCATGAGCGTGGGGTAAGAACTTAAGCTATGGAAGAGCGAAAGATCCCGGAAACGCTCGAGGAGGCCTACAGGCTGCGGGACGCGGCCCACTCCCTCCCTGAGCGGGACTTCTACCAGGAGCAGGTCTACCGCCTGAGGCGCGAGGAGTACCGCTCCCGCGGCATCAGGACGGAGATCTCCTCCCGCAGGCGCGAGCGCCAGAGTGCCATCGAGTTCTCCCGCGAGATGTTCTTCCTCGAGGTCGCGGAGGTAGCGGGTCGGTCCTCCGGGCGCAGGGACGGCCGCGGGGCCCGCGCAGCCCAGCAGGAGGCCCGCCGCTACGCCACCCGCCTCGACACCCACGCCTTTTTGAAGCAGCTCGCTTCGCCCCACTCAGGGGCCGTGGAGCTGTATAGACGCAACTACCTCGGTCTGCTGAGGATGGGCAAGTCGCCGGCGGAGGCATACTACCTCTCGCGGGTCATCGGGCTCGCGGGGGAGCCTGAGTTCCGGCGGGCGCTGGAGAGCGTGCGGGAGACGGGTTACCCCACAAGGGGACGCATGGCCTACACGGTCGAGAAGGCGGCGATCCAGATCCGGGACCTCCCCGGAGGGATGATCCTGATCCTCCTTACCTTCTTCGCCTCGCTCTTCGCCTTCGTGTGGGCCAGCAAGCTGTGG
>Ga0126311_10001285_pt1 | contig 12095 bp, 15 predicted proteins | sample Plot61_FD_92539 | JGI IMG/M metagenome (GOLD analysis project Ga0126311, IMG submission 92539) | Serpentine soil microbial communities from UC McLaughlin Reserve, CA, USA - Plot61 | ecosystem: Environmental > Terrestrial > Soil > Grasslands | place: USA: UC McLaughlin Reserve, Lake County...
GAACCGGGGCGGGCGCTGGACCTACAGGCCCCGCGACACCTACAGGCTGCAGGGCGGCGACTCGCTGCTATTTACGGGGGCCCCCGAGGGCGTCGAACCCCTCGCCGAGCTCTTCGGCCAGGAACTGGAAGGCCCCACGTAATCCAGCGAGATCAGGAGAACCTCATCGCGCAGGGCCAGACACCACCCCCCACCCTCCAGTTCTGGGCCACCACGGTCTTACTTGCGGTCTTGATGTTCATGGGCCTGCTCGTCCTCTCGGCCCGCCTCTCCAACGACCTCTCCCTGTACAGCCAGGCCGGAGAGTCCATCCTGCGGGGCGAAGTGCCGTACAGGGACTTCTTTATCGAGTACCCACCGGGAAGCCTCCCCGCCTTCGTCCCCCCGGCCCTCTTCAGCTCGAGCCAGACCAGCTTTATCGAGCTCTTCTCCCTGGAGATGGCGCTCACGTTAGTGGTAACGCTCCTGCTCACGGCCCTCGGTGCCCGCAGGCTCCGCGGGTCCCGCGTCTGGATACTGCCCGCCGCGACGTTCGCGCTCGCAGCGGTGTTGCTGTATCCCGTGGCCGTCACCCGCTACGATGCGGTCGTCGCGCTCACGCTCGGGCTCGCCGTATTCTTTGCCAGCCTGGGAGGACGGTACCTCTCTCTCGCCTACGCGTCGCTCGGTCTCGGCGCAGTCGCCAAGTTTGTGCCCGCCCTCGCGATCCTTCCGCTGGCGCTCACGCGGCGAGGAGCCATGCGCGGGTGCGCCGTCTTTCTCGCCGTGGTCGCGGACTCCTTCTTGCCCTTCGCCCTCCTCGGTGGCCATGGGCTTCTGCAAAGCTTCGCCTACCAGGCGGAGCGCGGATTGCAGGTGGAGAGCGTCGCGGCGTCGGTCTTGATGTTCCTCGGCTCTGTGGACGGCATCGTCTTCGAGTACGGCGCTTTCGAGCTTCGGGGCGAGGGCGTAGGTCTTGCGACCTCCCTCAGCCCGTTGCTCACCCTTCTGTTGCTGGCCGTTACGGGGCTCGCGATGTGGTGGGAGTTTCGCCGGTGCGGCGGGCTCGGGGTCAGGGCATTTCCGCGGCATGCGGCTGCGCTTATACTTGCGTTCATGCTCGGCTCCAGGGTTCTCTCTCCGCAATACTTGATCTGGCTCTTGCCCCTCGTGCCCTTGAGCGCGGGAGGATTCGTGGGTACCATCATCTGCACACTCTTCCTGGCGGCATGCTTTACCACGACGCTGATCTTCCCCGGCCACTACGCCGACCTGCTCTCCTTCCGTTACCCCGGCCCGGAACTGCTGCTCGCCCGCAACCTGCTCCTCGTCATGCTCTGGATCACTATGCTTACCCTGGCCGCTAAAGTGGAATCGGCATAGAAGGTGTTTCGGGGTTGAACTTCCTAGAACGCCGTAAAGTCGAAGTTCGCAGAATCCCCCTTCCACGTACTTGGGTGAATAGAGGGTAAGAAGACCTCCTAGTGGCAGCTCGTAGTGCCTGAGTCGGTAAAGGTCTTGCCCGCCACGTGGACGAACTTCCAGCTGTAGCTAGTGGCATCTAGCGTCAGCTTCAACACCCCATAGGTGGTCGTGTTGCGCACCTTACTGTTGGCCTTGATCGTCCCGATTCCGCCGTGGTCCCGGCCGCCGGTGCCAACCACAAACTCACTGATGCCCCGCGCTGTGTTCAAAGTCCCGTTTGGGGTCTGAGGCGCGAACCGCTCGTAGATGTGGTCGTGGGCGGATAACACCACATCCGCATTAGCCGCGTACAGGGCGTCCCAGATCGGCTGGGTCTCGAGGGCGTTGCCGCCGTTTCCGGAGCTGAAGCGGGGTTGGTGGAAGTAGGCCAGCGTGCACGCGGTGGGGTTGTCGCCCAAGTCGGCCTTGAGCCACGCTATCATGTTCGCCTGTCGCAGCGAGGAGCACTCGCTCGGACCATCTTTGGAACCATCCGGCCAATAGAGGCACTCTGAGTTCAGCACGACGATGTGCCAGGCGCCCTGTGCCCTGTCGTAGGAATAGTAGCCTTTATCTCGCTCGCCTGCGGCCGTCTCGCCGAAGTAGTCGAAGTAGCCGGACGCGCCGGGGGGTAGGGGCCTGTACGGTACTCGTGGTTACCGACCGTCGGCCTGGTACGCGTTATGTGGCGTCCCCAGGTGGGGCCATAGCAGTTGTTGTACTGAGCCAGGGAGCCTTCCGTATAGGCGTTGTCCCCGAGGGCGAGAACTGTGCCCTTTGTGTTGCCTTCCGTTATGTTGCCGAGCAGCTGAGCCGTGGCCTCATCGCCCGTACTGTCGCAGCTGGATATGTCCCCCGCTCCGACCACTACTGCCCGCGTGGTTTGCGCCTGAGCCGAGCGACCATCGGATAGGCCGAGGACAAGCAGCGCCGCGACTGCGCCGACGGCCGCCACCATGAGGGACACAGACCAGTAGGTTCCCTTACGATGTCTAATGCGAATCGAGGGACCACGATACATCTTCCACATCAGCGCTCACCCCGCCTCAGTGCTCTAGTGGGACAGAGCCAGAAAGGCCTTCAGAGACCCACACCCCAGCTTGCTATAGCATCGTAAGTATGGAGGCACAGAGGAGAAGAGCATATACCCCACATGGCCATTTATCTCAAGCTAAACGTCTTGGCTCATATGCCAGGTAGCTATTTCTGAGAGCCAACTTCTCAGAACTCCATTAGGGCGAAGTAATCCGCAGGATTGCCCTTCCACGCACTCCGGTGAGTAAGGGCAAGAAGAAGGGCCGAGATTGCTAGGGCTTGGCTTAGGCATACAGAGTGACGCAGTACACAGAGTGGCTATACTTGAATCAAGAGCAAGGGAAAGGGGCGCGAGCAGGACTATGGAGCACTCAGAGGAACTCAAGGATCTCACGCTGCGTTTCTACAAGGCCTCAGCAACCGGCGACCTTTCCTTCTTCGATCGGCATCTCTCACGCCAAGAGGGAGCTCAGTTCATCGGCACCGACTCTAATGAATGGTTGGAGGCTCTTGAGGCCCTCCGTGAAGCGGCGCGAACTCACTCGGAGGCGATAGAAGGTGGCGGGCTGCAGATAGTAGGCGGCCAACTTCAAGCCTACAGCGAGGGCAACGTCGGCTGGGTGATCGACCGCAACGCTTCGTTCCGGCTACCCGATAGCAGGCAGATACCCTTCCGTAATACCGGCGTGTTCCGTCGGGAGGACGGTGAATGGAAACTGGTCCATGGCCACACCTCGATCGGCGTCAGGAGCGAGGAGTTGTTTGGGGAGGACGCCACCGCTTCCTCTTAGAGTGCCTGCGAACTTCGCAGAATCTACCATCCACGCACTCCGGTGAATAGCCTCCTCGGAAGCCTAGGCGCCTCCCTCTCCCCGTATCGCTGCGAATACCCGCTCGGGGGGATCCAGCTTGTCTATAACCCCCTCCGCTCCGGCCTCGATCGCATCCTTAGGATGGATCATCTCCGCAGTCGAACTGATCACGAAAACCTTCGCGTACGGGTTGGCCTCGCGAAGCGGACCCATGAGCTCAAGTCCGTCCCCGTCTGGCAACCCGCGGTCGATGAGCGCAACGTCTATGCCTCCTTCGAGCATCGTGCGGGCCTCGGCCAGCGAACCGGCCTGAGCAACCACCTCAAGGTCCGACTCTCCCTCAAGCAAGCCGACGAAGGCCTGCCGGAAATCGATGCGGTCGTCTACCACTAGGATACGGATCATCTCTCCTCCTCGAGCTCTCCTGTAGGGGCGCCTAGGGGCGCCTCTGTAGAGCCATGGTCTCACAGGGGAAGAGGCAAGCGCACCGTTTGTGGGGCGGGTTCTTGCGAGGGTGTTGCTAGAGGCAGCGAACTTCTGAGAATTCACCTTCGAGACTGTCTGAAAAATCGCTGGCGGGCTCTTGAGCGCCCGTACTCGGAGGCAACCAGAGCGGCGAAATGGCACTCTTGACCATATTTGATCACTCATGGGGGCCCAAAATAGGAGCTTATCCGGAATTTTCAGACAGTCTCTCTACGTCGTTGGGCGAATAGGCGCCTCCCAGGGGGTGACTTGGGGCACGTGATCGCGCGCCAGCGGCTACTTACGTCTCCCTCCTATGCACTCCCTAGGAGGTGATCTTGTGGCGTTAGCCTGCGCATCATGATGTCCCGAATGTGCGGCTTAAGTTTTCTAGTAGTCACGCATTTGCCCGCTCTTCTTCCTCTTCTACCACCCGCGCGTCGAGGTCGCACATAGGCAGCGTGCAAAACATCCTTATTACGCCATTTTTCTGCCACACGGGGTGAGTCTGCTCGCCTCTATCTACTTTGATCTCCCGCCCGCACGACTCGCATATACGTACCATCGGCTTTGATGGCATTGCCGTGGCCGCCCGCTCTGGTGCTACCCGTGCGTTAAAGGCCCTTATGTGGACTTCTAAGCTCTCTTGCCTGCACATATCCAACTCACAAAACACCCTTACTACGCCGTCCTCGTCCCTAACACGCTCTACCTTTTCATCCCGCTCGGGCTTGATCACCCGCCCGCACGACTCGCATCTCAGTTCTTTCTCTGCTTCACCCATGTCAACCCCAAATCATCATTCATTTGCCTACCACGCTGCGAGGGGAGGCTAAACATCCACTTCCCTCACCGTTGAGAGAGGGGGAGCACGTACTCGCATGTTCTGCCCAGTTTCGCTTGCCTAGGGGCGCCCTTGTCCGACTTTCGCCCCGCGTGCGCCCCCAAGCGCCCCTCCGATGAACGGAAACAACAGGGCAAGGATGCCAGAGACCGAGAGAATTGCAGTCAACCCTTGCTGCGGGACGTTCTGCGCGGCTTTGCCGGCAGGACCTGGCAGTGTGACGCCGCCAAGCTGGTCTATGAAACTTGCGCCTACAGCGGCTCCTATGAGCGCCAGTACAATCGTGACCACCAGAGCTAGCAGGGCCACCAACAGCCCATGCTTGACCCCAGAGCGGCTTGCCATGCGTCCTGCGGTATAACCCCCGAGGTAGAAGGCTATGAGCAGCGTCAGGAGCACGCCGATCACTCCAGATATACCGCCGCCCGTGGTGCCGCTCTTGGCCCCCAAGGCCGCGAAGAGCGCGCCTACTATGGCGCCTACTATGGCGCTCAAGATCAAGGCTGCCCCCAAAGCGGCGAGCCAACCGAGCATTACGCTCACCCAGCTGGTGCCTCGTCCTGCTGTTTCGGCCATCCCCTTCCTCCTTCCTCAATAGGGTGGAGGTAGAAAGGTGATCAGATCCCCACCCCTTCTTATGCAACAGGTGAAGCATATCCCTGGACGAGGTAGAGTGTAAACACCAGCTAGCTATTTCTAGGGACGAACTTCCGAGAACTACGTCATGGCGAAGTTATGGCGAAGTTTGGCAGAATCCACCTTCCACGCACTCGGGTGAATAGGGGACCGTAGGGAACGTAGGGAACCGAGCCCGGCTGGGAGGTGGGGCCTCTGTAAGTCGGGCTCGGCACTCTTTAGCGTACTATACTTCTTACTTACGCTGCTTCCACCACGCTTCAAGCCCCCGCCTACTGCAGCAGCAAGACTGATGAACAGATCGAGGGGGACTGAGCGCCCTCGCGACCTTCTTAGAACTCCGTCATGCCGAAGTTCGCAGAATGTTCCTTCTGAAATTGTCCGAAAAGGGACTGAGTAACGCTTCGAGCGTGGGTTTAGCCGCTATGAGGAGGGCAAAGCGGGTCGAAAAGGGCCGCTCCGGTGGCCCGTACGGCTCCGTTGCATACCCATCCGAGCCTTTTCAGACCGTTTGTCCACGACGCTCGTGAATACAGACGAGAAGAGAAAGGGTCGGGGTCCAACCTTCGAAACCCCGACTCTTCACTTTGGCCGGCGCGCCTTATCTATTGGCCCATCAACTTGTCCTTGGCCTTATCCAGCAGCCCCTTCTCTTCTTCGCCCTCCTCTTCTTCTTCTGCTCTGACTTCCTCCTCTTGCTCTGGCTCGGAGATGGCGCCCGCCTGACGCATAGCCCCTAGCAGGTCGTAGCTTGCCCACTCCTCTACCACCTTGCCACCTTCGCAGCGGTCGATGTTGATCCCGCTTATCTCAATACGCTTCCCACTACCAGGAACGCCGAAGAACTCCCCCTGGTGGGTGCCACCGAAGATGTAGCGGGTCGTCACCTCGTCCCCTTCGGCTAGCTGGTGCTCTACGCGCCAGAAGAAGTCGTCGGGGAAGGCGCTGCGGAAGTAATCTATCTCCCCCTTCATGGTCTCCGCGCCCCTCATCTCTCCTCTCTCGGAGTTAGGGTCATAGCAGACGTAAATCGGGGTCGAGGACCTCGTCGACTACCTCGGGCTTGCCCTGGGCGAAGGCCTCCTCGTATAGGCGGCGCACAGCAGCCTTGTTCATTACAGACATAGAGATCTCCTTTCGCCTCTCTTGCTGCCTGTAGTTAGATCCTACCCGTGGGCAGGGGAGGAAAAACGAAGGGGTCGAAGGGGTCGCCCCAAGCCCTTTCTAGGCACTTAAGTGTATAAGGGAAAGAAGTGAAGGAAGAGCCAGAGCTTACAGAAGCCCTGACCCAACGGAAAATTGGCTCATTCGTTACCCTTCTACTGTTCTTGCTGCTGCTCCTGCTGTGGGAAGAAGATGTCGTTGACGGTGATGTTCACCTCGGTAACGCTCAAACCAACCAGGTGCTCGACCCGCCTTATGACGTTGGCGCGCACAGTCTCGGCTATCTGGTGGATGGTCCTGCCGTACTCGACGCTCATGGTCAGGTTTACCGCTGCCTCGACCTCACCCACCTCCACCGAAACACCCCGGCTCTCGCTTCCGCTAACTACGCCCGGCACGGCGCTCATGATGCTCCCCACGGCCTGTGTGGTGCCACTTCCCATCCTGATGCCCTCTACCTCCTGAGCCGCGATCCCGGCAACTTTGGAGACGACGCTGTCTTGGATCGTGGTGGTGCCGAGCTCAGTTTTCAGCGGGCTTTGCTGCTGCTGCTGCTGGTGCTGGTGTCGCCCCTCGTCAGTTGTTTGCGCGCTCATGCTTTTTCTCTCCTTTATCCCACGCTACCCACCGGAGTTGGCGTACCCATTGTAGCAAAAGCTGCGAGGGTAACGCTACTTCCGAAAACGCTCCTTCCAGGTGCCGCCTCTAGATAGCGAGCGTCTTGGCTTTGATATACAAACACTCACGACACCCGAGTTGAGGTTTCGAGCCCTGCTTACAAGGGACGGCCCTTCAGCGCATAGAGTTGGCAAGAACTTGGTGATCAGGGACCCGCTCCTATGCACTCTTGCGCATGTTCATGCGCACCGCTAGGTATGGTAGGGGTCGGCATCGATATGGCAGGACCTAAAGTGTGCACATGTAAACTAGCGAGCTGATCTATGCAGCATACTCGATATGGACTTCTGAGAATCTACCTTCTGGGCTGTCGGGTGAATAGAGAGTTGAGGCGGGGCGCAGGGCCTCATGTGTTCTGGCATGATGGCAGCGGAAAAGGTGTTTTCAGAGAGCACAGAGGAGGCACTACCATGCGCGTCGAAGAAAGCATCGAGATCAATAGGCCTCTAAAGGAGGTTTTCGACTACGTCTCCGACGTAGGTAACTACCCGCAGTGGATGGCTGATGCCTTAGAGGTACGTAAGGACAAAGAAGGCCCACCGCAGCAGAACGATAGGTTCACCGTCGCCATCAAATCCGTTGGTCGCCGCTTCGAAACACCCTACGAGAGGACCTCTTATGAAGCTGACCGGGGGTATACGGATCGAGCCGTAGGTGGCCCGGTCCCCAACCAGCGGTGGGACTCTACCTTTGAGGAGGTGCCCGGAGGGACGCGCTTGACGCGAGCTGTGGAGGCCGAGATGAGTGGCATCCTAAAGCTGTTGGAACCGATTCAGAAGCGCTCAGCCGAGCGCGGACTTAGAAGAGATCTCAAGACGCTAAAGAGTGTGCTAGAGGCAAGCTAGCAACGATAGGCTCTAATAGCCCTCGTGCGATAGTGGGACGCTCGTAGGCGAGGTAGTAAACAAGCATAGCCAAGACGCGAACAAGGTATTGGTAGACGAGAGGCTGGCGAAACCGGCGCCCTACCCCCGCGCTAGAGTGTAAGCTTTAGAGCCACCGACGGAGAGAGGCAGACGAATGAAAAGCATCAAGCGGGAATTGCGGGTCATACGAAACAATAACGGATCCCCTGTTCTGCAACGGATCATCAAGTGGGCGATCTTTCTAAGCGTCGCACGGAAGCTACGCGGCACCCGGTGGTTCCGAGCGTGGGCGTTCGGACTCCCTATCACGGGCATCGTCGTGCATATATTCTACAGGCACAAGACCGAAGCATGGACGAAACCCTGGGGCGGCTTCAAGGACGTCCAGGGCTAGAAGACGGCCTAGCGTTTAGTTTCCCATAATATCCAAAGGGTAAGCGCCCCGTTTCGGCAGGGCGCTTACCCTTTGGACCGGGGCTATGCACGATCCTTCGAATGACCTTCCGAGAATACGCCTTATCGGCACTTGGGTGAATAGGGGTGAGAAAAAAGGCCGGGGCTCCTAACAGCCCCGGCGATCTCTCATGTAGCTTTCGAACCCTCTCTCTGTGTGTCTCGCTAGCTCCCCTTGTATACGACAACCTCACCGGCTGTGATTTGTGGCCGGTTCGGGAGTAAGGGAAGGAGATGCTCCTCCACAAACTCTCCAGCCACAAAGGTAGACTCCTCCTCAGCGTCCTTATGCTCAAAGACACTAATCCCGACCATTACGCCGTCGCCTGCGTCGAGTGTGTAGTGAGCCACGAATCCCGGCATTTCGCTGATGATGGGCACAAAGCCTTCCTCGGCCACCTTGGCCACCTTTTGCGGGTCGGTGACGCCCTCGTATCTGCGCACTGCAACGTACATAGCTTTTGCCTACCTCCCCTTAAGAGAGGGCGGGACCGGTCGGCCTCGCCTTGAGTTGATCAACGTGCCCAGTGTGAAGGGTTAGAAGGGTAGGCGCAACTTCCGTGAAATCTTGTAAGGCGAACTTTCGAGAACTCCGTAGAGGCGAAGTTCTAAAGAATTGCCCTTCTACGAGGTTCGGTGAATAGTCCTCATCTCAGACGCCATGCTACCACTTCAGGCGTCGACCTTACCTCAAAGCCGATCTCCGGTGGGTCCACGTGGGTCACGCCTCGCAGGTGTTCCACCCTCAAGCGCTTCAGTTCGTAGAAGCCGGGGTGGACCGCTCGCCCATGCAGGGCCGTCTGCGTGGGCTTCTGCAAGAAGCACTCCGACTCCTCGGCGGGCTCCTCGGTCAACTCCACGACGTCCCGGCGCTCGTTTTCGAAGGTGGCAACGACGAGGCGCACCCCTTGGGCGGGCGGCAGGTCGAACTCCAGGCACACCTCGATGGTCTGGCCTAGCGCATAAGGCATACTCGGAACATGATACGCTTCTGGGATCGTCGGCACATCCCGGGGGCCTGTGGGGGCATGCGGGGCCCCTCGCAGACGAACTTCGCAGGATCTACCTTCCACGCACTGAGGTGAATAGGTTAGGTGACCTCGCGGAGCCTGCCCGTCTCTACCTCGTAGATAAACCCGCGCACGCTCTGCTTGTGTGAGATGAACGGGCTCGCCTTGATGCGTGCTATCGACTGGCGTACGTCCTCCTCAAGATCCGAGAAGGACTCCATCGAGAAGTGGGGCTTCATGCCCACCTCCTCGTGGATCTGCGCCTTGAGCTCGTCGTCTGAGAAGGTGAGCATCCCGCAGTCGGTGTGGTGAATCAAGATGATCTCGCGCGTGCCCAGCAGGCGCTGAGAGATCGTTAGCGAACGGATCTCGTCGTCTGTAATGACCCCACCTGCGTTGCGGATGACGTGCGCGTCGCCCTCCTCGAGGCCCAGGATCTTGTGCACGTCGAGCCTAGCGTCCATGCAGGCGACGATGGCCACGCCCCTGGCCGGGGGCAACGGCAGATCTCCCTTCTGGAAGGACTCGGCGTAGGCGGCGTTGTTCTCAAGCAGCTCGTCGGTCTCGCTCATCGCCTTCCTCACCACCTCTCAAAGTATTCGGGCATTCTACTGATATCCATGATGCCCCTCGGATCTCCCCGTAAACATCCGAGCTCTAGGACGCCCTCGACGCTCCTCCGAACTTCTTAGAACTCCGTCATGAGGAAGTTCGGAGAGATCTGCTTCCGCGCATTCCGGTGAATAGAGTAGGAAGGTGCCCTCGGCACGGAAGGTGAGTATGAGAAGGTAAACTAGAATGATCTAGGACAAGAGCAGTGGGGGCTACGGGGCAGATGAACCTCAAAGCGATTTGGGAACGTATCGGCGTGCGTCCGTGGAGGGCTCTCGCGTTGCTCATCGGGTTCGCCGTGCTTATCTATGGGGTTGTGCCCTTTGCACGTTACTTTGGGGTGCTCGACCTCCTGGGATTCACCTGCGATGCACAGGAGAAAGCGGCCCTCATCGCATTCCCGCAGTACGGGGGAAGGGTGATCGGGAAGGACATTAAAGGTCCGCTCGGTGGCGAGACATTGAACTTTCCCCCGCTGCAAGAGCCTCCTCCGGGTTGCCAGTTGGGGTTCACGGATCGGCAGGCGACCTCAAAGCAGGTCGCATCTTACTACGAGAAGCAGCTTGCTGAGCATGGATGGAAGGTCAAACAACATCCTGTATCCCCCGATCCTCAAAGTGATGAGCCAGGGGACTTTATATACCCGCACATCGATGGTGCCCGCAAGAACCTACGCTACGAGGTTCACTACTGGCCCACGAGCTTAGAAGGGGCCTCGAAGATGTCAGATTTTACGGAAGATGCTCTCAACAGGCAGGGCACAGGAGTGCAAGTGCTCGTCTACAGACGATAAGCGGTCCTCTATTCTGCCAGTAAGTACTGCATGACAGCGCCAGTGAGGTGTAGCGGGCGAGAGATATACGAACTTCTTAGAACTCCGTAGAGGCGAAGGTCGCAGAGTCTACCTTCTAGGCACTCCGGTGAATAATGCATTGCGCGCGTAAGGGGCAGCGAGCTTCCTAGCGTGGCACTATTCCTTGAGAAGGAAACGAGCTGAGGGAGGCCCATGGTGACGGCAGATGAAAACAAGGCCGTTGTCGGCCGATACTTCAAGGAGTTCCATGACGGGCGCGAACACGCCATCCTGGAAGAGATCATGACCCCCGATCTGCTCGAGGGGACCAGGCAAGTCACCCGAATGCTGCTTACCGCCTTCCCTGACTACCGGATTACGATCGAAGAGCAGATCGCCGAGGGGGACAAGGTCGCAACCGTCTGGACCGGGAGCGGAACCCACGAGGGAGAATGGGAGAGTCCTGCGGGCACCATCGCGCCGACGGGCAAGCGGGTGAGGTGGACGGGGACCACTACCCTGCGCCTCTCCGAAGGGCAGATTTCGGACGTGATAGCTACTAGCTGGGATCACCTGGGCATCCTGCAACAGCTTGGAGCGGTGGAAGTGACGGAGCCTAGAACCGGAGCCTAGGAGCAGCGAAACTCTCCCTGGTGCACGGCGAACTTCCATGAGAAGGCACATCCTGTCAAGGCCGACGTGGCGACCCCCTTGGTGTCGAGCGCTACGGTTCCTCGTCCTTCGCCTTGATGTCTTATGTGTTGAACCGGTACCCGTCTGCGGTTCCGATGGTCAGAGGTGCACGGCAACCTCTGCGAATCCTCGCGATGCTGACGCAAGTTACACTTTAGAAAGCAACGAGGGGAGAGCTACAGAGAGGTAGGGCAGAGGTTTTTTCAGAAGAAGACCGGGAGAGCCGGCGAGAATGATGAAGAGGCTAGTGTGGGCCGATGAACAGGGCAATGTCTTATCCGTGTGGCGCGAAGCATTCGGGATCATCAGACGATACCCTTTGGCATCGGGCTTTCCGGCGGCGGTGCTGGGCATGCTGGGGGCGGCTCCCTACTTCTTCATTGTAGGGAGAATCAATATTAGGGAAGAGATCCTGACATCCCTGACCGGAGCATTCGCTTTCTACCTGTACATAGTCTATGTGGCATACGCAGAGGAGGTCACTGCCGAGGTTGAGCGAGGCGTCGAACGCATCACGACGCGCGGCGTGTTACGCATGCTATGGCAAGCGTCTCTTGTCGCGCCGTCCGCCATGGCGGCCGCGGTTGCCGC
>Ga0126311_10001287_pt1 | contig 12086 bp, 11 predicted proteins | sample Plot61_FD_92539 | JGI IMG/M metagenome (GOLD analysis project Ga0126311, IMG submission 92539) | Serpentine soil microbial communities from UC McLaughlin Reserve, CA, USA - Plot61 | ecosystem: Environmental > Terrestrial > Soil > Grasslands | place: USA: UC McLaughlin Reserve, Lake County...
AGACAGATACACTGCTGACGTTAGAAATAATGTCGACGAACAACAACAAGAAGGAGAAGAAGACAAAGAAGGAACCAGTCGTTAAGAAACCTGTGATGTGTTATTTCTGTTTGGTGAATTCACCTACTACAGAAATTCATAGAGCCAGAGAAGTTCTACCGGCATGTAAGTCCTGTTACAGTATTATGCTACCCCACATCAATAGTAAGGGAGGATTATGGGGTTGGCAGATAGCAGAACTCAGGCCACGACATCGAGACATGGCCGTATTAGCATATACACCATCTAAGAAGTGTCCACACTGCAGACTGAAGTTTCAATATGAGGAATCATTGATTCATCATATGTCGTATTCACACATTCCAAACCATCCAAATCCATTTAGTGCAGACAAACTCTCGCCAAACGAGCGTGAGAAATGGAGAAAGGCCTTGGAGAGAGTGCCACACTAATAATAAAAAAATATAGTAGTAGTTACCAAGAACGAATGGCCTTCTTTCCTCTCTGTATTAAGGTATGGCTAAGAAGAAGACTGGTAATCCTATTTCTACTACTTCCGAGGTTAAGACTAGAGAGTTTTACAAGCCTAGACACGGCGTCACATTAGTGTGTCCGGCTTGTGGTTGGAAATCGGGAGGTGGAGGATATGAAACTCTCGCCAAGCGTGATGGAATAGAGCAAAGCATTCGAGTAGATCATGCACAGATTCATAGCGAGGTTCTCTCACAAGGCCACCTCCGCACAGTTACTGTAGAAGAAGACGGACAGTTTGTACAAAAAGTACCACCACTAGTAGTTACAAAATCTACTCACGCCGTAGAAGCCGAACATACTTTCGTACAGCAAACAACTAGACAATCTACAACATCTGCCACTTATGCAACAGTTTCAGGTACATCGCTTGCCTCTGGTACATTTGATGTAGGCGAGACTTATCTAATCGTAGTTACTGCACAGATAGACACTGGTACTAGTTCATCTGTTGATCATTGGATCAGATGTGTTCACGGTTCCACAGCATTCGCAGATTCTGAAATGACTACTGACATGGCCATCCTTTCTGCATCTCATACTTACATGTATTGGGTAGTGTGGACTGCTGTCTCTGGTGAAGACTTTCATGTGGAACATCGTACAGGTACTGCAGCCACTGGAGTTGGAACCGACATAATATGTGTGAATGCGCTCAGACTGACTCCTGATTTAGTACTCAACACTGATTTCAAACATGCTATTAACAATACTTCAACAACCTTGGTACTAGATACTGATACCACATCTAACAATGCTTCTGTGAACATAACCCCTACAACTGCGGCTCATAGATGGTTGATTCTATCCAAAGCACGCTATGGTGTTGGAGTTGCAAACGCCACCTCAGTACAATCTCGTATCCATCGTGCAGGTGAAGCAACAAACGATGGCACACTAGTACAACAAGAAGGTGAAGACGCTGCCACCTCTACTCCCATCCTGTGTGGTATGAGAACAGATACGTTGGGAGCAGCTTCAAACACCTATACAGAGATATCCCAACTCAAGGCCACAACCTCCGCAACTACTACTAGCAGACTTAATTCTGGTATATTCATGATGGATTTGGACAACTTCAAGAATGTGGCAGTTAATCAGGAAGACTCACCACAGGAAGAACCAAACTCTACTACAACTCCACATGGTGTTCTAGTCCACTCTCAATCACTAACACCAACCCAACTCGGAGATGTTTGGATTTTAGGACATGTGACTATGGATGCAGGTGGTTCAAATGAAACATTCACTATGCGTCTGCAGGTAGACAATGTAGATCAACCTGCTAATCAATCAACAGTTGACTACCAGTTCAATTGTTGGACAACAGAAGATGCAGTGTGTTGGGCCATACACACAGTAGAAAACCTGTCAGCAGCAGCACATACTGCAGATCTTGATGGTTCTGTACTCACAACTGGTTCGTCTCGTGGAACATTAACCAGGAATCTAACACTGTTTACGTTTGAGTTCGCTGCTGCAGCTGGAATTAATGTACCCAAGAATGAGACTGAAGCAATAACAGAAGGTAAGGTAGTAGTACTCGGAACCGCAGGTAAACAGATAAAGACAGAGACTGAGGCCATAACAGAGAACGTAATCCCCATCGTAACATCAGCACTCGTCCTCATACAAGATGAAAACATAGTTTTCAGGCTATCCGGTGGTACTGCCAACACTTCGGCTGCAGCCAGCATAGGAGGCGCACGTTCTACCGCTGGTGGAGGCATAATTTCAAACAAACTATTTGACGATGTGTCGTTAGCCGAGGCCTCAGCAGGAGATATCGAGTATAGATGCTTCTATGTCCTCAATACTCATGCAACACTCACAGCATCCAACGTCAGAGTGTGGATTCCAACAAATACTCCGGCGCAAGACGAGGTAGACATCGGTTTAGGTTCCTCAATAGTCAATGGTACAGAGCAAACAGTAGCAAATGAAAGTACTGCACCAACATCTGTGACTTTTATCCAAGCAAATAGTGAGGGAACATCTATTAACTGTGGAACATTACCTGCAGGACAGCATAGAGCAGTATGGTTACGCAGAATAGTACCATCGGGGGCAGCATTCTTCCCTGTCAACACATATCAGTTGCAGGTGAGTCTGTATAGCGATCACTCCTGATGTAGCAGTTGGGCTATCTTTCTACAAAGATAAAGAATGTCTGAAGACTTGTCTTGGTAGTCTGAGACTAGAAATAAATCCCTTCTTCAAAGTATTGGCAATAGACGGCCCATACAAAGGGTTCAAAAGCAAGTCACCGATATCCACAGATGGTAGTAGAGAGATTGTTAGAATCTATAGAAAGTTCCACCCCAACCAAGTTGAACTTTATACACTTTCAAAAACTCACGAACGAGTCAAGAGACAGAAATACGTGGATATTGCAAGTAAAAAGCACATCAAGTGGCTACTCATACTCGACTCAGACGAATTCCTCACCACTCTTGATTCCAAAAAGTTCATCAAAGAACTCGTAAAAACAGAAAAGGAGTGTGAACCGGGTTATACGTTTGGAGTATCAATGTTAGATACCCATCAGAATAATTATAGGTGTTTCAGGCCTCGTTTGTGGTATAGGCCAGAACTAATCCATTATAAAGACAGACATTCAGAGTTTGATGCCAAGAAACTCAGAGATATACCCCGGGATATCATAGAGATAACACATTCCCATAGCTGTAGGCCTGAAAAGAGGCAAGAACAGCAACAAGACTACGTTTATCGTCTAGCAGTCCTAGAACAACAATACTGTTGAATACTTCCCATAGTTCTAGAGGTGAGCTAAATGTTTGATACAGACGTTTGGCTATACTTACAACTGATATTCATTATCGATTTTCCGGCACTTCTGGAACTGGAACCGCAAACGGTTCACTAGGTGGCCTGAAAGCTACCAACCAACTGACGACTGATACTTCTCAGAATATCTTTGACAATGTCACTGGTACTGAATCACAGAGTGGTGACATTGAATACCGTTGTTTCTATGTCCATAATGCTCACGCAACTCTTACTTTAGTAACTGCACAGATATGGTTTGTTAGCAATACCACATCCGGCGACGATACAGTCGATATGGCTATCGACAATACTGTAGCCATAAACGGTACGGAACAAACTATAGCAAATGAGTCAACTGCACCTTCTTCTCCTGCTCTTTCTTTTTCAAATCCAACTTCTGGCAGTCCGCTTACTATCGGCAACATTGGGCCAGGACAGCACAAAGGTATTTGGCTCCGCAGAACCGTGAATGCTGGAGCAGCGGCCTTCACGAACAACCAGTTCAGCTGGATCGTAGAAGGTGAAACAGCTGGATAATGGTATCTTTTAGCACTAGCTGGAAAGACATTGGTGATAACTCAGACGGTGGCACTTCCACTCAGTACGGTGGATTGGACACACGCAAAATTATGCGTATGTTCGGTGGCGTCTCGAACATAGATAATGTTGACATGAACTCTCCTTGGTATTGGAGAGATCAGAAACTCAACTTCTTAAACCCAGCAGGTACATTCCGAGTTGGTATATCCACTCCCGCTATCACCTCCGATGTTACACATTCGTGGCCTCTCTACAATTCTAACGACACCATCACCACAAACAACTCTACAGGTGAGTTGAGAAACAAGACAATCAATGCTGCCTTCAATACAATCACTGGAATTGGTGGTGCATCATCCTCCAATAGAAAGTCTGGTAGGATACAGGCACCAAGAACAGGTACTGGTGGAACATACAGCGAAGGCCTACTCCAAGGACACATCGATATGACAGTCCCAGTAGCAGGTACGGATCCGTCACCTTATGGCTTAGGCTGGACATATTCAACCGGCAGTACTGTTAACACGAATGCAGGTTTAAGATATGGTGTTGCTTGGGTTAGAAGACAGTATAACCCCCGTATCAAGGTAAAATGTCGAACACCCACCACTGCTGCTAATTCATGGTTCTTGTTTGGATTATCTGTAGACGTTGATATTCAGGCCTCAGAAACAGTGACAATAGATGATACCGAGTCTGCATTTTTGGTTGGATGGCGTAATACTGATGGCACTATTGCTGTGTTTAGAAATGCCGGCACAAACGCAGTATCTTCCACTCCTACAGTAGTATCAACTGGACAAACAAAACCAATTGAAGTCACAACCTGGGAAATTGATATGCGTGCTGCAGGCGATGTGTTAGTTACGGTAACCAACGGTTCAACTGGTGCAACAATCTATACAAACACCTTTACCACAAACCTGCCAACAACTTCCATAGAGATGAGGCCAGTATTCCAGTTAAAGAATACGGACTCAGTCAACCATGATTTATCGTTATATTATATGGAACTTGAGCAGGATATGTAATAACATAGTATAATATTATGAAATTAAACCGAGGGAGCGAGGTTATCGCTCCCCCCGGAGAATATGTCACGAACACATATCAGAGAGAGGAGAACTGAAAACCCCCACACTGACGGCTGATACTTCTCCTTAGTCGTATTTATCCATTTTCATTTAGTACAAATAATATGCCATTCGCAGGATTCAAGGATTTTGCAGCTTGTACTCGCTCTATGTCGAGGAAGTACAAGAATCCAGAAACAGCAAAGAAAGTCTGTGGGAAACTACAGGCTCAAAAAGAAGCGTCAGCCAACATGCTCACCGACGAAGCACAAACAAACAAGTTCCTAGACACAAAGCAGGTATCCACATTCAAAAACGAGAAAGGCGATTTATACATCAAGTTCTTCCTCTTAGACGATTCTGTTAATATCAATGATTGGGGTGTCTCACAACGTTCTATCCCTCAAAAGATTGGATCAGCAGTCGGTAAACCTATCGTTCTGTATATAGACACTGGAAACGAACCAGATGCCCACATCCATAAACGAAAGCAGGGTTTGGCTAATCATCCAGTTCTAGCAATATCATCAAAGGGTGAGACAAAGGAACACGCATACCTCAATCAGGAGATGAATAGAATAGGTAACATAGAGCGAGCCGAACGAGATCCAAGGACTGGACGCTGGTTTGGAATTGGTAAGATTACTGACAAAGGAGTCAGAGAAGCATTCGATGCAGATCCTGCAGGCTTACCCTTCTTTACATCTTCTAGTATCTGGAATAATCAACCCCCAATGCCACGTGTCGTATTAGATGCAGCTGGCAATCCAATGAGTGTTGAGCGTCCAGACGAGACACAGATTGAAGATTGGGAGTTTATGCATGTTGCATTAGTAGATGAACCAGCTTATGGAGTAGAAAAGACTCAGATAACAGGCAGATGCACAGGCGATTCTAATACCTGTGTAATGCACCTACGCAATGCATCAATCGCATCAAATAATGGTGAAACTGGGTGTAATTTCTGCACAAAGACAGCAATGTTGAACATTGCAGGCTCTGTGAGGGAACAAGGACTTGAAGAGGTTGCACTAGGCGTAGATGATGATAATGATGATGGTGTCAATACTTCTCGTAAGTCTACAAACACGCAACAGAATTCAGTTATAATGTCCGCTAACGAGAATTCTGAAAAGAATAACGTAAACAAGACTACTGAGGAAACGAAAGTAGTCGAAGAGAAGAAAGAATCGCAAAACCAAAATCAGAATTCTTCTGCCCAAAGGAAGGAACAGCAGGGAGGAGCAGGCAATGACGAACCAAATCAACAGTTGGCAGCTTCACTTATTGAGAGGCTGACAAATGAGAACACCCAACTCAAGACTCTTATCGAGACTCAAACAACGCTAACCAAAAGCGTACAGCAAAAGTTAGCAATGATTGAAGAAGAGAGAGCCAAAGAGAAAGAAGAACGCAGGGTATTCGACATCTCCAATGTTGTATACAGTTCTAAAGTCTACTCACATCTTCCAAGAGAAGAGCAGGAGAAACTGGTACAGAAATACGCAGCAGCACAAATGACACCCGATACTCTAAAAGAGTTCATCGCACCATTCGAAACAGTTAATGCTACTAAGTATACTGAGACTGCAGCACCAATAACACAAAAAGTTGCATCACAAGACGTCCCCAGCAGGTTAGATTATCCAGCAGCAGCAAACCAAAAGGTTGCTAGTTCTGATGGCTCGGTTCCTACTACACGTAAACCGAAGTTCATGATGATATCAGAACATCTTAAGGAGGTAGGCATTTAGTCATGCCAGCACCAACAGTAGCAATAGAAGTTCCAGGCTCTTATATGGCTCGCAGCACCCTTGGACAAGTAAACAAGGTTGCAGCAACAGCACTAGCCAAAGGAGTCCTAGTAGAACTCAACACAACCAACGACAACTTCCAATTAGCAACAGCAGCCGCACCAGCAGCAGGAACCTATTATGTCACAAACAAAGCAGCACTAGCAGCCGACACAAAAGTTGCAGTCGTAAAGAAAGGCCCAGTATGCGTAGTCGCAACAGGCGCAATTGGCCCACACAACCCAGTAGCTAGATCAACAACAGTGGCAGGTAGAGTATCAGAAGCCGCAGCAGGTTCAGCAGGTGTCTGTGGAAAATACATAGGAAAAGCCAACGGCAATGAGCACGATGGGCAAGTTCTCACCGCAGCAGCTGATGGCGAATCTATATGGATCGATCTCAACGGAGGCACAAACTAACAATGTCAACACTAAATTATTCAAGTTACGCAAGAGCAAACCCTTCTATTTCAGAAGAGGAACTAAGAACACAAGCTGGACAGATTTTTAGAGAAGAGTCAGCAGCAGCACGCAGAAGAGGAGTAGATGTAGCATGGTACGCACCATCTGACGTTAACATCAACAGAAAGAGAGGACAGAAGGCAATAAGGCCAAACACAGTTTACCTCGGTGAACACGGTGTAGCGTCACCAAGTTGGGCAGATCCGGCATTTGACTTAAACGAGAAAGAAAGAGTCAATCGCCAGATATCAAGAATCCAAGCAGATGGTGGCGTGATCACTGAATCACAGATGACTGAGTTTGACTTAGCTCCATACATTGGTGACTTCTGGAAGAACGCAGCACAAAACTTCTATGCAGACATGGAAGGACTATCACCACAGAAGGTAGCAGCCGGCGGTATTATCCAGTCTGACGAAAACGCTGCAGTCAACGTAATCAACGTTCTGCAGGAAATGATTGGACAAGACAGGAGAGAATACGCACTTCTTGCAAATGCAGCTCGCACCATAGCAACACCAAACCTAACACTGTCAGTCGACACATTCCAAGGCCTCAATGCATACAGCAATGTTGGCGAAGGAGTCGAAGTAGATCAACAGAAGGGAGCAATTACCAGACAGAACTTCATTCTGCAGAAGGACGTAGGTTCGATCGGTATAACTGACGAGGCAAGGATGACTGCAGATCGCCCACTGTGGGAGATACACATGGACGCTGTAACGAGGGCCATGGCTAACATCAAGAACGTCAGAATACAGGCCGCACTAGAATCAGCAGCAGTAACTGGTTCAGCTTCATCTGCATTGTGGACAGCCTACACTGGTGAACACTCAACTGTTAACCCAGTAGCACAAATCATGGTGATTGGTGATACAGTATACGGAAACCAAGGCAGGGCAAACACTATCGTCTCTGGAACTGCAGCATTTTCAGCGTTCTTGGGCAACACCTTCATACAAGGCACCCAAGGTGGAACAGTCAGCAGAGAAGTAGGGCCAAACGTAATCACCAACATACCAGGACTTCCGGGCTTCACATGGATTGTAGATCCACTCATGACACCAGGCCGTATCACTGTATACGACAAGAACTCACTACTGTTGCTTGAGGGGCCAAAGAGGACGGCACAGGTTCGCAAGGACGGTGCAGGAATCGATGTCTACTTCACCAAAGACTGGAACAACGTGGCAATACTTGACGCAAGCCACTTCAGAAACCTAACCGCAGTAGCCTAAACTTAGGGCGTAAGCCCTTTTTCTCTTTTTTATTCATTCATACCATACACCAACCTTGTTCTAGTATCTAATATCGATACCTTTATTGCCTGCGCCTACGCAGGCAGGATGCACATGAAATATGGCAAAACAAAAGACAAAGGAAAGTCAAAAGGAAAAGGAACAGGAAAAAGCAAACCAAAAACTAAGTCCAAGCGAAGTGGGACTACAACAAAATCCTCAAATAGTGCAAGAAGCACCAGCAGGAGAACGGGCACCAACAGTAACAACGGAAGAAGGCACAACAGTCCAGGTAGGCCAAAAGGATCAAAGTCAACAACAACCAGGGACGTCAGAACAGGAAAGGACTATGCATCCACTTCTAGGAGTGGCATTCGAAACCAACGTGATAAAGTACAAGGGCAGAAGCACAGAGTTTCTAACGTTGGGCAAAAAACTCACAGATCAACCATTGTATCCATTCAGGGGAGGAAGCAAGAAGCAAAGGGCAAGAATCACACTTACAGAGGACGGAAAGCGTCTGATAATAGAGAAGGTGCAAGAATAACAGCATGAGCAATAATAAATACACACTTGGAACAATTGGTATCGCTCTGGCACTCATATTGTCAATCTTTGCAGCAGCAGGATTTGGACAAACGTCTCCTCAATTCGTTAGCGCAACAACAGTGGGAGAAGATACTACAACAACCTCCGATATCGAAGAAACACAAGCAGCGGCAACGGAATTCATCACGGAAGAATTACAACAAGTTGACGGAGTTGAGTTCATATCAAGATGGGGCCCGGTTGCTACAATCGCAGCTGATGATGTAGCGGTTCTGATAGCAGATTGCAACCCAGGTGAATTCGCAGTATCAGGACAAACTATGTTTGAATCGATACAAGTTAGGCAAGTCTCTGACTTTGCAATAGCATTTGAAGGTGCAAATCTTATGTCATGGTTAGTAATTGCAGAGAACACTCATAGTAGTGAACCTAAAGACGCTTCAGCAGGTGTAATCTGTGCAGATGAATCAGGTGACGATGGCGACGATAACGATAATAATGATGCATCAAGCCTTGATATCACAGTCAGAACAGCATTACAAACAGCAGTCAATCAGTTCATAGTTCAAGGTGGTGACGTAGACATTGACATTACCAACCTAGTCAACATAGTACAGAACATCACACAAGTTGCCAACATCGTGAATAACATAACTGGTAACAACAACACTGTAATTAGCGTCATAAACCAGACAGCACAAAACGTTGCTAACATTAATGCCTCAAACATCAATGTGGGACAGATAATCAACCAAACAGCAGTTAATGTTGTAGAACAAAGCGGTAACCAATCAGCAGTTCAAGAGATAGAAGAAGAGATAGAGACACCAGAAACAGGAAATACAACAGCAGTGACAGGCTTTAACTTACCACCAGTGATTGAGGAAGAAGAAGAACAGGATCCAGTAGGTGGAGTGGATGGAGCAGCAGAGGAACCAGCAACTACAACAACTGAAGAAGAAACAGTAACAGAAGAAGAAACTGAAGAAGGAGAAGGAGCGGCACCTAGTGAAGAAGAGACTGAAACAACACCTCCAGTAGAGGAAGAAGAAGAAACTGAAGAAGAAACCCTAGAGGAAACAAGTACAACAACAGACAGCACTGGTGACGAGACTACAGCAACAGAGACTGAACCACAAGGATAACAAGAGCGTGAATAGAACATGAATGAAAAACTATCCTCTCTTTTTTCTTTGGCATACATTGTGATGATTATCGTATTACCACTAACAATCAATGCATACGCACAACCAACAGCGTTGTCATCACAAGCACAAGCTATTCAGAATAGGACGTATGGCCCAGAAGCAGCAAACACTACTATGGCATCAATCAACATCACGAACACAATAAACAATACAGCGTCTGAAGGAATTCAAAGTATGCGAGTACTCTTGAATCTATTAGAACCAGATATCAAACGATTTCAATTAACACAGGAATTCAATGATGTCGTAATGGCATTTTCCAACATACAAGGAAACTTGACTGTTTTACAACAACATACGAACAATCTTACTACCACAGCAACAGCTGAAATCAACCAATTACAACAACAGTTGCAAGCAGCTCAATCAGCAGCATCGTCAGCAGCAACAACAACCTCAGATGATGATGACGACGATGACGATGATAATGATGGTGATGCCGGTGATGGTGATGATGATGGTGGCGGTAGCGACACAACAGAAACTAGTGATAGTGACACTGCAGATAGTCCATCATCATCATCAGATACAACAACAGGAAGCAGTAGCAGCAGTAGTAGCGAAGTCTTAGAAGGATTAGTCAGTAATGGCGCTGCAGTAGACAGTGGCCCAAGACTTGATCCAGAAGGCGATGGTGGATTCCCAGGTGATATAGATGGCTAGAAAAAACAGAACAATCGTTGAACTAAAATCTCCAGCATGCACATATATGCAAGTGAAGGTGCTTCACTGAAGATGCAGGTTTTAGTAAAAACAATAGTATATGCCATGTTTGCGATACTTTTGTCGATGGTGGCATTTCCCACCAGTGTGGTTTTCGCACAAGATAGTGAAGGAGAAGACAACACATCTGTAGTGGGAAGCATATTTGAGGGTGGAGAAGAAGAAACGGAACAACAACAACAGGGTGGAGTAGGAGAGGTGCAAACCTATAGAGACGTGTCACGAGCAGAAGTAATAGACAATCAAGGCAACATACAGAACCCGGGTGGAGCAGGAAATCAAGACATTACCCTATCTGACAATGACGTAATGACTAGGCCAACTAACTTGGCACAAATGGTAATACCACAAAGCATTCAACGACAAGACTATGCAGATATGAAAATATCACTCCAAGCAGTAGGTTATGCAATTAGCGATATGCAGCCAACACAGGACATGCAAACAGGTAGGCCTCTGGTAATCGTGAGAGGAATTGATGGTGTGATGCAACAACCAAATCAGATGGATCTTGATAGTGTAAGTGCGCAGTATGGTTATGCAGTACAATCACATCTAGTCATTGGAGGAGCCTGGCAAACAACATTCGAATCAGTAACGGGATATCAACCACAACAATCACAGGTGCCGCAACAGTAGTAGAGGGATGTGAGTAAACCATAGTGAGATGGGGATATAAGGGAGACTATGTACTTTCAGTACTTCTATCGGTATCGCTAGTAATGACGGTAATACCCGCTACTACTACTACGTACGCACAACAACAAGTACAACAACAGCCAGAACCAAAACCAACACTTAGAGTAAACATCATAGCAAGCAACATGTCAGGAGTTGCACCATTATCAGTTCAGTTCAATTCAACCGTGAGTGGAGGAACTGGTAATAACCTTCTATACCCTTGGGATTTTGATGCTGATGGGGTAACAGATGGCCGAACAAAGAATGTAACACGTGTATTCACAGAGCCAGGGACTTACAATGTAACCTTTGGTGCAATGGATCAAGAATACAATTATGGCCTCGATTCAATACTCATCAAAGTCCTCGAGCCTCCAGGAGGAGGATCATCAGGAGGAGGATCAGCAGATAGAACCACAACCACGACTACTGATACTACTACTGGTTATAGTTGGGGTGGACATACAACAACAGATGATGCCAAAAATAAATTCAAGAC
>Ga0126311_10001289_pt1 | contig 12076 bp, 8 predicted proteins | sample Plot61_FD_92539 | JGI IMG/M metagenome (GOLD analysis project Ga0126311, IMG submission 92539) | Serpentine soil microbial communities from UC McLaughlin Reserve, CA, USA - Plot61 | ecosystem: Environmental > Terrestrial > Soil > Grasslands | place: USA: UC McLaughlin Reserve, Lake County...
ACCCGCATCTTTCAGGAGGCGAATCGAGTCGAGCGTCTTCTTCGCATCGACACCTTTCGGCGGCAACACTTCGACTGAAGTGACAAACTCACCCAGCGCGATCTTGCGTCCCCAGTGGGAACGATCTTCAGGTGGAACTACATGAATGTCCGGCGGTGTTGTGTCTACTGTCGCCGTAGCACCGCCACTGAACGTGACGCTTTGTGTCCGCGGTGATGCTGCGCGAACCGCATCGGAGATCAACTTGATATGGGCCGGCGTCGTCCCGCAGCAGCCACCAATAAACTTCGCACCAGATTGGATGAACCGCTTCGCAAACTTCGACATGTACTCGGGCGAGCACATGTAAAACTGGCGGCCCTGGACGTCGCGTGGCAGTCCCGCGTTTGGCTGTGCTGACAGCTTCTTCTTCGTGACCTCGCGCATCTTTTCGAGCGCGGTGAGAATGATCGCAGGGCCCACACCGCAGTTCAGCCCGATCACGTCTGCGCCCCATTGGTCGAGACGCTCGGTAAACAATTCCGGCGTGGTGCCAAACATCGTGTTGCCGTCAGTCATGATCGTCATCTGCGCGATGATCGGCAGATCGCAGGCTTCACGGATAGCGGCTATCGCCTGGCGAATCTCAGACACGTCCGAAAAGGTTTCAAGGCAGAAGAGATCGACACCACCTTCGAGCAGCGCGACGACCTGTGCCTTGAACGACTCACGCGCTTCTGCAAACGAGGTTGGCCCATACGGCTCGATGCGCAGGCCGAGTGGGCCAATCGCACCCGCAACGTACGCACGATCGCCCGCGGCCTCGCGAGCCACCTTTGCGGCGATGGCATTAATCTCGTGCATGTTTGCTTCGAGCCCGTACTGCTGGAGCTTGTGTGCGGTAGCGCCAAAGGTGTTGGTCTCGATGATGTCTGCGCCTGCGCGAATGTATTCGGTGTGAATCTCACGCACCAGGTCAGGATTGCTGAGGTTCAACTCGTCGTAGCAACGATTGATGTAGACACCCTTGGCGTAGAGCATCGTGCCCATCGCGCCGTCGACAACGAGCATGCGATCGCTGGAGAGAATTTCTTGAAATGTTTGCATCTTTTTGGTGCCGGCGTTTAGAGCCAACCGGCAAATGAAAAAGCCCCGCGCTAAAACAGCGCGGGACTTCAAACGGTTTGAAGTTTTTCGGGTCTTGATAGGCGCCCGAGCTGTTTAGCTGGTTATTTTACGTGGCCGCAAGTCGCCTTAACTCACCACGCTTTTCAATCGCTGCTTATACGCCCCGCGGCCCACGACTGTCAAGTTTCGATCGCCGCCCTGTCGTTAGCAGCCCGATATCCTCTACGAGGGACTCTGCTACGAGGGGACTCGGACTTTCAGTGATTTGCGTAAAGCCTTCACAGCCGACGGCTGAAGATATTTTGGATACGCAAAATTGTGCGGCACCGCAGTTTCGAGGCACAGTTCCTGAAGAGTTTTCTCACCATTCAATTTTAGGTTGTTTTGATCATCCTCGGTTAGTTGAAGATACCATGACTTTCGGTATACGCGAGTGGGTTCGGCAGTTCGTGCAATCAATGTAACTGCGTAGGTTCCGGGCCGCCACGGGAAAAGTGCATGTAGCCTCTCCAGCGCCTCTGAGTAAGCCCTATCGCGAGCGAAGTCTGTGAAAGCCTCCTGTGCAATTTTCATAAGTTCCGCTTGCTGTCGCTCCACAGGACGAGCAAGGACAGTTTTAATCTTCGCTAAATTAAATAAATAGCTGGTCCATTGTTCTTTGAGGGGAATCAAAACTGTTTGAATATTCCCACGAATCTCGGGGTCCGAAAACAGGATATTGTAAGGGTGCGGTTGCGATGGGTTTATCATAAAACTCGCAGGAAGCGTCACCTCAAGTTCATTTGTGGGTCGGCCTACTACAGTCGTCAGAGGGCGAAACGCAATCCAATCAAACTGCCTATGCCATTTATCATCGATTCTTAAAACTTCAAGCTCTGCGATACGGATAAACAGTTCTCTATCGCGAGCTCGCAATGTCCCAAAAAGGCCTATAGTGGGCCCAAAAGCACTAAATCCTATTTCGGGTGATGCCGTTTCATAAATATCAATTTTTCCAGCTTTAACGAGTCGTTTATAGACCGCTATGCACCACGGTTGCAGTAGTGCAATAGCTGCGACGATGAATGTCCATGTTTCGATTCTCCAGTAGGAGATGTACCTAAGCTGAAGTTCGAATTGTTGCATCAACGAAGTCTCAGGCATGGTGTGCGAGCGTTCGAAGGCGCTTCCAGTCTGTCATATGCGGAGAAGCAGTGAGCCCTGCTAGCGGCTTGAGTCTACTCCATAAATCGTGAGAGAGAACGGAAGGCTTATACTCCTTCACCAGCACGCAAATCAACCAGCTTTCTTTATAAGTCTATACGTTCCGGTGAAGGTTACTCCACGATCAGGTCGATGCGCATAACACATTTCGATCCTGGGACAAAGGCGCATAAGAGTGTCTTGTTTTTTATGTCACGATGACGTTCGGTTCAGAATGACCGAATTGAGTGGAGCAAATAAGTACAATGTTTTCAGTAACTTACAAGCACAAAATTGAAACGAAAAGGCAACGGGGTACGTACTTTATCCATCTGAGTCGTGGTCCTTCGTTACAGCCTTGCTGTTGGAAGTCGTGACTGTTGTGCGGTGCAGTTCCCCCTCGGAGTCTGCATTAATCCCATAAGCTGGTGGCGTTATGGTCATCGTCAATCTGGAGAATTTACTGAATGAAGTTTCCCCGCAGGTTACCCCATTTACGCTCGATCAAGTTTGCACCCTTCGCACTCATTTCACTTTTCCTTTTCAGCAACCTGACTGGTCTATTGTTCAGCCGCGTGATGGCGCCGGACGTCATCGCCAGTCCTGACACACAGTTTCGCATTCCTGCCGACATTCCTACTTCCGGTGACCCGCAGTTGGACCGGATCATCTTTGAAGCCGGCCAAAAGCAGGGTATCGACCCGCGCTTCATACATGCGGTCATCTGGCAGGAATCGAAGTACAAAGTGCAGGCACGCTCGCACGCGGGTGCTCAGGGCTTGATGCAATTGATGCCGGCAACGGCCAAGCGTTTTGGGTGCAACGATCCGAACGATCCGGTCGAGAACATCACTGCGGGCACGAAGTATTTGAGCTGGCTTCTGAAGCGATTCTCAGGAAACGTCGAGCTCGCGCTCGCCGGCTACAACGCAGGTGAAGGCTCGGTGGATAAGTACGACGGGATTCCACCGTACAAAGAGACTACGAACTACGTGAAGATCATCACCAAGCGCTACGGCAAGTTGTACCATCCAGTCCCCCCGCCAGTAACCGCCGATTAGCCGGCCCTTGACAGCCTTCCTCACCCTTTGGCTGAATGCTCTTTATGAGCACACCTGCTACTTCCGCTTACGACCGCGGCTTCGTGGGACATCCCAGCGGTCTCTCCACACTCTTTTTCACAGAGATGTGGGAACGCTTTTCCTACTACGGCATGCGAGCGATCCTGACGCTCTACATGACGAAGTCGCTGGCAGAGGGAGGCCTCAATTTCGACGAGCGATACGCCGGCATCATTTACGCCACCTACGTTTCCTCCGTCTGGTATTTGCCACTCATAGGCGGTTGGCTGGCTGATCGAATCTTCGGCGCCCGGCGGGCAGTCCTTATCGGCGCAATCATCATCGCCTGCGGCCACTTCTCAATGGCCATCAATTCGCTGTTAACGTTCTATGCCGGTCTGATACTCATTGCCTGTGGGACAGGACTGTTGAAACCAAACATCAGCGCGATGGTGGGCCAACTCTATCCCGAGGGTGACCGCCGCCGTGACGCGGGTTTTTCGATTTTCTACATGGGAATCAATCTTGGCGCCTTTCTGTCGCCGATAGTGGTTGGTTTTCTGGCGCAGGCGGAGTCTTCGCGAAATTTCATTTCGTCTCTGGGGTTCGATCCAAACTCAGCCTGGCACTGGGGATTCGGTGCTGCGGGCGTCGGCATGACGCTCGGTATCGTTCAGTATCTGCTCGGGCAAAGAAAACTGGCTCATGTCGGAGGCAAGCCCGACACCTTACCCGTGACCGAATTCCAGCCAGGTGTTGGAGTTGATTATGTGACGGTGATTCTCGCGATCGTTGGTGGAGTTGTTGGCGCCGGCCTGGGACTCTACTACGGCGAGGCGGGCGCGCTATCAGCCCTCTTTCCCTGTGTTGTCGGTTTTTTTGCAGGTTACCTGATCGGGACAACGCGCCTGCTCAACGGCGACGAGCTGAAACGTGTACTCGTGATCTTCATTCTGTTTGTTTTCTCCATCCTGTTTTGGATGACGTACGAACAAGCGGGCTCGAGCCTGACTCTCTTCGCGGATCGATTAACGCGGACGACCATACTCGGCTGGACTTATCCCTCGAGCTGGTTCCAGTCAGTGCCTGCGATCTTCGTGATCATTTTCGCTCCGATCATCGGTGCGGTCTGGCAAAAGCTCGGCGACCGCCAGCCTTCCAGCCCGGGCAAGTTCACGATTGGATTGTTCTTTGCCGGTGCGGCTTTTGTGGTCATCGCGTTCGCTGCAACGTTGACGACCGCCGGACGCGTGAGTCCGGCGTGGTTGGTTTTGGTCTACTTTCTGCAGACGATCGGTGAGCTTTGTCTCAGTCCGGTTGGGCTAAGCACCGTCAGCAAATTGTCCCCAGTCAGAATGTTGGGACTCATGATGGGCGTGTGGTTCCTCTCGATCTCGATCGGCAGCTATATCGCGGGCCTGACGACGAGACTCTTCGAAGGCAACGATCCAGCCGTGCTCACGCGAGCCTTTGGCATGTTTGCGGGAATCACACTGTTCGCAGCAATCATACTGGCTGTATTGACACCTCTGATCAAGAGGATGACCCCAAGATCACAATGATGAATATGACTCGACGTAAAGCGTTACTGCTTGCAACCGTTTTCCTGGCACTTGTCGCACAGTCTTTAAGAGCACAAAACAAGCTACTCACCATCGACGACATCTTCGATCCGGTTAAACGAGTCAACTTCAACGGCTCGACGCCCACCATTCGCTGGCTCAAAGACGGCAATCACTACTTGTTAACCAACGAAGCGTCGCGACGCGACGTGCCACGCCTGCAAAAAGTGAATGCCGCAACAGGCGAAGCGGTCCCTTTTTTCGACGCTGCAAAAATGCAAGCGGCGTTTGCGGCGTTGCCTGGAGTCAGTGCACAGGATGCACGACAACTCGCAAACCGCGGCAACTACAATCTCAATCCCGCTGAGACGGCGGCCTTGATCAACTGGTCCAACGATCTGTTTTATTACGAGTTTGGCAGCGATCGCGCGATTCGTCTCACCAGCAATCCTGAAGAAGAAGTGGGCGAGGGCTTCAGTCCGGATGGGCGCATGATCAGCTTCGTGCGCGAGAATAACCTGTACGTCGAAGACGTCAGCATGCAGCGTCGCGAGCGTGCTCTCACACGCGACGGAAGTGCAAAGATTCTCAACGGCCGTTTGGATTGGCTTTACCAGGAGGAGCTTTATGGACGCGGTAATTTTGGCGCCTACTGGTGGAGTCCTGATTCGACGAGCATTGCGTTTCTACGTTTTGATGAGACACCGGTTCCGGAGTTCACCGTAGTCGATCACCTCCCGTACCGGCAGACGCTCGAAGTCACGCCATATCCGAAGGCAGGTGATCCGAATCCCATCGTGAAGTTAGGTCTGGTCAGTGCCGCGGGCGGCGACATCCGCTGGATCGACACCTTCCAGTACCAACCTGCGGACCTTTTGATCTCGCGTGTCACGTGGACACCTGACGGGAAGAAGGTGGTCTACCAGGCGCAGAACCGCGAGCAGACGTTTCTCGACGTGAACTTCGCTGATGCGCGCGACGGCAAGTCGACGAATGTCATCCACGAAACTTCAAAAGCATGGGTCGCAGTCAATGAGCAGCCGATGTGGCTCAAAGACGGTTCATTCATTTGGGCCAGCGAGCGCAACGGCTGGGAACATCTCTATCACTACGCGGCCGATGGAAAACTACTGCGGCAGATCACCGACGGCAAATGGGAAGTTCGTACGATCGAAGGCGTGGACGAAGAGAACGGTTATATCTACTTCACCGCGACGGAGCGCAGTCACATTGCACCGCATGGCTACCGCGTCAAGCTCGATGGCAGTGGCTTCACCCGTCTGACACAGACAGAAGGCTCGCATCGCTTCGATCTCAGTCCTGCGAACAACTACTTTGTCGACGTTTGGAGCGACATCAACACGCCCTCGCAAGTTCGCCTGTACGACACCTCAGGCAAACTCGTGCGCGTGGTCAGCGAGAATAAAGTTGACGCGCTGAAACAGTACAAGCTCGGAACGACGGAGTTTTTGCAGGTCAAAACGCGCGACGGCTTTTTGATGGAAGCCATGATGATCAAGCCGCCGGATTTCGACGCGCGTAAGAAGTATCCAGTGATGAGTTTTACTTACGGTGGACCACACGCACCGCAGGTGAGGAATGCCTGGGGCTCGGCGCCGTACATGTTTCACCAGTTGGTGGCCCAGAAGGGTTACATCATCTGGGTTTGCGACAATCGCACTGCGAGCGGCAAAGGTCTCGAGTCCACGTGGCCTGTTTACACAAATTTCGGCGAGCTGGAGCTGCGCGATATCGAGGATAGCGTGACCTGGTTGAAGAACCAGCCTTACGTCGATGGCTCACGCCTGGGCATCTGGGGCTGGAGCTACGGCGGGTTCATGACGAGCTACGCGCTGACGCACAGCCAGTCGTTCAAAATGGGCATCGCGGGTGGCACGGTTGCTGACTGGCGTGATTACGACAGCATCTACACCGAGCGTTACATGAAGACGCCGCAGAACAATCCCCAGGGCTACAAGAAGAGCTCGCCTGTGAACGCAGCGAAGAACCTGCACGGGAAACTCCTACTGATTCACGGCGCGATCGACGACAACGTTCACATGCAGAACACGATTCAATTTGTTTACGAGCTGCAGAAGGCAGGGAAGCAGTTTGAGTTGATGCTCTACCCGAAGTCGCGGCACGGTGTGAACGACCCGCTGCTCGTAAAGCACATGCGGCAGATGATGCTCGACTTCATTTTGGAGAACCTGTAACCGCGGGATTACACGGATAAAAAAAGATGGCACGGGGCTTGCCACCGGCAGAGCGGAGGTTCCCCCATGGCCGCATCCCTCGCCTACATTACTTATGATCCTGAACCACAGTTGCCTCTCCTGCGCGATGTCGTTCCAGTCGATCCCCAGACGCAGCTTCAACGTGAAGTTCAGGCAAATCTTCAACATGAAATAGACTTCGCCCTGCAACGCATCACCATTCCCAATCAGAGAGAAATCTCACAGACAATTCTCGGCGCGATGCTGCGGTTCTTCCACTGGCTCGACCGCATCGAGAACAATCTGCAAAAGCTCGACACCCTGCTTGAAAGCCTCTCAATCCTCGAAGTCCTCGAATTCGAAGCCCGTTCACTTACCGATTTCATCGACATCAGGGCCGTCAAACTAGCCGCTGGATACGAGCGCCTGCTCGATGTCCTGGACGGCATCTCCTACGGAATTAGTCACGATTTACGGCGTGTTTTCGAGCGTGAGCTCGTGCGCGGCGTCACCGAACATTCGATTCCAATCGTCTACGGAAAGATCCTCCACGCGCACGGTTTACTCACCAACTGCTTCCAGCAATCAACCATCACTCTGCTCCAGGTTTTCAATCCCGGCCTCAACCCTTCCAAGCTCTTCAACGATGTCGAGCTGCGACTCCAGCAGTCGCTCATCCTCTGCAAAGATTTATCATCGCTGATGCGGTTTGTGCGTCTGGCACAGGCCAATCACGACCCGGATGTGCTGCGCTCGGTTACCGCTCGGATTCTCGAATTTCGCGACGGCAGCATGCAGTATCTGATGTACAAAGACTGGCGTGGCTACGAGAGCCTCGCGCTTGAAGTGATTACGGCGGTGGAGAATAACCTCGACGCGAAACCGCTGCTGCACCGGTTTATTTGTTACCTGGAAGTGCTTTACGGGCACGTGAAGATGCGCGCGGTGCTGGCCGGTGATTTTCCTTATTCGGGAAAGAATGAGGATGAGTGATTGTGCCGCAAACTGTTAACACTGAGTAACACAAATTGTTAGTTATCGCTGGCATTTAGGGCAGAAGTACGTTGACCGGCCACCCTGGACCACGCGGCGAATCCGCTTTCCGCAGTTGACGCACGGCTCGCCCTCACGCTCGTAAACTCGCCAGAACCGCTCCGATGTTCCCACGTAACTGCCGTTACCATCAGCAAGATCTATTTTCAAGGTGGAGCCTGCGTCGATAGCTTCCTGCAACACTTCGCGAATGGCCTGGTACAGCTTCCGCGCGCGTGGCTTCGACAGCTTATTCGCTGCCTTCATCGGGCTAATACCGGCAAGAAACAACGCTTCAACGGCGTAGATGTTTCCGAGACCGAGAACACGCGTCTGGTCCAGTAACAGGTGTTTCAACGGACGGCCGGAGCGCGCGAGGGTTTCGAGGAAATACTTTTCCGTGAAGTCTTCTGACAAGGGCTCAGGCGCGAGTATCTGAAGTCCTTTCGGCCGGCGCGGATCTTTGAAGATCTCCATGCGTCCAAACTGGCGCATGTCGCAAAACACGAGACGCCGATCGTCGTCCAGATAGAAGATCACGTGTGCGTAGGGCGGTAGCGATTGATCGGTTGTGAGTGAGACAAACTTGCCGGTCATGCGTAGGTGCGTTGTGAGTATATGTCCTGATTCGAATTGGAAGAGAATGTATTTGCCGCGCCTGCCGACACCGGTGATGAGTGCGTTTTGCAGTTGACGATTGAAGGCAGGGCGCGAAATGGTGGGCGCGATGCGTTTGAGGTTTAGCTCGGCGGCGAGGATGCGTCGTCCGGTGACGAGTGGAGATAAAGCGCGGACGACGTGTTCTACTTCGGGAAGCTCGGGCATGTTGATAAATTCTGTCTAACTTTCGATCATCATCTCAATCTGCTGCCGGATTCGATCTACTAACTCTGCTTTTCGTGCCTCGATGTTCAATCTCAAGAGTGGCTCAGTATTTGAGCCTCTAATGTTGAAGCGCCACTCGGGAGTATCGAGTGAGTAGCCGTCGGTGAAGTCTTCCTCGCCTTCACCGTGAAACTTTTCTTTCACCATCTCGATTACTGTTTTGATGTCCTTAACGCGATAGTTCAACTCTCCGGACATGTAGTGGCCCGCCGTGTACGGCGCCATGATCTCCGAGAACGGTTTATCCTGCGTTGAAAGATGCTCGAGCACCAGCAGGAAGGGAATTACACCGTTGTCGGCATAAAAGTTTTCACGGAAGTAATAGTGACCGCTCATCTCACCGCCGAACAGGCCATTCTCGAGCCGCATGCGATCTTTCATAAAGGCGTGACCGCCTTTTGAGATGATCGGCGTTCCTCCCTTGCGCCGCACCGTGTCCAGTGTGGGCCATATCACGCGTGGATCGAAGATGATCGTGTTGTCGCTTCCGTATTTGGTGAGCAGGATGTCTGCGAGGAGTGCCGTGATGTACGCGCCGGAGATGAAATCTCCTTTCTCAGTGAAGAACATCGCGCGGTCGGCGTCAGCGTCCCACGCTACACCGAAGGCAGCCCCACGTTCTTTAATGAGCGCTTCTGTTTCCGTCCGATTGCCCGGCAGCATCGGATCCGGAGGTCCTTTGGGGAATGAGCCGTCGGGTTCGAAGTTCAGAGGAATCAGATTCAGTCCCAGGTCCTGCGCGAGTCTCGCCGCGGGCCGGCATACAAATCCAAAGTTGGCGTTACCGACAAACGTGAATGGCTTGATCTGGTTTCGATCGACAGATTTCAGCACGTGTTTCAGGTAATCGTCGATTATGTCGCGGTCGGTGCAGGTGCCTTTTTTATCCGCAATGACTTCAGCGTCTTTCCCGGTTTTCACCGCGTCGCGAATGTCGAACAATCCCGTGTCAGAGGAGATAGCGGTCGCTTTCTCGCGCACCATCTTCATGCCGTTGTATTCCTTCGGATTGTGAGACGCAGAGACGACGATTCCGCCCGAATAGTCAAAGGCGCCGACGGCGTAATAAAGCATGTCGGTTGTGATCTCGCCGATGTCAACGACATCAACACCGGCGTCGAGGAAGCCGCGAATCAGACTCGCTGTCAACGGAGGTGACGAGAGCCGTGCATCCATGCCGACGACCATGGTGGTTGGCTTGAAGAGGTAAACGTAGGCTTTGGCGATGCGGTAATACGCTTCCTCATCGATGTCGTTGGGGTAGATGCCACGAATGTCGTACGCTCGAAAAACGTCCCAGTTCATGAATGCCCCTCGGTGTTAACAGAAGAAATGTTTTACGTAAGAGTGTAGTCGGTTAACGATGTCTTATCACCCAGCACGGTCCCGGGTCTGACAACTGCCGCACGACCGATGTGACAACCACGGCCAGCGATGGCGCCGTTCAACTGCGCCGTCGTCCCGATGCGCGTGTGTGGCCAGATAACACAATTCTCAACCCGCGCGCGCTCCTCAACAAAACATCCCTGGCCCAACACGGAATTGATGATCTGCGCGCCCGGCTTGATTTGGCAATCGTCGCCGATCAGCGAAAACTCATCAATCTCCGCCACGGTCGCCGCATCAAACTGCCCGCGCCTCTCCTTGATATGAAACCGCGACACGCGATTCGCAAGCAGATCCGCGTGCACTTGTAAGTATCGTTCCGGTGTTCCAATGTCGATCCAGTAAGTTCGCGCCGGGATGTGCGCGTAAAACGCCTCACCACGTTTCAGCAGATCAGGAAACAGACCATATTCGAAAGAGTAGTTCTCACCTGCGGGCAGGAAGTCGAGCACCTTCGGTTCGAGAATGTACGTGCCCGCATTGATCGTGTTGCATGTGATCTCGTCAACCTTTGGCTTTTCGAGGAAGCGCAGGATGCGACCGTCTTTTTCAGTCTCGACAAGACCGTAGCTTTGCGGATTTTCGACCGGAGTCAGAACGATGGTCGCCGTCGCCTGACGCTCGTTGTGCTCGCGAATGACGGCTTTGAGATCAAGATCGGTGAGAATGTCGCCGTTGAAAACGACGGTTGGCTCGCGTATGAGATCTTCGGCAAACTTGTATGCACCCGCGGTCCCCATCGGTTGCGGCTCGACTGCGTACTTCAGCTTGACGCCAAAATCGGAGCCGTCGCCAAGCAGTTGCTCGATCTTGCTTGGTTGATATGAAAGCGAGAGTGTGATGTCTGTAATGCCGGCGCGACGCAGCGTGTCGATTTGATAAAGCAGAAAAGGCCGGTTACAGATCGGAACGATCGGTTTAGGAGTGTAAACTGTTAAAGGGCGAAGGCGCGTGCCTTTGCCGCCAGCAAGAATGAGTGCCTGCATGCTTTATGAATAGAGAAATAAAGTCTAATATCGGGCCAAGTCTAACATAAGGGAGTTTGAAATGCCGGAATTGAACGAAGCAGTAATCATCGGTGCGGCGCGTACGCCGGTGGGGAAGTTTCTCGGTTCTTTGAAAGGTTTCTCAGCGCCGGAGCTGGGCGCAATGGTCATCCGGGAAAGCGTGCAGCGCGCGGGAGTCAAGCCTGAAGATGTTGACGAAGTGATCATGGGATGTGTGATCCAGGCCGGCCTCGGCCAGAATCCAGCGCGACAGGCTGCGTTGAAGGGCGGACTGCCAAACACCGTCTCTGCTGTGACTGTAAACAAGGTGTGTGGCTCGGGTTTGAAAGCGGTGATGATGGCCGCGCAGGGAGTTCAGCTCGGCGACACGGAAATAGTTGTTGCGGGCGGCATGGAGTCGATGAGCAACGCGCCTTATCTTTTGCCGAAAGCGCGCGAAGGTTATCGCCTCGGCAATGGTGAGCTACTTGATGCGATGATCCACGACGGACTGTGGTGCGCGTTTGAAAACTATCACATGGGCTGCACGGGAGAGATCGTGGCGGACGAGTACAAGGTCAGCCGCAGCGAGCAGGATGAGTTTGCGATGAACTCGCATCGCAAGGCGGCGGCAGCGACCAACGCAGGCAAGTTCAAGG
>Ga0126311_10001290_pt1 | contig 12076 bp, 11 predicted proteins | sample Plot61_FD_92539 | JGI IMG/M metagenome (GOLD analysis project Ga0126311, IMG submission 92539) | Serpentine soil microbial communities from UC McLaughlin Reserve, CA, USA - Plot61 | ecosystem: Environmental > Terrestrial > Soil > Grasslands | place: USA: UC McLaughlin Reserve, Lake County...
CCGTTGGAGCCGACGGCAACTTGCTCAGCTGAATTAGCAGTGCGGTGGCATCCGAAACCGAAATCCCACCGTGTGCCACTGAGCTGAGCCGGGTTCGCGAAGGTGGCGGTGGCCGAGAAGTCCGCGGTCGTAAGCCCGGCCCCCGCTACCGCAACGTAGCCGACGACTTGTGTGATCTGACCAGCTAATGGCCCGGCAAGCGGCGAGACTCCGTTGCGTGCCTCCAGAAGCTCGGCGAATCTCGCCGCATCCTCAGTTTCCTCTGCCGTCGGACTTGTGGTCGGGATGGCGGTCGGAATGGCCGTCGCGGTCGGCAGCGCCGGCGTTTCTTCTGTCTGAGTCGGTGTCGCGGTCGGCTCAGTGGGCTCGTCGGGTGTCGGCGCCGATGTCGGCGGAGGCTCGACCCACCCCGCCGCGGTGAGGACGGTGCGCGCTCGGTTGACTGGAATCGCCACGGCTTCGCTGCCGCCGGCAGCCCCGCCCAAAGCCTGAGCCACTATACCGATCAGACGTCCCTGTTCGTCGACGACCGCGCCGCCGCTACTGCCACCGCTTACTGTCGCGTCGATGTGAATGCGCTCGATATTGCCGATACCAGGACCCGTTTCCAACGAACGCACCCGGCCGTCGACAACGTCGATCGTCGTGGAGCCGGCATCCGGGAACGAGTCGCTTCCGAAAACGGGATAGCCGAAGATCTGCACGGGGTCACGCGAGCTGATGGCGCCGGAGGAGCTGAGCACCACCGGCGTCCGATCCGCGCCCACCGGTTGACTGAGCTCGAGACCCCGCTCGTTACCGGACACCGAGAGCACGGCAAGGTCGAGTGACCGCTGATCGATGACGACTGTGGCGCTATATCGAGGATCCGGGGCGTCATCCATGCCATCCACGGCGTAGATCAGAAACGCATCCTCGATCTCGAGGTCGACGCCCTGCGTGTTTTCTTCGTTCTCAACGTCGTTTTGCAAATCGGTGAGGTCGATGACGTGGCTGTTGGTGAGGATGAGTCCATCGGCGGAGACGATGATGCCGCTGCCAAGTGGGACGCGGCGGAACTCTCGGACGACGATGCCGTTCTCTACCTCGAGCACCAGGGCCACGATCAGGACCGTCGCGCGGGCCACACGGGCTTCCGTGGCCGCATCGAGTTGGGCCTGGGCGGACGTGCTGCCGAGTCTTCCAGCGAAACTGGCCAGCAGGACTCCAGCCAGGACGAGGTTCAGCAGACCTCGTCGAATCGTCACAGTCGCACCCGCACTTCAGGATGGAGTGGAGTCAGCTCGGCTGCGACCGGAGGCTCGTCGGGCGCCATGAGATCGCCGCACTCGAACTCGGAAGGCTCGCCAGCCGTGCTCGAGTTGGAACCAGCATCGACCGGAATCCAGAGCGGATGGGCATCGGGCACAGCGCCGAACATGAGAAGCGTCGGCGGTGGATCACCGGCTCGTAACCGCCGCGGCGATTCGGCCGGGAAGAGCGTGCAGTCGCCGGCGTTCAGCACGCCAGCATCGCCAACCAGCAATTGACCATCCAGTACCAGATACCCGACCGGTCCCGGATGAGACGTCGAGCCGAAATCGGCGGCCGGATCGATCCACGACAGGCAAGCGAGAAAGAGATGCGCCTGACCCGACATGGCGGGCACGTCCGCACGCAAGAGCAACCGGCTCTCGATCGCGCCGGGGCTGGCCGCGATCTCATTGCCGCCGTCGATCACCTGGGCAATTTCGCCGCGGCCGACCGTCGTCTCTTCGTCCGGCGGCACCAGAGCCAGGCGCAAGATCGTCGCGGATTCAGTGGAATCGTTCCTGAGCAGATAGTGTTGACCCGTTTCCACCAGGGCCGCAACTCCTGGCGAATGGGTCTCCATGCGGCCATTGACGGAGAGCCCAACGCTGCCCGATTCGACATAGAACAGAAGCGGGCCCTGTGTGCGCCGGATTTCAGTCACCGCGGCAGGAATCAAGTGGAGACGTCGGACAGTGAGGACGAGGCTATCGGCGAACGTTGGCCACTGTTCGGTTGCTTGATCGGCCAGCACGGTGAGTGCCAGACCCGCCGGCGCCCCCGTGCCAAGCGGCGATTCCATAGTCGATTGCTCACCGCTCTGGGTCTGGCCCTCGGCAGATGAGCAAATCGACTGCACCGGACTGCCGGCCGGCTGCGCTCGGACGTGGAAACCGCCGGTACCCGGCGCCGCAGCGATCGCAAAGATGACGATGGCAACCAGGATCAGGCTCGCTCGCATAGGTTGGGCTCCGCTGAATGACTGGCGCTGAACCGTATCACGTCGACTCACCGGCCGCTGCCGTCGACTCAGGGCAGGAGGCATTGGTCGGGTCAAAGGGATCGAACGGAGCCGTGTCGGCGACGTCGAGCAGGAGACCGGTGGCCGGGAGCTCAGGCGTTCCCTCTGCGGCGACATGCGGGCGGAGCAGCACTCGCACAAAGACGCAGCCGGTGTGATTCGAAGGCGGAGGAACGTCGATTTCGCCCACCACGCGATCGGACCGGGTTCCGATGTCGATCACACCCCAGCGTCTCGGCGCGTCCATTTCGGACAGACGCTCACGGGTTGATGCGTCGAGCACCAACCAGTCGACCGCGATATCTTCGGCGTCGTAGCCGACGGTTTCGACCTCGAAGAAGATGGCATTGGCGGTTCGGCCATCGCCGAGATCCTTGTTGCGTTCCCCGAGCCCGAGATCGGTCACCGTGACGCTGCGCACTTCGGGCGGCGGGGTTGGCTCCAGCCAGGGAAACAGACTAAATGCCAGCGCAATCAGCGTCAGCAGGGCCGGCAGACCGCTGATGAATAACGGCAATGTTCCCCGCAGGACGCTCCAGTCCCGCTGCTGCGCTTGTATGGCTTCGGCAGTGACCTGCGCGGCTTCCGCTGCTTGCGTGGCCGCGGCGGCAGTCGATTCACGAGCGGTTTCGGAATTGGGTTGCTGGGACACGTCCTCTGCCCCCATGCCTTGGACCCGACCCTGATTTTCGACGACAAGAGCATGGGGCGCGACGGGCGGTGTGTCTCGCTCGTTGGTGGGTCGGGCGTGAGTTCTTTGCCCGTCGATACTGCCGGCCATGGCATGCCTGAGCCCGCAAACCGATTGCGACCGCGGTTCGATGGAACAGGACCGCATTCTAGTCGATACGGGATTTGGGACGACATGAGTCTGGCGCCTGTACCCTTGACTCGCTGGTTTGCCGGCCGCCGACCTGAGCGGTCGATCGAATCAGCAGAGAAATGGCGAGGACGTACGGGTCATGACCGACAGGAACCCTAAGCAAGCACGTGCGGTAACGCTCCACCTGGTTCCGGAAGACGTCTGGTTCGCTCAGAAAGGCGAGTCCCACTATCAGCCGGATGGTCTCGCCAGCGAAGGATTTATCCACTGCACCCACGGTCACGATGTCGTCATGGAGGTGGGAAACCGGTATTACCGGGACGATCCCAAACCCTATCTCGTTCTTGAGGTCGACCTGGCACGCGTGGCCGCGCCTGTCGTGTATGACGATGATGAACGGCGCTTCCCGCACATCTACGGACCGCTCGAGCGCCACGCCGTGCGCCGCATCCACCGCGTCGAACGGGCGGCGGACGGAACCTTCATCGCGATTGGCGAACCTGCGCCAGACCACCTCTCCTGAGGTCTAGAAAAGCAAGCCATGTTCTCGTTCCTCGGCAGGATGGCGTACCGCTGGCGGTGGGGGATCCTGATCGTCTGGGGTGCAGCGCTCCTGCTGTCGCTCCCGGTTCTACCGCGCGTGGCTGGATCGCTGAAGGTCGGAGGTTTCTCGTCGCCGAACACTGAAGCGGCGCAGGCACGCGAGGTGCTGCAGCGCGAGCTCGGGTTTGCGCCATCGTCGCTGCTGGTCGTCTATCAGTCCGACACGCTCAAGGCCGACGACCCGGCGTTTCAGGCGGCGATCGACCGCTCGCTGGCCAGGGTACGGACCCTCCCGAGTGTCACGGGGATCATCCTTCCCTCTGCCGACCCGAGTCTGATCTCGGGCGACCGCGATACCGCCTACGCCATCGCCGGGATTTCCGCCGGACCGGAGGAAGCGCAACGCCTCGTGCCGGGATTCGAAGCCGCCATTGTGCCGCAGGACCAGGTGCGGATCTCCGTCACCGGCGCCGGGGCGTCCTACCGCGACATCGAGACGGCCAGCCAGCGTGATCTGCGCCGGGCGGAAGTGATCGTCTTCCCCATAGCGCTGATCGCGCTGCTACTCGTGTTCGGTTCCGTTGTCGCCGCACTGATGCCACTAGCAGTTGGCGCGGCGGGCGTCGCTCTCGTGTTGGTCTCGATCTTCTTTGCCACGCGCGTAACCGATCTCTCGATCTTCGTGCTCAACCTGGCGACCATGCTCGGTCTCGGTCTCTCGGTCGACTATTCGCTGTTTGTCACGTCGCGCTATCGCGAAGAGTTGGTCAGAAATGGCGGTAACGTGCCGCTGGCGGTCGAACGAACGGTTGCCACGGCGGGCAAAGCGGTCTTCTTCTCCGGCGCCACGGTCTTGATTGGGTTGATGGGGCTGGCCCTGTTCGAGTTCATGTTTCTGCGCTCCGTGGGAATCGCCGGCGTCATCGTCGTGGCCTGGTCGACCGGGGCCGCGCTGACGCTCTTGCCGGCATTGCTCTCGGTGGTGGGGACCGGGATCGACCGGTTTTCCCTCCCCTGGCGGTCAACCAGCGACTCAGCCAGGAGCGGGTTTTGGGTGCGCCTCTCACTTGGGGTGATGGCGAGACCGGTCGCGGTGCTGATTCCGACCCTGGCGCTGCTGTTGTTGCTCGGATCCCCTTTTCTGCGGGTGAACATCTCGTCGCCGGACGCAACGATTCTGCCGCCCGATCTTCCCTCGCGACAGGCGTTCGACATTCTGGCCGCGGAGTTCGGTCCCGGGGAGATTTCCCCGTTCTTGATCGTCTTGCAATCCGACACACCCGGCGATATCTACTCCACCGCGCGTCTCGGCTCGATCTACGACGTTGGCGCGTGGCTGGCCAATGACCCCCGAGTGACCCGGGTACAGAGCATCGTGCCGCCGACCCTGCCGCGGGAACAGGCGATCGGCCTCGCGCAGCTGCAACGAGGTCTGAGCCGGCTGGGCGTCGACACCGCCGCCGGCCGTCTCGCCAACGACGACGCGGCCGCGATCGTCGCCTATACGTCCTACTTGCCGAACGCCGCAGAGGACAAGGCGTTGCTCGCTGAGTTGCGAGCGATGGAATTGCCCGGCCTGACGCTCCTGGTCGATGGGGGCACCGCCGAGATCGTCGACATCGTCGGCCTGATGTATGCCGACTTTCCGAAGGCGATTGCCCTCGTGGTCGCTGCCACCTATCTGGTCTTGTTCATGCTGTTCCGCTCGGTGCTGCTGCCGCTGAAGGCAGTGCTCATGAACGCGCTGTCGATCCTGGCCTCGTACGGAGCTCTGGTCTGGGTCTTCCAGGAGGGAAACCTGAGCCACTTCCTGGGATTCACCGGTCTTGGCTTCGTGGAGGCATCCCTGCCGGTGATCATGTTCTGTGTTCTCTTTGGATTGAGCATGGACTACGAGGTCTTCCTCCTCTCGCGCATTCGCGAGGAATGGGAACGGACTGGCGACAACACGCAGGCGGTGGCCATCGGCTTGCAGCGATCGGGACGGATCATCACGTCGGCCGCGCTGCTGGTGGTGGTGGTCGCGGGTTCGTTCGTCACCGCCGACGTGGTCTTGATCAAGGCGCTCGGCTTCGGGATCGCGCTGGCGGTGTTCCTGGACGCGACGGTGGTACGCGCGCTGCTGGTGCCGTCGACGATGAGACTGCTCGGTGCGTGGAATTGGTGGTTGCCGGCGCCTCTCTATCGGTTGCTACCCGCGCAGCCGCTGGTGGAGGAGTCGGCGTGAAGCTGGTGAGGTTGCTGGCTTGCTTGGTACTGCTCTCGATGTCGGCGCCGGTCGCTGCTGTACATCTCCAAGCAACCCCGGTTGCGTCCGATGCGCCGGTCCCAGTCTCGTTTCCCCGCGACGATGGTCCCCACGACGCGAATGTCGAATGGTGGTACTTCACCGGGCATCTTTTCACTGTTGAGGGTGACCGCTACGGGTTCGAATACGTCATCTTCCGCGCTCGGGACGGTGAGCTCGTCGGCTACGCCTCTCACTTCGCGATCGCGGATACCGCGCTCCGGCAATTCCACTTTGATCAGCGCCTGCGCGGCGCCGCCGGGGTGGCAGGCGGCGGCGCCGTCCTCGATCTCGATCTGGACGGGTGGACCATGCTGGGCGGCGGAGGGCAGTTCGCGTTGGCGGCGGATATGCCCGGGTATGCCATGCGTCTCGACGTCGAAACGGCGATACCGGCCGCGCTGCACGACGGTGACGGCTACATCGACTATGGCAACGGGACCGCGTCTTACTACTACTCCTGGACGCGGATGAACGTCACCGGTGAGCTCGACCTGGGTCGGGGCCAGCAGCAGGTTTCTGGCGAGGCCTGGATGGACCACCAGTGGGGCGACTTCGCGACCTACCAGGAAGGTGGCTGGGACTGGTTCTCGGTCCAGCTCGACGACGAAACGGATGTCATGCTCTACCTGATCCGCGCCGCGGATGGAAAGACTCTTCGCGTCGATGGCTCGATCGTTAACCCGGACGGCGATCTTGCCGTGCTCGGCGAAGGAGATTTCGTTATCTCAGCCAGCGGCGAGTGGACGAGCCCAAGTACTGGAACGACCTACCCGTCGGGCTGGACCATCGCCGTCCCGGACCATCAACTGTCGATGACAGTCACACCCTCGCTGGCTGATCAGGAGCTGGATACTCGGGCGACAACTGGAGTGATCTACTGGGAGGGAGAGGCGATCGTCGCGGCGACGCACCGCGGCGTCCCGGTCGCCGGCTATGGCTACGTGGAGCTGACTGGCTACGCGCCGTACGAGCCGCTCGATCTCGGCAGCTCGGTTGGCGCCGGCACGCCGGTGCCTTGATGTTCGCGCGATAGACAATCGATCGGTGTAGAGCATGAACTCAAAGAAAGCGCAGCCCGAGGACGACGTCGCGATTCCTGGTCTGGACGTGGCGAAGGCGAAACGTTACAGCCGCACCAAGCTGGCGGCGCTCCTGCTGTCGACGCTCTGGACCCTGGCCCGCTTGGCATGGTTCGCATCCGACCGGCGGGCGGCGCGACTCCAAGCGTCAATCGCAAGCGGGATACCAGACAGGCGCCTCGCGGCGCCGGCATTTTTCGCGGCGACTACGGCGCTTTCCTGGCTCTCCAGTTTGCCGGTCGCCTACTTCGGTAGCCACGAGGTGGAGCGGCGCTTCGGCCTGACGAAGCAATCGAGCCGTGGCTGGCTTGGCAACCAGGCAAAGAGCCTCCTGCTTGGGGTCCTCCTTCAGACGCCGCTGTTGACCGCGGCCTATGCGGTCATCCGGCGCCGACCGCGCGACTGGTGGTTGATCATCGCCGGCGCGTCGGTGCCGCTGACTGTGGCACTCAGCAATCTGGCTCCGGTGCTGCTGATGCCGCTGTTCAACCGGTTTCAGCCGTTGCGCGACGAGGCGCTAGCTGAGCGGGTGCGGGCTCTGGCCGCGCGAAGTGGTGTGCGGATCAGCGACGTCTATGAAATGGACATGAGCCGGCAGAGCGAGAAACCGAACGCAATGTTCACCGGCCTGGGTAACACCAAGCGAATCGTCCTCGGCGACACGCTTCTTGCGGGGTTTCCTCCAGATGAAGTCGAGGCGGTCGTCGCCCACGAGCTAGGGCATCAGGTCCACGGTGACATCTGGCGCCTGATCGGATTCGGAGCCGGCGCTGGGTTCGGGATGGCCTGGCTGCTGTCCCGAATCGCGCCGCTGGCGGTGAGGCGGACGAGCGAGCAAACGGGGGTCAGCGAGCTCGCGGATGAGGCGTCGCTGCCGGTGCTAGCCCTGCTGATGACCGCCATGGGTTTCGTCTTGATGCCCATGCAGGTAGCGTTCAGCCGCGCCATCGAGCGACGTGCGGACCGGTTTGCCGTCGAGCTGACGCGAAACGGCGAAGCCTACGCACGCGCCATGGAGGGTTTGGCGGCACAGAGCCTGGCCGACCCGGATCCGCCGCGCCCGGTGGTCGTCATGCTCTACTCGCACCCGCCGATCGTCGAGCGCATTCGCGCCGCCCGGGATGCCACAGCGCAAATTCCGCAATGAATGCGTGATGAATCGGTAATAATCGAGGCGCACACAACGATCTGAATAGAGGCTATCATTCCGAGACCGTGGAGGAAGATTCTCGTCCGCCGTAGAGAGTTGCGGCACTGGGCCGACATGCTTCGTGCGTCGCCGTGGCACGCTCCCGCGGTCGCGGAACCGGGGGTTACAGCGAGGCCGCCAGATGCGCTAAACTCTCGTTTCTGCTTTTGAGCTGGCTGGGGCCACCGCGGACCGGGGGACGCCGCGTGAGACCGCTGCCGCGTCCCGATCTCGGGACGGTCAGTCACATCTATTCGAGATCCGAATCAACGCCCAACGAACGTTCGGCGCAGCGGCGCGCTGCTGGTGAGGGGACAGGGACAGGAGTGGGTGGGGGACCGTATGACATCACGGCCGACGACGCGTTTATCTGGAAAAGTGATCGAGCGGAGGTGACGCTCTCCCTGTCGAGCGAAGGCTGGATCGTCCAATACTCGACGGTCGGACGGTTGCTGGGACCGCCGCAGGTCCTTCATCAGGCGCGCCATCGGGACGCCAAGCACGCAACCTGGGATGTCATGGCGCGTGTGCAAAGTGCTTCGCACAATGAAGCCGAAATGGTGCGCGCCGGGCATTCGGCAGTGCAGTGGATCAAGTCCCGGCCACGCTGGAGCGAATTTTCGTTGGGGGGGCAGAGTTCCGGCCGCTAGGCGGTGGTTCTCAACGACGAATGCCGGAGCTCCCTGAAGTCGAAACTATTCGCAGAATTGTCGAGCGCGAGCTGACCGGTCGCACCCTGACGAGTCTCGAGCTGACATTGCCGAAGCTAGTGCGCGACTCGCCGCTGCCTGATCTGGGGCTGCTCGTGGGTCGGACCCTGCTCGCCGCCGATCGTCGGGCTAAGGTCCTCATCACCCATTGGTCGGACGAGCTGAGCGTTCTGACCCACTTCAAGCTGGCCGGTCAGCTCGCGGTGCTCCGGCCGGACGGGACGAGAGTCATCGCGGGCCATCCCGTGCCTGATCCTGAAGGACCGTATCCGCACAAGGCGACCCACCTCACCCTTCGCTTCTCCGAGACGATCGCCTACTACAGCGATATCCGGCAGTTTGGCTGGTGGCGGCTGATGCCGACCGATGCCGTCGACGCCGCGCTTGGGGCATTCCGATTCGGACCGGAAGGAACCGGCAGCGATGCCTTCGACCGTGACGACTTCGCAGCGCGCTTGCAACGCCGCCGCATCGCTGTCAAGCAAGCGTTGCTCGATCAGCGCGTGGTAGCGGGTCTTGGCAACATCTATGTCGACGAGGCGTTGCACCGGGCACGGATCCACCCGGCCAAACCGGCGAATAGCCTGAGCCCGGACGAGGTCACCCGGTTGCACGAGGCAGTTGGTTGGGCACTCGACAGCGGTATCGCCCAAGGTGGCGCGGCTATCCGGCGGGGCAAGGCCTTTCCTCGCGACGGGTTCCCGACCGTGCACGCGCGGCGCGATGAGCCCTGTACGACGTGTGGAACGGCGATCACCAAGGTCAAACTCGGCGGCCGGGGCACCTATTACTGTCCGGTCTGCCAGCCGGAGCTCGCTGCGGCATCCTGAGCGGCGTCAGCCGTGGAGCAGAGCGTCCGCGAGCGCGCTGAGCACTGCGCCTGCGCTTGAACGCACGACCACGTCGGCCAGACCATCAAGAGGTGTCGGTTCGTTGTTGACGATGGCTAGGCCGGCTCCATTGGCCACCGCGACCTCCGGCACGCGCGCGGCGGGCTGGACAACTAATGAACTTCCGACGACGAGCATCAGGTCGCTGGAGTGTGCCACGGCGAACGCGCGGCGAAGCGCGTCCGCGGGCATCGCTTGCCCGAAGAGAACGGTGGCAGCACGGACAATGCCGCCACATCGTTCACAGTTGGGTAGTGGCTCGAGCTCGAGCCGAGCCTGGATGTGTTCCGCTGGCCAGGATGCGCCACAGTCGAGGCAGCGCACTTGGTGCGCCGTGCCATGGAGCTCAATCGTACGCTCGGGATCGCTGCCGGCTTTTTGATGCAGGCCATCAATGTTTTGGGTGATGACGTGCGATAGACGGCCGGCGGATTGTAGCCGCGCCAGCGCTAGATGGCCGGCATTCGGCTGGGTATCGCGTAGGGCCGGATATCGTTCGCGACGCTCTTCCCAGTACTGCCGGCGGGTAGCCGCGTTCTCACGGAAGTCACTGAGCGTTGGTGGGGCGTTGCGCTCCCAGACCCCGCCTGGCCCTCGGTAGTCGGGTATCCCGGATTCGGTGCTAATACCTGCGCCGGTGAACGCGCTCATAGCGCGGGCTTGGCGCGCCATCTCGATTAGCGCCGTTACCGCTGTGTCACGGTCATCGGTGCTGGAGTATTGATGAATCGTCAACGCTTGGATCCGTTCTTCTGAGGAAGTGAGTCATGCCTGACGGTCACAATTGGTCTTGTGTCCGTACAACCTCGATGGTACGATGCGATCTCTGGAGTGAACCAGAATCCCCGCACAATCGACCCGATTTGGCGCTGAGCCCCGCAGTGGCGCGACGCTAGCTCGTCGTCCACCCGCGACGTGCTGGCACATGCGACGAAGCGAGGCCACACCATGATGATCTCCCAGCCGGCCCTGATATGCCTCAACGCGACGTGGCAACGTCTCATGCGCAAATCGGCTGGTGAAGCGGAACCTAGTGTCGTCCAGCCCCTACAAGCGCCCATCATGAAAGAGGCGATCGAGTGCGACCTCGAACCCGCGGTGGGGACATCGCTCTCGGCTGCGCCCGCCGCCGAGAGTATTGCGCCTGTCGGGCACGAACCTCGGCCGGCGGTCCCAGCCCTGATCGACCGCGCGGCACCTCTAGCGGCGAACGAGCGGCGCGCTCGCGCAGCCGCGCTGCGAGCCATGGCGTTGAGCCGAGAGCGTCGCTTCGATGCGGCCAGGACAGCATTTGCGGAGGCTGCCGGGCTCGACCCGCTGCTGGATCTTACCCGCACACCCGCGTTCTGGAAGTTGGAACGCGCGGCTCACGAGGCAGCGATCGACGCCTATCACCTAGCGGGTCGTGAGCGTGATGCGGCGGTTTTGCGCGCGCGGGTACAGAGCACGTTTCGACCCAAGCCACTTCGACCGCGACCCCAGCCCATCCTCAGCCCGTAGCGCTGTCGCGAGCAACCACGGCTCACGGCGGCGGCTCCCCGGCGCTCTGTAATGGATTCTCAGAATCGCGGCCGACGCGGTACCCAGCCTCGTGCTGGGTACCGCCCTTCGGTCGATCGCTGCCGAGGATTACCGGCTCGCCCGCGATCGGGGAGCGAGCTTCGGGAGGAGAAAAGAGGAGACGCATCCTGAATGCATCCCGTCGACGCATCGGATCGCGCCTTACTGGGGAATATGGGGTTGTATTGCCGAGCGACCGGCTAACGTCGCCCAAGGCGTCAAGTGTTTGAGCGCCAACGCAAAGCGCGCCAGCGGGGTTCGTGTCCGGAAATTCGGACGTCACCCACCGAGCCTCGCATGATCCGTGCGAAGCTTCGTCGCTTGGCGCACCACTCGACCTGAGGTCAGCAACGGACAAGGATAGCCGGGAGTATGCCGTGGTGCAATCCACGGTACGTTGCACTGGTTACTGAGCTCGCGCTCTCGCTCTCTCACTTCGCTCGTGCAGGGCGGAAGCCATTGCCTCGAACGTTGCGGGATTGAGCGCGTAATACTTCGAGCCGCGGCGTGCTTCAACCGTCACCAATCCCGCGCGCTCGAGTTGCGCGAGGTGGCGCGAAACGGCCGATTGGGCCACGCCCAAGCGACCGACAATCTCCTGAGCGTAGAGTTCACCCTCGAGGAGCAGGTCGAGCACCCGCAGGCGCGTTGGATCGGCAAGAGCACGCGCGGCATCCAATA
>Ga0126311_10001291_pt1 | contig 12064 bp, 12 predicted proteins | sample Plot61_FD_92539 | JGI IMG/M metagenome (GOLD analysis project Ga0126311, IMG submission 92539) | Serpentine soil microbial communities from UC McLaughlin Reserve, CA, USA - Plot61 | ecosystem: Environmental > Terrestrial > Soil > Grasslands | place: USA: UC McLaughlin Reserve, Lake County...
ACGCATGAAGCTCTCATGCTGTTAGCCTGTGCCATCGTCGCGCATCGCTATCTGAAAAGTTAATTTTGCAACCAGCTCTTAGTTGATGAATACCCACACCGAACACAAGGGCGACCACGCCCGCAGAGTCATTCACTTCGCAGTCTTCCTCGCGCTGCTCGCCTTCGCGTTTCACCTGAGCGCCGCGAGGGTCTCGGCGCAGTCGCACACCGTCTTAGTCGAGGGCAACTGCGACAGCCCGGTGCCCGGCACGACGCTCGTCGCGCCCGGAACCTGCGGCGACTACGACGGCGACGGCCGCATCGGCTCGGCCGAGGACACCGACGGCGCAGACCGCATCTTCGGAACTATCAACGCGGCGCTCGGCACGGGCACGGGCGCGGCCGCGGGCACGGGGATAAATCACAACGGCCGCGTCGTCATCGTCAAGTCGGGGCGCTTCTCCGAGTCCATCTTCATCGGGCGCGTTCTTTGCACGGGCTGTCCGGGCTCGGCCAACCCCGGCAACGTGACGCTCGAAGCAGCGCCCGGCGTGGACGCCGTCATAGACGCGGTGTTTCAGGGCGACCCCGGCGGCGGCAGCGAGACGCGCCGCAACTCGACCGGCATCGCGGTCGCTTACCTCCCGAACAGCAACTCGGGGCTGACGCGCATGGTCGTGCTACGCAACCTCACGGTGCGCAACTTCGCGAGGGGCGCGGAGATAAGCCACAACACGCGCGTACTCATAGACAACTGCCGCTTCGAGAACAACCTGAACTACGGCATCCTCCTCAACTTCGGCACGCTCGCGGTCATCAGGGGCACGCAGGTCTCGGGCACGGGCTTCCGCACTTCGGGGGCGACTACGTCGAGCCCCGGCCACGGCATCTCCCTTGAGACGAACGCGCAGGCGAAGATAGTGGACTCGGTCAGCGCGCACAACATAAGCGCGGGCGTCTTCAACTCGGGCGTCTCGTCCAACCTCGTCCTATTCAAGGTCGGCCTCTACTTCAACGGCACAGACCTCCTCGGCCCGTTCACGGTCACGCTTGAGCCTAACTACTCGACCACGAACTGAGGAAGGCGAAAGGCGGAAACGGAACCGCGAACTGTTGTGAGCGGGTGTGTTTCCTAGTGTAAGACGGCGCGGCCTTCATCAATGATTGATGAAGGCCGCGCCTCTTCGCCCTTAACTTTCCCTTTCGCCTTCCGCCTTCAAGGGTGCGTCATCTCTTCGGGCTTGACGTACTGGTCGAACTGCTCCCCGGTTAGTAGCCCAAGCTCGACGGCGGACTCGCGGAGCGTCACGCCCTTCTTGTGCGCGTTCTTGGCTATGCGCGCGGCGTTGTCGTAGCCGATGTGAGGGTTGAGCGCGGTGACGAGCATGAGCGAGTTGTTGAGGTTCTCGTCTATGCGCGCGCGGTTCAGCTCCAGCCCCCCGACGCAGAAGTCCACGAAGCCGCGGCACGCGTCCTTGAGGAGCCTTATCGAGTGGAGCAGGTTGTGAATCATCACCGGGTTGAAGACGTTCAGCTCGAAGTTCCCTTGCGAGCCCGCGAAGCCTATCGCGGCGTCGTTCCCCATCACCTGCACGGCGACCATCGTCATCGCCTCCGACTGCGTCGGGTTGACCTTCCCCGGCATGATGGAAGAGCCCGGCTCGTTCTCCGGCAGCACCAGCTCGCCTATCCCCGCGCGCGGCCCGGACCCGAGCCAGCGCACGTCGTTCGCGATCTTCATCAGCGACGCCGCGAGCGTCTTCAGGGCGCCGCTCGCGAACACCATCTCGTCGTGCGCGGAGAGCGCCGCGAACTTGTTCGGGTGCGACTTGAACGGCAGCCCCGTCAACTCGGCTATCTTCGCCGCGGCCCTCTCCGACCACTCGGGGTGAGAGTTGAGGCCCGTGCCCACGGCCGTCCCGCCTATCGCCAGCTCGTAGAGGCCGGGCATCACGGCTTCGAGCCTTTCGGCGTCCCTCTCCAACAGCGAAGCCCAGCCGCCGAACTCCTGCCCGACCGTCAGCGGCGTCGCGTCCTGCAAGTGCGTGCGTCCTATCTTGACGACGCCTTCGAACTCCACGGCCTTCGCGTCGATGGCGTCGCGCAGCCGCCTGACTTCGGGTATCAACTTCTTCATCTGCTCGGCCGCGGCGATGTGCATCGCGGTCGGGAAGGTGTCGTTCGAGGACTGCGACATGTTCACGTCGTCGTTCGGGTGGACGGGCTTCTTGCTCCCCATCTCTCCGCCCGCCATCTCGATGGCGCGGTTCGAGATGACCTCGTTCGCGTTCATGTTCGTCTGCGTCCCGCTGCCGGTCTGCCACACGCGAAGGGGGAAGTGCTCGTCCAGCTTCCCCTCTATGACCTCGTCGGCCGCGCGCGCGATAAGACTCGCCTTCTCCGGCGGCAGCTTCCCCAACTCCGCGTTCACCAGCGCCGCGGCCTTCTTCAACACGCCGAGCGCGCGCACCATCTCCCTCGGCATCACGTCGAACCCTATGTTGAAGTGGTGCAGCGAACGCTCCGTCTGCGCGCCCCAATACCTGTCGGCGCGCACCTCCACCTGCCCCATCGAGTCCGACTCGACCCTCGTATCCCTTCTCGCCCCGGTCGCGTCCTGTGACATGGCAACAATCGTCCTCGCGGTGTTTTGTCCGTCGGTCTTACGCACAAATCATACAACACGCGCGCACGCGCCCGCGACCCGGACGCCTTCGGGGCGCGCGCGCGTACGCGCAGTTGTAAAGAATGTAAAAGCGAGGACGGCCGAATTCCATTCCGTCAACACATAATCCGATTGGACACCGGCCGCGTCCCGCTCGACACAAGAACGTTCACGTACGTGTACGCCGGCGGATAGAGTCGGGCCAACGTCTCCCAACGTTACGGTCTCCCCAAGACGAGGAACGCACGTCGAACTGTTCGGACGTTCGTACGACTTCGGGTACGCGCGGGCGGCGAAGCTCTAACCCCATGCCCCGCGGGCCGCACGGAGTCCGCGCGTCCGCACGGCCTCGCCGGAACGCCCGAGGCGTTCCGATTCGCGCACGTCCCGCGTCAACTCCGGCCTCAAACGACGAAGGAGAACGCACATGCTCAGAAAGAAACTCTTGCTCCTACTCATGCTGTTGACGATGCTGGTCTCACTCTCGACGGCGGGCGGCGCGCGCGCGTGCTCGGGCGACAACTGCGACTGCGGCATCTACGCGGCCGAGTGCCGCGAGAGCTGCTACATCGAGTTGCCGGCGGGCACGGCCCGGTTCGCGTGCGTGCAGCAGTGTAACCGCGAGTCAATCGCCTGCGCGAAAGCCTGTTGCGACCCGTACAACAACGACCCCGACCCGTACCACAACTACTAAAGCCGCCGGCGCTTAAAGGCGCGCCCCGGCGCGGGCCGAAGACCTGGCCTTTCACGCGTGAGGTCTCCGGCCCGCGCCCCGGCGCGAGCTTTCGGGGCGCGCCCCGCGCCTTACAGGACGACAGGAGCGTTATACCAATGCAGAACAAGACGCGGAAGATGGAGGCGGTGGTCAACGTCGCGATAGTCGTGGTCGCGGTTGCCCTCTGCGCGGTGCTGGCGAAGCAGTACCTTCTGACGAACACGGACGCGCGCCCGCACGGGCCGGAGGTCGGCTCGAAGCTCGAAGTTGCGGGCCTCGACCTTTCCGGCGAAGAGAGGACGCTGATGCTCGTCTTGCAGAAGGGCTGCCACTTCTGCACGGACAGCGGGCCGTTCTACCAGAGGCTCGCGCGCGAGGCCGCGGCGCGCGGCGGGCGCGTAAAACTCCTCGCGGTACTGCCGCACGAAGCACAGGACGGCCGCAGGTATGTGGACGAGCTGGGCGTCCCCGTAGAGCGTGTGACGCAGGCGTCGCTGCGCGCGCTCGACGTGACGGGCACGCCGACACTCATCATGCTCGACCGCGGCAAGGTCTCCGACGTGTGGGTCGGCGCGCTCACGCCCGACCGCGAGGCCGAAGTCCTCAGCAAGCTCTGACGCAAGGAATCAGGGAGAGGCCGCGCACGTGCCCTTTCATGCGCGGCCTCCCGTGCCCCGGCGTGAGTCACCGGGGCTTGCGGCACAGCCTCGGCCGTAGACGTGCCCGCGTCAATGACGGACTAGAATGCCCATGTGCTATCCTCCTCCGCGTTCTCGTCTTTGAAATAAGGCAACGGGTCGGATGCGTAGCTCGCCCTCAACTTCAGAGTGATGGGCGTCGCCGTTGAGTTTGAGAGGTCTCTACTCACGGCGAAAAGATTACGCAAAGACAATCTAACCCAAAATTGGGTTAGAGGCAAGAAAAATCCTGCTCACCCGTTAGGAGGCAGCTTCTAATGGGCAGGGCCGCGCGTCTGAGGTCTGAGCGCCTCGCGGAGAAGCTGCGCGCCATCCGCGAGGCGTTGGGTATGTCTCAGAACGAGTTGATAAGGCACTTGGGGCTTGAGGAGTTGATTTACCAGAGCAACGTATCCGGCTACGAGACGGGCGAGCGCGAGCCGCCTTTACCCATCCTCTTGAAGTACGCCGAGGCCGCGGGCGTCTGCCTCGACGTGCTGGCTAACGACGACCTCGAACTCCCCGCCAAAATCCCGGCCAAGCCCAAGCATAAAATTTAACCGGAGCCACGGACGCCGGGACGCACGCGACTTATAGCCGGGAGCGCGGGCATCCCTGCCCTGAGGGAAGTCCTCATGTCTTACACCCTTTCAATTCATTCCCCTTCGTGTGGAGCGCCCGCGTCCTTCCAAGTCTTCCAGCCGCCCGCGAGCGAGTGGACGTTGGTGTAGCCCATGCGTTGGAGGTTGTCTGCGGCTAGGGCGGAGCGGTAGCCGCCGCCGCAGTAGAGTATTAGCTCGGCGTCGTGGTCGGGGACGGCCCGTTCTATGTCGCGCTCTATGACGCCGCGGCCCATGTGCTCGGCGCCGAGCGCGTGGCCGCGCTCCCACTCGTTGTCTTCGCGCACGTCAACGAGCTTCGCGCCCGACTTCATTCGTTCGAGCGCGCCCGGAACGTCTATCTCGCGCACGCGCGACTTCGCGTCGTCCGCTATCTTTAGGAATCCTTCGGTGTGTTCCACGTGTTCGGCCTCGCATTAAGACTTAAAGGTTAGCCGCAGAGACACGGAGACACGGAGATTTAATTTCCGAATTTCAAATCCCAAAACCCTCTGCGCCTCTGTGTCTCCGCGGCAGCTTTCAAAAGGGACGGCGGCCGCTGCGGTTTGACTTTCGTTTTCGCCCTTTGCTACATCATAACGCTTCCGGTAAATCCTGTGGGGCACTTTATGCGAAGAACAGCCACGCCGCTTCTAATGCTCTCGCTCGCGTGCGCGCTCGCCGCGGCGGGCTGCGGGAGTGCGGGCAGCGGGCCCGCGCCGGGCGCAAAGGATGCGGGCGTTAAGGACTTGGGCGAGACCGTCAAGGCGCTCGGCGCGTTCACGGAAGAGCTTGCGTCGAAGGTCGAGGAGGCCGTGGACGCGAAGGCCGGGCTCGCCGACGCGCAGAGGCTTCTGGACGCGCGCAGGGGCGAGTTGGCCGCTTCCGTCTCGGCGCTGCGCGCGAGCCCGCAGGTTAAATCGGACGCCTCCGCGCGCGGCCGACTGCTCGAAGCGGAGGTGGACAACACGGAGCGCGTACACCGCCTTCAGGTCAAATACGCCGACGCCACGGCGAGAGACGCGGACTTTAAGGCGCGGCTCGACAAGCTGGTCTCCGACTACGACTCGATATTCAAATAGCGCCGCCCGGCCGGGGCTGCTTTTGTAGTAAACGCGCGCGGGCGTCTATAATGATTCGCAAAGAGTGATGAGTGACGAGTGATGAGTGATAAGAGGGAAGGCGAGGGGCTTCCTCTGCTCTTTCTTATCACTCGTCACTCGTCACTCATCACTGTCCTTCTGAGGAGAGAAAAGATTTGTCAACGGAACAGTTCGACGTGACGGTTATAGGGTCGGGGCCGGGCGGTTACGTGGCCGCGATACGCGGGGCGCAGTTGGGCCTGAAGGTCGCGCTCGTCGAGAAGGACAAGCGGCTCGGCGGAACCTGCACGCTGCGCGGCTGCATACCGACCAAGCAGCTTTTGATGTCCGCGCACTACTACGAGAAGGCGAACAAAGACCTCAAGGACTTCGGCGTGCACGTCTCGGAAGTACGCCTCGCCTTCGAGGACGTGCAGAAGCGAAAAGCTAAGGTGGTGACGAAGAACTCGAAGGGCATCGAGTTCCTGATGAAGAAGAACGCGATCACGGTCTTCAAGGGCGCGGGCAAGCTCTCGCTCCCCGGCAAGGTCGAAGTCACGGGCGAGGACGGCAAGGCGCAGACGATAAACACGAAGAACATAATCATCGCCACCGGCTCGGTCGTGCGCCCCATCCCCGGCTTCGAGACCGACGGCGAGCGCGTCGTCAACTCCGACCACATACTCGAACTGGAGAAAGTCCCGAAGTCGCTCGTCGTCATGGGCTCTGGCGCGGTCGGGACTGAGTTCGCGTCCGTCTACTCGCGCTTCGGCGCGGAGACGACGCTCGTCGAACTCCTGCCGCGCATCATGCCGCTCGAAGACGAGGAGATTTCCAAAGAGCTTGAGAAGTCGTTCCGCAAGCGCGGCGTCAAGTCGCTCGTGGGCACGAAGCTTGAGAAGGTAGAGAAGACCGACGCGGGCGTGCGCGTCACGGGCAAAGACTCGAACGGCGGCGACGTGACGCTCGAAGCCGAGATGCTCCTCGTCGCGGTCGGGCGCATGCCTTACGTCGAAGGCTTGGGTTTGGAAGGGACGAAGATAAAGGTCGAGCGCGGCACGATTCAGGTGGACGAGTTCTGCCGCACGGGCGAACCCGGAGTCTACGCCATCGGCGACGTGATACCGACGCCGTGGCTCGCGCACCTCGCCTCGAAGGAGGGCATACTCGCCGTCGAGCAGATAGCCGGACAGAAGCCCCACCCGATAAACCTTCGCCACGTCCCTTCGTGCACCTACTGCGACCCGGAGGTCGCGTCGGTGGGTCTGACGGAGGCGAAGGCGAAGGAGTTGGGCTACGACGTGAAGGCCGCGAAGTTCCCCTTCTCGGCCTCGGGCAAGGCGCGCATACTCGGCGAGGAGGAGGGCTTCGTCAAGGTCGTGAGCGAGTCGAAGTACGACGAGCTGCTCGGCGTGCACGTCGTCGGGCCGCACGCGACCGAGATAATCCACGAGGCCATCGTCGCGCTACACCTCGAATCCACCGCCGAAGAACTCGGCCGGGTCATACACGCGCACCCGACCGTCTCCGAGGCGGTCATGGAGGCCGCCGAAGGCATCCACGGATTAACAATCCATTTCTAAATCCTTTATGAAAAGTTCTACGACGAAGACCGCCTCGCGCAAGGGCAAGGCGAAAGAGGCGGGCGCGCGAGGCCCGAACGGGAACGGCGCGGGCGAGTCGCGGCCGTTCGTCTTCCTCCCGCCGCCGCGCGCCGAGGCGCTCGCGGTCGCAGACCCCCTGGACGGGCGGGGCGAGTTGGTATGCACGCCCGAGACGACGCTCGACGCCGCCCGCATGCTTGAGCTTTACCGCTGGCTTCAACTGACGCGCCTCGTCGAAGAGAAACTCGTCAACCTCTACCGCCAGACGAAGGTCGTCGGCGGAGTCTTCCGCTCGCTCGGGCAGGAGGCGACGGCCGTCGGCACGGCCTACGCGCTCTCGCCGCAGGACTTCATCTCTCCGCTCATACGCGACCTCGGCGCGGTGCTCGTCAAGGGCATACGCCCGCGCGAAATCTTCGCGCAGTACATGGCGAAGGCCTGGGGGCCTTCCGAGGGGCGCGACTTAAACATACACTTCGGCGACATACGCAGGGGCTTCATCGGCCCCATCTCGCACCTCGGCGACATGATTCCCGTGATGACCGGAATCGTGCTTGCCGCGCGGATGCGGAAGAAGGAGACGGTCGCGGTCGCGTACATCGGCGACGGCGGCATGAGCACGGGCGCGTTCCACGAGGGGCTGAACTTCGCCGCCGTCCAGCGCCTCCCGCTCATAATCGTCGCCGAGAACAACCACTACGCGTACTCGACGCCGACCTCGAAGCAGACGGCCGTCGCCAACCTCGCCGACAAGGCCGCGGGCTACGGCATACCCGGCTACGTCGTGGACGGCAACGACGTGCTCGCCTGCTACGAAGTCATGAAGGAGGCGGCCGAGTCCGCCCGCGGCGGCGGAGGCGCGGCCCTGATAGAGGCCAAGACCTACCGGCGCAAAGGCCACGCCGAGCACGACGACCAGCGCTACATACCCGCGGGCGAGATAGAGCAGTGGGAGAAGCGCGACCCGCTAGACCGCTACCAGCGCCACCTGCTCTCGAACGGCCTCGCGACGCAGGAGAAGCTCGACGAGATAACGGCCGACGTTCGGCGCGAGATAGAGGAGGACTCCGCGTGGGCAGAAAGCTCGCCCATGCCCGAACCCGAGAAGGCGGCGTACAACGTCTTCGACAACTCGGTCGTGCCCCCGGCCTTCCGCCCGAAGGTGTTGGAGAATTAGCCCCCGCGGCGATGAGGAAGTGAGTAGATGACCTCGAAGTGTTTGAGTAAGCCCGCCGCCGCCGTCGCGGCGCTGCTCCTGCTCTGCGGCCTCGCGCGCGCGCAGGAGACGCGGGAGGTGGAGATTACCGACGGCGCCTTGAACATAAGCTTCGCGCCGCCGCCGGGCTGCAACGCGCTGCCCGAGAAGGCGATGGCCGCGGCGTTCGCGGGCCAGCCCGTAAAGTACGGCTGCGTCACGCCGGGCGAGGGCACGTCCGTCTTCGTCCTCGTCTCGGCGTCGGACGGCACTAAGAGAGGCTTCGCCGACTTCGAGAGGGGCTTTAAGGACGGCGTAAAGCAGGGCGACCCCGCCGTACGGTTCAAGCGCCGCGTCGTGAGCCTCAACGGCGACAAGTGGGTCGTCCTGAGCTACACGCAGGGCAGGGGCGACGCCGCCGTGGCGAACGACGTTTACATGATCGACTGGGCCGGGCACGTAGTCGTCTTCGACTTCCTCGCGCCGCCTTCGAAGTACGAGAGTAGCCGCGCGGCGCGCGAAGAGAGCGCGAAGTCCGTCGGGATGAGCATCACCGTCAACGCGCCCGCGGCGGCGGCGACGCCGGACACGCCCGGCGGGACGAGACAGAACTGAATCGGCGCGCGCCGAGTAGAGACGCTTAATGTCAACTGCAACGAGGAAAGAGCACAAGTCGAACCGGCCGGGGCGCGGCGGGTTGGTGACGTTGGTCGAGGCCATAAGGCAGGGCTTGTGGGAGGAGATGGAGCGCGACCCCGACGTGTTCGTGATAGGCGAGGACGTTGGCTCCTACGGCGGCGCGTTCAAGGTCACGGACGGGCTGTTAGATGAGTTCGGCGAGGGGCGCGTGATAGACACGCCGATATCGGAGGCCGCAATCGTCGGCGCGGCGTGCGGCGCGGCGTTGATGGGCATGCGGCCCGTCGCCGAGTTCCAGTTCATAGACTTCATCTCGCCCGGCTTCGACATGCTCACGAACTACGCCGCGAAGTGCCGCTACCGCTGGGGCGCGGGGCTCGCGACGGTCTTCCGCGGCCCGTGCGGCGCGGGCGTCCACGCGGGCCCGTTCCACTCCCTGAACGCGGAGGCGTTCTTCGCCAACACGGCGGGGCTCAAGATGGTCGAGCCCTCGACCGCGTACGACGCGAAGGGACTCATCAAGGCCGCGATACGTGACCCCGACCCCGTCCTCTTCTTCGAGCACAAGAAGCTCTACCGCCTGCCGCGCCTGCGCGAGGAGATTCCCGAAGAGGACTACACGGTCGAGATAGGCAAGGCGCGCACGCGCCGCGAGGGCCGAGACCTCTCCGTCATAACCTTCGGCGCGCAGGTTCTGACGGCGCTCGACGCGGCCGAGGAGTTGGAGAAGGAAGGTCTGGACGTTGAGGTCGTAGACCTTCGCACGCTCGCGCCGATGGACAGGGAGGCGATACTCGCCACGGCGAAGAAGACGAGCAAGGTGCTCATTCTGCACGAGGCTTCGCGCACGGGGGGCCTGGGCGGCGAGATAGCGGCGACGATAGCGGAGGAGGCTTTCGAGTGGCTGGACGCGCCCGTCGTGCGCCTCGCCGCGACCGACACGCCCGTGCCCTACTCGCCGCCGCTCGAAGAGTACCACCTGCCGCAGGTGCGTGACGTGCTCGACGCGGCGCGAAAGCTCGCGGCGTACTGAATAGCTGTCAGCTATCAGCCTTTGGCTTTTAGCTTTCAGTTCTCACCCGCGCACGACGGCGGCGCAACGACAACGGTTTTAAGCCAACGGCTGACGGCCAACGGCCGACAGTTAGAGGAGCGAAGCGACGACCATGCCTAAGTTTCTAATCGAGCGCGAAATCCCCGGCGCGGGCGACCTGACGGCGGAGGAGTTGCAGGGCATCTCGCAGAAGTCCTGCGGCGTGCTGCGCGAGATAGGGCCGCAGATTCAGTGGGTCGAGAGCTACGTCACGGGCGACAAGGTCTACTGCGTCTACATCGCGCCGGACGAGGCGGCCGTGCGCGAGCACGCCGAGCGCGGCGGCTTCCCCGCCAACCGCGTCTCCGAGATAAAGCGCATGATAGACCCCACGACGGCGGAGTGAGTCAACGGTTTCCGGTTTCCGGTTTTCAGTTTTCAGAACTCGGCAGGACATGCCTTCCTCGTTCACCGCGTCGGGGCCGAAAACTGAATCTGAAAACCGAAAACTAAAAACTGAAAACTGGAGAGAGTATGGCAACGGACGTTGTGATGCCGCAGATGGGCGAGTCCATCGCGGAGGGGACGATTACGCGGTGGCTCAAGAAGGTCGGCGAGCGCGTCGAGCGAGACGAGCCCCTCTTCGAAATCTCGACCGACAAGGTTGACGCCGAGATTCCCAGCCCGGCCGCGGGCACGCTCTCGAAGGTTCTCTTCAACGAGGGCGACACGGTCGAGGTCAACAAGGTCGTCGCCGTCATAGGCGAGGGCGACTCCGACGCGGCCGCCGCCGAAGCCCCGAAGCAGGAGGCCGCCGCCGCCGCCGCGCCCGCGAGTCAGGCCGCGGTTTCAGCGACGCCTCCGCCGCAACCCGCGCAAGCGTCGCCGCAGCAGCAGACGAGCGCGCCGCCCGCGCCCGAACAGCGCGCGACGACGCAGCCGACGCCCGCGCCGCAACAGCAGCCCACGACTCCGCAGCCCGCGCCCGGCGGCGGCCCTACGGTCACAGAAGTCTCCGGCCCGCCGCAGGCGACCTCGGGCGAGCCGCCCGCAGACGCCTCGCACGGCGCGCGCACGGCCGAAGAACTCCGGCGCACGCGTTCGAGCCCGCTCGTCAGAAAGATCGCCGCCGAGCACAACATAGACATCTCCGGCCTCGAAGGCACGGGCGCGTCGGGCCGCGTCACGAAGAACGACATACTCAGCTACATCGAGTCCGGCGCGTCGATGTCGCCGCAGCAGGCGGCGGCGCAGTCCGCACAGCAGCAGCAGCAGTACGCGCCAACGTCTTCCGAAGCGCCCGCGACGCGCGCGCCGTCCGCGCCCCCGCCCGTGCAGCCCGGCGAGGGCGACCGCGTCGAGCCGATGACGCTCATGCGCAAGAAGATCGCAGAGCACATGACGATGTCTCAGCGGACTTCGGCACACGTCGCGACCGTCTACGAGATAGACATGACGCGCGTGCAACGCCTGCGCGAGTCGAAGAAGGCGGAGTTCCAACAGCGCGTGGGCACGAAGCTCTCCTACATGCCCTTCATCTTCCAGGCCATCACGCAGGCCATACGCAAGTTCCCCGTCTTCAACTCGCAGGTCTCCGGCGACCAGATAATCTACAAGCGCGACATAAACCTCGGCATGGCCGTCGCGCTCGACTGGGGGCTAATCGTCCCCGTCATCAAGCGCGCCGACGACCTCTCCGTCGCCGGGCTGGCAAAGGCCGCAAACGACCTCGCCGAGCGCGCCCGCGCCAAACAGCTCAAGCCCGACGAGGTCGCGGGCGGCACCTTCACCGTCACAAACCCCGGCGTCTTCGGCGGGCTCTTCGGCACGCCCATCATCAACCAGCCGCAGGTCGCCATACTCGGCGTCGGCAC
>Ga0126311_10001292_pt1 | contig 12062 bp, 12 predicted proteins | sample Plot61_FD_92539 | JGI IMG/M metagenome (GOLD analysis project Ga0126311, IMG submission 92539) | Serpentine soil microbial communities from UC McLaughlin Reserve, CA, USA - Plot61 | ecosystem: Environmental > Terrestrial > Soil > Grasslands | place: USA: UC McLaughlin Reserve, Lake County...
GATCTCTCGTTGACGGGCCGAGAGGTCCCCAATTTTGGGGTTCTCCTTCTGGCTTAGGAAGTACCCTAGCAGCTGCCTGGGGGCTGCAAGCTCGCCCTTCTGGACGACTTCCACCGCGCGGACCACCTGTGCGGGGTGCATCTGCGCGTGCACAAACCCATCGGCGCCGTTTTTCAGCGCGGACGAGGCCAACGCAAGATCCAGCTGAGAACCCAGGACCAACAGCGGCACGTCCGGATAGAGTTCACGAATGCGTACCATGCCCTCGAGGTATCCCTCCTCCATGCCCCCAGCGTAGAGCACCACGCAAGAGGGGCTCCCGGCAGAGGACTCCCCACCGATGCGCACGTTGGCCTTGCCCTCGAGGACCTCCTTCAGGCCCGCCATCGTGATCGAGTAAGACGGGCTGAGCACCCAGACCAACCCCAGGAGCTTGGCCGCGCTCGTTCCCTCTGGCACCGCCTTCAGGTGCCTTCTTCCGGGCGCGGCGCGCGCCGCAGCGTCGATTAGCTCTCCTTGTGCCCTCAACTCTCTCCAACGTTCCTGTGCTCCTATCATGTGCCTTCCCCTTCGCTTAGTCGGGCCGGAGCCCGCCCGCGTAGGAGGGGGCATCAGAAGCCGCCGGGCTCACTAGTGCCGTATCATGCTCCCCGATCCAGGTGGGCGCATCACGCAAATGAGCTAGTTTTGGAACTTTCTTCGCGAACTTCCGAGAATTCTTCTTCTAAGCACTTCAGTGAATAAGCCTCGGATCAGGCCGAATTCATTGGGCATTCATTGGGAATTCATCGCCGCTTGCTAGCCTCTTCGGTGCACAAACGGCAAGAAGAAAGGTTAAAGGACTAAGACGATATGTACTTGGATGAATAAGCGTTGGGAGCGGGGCCAACCGAGAAAATTCATCGCCGATTCATCGCCTTATGGTAGGAACCTGGCTGTGTGCAACGCGATAGGAGACGAAGCTACTCCGGAGGAGGTTTGTACGGATCGATCTTTCCTCTCTTGCAGCTCGCTATGTAAGCTCCTTGGTGTCCGCTATCGAAAGGAGAAATAATGGCAACAAGAGCAAGCGTAGCCAGGGTACAAGGAAACGCCGACTTCGAAGCAGGCGTCTTAGACGCGGAAGCTCCGGAATACTATCCGGAGTTTGCCGCATTCGGCGGTCGCCCCCCCAATCGTTGCTCGGGCCACTTAACGGAGCTTGAGCCCGATAGGGAGAACATCCGCCTCGCCGCCAATGACGGCCGAGAGATGGTTTCTTTGGAGGAGTACGAATATCTCACGGCGGACGAAATCCCAGCTGGGATCTCGTTAGAGGATGTGGAGACTCAGATATTTCCGCTACCCGAAGTCAGAGGGGAAAAGGCTGATCTCCTTGAGGGATTCTCGGATGATCGCAGCCGCAGCTTGGTAAGCGTCCCCGCCGGGTTGTTGAACGTGCTGCGGGCCGCGAGGGTGCGGGACGACCTCGAGGCCGAGGGGGAGGTAGCCGAAGCCCTCGTTGCGGAGGCTCTCGTTGTAGGGCCGCAGTATACGTGGGTACAAGCAGACTCCAACTTTACCAACGCCGACCGTACTTGGAGAGACGTTTACTACCACGTAGAGCACACGATCGAAGGTAGTAAAGAGAGTTGCATTAGTTGGTTCAAAAACCCCATATCCGATGCCTCTAGTCATGTAGTCTCCGGGTTTAACGGCAACACTCACTTTGTCATGGTCTCGGATGAGGACATAGCTTGGACAGCTGGCAACTGGGAGTTCAATCGGAAGAGCCTCCAACGCGAAAACGAGGGGTTTGCCTCCCGCGGCGGATGGCCGGAGAGTTTCTACGTCTCCGGAGGTCATTGGGTAGCGCATCACTTTACGAAATTCCGCATCCCATTTCAGTATGGATTTAGGGCAGTTGGCAGTAAAGGTAGCGCATATAGGGCCGGTCTCATAAGCCATTTTCACGTCCCTTGGCCCTCTACTCATGTTGACCCAGGGCCGCATTTCAACTATGAGAAACTCATGTTTTCCGCCCGCAAGAAAGCAGGCAAGCGCCCCCACCACCTGGAGCCTCTGCGATGACGGTCTTGGGGGTAAAGACGCCAGAAGGTGGCACCCCTCCGCCGTGGTTGGGGACGCGCTTTGGAGACCCCTCAACCTTCCAACGCCTTGACATTCCAGGAGGGTTTCATAGTGGTTGGGATGTTTGGGAGAAGGAAGGTGCTCCGGTCCTAGCCCCCTTGCCGGGGATAGTCATAGAGTCCAGGGATCTCAACACGGTCTCCGAAGATTTCAACATGGCCGTCCAGTTGGAGTTGCGCTTGCCCCGGCCGGCCAAAAACGGAGCTCGAGTAGTCTACATGCAAGTGCTTCATGCCCAGGCGCACTCCATGTTGCCGCTGGGGAAGCGGGTCGAAGCTGGTGAGAGGGTTTGCCGCATTGGATTTTTCGGGATGCAACGCATAGGCAACCCGCATGCCCACATAGAGTTATTCTGGAGCAAGGTCGCGGCCCTCGCCTACGCCCATCAGCACGCAGTAGACCCCTTCTGGATTCGGCGCCACTTCTTCTCTGAGCGTACCCGACTCATTCGCGTCCCGCCGCGCATGCGTTGGTGGCGAGACCGCGAGCGTCGGCCCACGGACGGTAAGGTTATTTGCCGGCGGAGGCAGAGGTTGCATCGCCCGGAATTATGGCGGAGGGGGCCGCGCCCTTGGATGAGTCGGAGGAGTCTTACGTTTCGCCGCAGGGTGCTTGCGGTTCCGGGGAGGTCTCAGAAGAAACCTTGCGTTCCAATGGCTTGTCAGTGCCGATAGACATAAGAGAGGCGCTAAGGGCTGAAGGGTTTAACCCTGATACGCTCCCCTACCAGGCGGACGAGGAGTCCAATCTATCCTAAGAAAACTAACAGAGCGGGTTGCGTTGTATTAGCAAGACGAATGCCGTGAGCACGCCGACCAACAGGATCAGGGCTTCCGCGGCGCGACCCGGCAACCCAGAGCCCGGATCGGAGACGATCACCTGCAGGTTAATGGAAACCGCGACGAACACCAACCGAAGATTGAGTCTGATTGTCAGCCATTGATCACAAATTCATCGCTGTGGTGCACACTTCAGAATAGACAAGCGCGAAGATCGAGCAGGGCGGGTTCTTCTCCTTCCCGAAGAGATCCAGCCAACAGCTGGATCTGGGGATCCAGGAAATGCTGGGCGGTATCTGCCATCCAGTAACAAAAGGAGGTGATTCTGCGTTCGACAGAGCCTTAAAAGATCACAGAGACGGACTGTGTTCCTAATTTGCTGCATGCAGAAACATGTGAGGAGGCTGTAACGAATGACCGAGCGAGAACGCGCTATGGCATGCGGTATGACCGCCGAGGAAGCCGAATGCTGGGAGCTTACCGTTAGCTTGGCGCGCCACTGGTTCGCGCTTCCTAACCTGCACGAGGCGAATGATCATGAAGTAGTGCATGCGATCCATGTGATCCAAAATAAGTTGCTCAGTAGACCTACCTACCGCCAATATCTCGAACTGGACCAGGGTACTTAGCATATTGGCGGTACTTTGTTGGTTTGAGAGAAAGGGCTCAATTACGCTTCAGGAGAACCAAGTTTGTGCTCGAATATAGGCGTATTTTGGGGATTGAGCAAAGCCTGTTTCGAGGGATCTTTGCGCACTTGAGGCGTTGCGCGATTCGTGGGTGGTGCGAGCATGACTACCCTCGGGGGGGCGGGCACACCCTCGACTGTGAGGAGGAGCAAGGTGGAGCACAGGTATGCAGTGCGCCCACCCCGAAGCCTCCGTCGAACAGGTCGCGCGTGCGCTGCAAAGGGAAGTATGAGCAAGTCACACTCAGAAAATGGGTAGCAGAGACCTATCACTTCTCGGGCATCGATACGCACCTGTAGGTCTTCCCTCCGTCCTCCGGTGCGGCTGTCTGAGTATGCCGGCCGCCTGATCGAGAGGGTCAAAGCCGGGAAGTAGAACACTGGCGCAATCCTCCAGGTCCGGGGCCCAGCAGTGCCCCGGTGTTTCATTTTCCAATCGTTTATTGGGTTGTTTACGGGCAATCCTCTGCCCCGCCCCAAACGACCTAGTCGGCCCTCTGTTTCGTCTGGGTGTGCAACCCGCACGGAGTTCCCACCCAAAGACCTAAGAACGGCGCATCCTGGACCGTCTGGGCAAAAAGTGTTCCAAATTCATCGCGGATTCATCGGTGTCTGCTAAAAGTGCTTGGCGTAGGTGGTAGGAAAGGACCAAAAAGGAGGTTCGAACTAAATTCTGAGCGCTCGCACTTCTTATATCGCTGCTGTGTTATTCAAAGTAGAGGCTTAATCGTTAAGGGAGGTCTAGACTAATGGTCAATGGCACCGAAGAAGTAATAGGCGTGGTTTCTCCCCGATCGGTGGGAGGCACGTCGCTTTTCGAGACTCCGGCACCGATCACCGCAGATAACGTGGACGAGTTCCGCTCCGAGCCATCGGACATCGCTGCCACCAGCAACGAGTTGAGGCGGTTGGGCTTTCGGGTGCTGCAGGAAAGCCCAACGACGATATCATTCTCCGGTCCTCCCCAGTTGTTCCTAGACGTTTTCAACGCCGAGCTTCAGAGGAAGACGGTAGAGGTGACGGGAGGGACCGAGCTGGAGTTCTTCGCGCCGCCCGAGGAGCCTTTACAGCAGGTGTTTGAAGCACCAGGAGATCTGAGTAACTTAACCGAGGGCGTAGCGATCTCTAGCCCTCCGGAGCTTTTCGAGTCCGCACTCCCGCCGCTCGCTCCCATCGACCCTTCCGCCTACCGCTATCTGTTCGTCCCCGACGAAGTAGCCGTCATACTGAGAGCTGCCCGCACCCATCGGCTTGGCAGCACAGGGAGGAACGTTGTCGTAGCCATGATCGACACGGGGCATTACAAGCACCCGTTCTTCAAGGAACACGGGTATCGGATCCTATCCACCTTGCTGGGCCCCGGCGAGACAAACCCCGCTACAGACATGAACGGCCATGGAACCGGAGAATCGGCCAATATCTTTGCTGCCGCTCCGGATGCCCGACTCTTACCGGTGAAGGGCCTGCTCGATCCTACGGGAAGCTTCAACACCGCCGTTAGCGCGACGCCGAAACCACAGGTCATTACCAACAGCTGGGGTTACGACATCGATCACCCCGGTACTTCCCTTCGCCCTGCCCTAAAGCCCCTCGAAGCCGCGGTAGCCAATGCAGTAGCGAACGGAATCGTGGTTTGCTTCTCGGGAGGCAATGGGCAGCGCGGATGGCCAGGTAGCCATCCCGACGTTATCTCGGTGGGCGGGGTGCACGTCAATTATCCAGGATTAACCCTGGAGGCCTCAAGCTACGCCAGCAGCTTCAATAGCACCTTCTATCCCGGCCGACATGTCCCCGACCTCTGCGGTCTGACCGGTAGAAGGGTCACGATCGGCGGCGGAGGCCGCGCCCCCAGCCTAATGTTGCCGGTCCAGCCGGGCAGCGCCCTGGATGCTGTTACCCCTACCACCGGGGCGAATAATGATGGATGGGGACTATTCAGCGGCACTTCTGCGGCGTGTCCTCAAGTAGCGGGTGTCGTCGCCCTCCTCTTGGCGGAAGACCCGACTCTTAAGCCAGCCGACGTCAAAAAGAGACTTGTCGACTCAGCGAGGGACGTGACGACAGGCGCCTCTGCCATGGGGGACGCCGCAGGACCGGGGCCGGATGCCGCCACGGGAGCGGGTCTAGTGGACGCCAAATCGGCGTGGATCATCGCCATGAGCGAAGTCTCGGCTCAGTTCTTCGCCGCGTCCCCCGATGAGAGAGAGCAGATGGTGGCGAACGGACAAATGCCTCGCGTGACCCCAGAGACGGTTGCGGATCTGATGGACACGCTCAGATTCAGCTGAGCCGTTTCCGGTAGCTATCCGGGTACGGTCGAACAGAGCAAAGGCCGCGCGAATGGCGGCCTTTGCTCTTACCTTGGGAACTTTGGCCAAGCGTAGGACGTAAAAAGTGTGAGGCGAAGTGGTCATGAAGACGAAGATCGGGGCGAGGATTGCGCGTGTATGGCAAACAAGTAGTTCTCGCGGTGGCCGCTTGCTTGCTCATTTTCGTTGTGTGGCAAAACGCTTCTGGTATAAAGCTGGCAGAGTTCCGGAGGGGTTCGGAAGCCGGGGCAAAGGAGGTTAAGGATATGGCGCAACCGGTGGTCGCCGAGGTCATACTCCGCAAGGCGGATGGCACATCGGTTACAGATGCCCAGGAAGCGATCACGGCGAGGAACATCTCTGAGTACCGAGTCAGCGAGGAGGTGGCCGAGGAGGCTTCCCAGAAGTTGCAGGATAGGGGATTCGAAGTCCTTCAAGTTGGCCCTACGAGCCTCACCATTTCCGGAGACCAAAGGCTCTTCGAAGACACATTCGGGACCGCTCTCGAGACCACGAGCACGAACGTGATGCCCTCCGATATTGAAGGCGCAGAAACCGCGTATTATGAGGCCAAAGAACCTATAAGGATACCGGCGGATCTGTCGCCCCTGGTCGCCGACATAGTTCTTCCCACCCCGCCACAGTTGTTTCCATAGGGATAAAACGGCGCGACGGGCACGGAGAAGGGAGCCATTCGGTTCTCCTCCATGCCTTAAGCAGAGCGAAAGCGAGCCCTAGGGGCGGAGGAATGGGGTCAGGGGTGCTCTGAGCCGTCGGGCATAGTGGCCCCTTCTAGGGTTTGGGCTTGTTCTTCCAGTTGCTCCTCGGTAACGCCTCTGGCATCGATCAGGTTGGCACCGCCCAGGTTGGCAGCGCTTACAGCGACTTCTGTAAGTAGCGGACCTGCACAAGAATAGGTCCATGAACGCATACTCGAAGGACCTCAGACTGAAAGCACTCTCCGCCATCGACCGTGGCATCACAAGCAAGGAGGTCTCAGAGCTCTTCGGAGTCTCCCGTTCGACCATCAAGCGCTGGCTGAAAAGGAGGCGCCTCACAGGGGATGTGACAATCCACAAGATCCCAGGCAGGCCCTCGGTGAAAGGCAAACAGCCTGTTGAAAAAGTCGCTATCTAGCCGGTCGGCAGATCAAAAATGAATCCAACACTGCCAAACCAAGGCCAAAACACTGCAATGGCGGGTTTTTGAGCCCTTGAAGGGGACTCGGAAGAGGCGTGGAGGGGTTTTTCAACAGGCTGCAAAGCTTTGAGGCAGTGGCTCCCCGAACAGCTGAAGTCTAATCCCGAGCTGAGCTTATCCGAGCATTGCCAGGCTTTCTTCGATGAGAGTGGCCTGGAGGTCTCTGAGGCTACGATGAGCCGCAATATCCGTAGGCTTCCGGGGGAGTGGCCGCTCAAAAAAAGTCCAAGGTAGCCCAAGAACGCGATGAGGGAGCGAGAGCTCTGTGGCAGTGGCTAGTTTCTCGCTTCGACGTTAGGCGCATTGTGTTCGTGGACGAGAGCGGGACGCACATCTCGATGGATCGCTTGAGATCTCGGGCTCCAAAAGGAGATAGAGCTTACGGCCAAGTGCCCAAGAACAGGGGCGAGAACCTGACGCTGATCGCCTCGATGAGCCTTTCTGGGATGGGAGAGTCGATGTGTTTTGAGGGAGCTACCGACGCCAAGGCCTTTGAGGTTTACGTAGAGCGATTCCTGGCTCCTTCGCTTACTGAGGGGCAGGTTGTGGTGATGGACAACCTCGGGGCGCACAGACCCAAGAGGATAAGGGAGCTCATCGAAGCCAGAGGAGCTGAGTTGGTGTTTTTGCTCTCCTACTCTGCAGATCTGAACCCCATCGAGCAAGCGTTCTCCAAGATCAAGAACATCCTAAGGAAGCTTGGAGCGCGCACCCAGGAGGTTCTCTGCTGGAGGCGATGGAGGAGGCGCTTTCTAAGGTCACTGCTTCTGATGCCGCCGGGTGGTTTGACCACTGCGGTTACCAGGTCGAGGTTCAGTACTTGTGAATGCCGCTGTAGGTCGGCATCGCTCAGGACGGCACCGCTCTTAGATGAGGATTATCTGTATTTTCTGTATTTGTCCTTGCGCAACGCAGCATGGTTGCCCACCTCATGGGCGTGCGAGAGGCTGTGAACCCCGACCAACTGCTCACCGCGTTTGGCTTCGTGAGCGTGTCGATCGACGCCTTAAACTCACCCGGGAGCGTCAGCCACTCGTGATTGTTCACGCGCCACAACGACAGAGAATTCGACCAGCCCTGAGGAGACTTCCGACATGATCTTGAGGGCCTCGGAGTAGGGGGGCTGAAACTCGGTTCCCGTCTCCACGGTGTAGGCGAACACCTTTCGATTTGTCGCATCCACGAAGTGCCGGCTGTACGCGTAATCCTTGGAGGTTCCTGAGGTGGGATAGAGATTGATACTCGGTTCAACTCTGTAGACCCTGCCACGCACGGCGGCGATGGCATCCTTTATCCTCTCTCCGGTGGTCGCAAACCAGTCCTCATCCGTCTGGGGCATGTACTCCCGATATATGCTGTCCCCCGGCTTGCCTCGCATCCCGTCGTAGGCTGAGTTTGTGAAGTTCATGGTAGGGTCGGTCGACTGGTTGTCGTCATCTCCCCAAGGGTAGAGTACAAGCTCCAGGAACGAGTGGACGTCGATCATGCCCATAATGTTCGGATAATCGTCGAGGAGGTGGCGGACGTTCCGGGTCTCGGGCTCGGAAAAAGCGTTGCTGCCCCTGAAAACGTCTGAGCAGGAAGCTGCACTCGTACCTATCCCGCTGGACCAGAGGTAATCGTAGTTGCGGTTGAGGTCTATGCCCTGGCAAGGTACACCGGGATTCGTGTTCCTATTCTTTCTCCAAAATGCGTCCCCGGTCGGCGACTGGACGTACACCCGACCGTCCGGGTTCACGAGGGGAAGGATCAAGATGTTCAACGTGTCGACGAGCATCCGGACGGTGGATGAGTCATAGGACCTTCCCCCGAAGGTGAGGCCGGTACCCGAAGTGTAGGCCTGACACAGGTTCAAGGCGAAGGCAACCAGCAAATCCGGGTTGACTATCTCTCGGGCGTGGACGCCCCCGATGAAGAGCACGCCCGGCTTGTCGCCATCGGCGCGGCTGGCGATCTTGACCGCGCGCATGGTTCGCCCCTCGTATGATTGCTCGGGCAGCACGATGAGCTGGCAGATGGGCGAATAGGTGTTCGCCAGATGTTCCAAGACTGATTCGACGCCTGCTGCGGTCAAGTACCCTGCCGGTGGCATAAGGCTACTCCTCCATTCCTCTGATCCACTGCTGAAACTCGGCTACCTCGGTGCGTGCGCGAGCCCTCTTCGAAGACTCCTCGTTCACGACCACACGATACCCTTCCTCTACGAGCCGCCCAATCTCCTCCAGGTTGAGGAGCCCATCGATGGCGAGCTCGTTTTGCTCCGTGACCTTAGCGGTTGGCTGGAACAAGTCCAGGTTGTATTCGGTGAGGTTCACAAGGGCGTGTTTGCTGGGCGCTAATACAGTGACGAAGAATCTGCGGACCATTACCATCTTCCCTTCTTACGGCTCTGCTAGCTCTTCCTCATAAAAGCACGAGCAGATGAATTCCCGATGAATTGTGAGGGGTGTGTGCGCCTTTCCCAAAATTTTTGCGCGTTTTGCGCGCTGGGAGCGAAGTTCTCCGAATTCGGCTTCTAGGCACTTCGGTGAATAAGAGCAAGAAGAAGCGCTGCAGCCCTACAGGACTAAGACCCTGGGCGGTCTTTTGGTAGGCCTGGCGGCAAAGATTACGGCATTCACCTTCGGGGAGTAGCTCAATGTCCAGCTCGGACGACCCGATGCGCCACCTAGCCCACCTTTTGGTTTGAGGAGGTATGCATCACTCGTCTAAGCAGTTGGATGAATAGGCTCTAGCCTTACCTACACGCTATCTCCGCATCGTGTCGGCTCGGCGCTACGTACCCAACCGGACTTCTAGGTCTACACCACGCTCTTCACCCACTTCGACCGTCGTCGTCTTCTGCAGGAGCCCCGCGGCTCCCTCGGACGTGACCCCTATCTGGTAAGTTCCTGGGACCGGGGCAGATAGCGCGAAACGGCCGCTGCTATCGGTGAGAGCGGCGATATCTGGCAAGGGGACCGGCCCCTCCACGAAATACACGCGGGCTTCCTCTACCGGGATTCCCCTCGGATCGACTACCACACCAGCAATAGTAGATGGGTTGACCGACATCTTGGCTGCCTCCGTAGGCCCTGAGCATGGCTTACGAAGTAAACCACAGCTGTGCGCACGCCGCTGCTTGGGAGGTCCGCTCTTGCATCAGCGGGTACCCGCTGATGCAAGAGCGGACCTCCCCGTGGACTGCAGGCAGGATACCTAGGCCTTCCAGGCGACCAAGTTATCGTAGACCGGCTGGACGATGCGCGTGCCGCTGTTCCCTGTTAAGGCTCCATAAGCGTGGATGGCGATCTCGTAACGACCTGAGGTGCCGCCAGGGGGCGTGTAGAAGCGGTACACGGCGCTGCCACTCTGCCCTCCAGTGGTGTCTATTTGATAATAGACCTTCCGGGTGTCTACTGAAGCGACCTGCCGCGAGTGGTACCACTGTGTTCCGCTCGGCTGCTTCTCAGCGGGGTAGCCTGAGATATTTGCTGTTGTCGCAAGCAGCTCGCTGTCCGACCAAACGCCAAAGCCGAACCAACCCACGGTGTTTCCCGCGTCGAACGGAGCTATGATCGCGCCGTAGTCGTAGTTCGGGTCTCGATTATTCACCCACCCAACTACAGATCGGAAGTTTGTGCTTGTGAACCTCCCATGGGGCAGTGGGAGGAGGGTGCCGTCGTCGCGGCCGGGCATGACCACGATGCTTTGGACCCATCCATGTTGGGAGGTGCCTGGAGCATGTATGAAGACGCAGTGCCCAGCAGTCGTCAAGGTATGTGGTCCGATGAACGTGCCGGTGCCTAAAAATTGGGCACCATCCCTTGCCGTAATCAACAACGAAGCGTGGGCACGCCAAGGATAGCTCGTTGTGGGCGTGATTCGGATCCGGTCGTCGGTGCCAATAACGACTTCTGGCTCAAGGGTGAGCGGTCCGGATGATGCCTCAGCAGGGTTTCGCAGCCCAGGGGTGGGTCCGAACGAGGCCTCAGCAATATCTCGCAGCCCAGCGGTATTCGGAGCGGCGACAGGTTGCATCAACATAGCCTCTGCCAGCTCAGTTCCTGGAACTGCTTCTTTCCCTTCGTATTCCTCTTGAACCGTTTCGGAGTCTTCCCCCTCAGACGGTGGTTGCGAAACTTCTTCCTCGACGACAACCTCGCCTGCCTCTTCCGGCAGGTTCGTCACTGGAGTATGCGGGTTCGTGACCTGCTCTTCCTGATCGGACATGTACCCGTCCTCCTTACTCTCGATTGTGAGCAACGACAGTTATGCTTGAAGCTGGACGCATGGTGACAGCTGCATTAGCTGCAATTAGTACGTATTCTCTCCTCCTTTCCTTGATACAGCCCTTTACTCGTCCTAACGACCATTAGAGCAGTAGGCGATGAATTGGCGATGAATTTTGCAGTACACTTCACAATCTGTAAGGGCCTCTTAACAAGATTTCAACAACTCTGGCCCTAATCACAACTTCTACCTCTTGGCCCGGGAAGACTGCCTCTACCGTTTGCATTACGCTGCTTCCTTTCTCTAGAGACACATACCTTCAACTTCACTAAAACAGGCGCTGATGAATCGGCAATGAATTCTTGGCGAACTTCGGAGAATGCACCTTATGAGTACTTCATCAACGGAACGTCCGCAAATCGGGTTTCTCCGAAGTTCGAGGTAGGAGTCTCGCCAGGGGGTGCATGCGCTGCACGCGTCATCGTCCCCCGCGCTGCGGCTAGAGTTGTCGCTTTCGTTCTGCCCTAAGGCGCGGAAGAGAACAGAACGGCGCCCTCCCCGTGCCTCTCCCGCTGGCTCTTTCGATACATTAGCCGGCTCGGCGGCAATTTTATCTGCTGTTTATGCAGGATTCATTGCGGATTCATCGCAACTCGGTACAGTACACTCCACACAAGCACCTTTGCGATGGGGTGTTGCGGAAAGAACGAATGCTGAAAAGGAGGTGGGAGGTGGCAGATACGC
>Ga0126311_10001293_pt1 | contig 12056 bp, 8 predicted proteins | sample Plot61_FD_92539 | JGI IMG/M metagenome (GOLD analysis project Ga0126311, IMG submission 92539) | Serpentine soil microbial communities from UC McLaughlin Reserve, CA, USA - Plot61 | ecosystem: Environmental > Terrestrial > Soil > Grasslands | place: USA: UC McLaughlin Reserve, Lake County...
TGGAACACGGACACGTACGGCTACCCGCGCGGCCTCGACCCCATCTATCAGTCAATCGGCTTCTACACGGCGCTCCGCTACGAGAAGTCACCGCCCGGCGCGCGCGCGGGGCGCGGCCTCGCGTACGGGCTCTTCTTCGACAACACGACGCGCACGTACTTCGACATGGGGAAGACAGACCCCACGCGCGTGACCTTCGGCGCGGCTTCGGGCGAGTTGAACTACTACGTCTTCACGGGCGGCAAAGAGCGCTCGCCGAGGCGGGTGCTCGGCGACTACTCAGACCTCACGGGCCGCGCGCCGCTGCCGCCGCTCTGGGCGCTCGGCAACCAGCAGTCGCGCTGGTCTTACTACCCCGAGTCGCGCGTGCGCGAGGTCGCGCGCGGCTTCCGCGAGTCGCGCACGCCCGCCGACGTTATCTACCTCGACATCGACTACATGGACGGCTTCCGCGTCTTCACCTGGAACAGGCAACACTTCCCTGACCCCTCGAAGCTCATCTCAGACCTGCGCGCCGAAGGCTTCCGCGTCGTGCTCATCGTAGACCCCGGCGTCAAGGTTGACCCGAACTACTACGCGTACACTCAGGGCCAGGCGGGCGGCCACTTCGTGAAGACGGCCGACGGCGGGGAGCTTCACGCGAGCGTCTGGCCCGGCGTCTGCGCCTTCCCGGACTTCACAGACCCGAAGGCGCGCGAGTGGTTCGGCTCGCTCTACAAGACGAACCTTGACGAGGGCGTCGCGGGCTTCTGGAACGACATGAACGAGCCCGGCGTCTTCCTCTCCGAAGAGACGCCGAAGCCGGACATCTACCACCACCCGATGAAGACGTTCCCGTTGACCGCGCGCCACGCGGGCGACGGCGCTCCGGGGACGCACGCGCGCTACCACAACGTCTACGGCATGCAGATGGCGCGCGCGACCTTCGAGGGCTTGAAGAGACTAAGGCCCGGCGAGCGCCCTTTCGTCCTGACGCGCGCGGGCTACGCGGGCGTGCAGCGCTACTCGGCCGTCTGGACGGGCGACAACGTCGCGACGTGGGATCACCTGCGGCTGTCGCTCTCAATGCTGCTGAACATGGGCGTCTCCGGCGTCCCCTTCGTCGGCTCCGACGTGGGCGGGTTTTCCGGCAACCCGAGCCCCGAGCTATACACACGCTGGCTTCAGGCCGCGGCGCTCACGCCCCTCCTGCGCTCGCACTCCGAGAACGGCTCGAACCCGCACGAGCCCTACTCGTTCCCGAAGCAGTACGCCGACATCAACCGCGCCTCGATTGAGCTGCGCTACCGCCTGCTCCCATACATCTACGCGCTCTTCCGCGAGCACACGTCCGAGGGCACGCCCGTCATGCGCCCGCTCTGGTTCCACTACCCTGACGACCCGCGCACGTACCTGATTGACGACCAGTACCTCGCCGGCCGCGACCTGCTCGTCGCGCCCGTCGTGGCCGAGGGCGTCGTGAAGAGGCACGTCTACTTCCCCGCGGGCGACAACTGGGTTGACTGGTGGACGGGCAAGCTATACGAGGGCGGCAAGGACGCCGACATCGACGCGCCGCTCGACCGGCTCCCGCTCTTCGCGCGCGTCGGCGCAGTGATCCCGAGGATTTCGGCGCAGGAGGTGATTCAAAACACGGGCGAGATGGGGCACACATCGTTTTCGTTCGTGGTCGTGCTCGGGTCTGACGGCGTGAGTACCTTCTACGACGACGAGGGCGACGGCTACGGCGGCCCGAGCCTGAAGACTACAGTTAAGCTGGAGGGCGACAGCATCCGGTTTGCCCGCGCGGGCGCGTTCCGCCGCCGAACCGTCATGCTCGAATTTCTCGGCCGGCAGCCGCGCCGGATACTCGTCCGGGGGCGGGCTCTGGACTCCATGACGTACGACGGCCGTTTCGCCGTGCCGTTTCCGGCGGACAACGTCGATGAGGTCTCCATCATTCCTTAAGCCCATGCGTAAAATATTACCCGCGCCAGCCAGCGCCGAACACTACCCCGGCGCGCTCGATCGCCGACGCTTCCTCTCGAAGGTCGGGAAGGGCCTGGGACTCGCCGCGCTCTCGTCCTCGGCCGTCGCCTCGCTTTTGAAGGACGTACACGCCGCCGCGCGCCGCGTCGCGCACCTCTCCGCGGAGGAGGCCGCGCGCGACGAAGACTTTTGGTTCGAAATACAGCAGTCCTTCTCCGTCACGCGCGGCATCGTGAACCTGAACAACGGCGGCGTCTCGCCGAGCCCGCGCGTCGTGACGGAGGCGCTCGTACGTTACATCTGGCAGCAGGAGGACGCCACGGCCTACACGATGTGGCAAATCTTAGAGCCGCAGTCGGAGACGATTCGCACCGGCCTCGCAGACCTCTTCGGCTGCGACCGCGAAGAGGTCGCCATCACGCGCAACACCTCCGACTCGCTCGAAGCCCTGCTCTTCGGCTTCGACCTGAAACCCGGCGACGAAGTCCTGACGACCACGCAGGACTACCCTCGCATGCTCACCACACTCCGGCAGCGCGAGCGCCGCGAGGGAATCGTTCTGAAGACCATAAAGGTTCCCGTCCCGCCGAAAGACCCTTCGGAGATAACGGCCGCCTACGAGGCGGGATTCACGCCGCGCACGCGCCTCGTTCTCGTCTCGCACGTCATAAATCTGACGGGGCAGATAACACCCGTCCGCGACATCTGCGAGCTAGCGCGCAGGCGCGGCGTCGAGACTGTGGTGGACGGCGCGCACTCCTTCGCGCACTTCGAGTTCAAGCGCGACGATCTGGGTTGCGACTACTACGGCACGAGCCTGCACAAGTGGCTCCACGCGCCCAAAGGCACGGGCCTGCTCTACGTCCGCCGCGACAAGATAAAGAAAATTTGGCCGCTGCTCGCGGCCGAGAAGACGATGGACGCGGACATACGCAAGTTCGAGGAGACGGGCACGCGCTCGGCCGCGCAGCGGCTCGCCGTCGGCGAGGCGCTTCTCTTCCATCAGGGCGTCGGCCCCGCGCGCAAGGAGGCGCGCCTGCGCCTGCTCGCGCGCCACTGGATGAACCAGCTCAAAGACGAGCCGCGCGTGCGCTTCAACACCTCCTTCGACGAACGCCAGTCCTGCGCGCTCGCCAACGTCCACGTCGAAGGCACCGAGCCCGCCGCGCTCTGCGACTACCTGATGGGCCGCCACAAAATCTTCGCCACGCCCATCGTCCACGAAGAGTTCAAAGGCGTCCGCGTCACGCCCTCCGTCTACACCACGCTCAAAGAGCTAGACCGCTTCTCGGAAGTGATGTCAACGGTCGCGCGCAAAGGTCTTCCGAAGGCTTGAGCCGAAAAGCCCGCGCGATAAGCCTTGCCAAAATCCACTCCGTCGCCTATCCTTGCGTCACCCTCAAGCAAAGGGGCGACTGAAGATGATTCACATGTTCCGTAGCATCATACCCAACCGGCTGGCTTAGGCCAGACCACCGCCGACGACGGGCTCTCCGTCTCTCTCATTTCCACTTTGGAAAACGGCTATCCGACCAGCTACACAGGTCGAAGGGGTGTGCGTCATGTCGAATCAGGGCATAGAAGTCGTCCATCTTCATAAATATTTCAGCAAGCGAAAAGGCTTCATGCGCAAGGGCCGCTCGGTCACGCACGCGCTCAGGGACGTGTCCTTCGAGGTCGCCCTCGGCGAGACGTACGGGCTGCTCGGGCCGAACGGCTCGGGCAAGTCTACGCTCATACGCGTGCTCTCGACGCTGCTCGTGCCCGACGAGGGGTACGTGCGAATGCTCGGCTACCGCGTGCCCGGCGAGGAGGCCGAGGTGCGCAAGCGCGTGGGCCGTGTGAGCGTGGACGCGGCCTTCTACAAGAAGCTCTCCGCGCGCGAGAACCTTCTCTACTCGGCGTACCTCTACGGCATGGAGAAGACCGCGGCCGAGCGGCGCGCGATGGAGATACTCGAAGCGCTCGGCATGGACGGCGAGAAGTTCACAGACCCGCTCGAAGAACTGAGCCGCGGCATGCAGCAGAAGGTCGCCATCACTCGCGCGCTACTAGTCAACCCGCCGCTGCTCCTTTTGGACGAGCCGACGACGGGCCTGGACCCGAAGAGCAAGCGCGACGTGCAGACCTTCATAGAGGCTCTGCGCGAGGAGCACGGGACGACGATAGTCCTGACCTCGCACGACATGGCCGAGACCGAGCGGCTCTGCTCGCGCATAGGCTTCATCGCCAAGGGCCGGCTCATCGCCGAAGGGACGGCCGACGAGTTGAAGCGCAACTCCGGCGCGCCCACGCTCGACGACGCCTTCATCGCGCTCGCGGGCGAGAAGCTCGACGAGGGCGAGAACGGCAAGAAGGCGGCGAAGGCGCAAGCTTAAGCCGGGAGCGCGGGCACACTAGCCCGCCGTGAGCGCCGCAGGCGCGAAGACCGAGAGACGTTAAGTCTCGGCGTCGAGAGTAAGAGAGTCACTATCAGCGCGCTGAAGCGCGCCTGCGGGCAGGGATGCCCGCGCTCCCAGCGCCGGACGGGAGGTTTGGGTTATGGAACAGGTTTTAAGACAGACGTGGGCGTTCTTCTTCCGCGACTACCATCTGACGCGGCGTTACTTCTCGTGGGTCGTGGTCTTCACGTTCTACGCGGTGGTCAACTCCGCGACCGTGGTGCTAATCGGCGTGGCGGCGAACGACCGCAGGCTGACGCTGACGCTGACGGTGGGCGTGATGCTGTGGGGGCTGCTGTCCGTGGTCTTCCAGGAGATAGCGAACTCCATCACGTACGAGCGCTGGGAGGGCACGCTCGAATACACGTTCATGGCCCCGGTCTCGCGGCTCATACACCTCGCGGGCGTGAGCCTGTTCGCGACCGGCTACGCGGTAGTGCGCTCCGTGATAATCGTCGTGGGGCTGCTCCTCTTCGTAGACCTCGACCTCTCGCGCGCGAACTGGGCGGGGATAGTCGTCGTGCTCGCCGTGTCGAGCGCGGCCTTCATAGGTCTCGGGCTGATGGCGGCGACGCTGCCCGTCTTCTCGCCCGAGCGAGGCGCGGAGGCGACGAACATCTTTCAGGGGATTCTGCTGCTCGTCTCGGGCGTCTACTACCCCGTCGAGGTTCTGCCGCGCTGGCTACAGCCGCTCTCGGTCGTCTCGCCCGCGACCTACGCGCTCAACGCCACGCGTAAGCTCATAGGCATAGGCGAAGGCGGCGAGCTAGGCGCGGGCGCTCCGCTCTCCGCCTGCGCGTACGAGCTGACTTTGCTCACGCTCATGGGCCTCGTCTCCATCCCGCTCGGCCTCTACGTCTTCTCGCTCGTCGAGAACTGGGCCAAGCACACGGGCAAGCTCAAGCGCACGGGCTGAACGGAAGGCGAAAACAGAACCGCGGGCGTGAGCGAGCGGGCGTGCGTTACGCGAAGAAGATTCTCGGCGTAACTCACACCCGCTCGCCACCGCCCGCGGTTCTGTTATTACTCGAACGCCTTGAGGACTTCGTCGGCGTGCTCTTCGACGTTGACCTTGTCGAAGACTTTGCGGACGCGGCCCTGCTCGTCTATGAGGAAGGTCTTGCGGTGGACGCCGTCGTATGTGCGCCCCATGAACTTCTTCTCGCCGTAGACCCCGTAGGCGTCCGCGACCTTGTGGTCGGTGTCCGCGAGGAGCGTGAAGGGCAGGCCGTACTTCTCGGCGAACTTTCGGTGCGACTTCTCGTCGTCGGTCGAGACGCCTATCACTTTGATGCCGCGGCGCTTGAGTTCCGCGTGCCCGTCGCGCAGCGAGCAGGCCTCCTTCGTGCAGCCGGGCGTGTCGTCCTTCGGGTAGAAGTAGAGCGCGACCTTCTGCCCGCGCAGGTCTGAAAGCCTCACGGTGTTGCCTTCGGCGTCGCGCGCCTCGAACTCCGGCGCGGCCTCCCCCTCTTTGACCATTATCGTCTGAGCCTCCGAAAATTTTTGAAAGGGTGGCGTGCGCGATTCCACACGCGCGCACTCACGCCGCGGTGGAGTGAAACACTGCCCGCCCCGTCAGATTTGTAAGAACTCTCTTTTGGCCGGGTCGAACTTGTAATTCTCCGGCGTAATCATGATGCCGTATTGTGGGTCTGCGTTGATGTTGAGGATGTGGAAGAAGTGGCCCAGCGGCGAGTGCTTCTGCGTCGCGGTGCCCGAGCAGAACACGTCGCAGGGCGCGCCCGGAGTCCTGTACCAGACGGGCTCGTGCGTGTGCCCCGCGAGCATGCCGCTCACGCCGCACCTGTCCGCCTCCTCTATCAGGCGCTCCTCGTTTATGAGCTGCATCGACCGGGGGATTCCTGGGAACTTCGGCGGGAAGTGGAGCGCCCATATTATCGCGAGCGTCTGCCTCACGCGGCGCTTCACGTCCGCGGTCTTCTGGACGAGCTCGTCGAGCGTGTCCCTGTAGACCCTGCCCTGCGCCCACTGGTTGTGAAACATCAGGCCGGAGCGGTCGCTCGCACTCCGCAGCGTGAAGTCGGCCGCCAGTACCGCCACCGACAGGCCGGGCCGGCTGATAACCCCGCACTCCCTAACCTTCGGCCCGAGCTTGGAGGCGGGGTCTAAAGGCCCCCAGTAGGGCTCGAAGATAGTGTCGAACATGTACCCGCCGGGGGCATACCAGGATACGGAGTCGGGCCGCAGCCGGTCGTGGTTGCCGGGCAGAAGCCATAACGGAATCTTCAGCTTGCCGGTCGAGCCGGCCAGCGTGGGGTTGTCCGGGGCCCACAGGAGGGGGTCGTTGTTGAGGGCCGGGCCGTCCACGGCGGCGAAGGCCAGTTGGAGGTCGCTCGAAAGTCCGGTCGTCGCGATGTCGCCCGTGAGGAGCACGGCGTCCACGGGCGCGGCCATGTGGCCGACGAAGTTGTCTATGTAGTCTTCGTACAGGAACTCGGCAAGGTGGTAGAGGATGTCGGGGCTGTAGCTCGACACGACGGCCTCGGACTTGAGCACGTCTATGTACATGCCGGCGGAGAAGTAGTCCGGGGCCCCGATAACGTCCGGTCGTGTAGAGATGTGTAGGTCTGAAGCGTGTAGGACTCGGATTAAGGGCATGTGAGGGCTGAATCCATCCCCTCCCGTGTGATTAACGAGCTTGCTGTTGTAGCGACGAAGAAGTGTAGCGGAGGAGGATTACTTCTTCAACCTCCGACCGAACGCGTTTGACGCGGGCCCGTAGCTGGCCTCCCCGTTGTAAGGCAGCCGCGGGCCGCGCGCACGCTCTCGCGGCCTCGGCTTCAGTAAGAGGTGGTGTCTGCCTTTAAGGAACATCTCCCCCCACTCGGCCCTGTAACTTCCCGCGTTCTTATCAAGCCACCCGATAAATTCCTCGTTCAAGTCCATCAACAACTTTAGCGAGAACTCGTCGAACAGGTCGGCGTCTCTCATCTCGTACTTGTGCGCTTCGAAGTGGACGCGCTCCTTCGGGCTCACGGGCCGCATCAGCCCGAGCCTGCTCCCCATGCCCCTCGATATGACATTCCACAGCTCGTAGGGCTCAACGGCCTGCGGGCGGCGGGAGAGCACCGCCAGGTAGCCGTAGAGGGAGTCGGCTATCGCCATCTGACTTTCACTCACGAGTCCCGCCTTCTTTTCCGGGTCGTCCTGCGTCTTCCTCCAGACGTTATCCTTGAACCTCTCTACAAAGTCGCGCCCCCTCCTCGCGGCCTCCCTCGCGAGACGCTCCTCGGCTCTCGGCTTGGACTCGTGACCGACGATCTCCCCCTCGTGCTCCTCGCGCGGCATCTCCTGACGGTCTGCGTGGGCCAGCTCACGATTCTTTGTAATGATCGCCATCGTGAGTTCATCGGTGGGGGTGAAGAACTGGATCGATTCGAGGTATTTGTACATAGCAAATTTTCCGGCTTCGGACTTCAGCAGAGCGCGAACGTGAGGTGGCACGCCCGCATATTCACGGAAGCACTCCGAACATTTAAACAGATGCCCGTGCCATTCGCCGGATGTGCCCTCCCCAGAGCTGATGGCCCTCGCTACCTTGCGGAGAGGTACGCAACCCAGGCGCTCCGGGTTCGGGAAGGCGGCCGAGTAGTAATCCGCCGCGAGTGTCAGGATCATTTCAGGCTCATCCACCCTGACAACCCTCCCCGGTCTTGGGCCTTCCCTTTCCCGGTCAATTTGATTACCCACAACTCCCCGCTCCGGGCATTAACTGAGTTCGCACTAAACGCTCAAATCGTTCGGGATTCCCTTGTCCAGCCGAATTTACCCCGGCTGATGACGTTCCGGCAGCGTCCCGAAAAATAAGAATGAGCCAAACGGGTCGCCATGGGACCCTTCGGCTCAACTCACATGAGGAAGACTTTTAAAGACTTTTTCCTGCCTCCCTATTCCTATGAGGGGTTAACGCAGCCCGAATAGAGCATCCTTTATGACTGACTTAAAAAAAGATGCTTAAAGTGTATGGAAACAGGGAGTTTAAGCACCCCCGGCATACGAGACCGTGTACCTTCCGGCGGCGGGGTTCAGGACGTGAGGTTATTGCCGTACGGGAGCGTCCACGGCGGCCTCCACGAGTTAAGATTCGGAGACGCGTTACCGGGCTAAGGTCAGTCGGCGGTCTTCAAATCTCCTCCGAGTTGCCCGGCTATCTTCCGGCATTGACGCCTGAATCTTAACCGGATGGTGTTGGGATTCAACTCCATCTGCCTGCCTATCTCTTCAAACGTATGCCCGATTATCAACAGGCCGAAGATCATGCCCGTCCACTTGTCCATCTTGCCTATGACTTCCTCTACCAGGAGCCTGTGTTCCATGTCGCGCGGGGCGGCGAGGTAATGGACGTACATCTCTGTGCCCTTCTCGGCCTCACGCAGGCGGCGCACATTCTCCTTCTCGATTTGGGCGAGGACTAGTCTCCTGTAGGTCTGGAAGAGGTACGCCCCGAGGTTGTCTATTCGGTGGCCGGACTGCGCGTTCACCTTGGAGACGGCGGCGGCGGCCCTGAGCAGGAGGCGGAGCCCTGCGGCCGGGTCGTGAAGCAGCTTTAATGCGTAAGCCTCGGCTTCGGGCCACAAGTCTCCGGCGGCCCTGTAGACTTCCGAATCGATGTTGCCGAATTCGTCCGTGTACGCCGTGTCGAGGGGAGGCCACTTAACCGTCGCTTGCTTGCTCATTACCGCTCAATCCCTGGTACGACCTATCGCTCCCCGGCTGGGCCCGGCATCTTTATGATGCAAAAATGGGCGGCCGCGGCGCGGCAAAAGAGAGAGAGACGAGGCCCCTTCCCGCCGAGCGGGGCCGCGCAGGCAGACGGTGGTTTACGAGTCAGAGGCGATCCTACTTTAGGGGGCGAGGGTCAAAATGAGAAACGCTTTGCCTTACCTGAGAGTGGCCCAGAATGGCGAAGGGGGAGCCCGTCCTTAACCGGCACCGCGGAGCGTCAAGAGTGTAACTCTCTCAGCGCAGAGTATCAATAATCTTTTTAACGGGCCCGCGTGGACGTTATGGCGCGTCGGCCTTGGCGCCGTTCTTCCGGAAGGCCCGGAAGGGTTCGGGGATGAAGTTGGTCATCTGGAAGTGCGCGGTGCGGCCGTCCGCGAATGTCTGGAAGAGCTCGAACTCGGGCAGGCGCAGGCAGGTGAGCGCGCACTCGGAGTCGTAGCCCGTGTCGATGCCTATGGCGCTGTGCGAGACGTATATGCCGTGGCGGCCGAGGCGGCCGAGCAGAGGCAGCAGAGGCGTCGGCGTGTGGCCGAAGACGCAAGGCTTGCCGTAGTAGTGTTTGTAGAAGTCAGGGTTGCGCGACCAGAGTAGGTGTCGCGCGTCGGTCTCGCACGGGTGCTTCTCGCCGTCGAGCCCGGCGTGTACGTAGAAGGCGTGCTCGTCCTCGTGGAAGAGCGGGAGCGAGCGGAAGAACTCCAGGTGCTCCGCCGGGATCGCGTCGCGCACGCGCCGCTGCGCCTCCTCCCACCAGGCGCGAAGCTCTTCCGTGAGTCTCAACGAAGTGTATTGACCGAACGTGTGATAGCTGCCGACCGCGGGGTGGAGCCAGAGCGGCGCGCCCTCGTCCAAGAAGTCGAGGAGCATCTGCTCGTGGTTGCCGCGCAAGCACACGACGCCTCCGTCGGGCGCTTCGCGCTTGAGCGCGAGCACGTCTTCGACGGTGCCGGGGATGTCTTCGCCGCGGTCGATGAGGTCGCCCAAAAGGACGAGCGTGTCGCGGCCCGCCTCGCGCGGGAGCGTAGAGAGTAGGTGCTTTAGCTGCGTGCGGCGGCCGTGAACGTCGCCGACGACGAAGGTGCTCAAGGGGCATCCTCCGCGGGAGATTCGTCAAGGGGGAGCGAATGAAAGAAGGGTTAACCGGTCAACAGTTCGGGGGCGTGGGTGCGAAGCCCCCCGCCTTTGACTTGTTAAGCGTTTCCCGTTTCCGGCTGCGTCTACTGTCGGGCTTCCCGTGCGTGACCCGGCGGGCTTTCGATGCCGGACATCAGCTCGCCGAAGCGCGCGTCTTCGCGCAAAAGCTCCCAGTTCGAGTCTGACTCGAACCAGGGCCTGTTCTCGTTACCCAGCTTGATAGCACGCTCTAACCAGCGGAAGGCTTCGTCGCCGTCGCCCAGCATGGCGTAGGCGCTGGCGACCCAGTAGGCCACGTCGAAGTTCGCGCCGCCCACGCGGAGCGCGCCCTCGGTAAGCTCCGCGCGCGCGGCTTCCGCGTCGCCGCCGCGCGCGAGCATTTGCGCGAGCAGGGGGCGCACGCCGTCCATGTCCGGGTTGCGGCGCAGGACTTCCCGCATCGTCCGCACCGCGCCTTCGGCGTCGCCGCGGTACACGCAGATGATTGCGCGGAACGAGTTAATGAGCGGGTGGTCGGCCTCCATCTGAGCGCCCAGATTAAGCTCGGCCTCCGCGTCGTCGAGGCGGTGCTGGTAGAGGAAGACGCGCGCGCGGTTGTAGCTGACGACGACGCGCTCGGCCGGGTTGATTCGGAGCATGCGCGCGTAGGCGTCGAGCGCGTCGCCGTAGCGGCCGTCGAGCCGCGCCACGGTCGCGGAGGCGAACTGCGCCCCCACGTCGTTGGGCGACTCCGCGACCAGCCCCGCGGCGAGTTCGCGCGCCTTCCGCTTGTTGCCGCGCGCAAGCTCGACGAAGACCATGTGGAGGCGGGCTTCGGGGAGGCCGGGCTTGAGTTCGAGCGCGCGCCCGAGGGCCTCGGCCGCGCGCTCGTAGTCTTCCCGCCCGCCGATGACCTTGATGACGCGGTTGGCGTACGCGCCGCCCAGCGCGCACCACGCGAGCGCGAAGTTCGGGTCGAGCTCGACGGCACGGCGGAGGTGATCGACGGCCTCGTCCGAGTCTCTGCGCGCCAGCGTGTGGTAGATGAAGCGCCCAGACGCGTCGCGCCCGCGGAGGTATTCCTCGTAGGCTTCGGGGTTCGCGGTCGAGTGGCCGCCCGTGGGCGTCTCGGTCAAACTCTGGTCGCGGGGCGCGGCCCGCTCCTTCTCGCGCTCGATGCGGCGCATCAGCTCGGCGAAGCGCGGGTCTTCGCGCAAAGCCTCCCAGTTCGGGTCTGACTCGAACCAAGTGCGGTTCTCGTTGCCGAGGTCGATGGCGCGGCCGAGCCAGCGGAATGCGTCGTCGCGCTCGCCGAGCATCGCGTAGGTCGTGGCGAGCCAGTAGGCGATGTCGTGGTCTGCGTCGGCGGCCTCGCGCACTCGTTCGGTCAACTGCGCGCGCGCGGCGTCCGTCTCGCCGCCCTTGATTAACTGCTGCGCGAGTAGGGGGCGTATGCCGTCCATCGTCGGGTGCTCTTCGAGCACTTCGCGTAGGACTCGCACGGCCTCCGAAGGGTCGCCGCGGCGGCCGAGCACGACGGCCTGAAACGTTCGTATCAGCGGGTGGTTGGGCTCGACGCGCGCGCCCTGTTGGAGTTCGAGCAGCGCGTCGTCGAAGCGGTGCTGGTACATGAAGACGCGCGCGCGGTTGTAGCTCGCGACGACGCGCGCCGCGGGGTCGAGCCGGGAGAGCTTGTCGAAGGAGCGGAGCGCGCGCTCGTACTCGCCGTCGAGTCGGTGGAGCGCGCCCTTGACGAAGTAGACGGCCGGCTCGTTCGGCGCTTGCTTTGAA
>Ga0126311_10001294_pt1 | contig 12056 bp, 13 predicted proteins | sample Plot61_FD_92539 | JGI IMG/M metagenome (GOLD analysis project Ga0126311, IMG submission 92539) | Serpentine soil microbial communities from UC McLaughlin Reserve, CA, USA - Plot61 | ecosystem: Environmental > Terrestrial > Soil > Grasslands | place: USA: UC McLaughlin Reserve, Lake County...
GCCGCGCCCGCCGCCAGCGCGATCTTCCATAGCAGATCAGTGCGCCCTTTGACGATCACCTCATCGATCAGGTACTTGGTCGAGGCGGGTAGAACGAGGCCCATCGCCTGATTGACGAGCATCAGAACCGCGCCCAGAGCCAGGCGCCTGCGGTGGGTCCAGACGAGTTCACGCGCATCTCCCCAGGCGGACGACCAGCGTATCTTCTTTCGTTCTTCTTCAGCCATAGTTTATCTGCCCCGGTACCTTCCTTCGCCTCCGGAGAATCTAAGGTGGCCCCGCCGGGGTGCGCAAAAAGCCCCGATAGTAGAACAGGCCGCCCAGGAACTCTAACACACCGGCCACACCCACTAACGATAAAAGAGCGAACTGTTGCGCCTGCGCCTGCGGAGGCATCAAGACGCCGAATGGCTTTCGGGTTCCGTGCAACAATATCAGGCATGCCGCGACGATCCGCAAGACGCTGAGCGCGCGCGACGCCCACTCCGAGAGTTTTGAATGATGATTTACCACAGTCTAATATCCTACTCGCGCCGGCTCAATTGAGGGCCTCGACCTCGGGCCGGCTAAGCTGATCGCGCTCTATCAAAACCGAGTCGCCGAACTCGTGGGTCCGGTAGCCGCCCGCCTCTAGCTCCGCGCTCGTGCGGTGGAGCGTCGCGTCGTCGAGGAAAGCGCGCAGCAGCTCGTAGTGGCTGGTTCCTGGCTCGTGCGTGCCTGAGAGGATCGCGTCGACGACGCGCAGCCGGGTGGTCGGGCCGAGGCGCTGGGTCGCTACGCCCTCGCCGCTCCGAACGAAACCGTCTCCTGTTGCAGCGTGTTCGAGAGCGCGCACGACGGTCGTGCCGACGGCGATTACCCGTCCGCCGCGAGCTCTCGCGTGGCGGACCGCAAAGGCCGTCGCCTCCGGAATGCGGTAAGGCTCGTCGAAAGGCAGAAGGCGGTCGAGTTCCCAGTCGCCGGTGGACGAAATTCCGGCCGCATGCGTAATCGTCGCGAACCGCGTCCCGCGCTCACGCATCGCGGCAAGCGTGCGCCAATCGAGGGCGAAGCCGGCCGACGGAGGCTCGAACGCTACAGGCGGGCCGGCGATCCGCGTCCAAACGTCCCAGAGCGCGAGCGGCGCCCTGACGTGTGAGTACTGGATCGGCCGGCCGTGGCGCGCAAGTCCGGCCCACACCTCGTCCGACGGGCCTTCGAACATCAGCGACACGAGGCGCGCATGCCCCAGCAACCGCTCTACCCTCGCGCGTAAAGGGCCGAGGGCGAGCCGGTCTCCGGCCGCGAGTGGCGGGGGCGGAGGTCTGTCTTCAGTGCGCGCGCGAAAGTCTCCCTCACCAAAGACCACGGCGCTGAAGCGGGCGACATATTCAGGCTTGAGGGAAGGACGGCCGGCGAGCCGCACTTCGATGGGCGCTCCGGTCTCGACGTGCACGCCTTGCAGGCTCGCCGGCAGGGTCGCCGCGTCGTTGGCTATTACAACGTCTCCGGCGCGCAGTAGATCGACGAAAGCGGAGCGCGAAACATGGCCGATGTGTTTGCGCGCGTCAACGGTCAGGAGTTTGGCATGCGGCGGGCGTTGAACCGCCGTGTCAGCGGCGATCATAGAAGTGCCCCTTCAGTTAGTGAGGTGGCCGGACGCGCCCCGCCCGAAGCGCCGCGCACCGGGAGCGCGGCAGCTATGGCCTCGGCGAGTTCGTGAGCCGCTATTTCCGGCCTCTTCAACGTCTCCGGCTCCGCGTCGGGCACGGCGGCGGCGTGCATCGGCGGGTCCATATCGCCGGGGTCTAGAGAAAGGAATCGCACGCCGTCGGCCGCGTGCTCCTCCCCCCAGATGCGGCTCAGGTGGCGCAGGGCCGCCTTGCTCGCGCCGTAAGCGCCCCAGCCGGGGTACGGATTGAGAGCGGCGTCGCTTGAGATGTTAAGTACGACCGCCCCGCGTCCCTCGCGTGCCGAAGCGGCCAGCGCTCCCATCAGCGCCTTTGTCAGCCGGAAAGGGCCGAGGAGATTTGTGGCGAACGCGCGCTCCAGGTCCTCGCATTCGGTGTCCGAAAGCATCACAAGCGGCGTCGGGCCTAAATCAGAGGCGTTATTGATGAGAACGTCGACCCCCCCAAGTTCGCCAAGGATCTGCATGGCTATGGGGTAGATGTCTCCTTTGACCGATATGTCGCCGACAATGCCGTGCGCGCCCGCCTGCTCGCGCGCCACGCGGGCGACCCGTTCGCCGCCGCGGGCGACGAATGCTACCTGCGCGCCCCGCTTCAGCAACTCACGGACGAGGGCTAGCCCTAACCCCGAGGTGCCGCCCGTGATCGCCACGCGCGCCCCGGCCAAAGGGTCGGCCGGATCAGTCTCGCGCCCGCGATGTGATGATTGGTTGAGTGTCGTGTCGGAAGAAATTTTCATCACCTGCCTCCTTCTAGTTTCTAAAGAAAACTCTTTACTAAGTCGCAGGCTACCACGGCTCCTTGACTTTGTAAAGTTTTTTCTTTAGAAATAGATTATGAGCATGAAGACGCAGCAGGGCGAGGGCAAGACGCGGCGCGCCATCGTGAAACTCTTAAAGGGCGAGGGGGCCATGGACTCGGCGCAGATGGCCGGCCGGCTCGGGCTGACGGCCATGGCGGTTCGCCAGCACCTTTACGCGTTGCAGAGGGAGAGCCTGGTGACGGCCGAACAGAGGCCCGGGCCGGTCGGCAGGCCGGCGAAGTTCTGGCGGCTCACGCGTGAAGCCGACCGGCTCTTCCCCGAGGCTTACGCCGAGCTGAGCGTCGCTCTCATCGGCGCGTTGCAGGATACTTTCGGGGCCGAGGGCCTGAACCGCGTGCTCGTCTCACGATGCGCGCAGCAGCAGGCCGAGTACGCGAGACGAATCCGCCCGGCCGACCCTCTGGAGAAGAAGCTCAGGGAATTGGCTCGGTTGCGCACGGAAGAGGGTTACATGGCGGAGGTCAAGCCGGAGGCCGACGGGAGCTACCTGCTCGTGGAGAATCACTGTCCTATCTGCGCCGCGGCGGCCGCGTGCCAGGGCTTCTGCACGACGGAGCTTGATCTGTTCCGCTCCGTCCTCGGCCCGGGCGTCGAGGTAGAGCGCGTAGAACACATTGTATCGGGCGCCCACCGGTGTGCTTACCGCGTTGTGCCCGAGCCCGGCAAACGCCGCGCGCGCGCACGCCGCTAGTCGAGGTCGCGAGAGACGGGTACGATTAAAATATCCGCTCCTCTTCTTGAACTCTGAGCAGCGAATCCGGATGACACCGCTGTGACGGCAACGGGCGCAGGGAAGAAGGGAAGGCACCGCTAAAGAAAACCGGGCCGGGCTCATGCCTTTTCTCAGGCTGACCCGGCCCGGCGATGCATAATCCTGCTGAGCAAAAATCATTTCACAGTCGCACCGGCATCCACTCAGAACGGATTAGGAAGCGCCCCGGTTGAACCGCATTGACCTGTGGCAGAACCCGGAGGCAGGGCCATCGGTGCCCTCTGGATAGGACATAAGAAAGTATAGACTTTCGCAGGATTTTCTAAAGTTGCCCAATCCGCCGCCAGGATGGCTTCCACCGTGTTCGCGTTGAGAGCCCAGTAGGTCCAATGCAGAGAGGTCAATGCGAGCCCCGGATCGTTGCCGGGCGTGCGATTGTAGCTACTCTGTATGAAGTTCACCATGCCGGTAAACCATTGCCCCTGCGAGCCTCGGATAGTCGAGGATAGATCTGTAGCCGTATTTTCCGTCCCGAACTCGCCCAACCAGATGGGCGCTTGACTGTAAGCCGTATGGCCGGTGTTCCCCCATGGGTAAGAAGGATGACCGGTCCACACTGGATTCACGCCTCCGGCGAGGTTGAGGTGAGCCCAAAACTTCTTCCATACGTCTGCCAGGCTTGAGGGACCGCATCCGCTCTTATAGCAGGTACTGGCATTGAACCAGGACTGTTGAAACAGGTTGGGGCCGTAATCATGCGCCGAATAGACCAGTTTATTCGTCACAGGCGGGCCAAGTGAAGAAGCGTTACCGCCCGCGTTCAGCACGATAGGCGCGCCGGGATTGGTGCTATTGCCGTTAACTCCCTGGAGAGTCCCGCCCCACCACGTGCCGTCATATGGCCCGCTGGCGGCGTTCCCTCCCTCTCTCGGATACTGGCCGATCCCTTCCACGAATATGAGCGGGAAGTCCCAGCCGTTGCTTAGCGCCTCCCCAAGAATCGTATCGGCACACCGCTCGGCAGCCAGACGCCAATCTTTGCAGGTCGAGCCGGCAACACAGGACGGCGTAAAGGGGTTGGGGTTCGGATTGGAATTGGGATCGATGCCGTCACCTGTCCCCCAGGTCCCGCCTGTCAGGTATGCTTTTCGGCTGGGCGTGTGAGGTTCGTTGTGAAGATCAAAGCCGATCGCGACCGGGAAGCCGTCGGATGCAAGATAGTTCACGCTGATTGTATCAGGAGCGCCGTATGTCTGCCGTATGCCATGCACCCACTGCTGAATGCTAACCCAGTTTTCAATCCATACCGATTCAGGGTAGTTGTTGGACCCGCTTACGAGATACCATAGCCCATTCTCCTGAGCAGAGTTCCCGGCGTTTGAGCGATGATGATCCAAAATGACGTGCAAGCCGATAGATCCCGCATAATTGATTATAAGCGCCAGGATGTCGCGGGCGCGCTTGCCCTTGCACTCCGGACAGCCGGCATCGTTATTGGGAATGGGATTCACCCTCCACATCTGGTCCGAGTATGGAATTCGCATAGTGTTGAAGCCCAGTTCTTTAGTCCTGTTGATCAAGAACTTGTAATCCTTCGACCACAGCCCATGGGCCACCGCGTCCCTCGTTTCAAACCCAAACCAGTTAACGCCGGAAATAATAAACTCTCCTCCTGAGGGGTCGAGAATCTTAGGACCGCTCGTCGACCAGCCGCCTCCTGCTACTGCCGCACTGGCAGGTATGACAGGCGGGGCCGATACCGATAAGAGGGAGCAGGTCAAAAGAAATGGCACGATCATACTCCTGAGCGGGTAATTGCTTCGCATGGGTAAGTCCTCCTAAGTCGCAGAAAATCGGCAGGTCGCAGACCCGCAAACGTGACCGGTTAGCACCCTATCCTGGACAGCCGCACTAATAATCCTTTCGCCTGCCCCTTGTTCTTTCGCGCAGCCGACAAGATACGCCGCTTTGCCGGAATTGAGCGGGTTGCTGGAACCATGATCTACTAACTTTCTAACTCTACGCATAGAATGCGAGTTCGAAAAAGCCTCAACCGGAAAGGTCCACCCGTGAGGAAGAGGCATGTGAGGAAAGTGACAAAGGTCAGGAGCTATTTTTTACCCGGGAGTACCGTTTGTCAACTCTCGACATGAGACTTTCAGTGCAATGAGCAACTTCAGAGAGGCTACCCGTATTACCCTTGACCGTACCCAGGTTGCCGGATAAACCGAAGCCTCACACCGTTATGAAAAATCGGGCCTCCGTGCGACCTGCTTGCAAGCCCTTGTTTGATGAGTATAATTCGGATGCCGCCGATGGTGTCGACCTTATGTGGAATATGCTACATAATAGAAGCCGGTCAAATTCGTACAAGGAGTCACAGACATGAGAAGTATTATCCTGGCCTTTCCTCTGTTCGTACTGCTGTTAGGTTTCCCCTCAGGTCTTTCGGCCGACGGGCCGAAGATCCTCAATACCCACGTGGTCGGGAGTGTGCCCAATATAATGGTTCGCAGCGTGATCTCGGGGGGCGCGCCGTGGACCGTGAAGAACGGGAAGATCCAACTCGACGCCGATGGCCACCTGACGGTGCGCGTTAAAGGGTTGCTCATAACCGGGGGAGCCCTGGCTAATGGCGCTCCCGTTCCCCCGAGCCTGATAGGCACGGTAGCCACCGTGACGATGGTTCACGCGGCCCTGACGTGCGGCGGACCAGGAGGCGGCGTGCCATTCACAATCACGTCGACGGAGGCGGTCCCGCTAAGTCCGGCAGGCGATTTCGAGATTGACACGGAGATATCAGTGCCGGAAGCCTGCGCCCAACCTATTTTGCTGATCCGAATCGGGACGCCGGAAAATCCCGGCCCCTGGATAGCCGCTTCGCCGCTATCTAATTTAAATTAATCTGGCTCGGTTTTGAACGCTTAGAACCGGTGTCAAATCAGATGTAGGGACAGCTTTAACGCCCGCCTTCACCGTATTGCATCGACCTGCGGTATTGAAGCGGACGTGTGCGTGAAAGATCGTAATAGCGAATCAGCAAAATTATTACCTGATTGGAAGCAGCGAATAAATGATTAGACCGCTGCCATCAGAAATCACGTCGGAGCACACCGCGCGACTCTGTGATCGCCCTCCTGATGATTACTCAACACCACGGTTGAAAACATCTTAAGATGAATCATGCTCGGACGGATTAGATTACGAACATGCCGAAGAAATTTATCATATGGCCAGGGTAGCCATTACCTGTATAATCTGGCGCGAAAAAAGAGGAGAGTTTATAGGTAGGTGATAGTAGCAATTCAATCGGATTATGCCGGGTAATTTCGGCGGAGGAGCTTAAATGAGTGAAGTTGTTGTGATCGAGCACCTGACGCTCGATGGCGTGATGCAAGCACCGGGTCGGCGAGGTGAGGACCCCCGCGGCGGCTTCGAGCATGGCGGCTGGGCGGTGCCCAACAGAGATGAGGTCATGGGCAGGGTGATGGGAGGGGGGATGGCCGAAGGTGGGCCGCTGCTGCTCGGACGACGGACCTATGAGGACTTCTACAGCTTCTGGCCCCACCAGAAGGACAACCCGTTCACCGAGGTGCTCAATTACACCCGGAAATACGTCGCCTCCACAACGCTGGCCGAGCCACTTCCATGGAGCAACTCCACCCTGCTGAAAGGCGACGTCGCGGAAGCGGTTGCCAGGCTCAAGGAACAGCCGGGCAAGGACATCGGTGTACTCGGTAGTGGAGAGCTGGTCCAGTTCCTGATGCGGAACAATCTCGTCGACAAGTACGTGCTGATGGTCCACCCCCTCGTTTTGGGATCGGGGCATCGGCTATTCCCCGATGGCGGCCCGTTCGCCACTCTCCGGCTCGTCGACAGCGTGACGACGACCACCGGCGTGGTGATAGTGACCTACGAGCCAGCGCCGGCCGGTGCCGCCTGACGATGGCGTCAACCGGAGCCGCCGAGGACGGCAGGCTGCTCGACTTTTCCGGTTGAGAGACGTGCTCAATTTTATGTGTCGTGTCTTAATGAGGAGGGACTGCTATGCAGCATTTGAAGGTCCGTCTGCTGGCGATAATAATCATCGCGGTCTTTGCCGGCTTAATCTATTATAACTGGCAACAGTTGACCAGCGGGGGAGTCTATTCGCTGAAGCTAGCTGCGTTCGGACCGGTTGGAGTGGTGGGCGGTCTGTTCCTGCTGCTTTTCCCGGATAAGGCCGGGAGACCGGAGTCGACGAGGGACAGGGTCGTCGCACTCCTGGTGTTCGGGGTCGGGCTGGCGGCGGGGCTCTTAAACTGGTACCTGATGGACCCTGGTTTTTTCGGGAGATGATGGATCGGCGGTGATGGGCTTATTCAGCCTCAGCCGTATCAAAATATACGAGGAGCTAATGAATACACTCAGTTCTCAACTAAAAAGCATCCGCAAAGTCATTGAGCCTTACACTCTCTTGCGCCTGGCCGGTCTGGCGTGCGCACTGTTTATGGCGTCGCCCACAGTCCACGGCCAGGGCATCGTCTGGCCACAGTTCCGCGGGCCGGACTCGAATCCCGTGGGAGCGAATGCGCGGCTGGCCGAACGCTGGTCGAAGACCGAGAACGTCGAGTGGTCGCTGGAGATTCCGGGGCGCGGGTGGTCGTCGCCGATTGTGACGGGCGGCAAGGCGTTCGTGACCACCGCAACGACGGAGGGAAAGTCGAAGCCGCCGCAGATCGGGACGGAGTACAGCAACGAGTACGTTGCGGAGCTGAGTAAACAGGGGCTTTCGCAGGAGCAGATATTGGAGCGCGTGACGGCGCGGGACATCGAGCTGCCGAAGGAAGTAATGCTCCACTACTTTCTCTATTGCCTGAGCTTGAAGAGCGGCAAGGTGGAGTGGAAGAAGGAGTTCTACACGGGCCGTCCGCCCGGCGGGCGTCACCGCAAGAACAGCTTTGTCTCGGAGAGTCCTGTGACCGACGGGCAGTTCATTTACGTGTATGTGGCGAACCTGGGCTTGTGGGCGTTCGACTTCAAGGGGAAGCCTGCGTGGTCGACGCAGCTCGAAGCAAATCCGATCTACCTCGAATTTGGGACGGGGAGTTCGCCGGCGCTGGCGGGGAACCTGCTCGTGATCGTGAATGACAATGAGAAGCAGCAGTACATCGCCGCGTTCGACAAACGGACAGGCAAGCAGGTCTGGCGCACGAATCGGGACCTGGGCGGCAATGGGCAGCCGGCGCAGCGGTCAGGGTGGGCGACGCCTTTTGTCTGGCGCCACGCGCTGCGCACTGAAGTCGTGGCGGTGGGACCGGGGGAGGTTGTGAGTTACGACCTGGCGGGGAAAGAACTGTGGCGCATGTCGGGAATGGCGGCGACGCCGATTCCGATGCCCTTCGCTTACAACGGACTCCTGTATATCAACGGCGGGCGCGGCCGGCCTTTATTCGCGCTCCGTCCCGGTGCTGCGGGCGATATCTCGCTCAAAAAAGATGAGCGCTCGAACGAGTATATCGTCTGGTCGGAGGCGCGCGGCGGGACTTACCTGCCGTCGTCCCTGGCTTATGAAGGCGCCGTGTACACGCTGACCGAGACGGGAATCTTGAGCCGCTTTGATGCCGGGACTGGAAAGATGACTTACCGGACCCGGATCGACCCGGCGGCAACGGCTTTCACGACCTCGCCCTGGGCCTACAACGGCAAGCTGTTCTGCTTGAGCGAGGAGGGCCAGACGTTCGTAATCGCGACGGGCGAGAAGTTCAAGTTATTGCACGTGAATGAACTCGACGATATGGCGCAGGCGTCGCCGGCGCTGGTGGGTGAGCGCTTGTTGATACGGACGGAGCACCGGCTGTACTCGATCCGTCGCCGAAGATGAGCGGGCAACGGGGAACACCTCCGTCGAAGCGATCCGGAGGGGAGACACCGGGTTTTAGGCGTCGGAGAATGGCTACCGCTCTATGCCGTTTATACCTGTCGGAGTCTCAGACGGAATAAGGTATGTCCGATTGAATCGAAAAGAAGCCGCCTAAGCGCCAGTCACAACGGAGGCCGCGAAGCGAGTCTCACAGGTTCATGCCAGGACCCGGCGCGGCCGCCGCTCATGCTGAGCGTTAGACCTCTGCTCACGACGGAGTACGACGTGAAAGACAACCCTGGCCGGTGAGAAGATACCGGCCGAGGCCGCCATTTCCCTTAGTCGGCTCGCCACGCCGCGCAGATTGGCTTCGCGACATCGTAGGCAATTCAGTTCAGTCGCCGCCACCTGCGAGGGAGCCCTAGTACAGCATTTGGCAAATCTCATCCAGCGACATTGTCACTGCCTGGTCCGCCTGGCCCCAAAACGTCACCGACCCTGATCCGCCCGTGCCCTCCATAGTTATCTTGTAGACATACCGCGCGCCCGGCTTTTCCACCTGGGCTACAACACTCCACTTCGGATCGTACATTACCATGCCGAAGCTGACGCGGTTATCTATGTAACTCATAGGCCAAAGGGTGAAACCGCCGATGGCGAGCACCGGGCAGGAGGGCGCGGATTGTAGAGTGTTCGGCCCGGCAAGAGCGGTCACCTTCATCCCGCTCGGGGTCGGCCCCTCAGGTGCGGGCATTTTGATTGCTTCCAGCATGTCCATCGAACAAGCCATCTATTTCTCCTTCCAGCAGACAAGATGTTTTTGAGGGGTGATGTAACGCCTGGCATCTTAGCATGAGCCCTGGGGATTTCTCAAATTCTCGATTGATTCTCGGTCGCAACGAACTCTCGCCCGAACAGCCAGGATCAATTCATTCTCGAAGATCAAGCCTGATTGAGAGCTGGTAGACGGCCCGCTACCAGAATGCAGTTGCCTGACGACCGCATGCACCCGGGCCCGCAATCCTGCTTCGCATGATTAATCCGCCGTCACCCGCGAGCCGGGTGATACGAAGTGATAGGCGGTTAACATTGCAAGCTTATGCACTCTCGAGCGCCCTGGAATTCCGGTCCCGCACGGCGTCCACTAGATTGATGGACGCAGGCCGTCCCATGTTGAGTGGTGATCTGCGCAAGCTCAGTTTCCCAGGTCCGCTAAGCGGCAAATGAATCCCCATCCGCCGCCGAGCTCGCTTACCGCCAGCATCAGCTCATATACTGCAGGGCGTCTGTAAGGCCCGACTTGTGCTGGCGGAGATAGACCCATTCGGCGTTGGCGCCGTCGTTGGCGATCCGAAACTGAACACCGAAAAACCCGCGGCTTGCGGGGGTTGCGACGTCCACATCGACAACGCCGTCGCGCATCTCAAGGTCCTTCAAAACCGCCGCTCCACCGTCGAGGGAGAGGCACTTGCGGCCTTGGTATTCAGCCGCTCTGGCTTTTCCTTGCAGTTCCCAGCGCGGGGAGTCTGCGGGAACGGAGAGCGCCTGCGGCGTCCGGGAACGGGCCGCGGACTCAAAGAGCCTCGCGGGCGTTGCCGGCGAGGCATTTGCCGCAACTGAAAAATTAAAACCCATCAACGCTGTCGCAAACCACGCTCCGAGCGAAGCGGAACACAGAAGACAAATTGCTTTTCTTCGCGTCATAATTTCAAAAGTAGTATCCTTCCGCTGAGAATCAATGGAGTACGAGATGACCACAGCGAAGACTCGCTGGTTCAGTTTTCAGAACGACAATTACGCAAGCTGACGATCCAAACCCTGGAGCCACTCATCGGCCTTGTAACTTAATGTATTTCTTTCCGCGAAAGCACTCTTTTGTGATTAAACGGCCCGAAGCGGTGACGAACCGGAAGCGGCCTTGCCGGTGGGACAGGCTGATTCAGTCGCCGCTCTCCTGGTTTGCGGGAACACACGCCGGACGTTCTACCCGTGGCCGCTCGCCATGTTTATCGCTCTCGCCGCCCTCATTTAGCTCCTGATTAAACGCCTGAAACTTGAAGAAAGTATGAGAATAGAAGATCATCGTCGCTACGTATGGACCAGGAGAATGCAAACAACTTGCGAACCAGTTACGATAGAGTTGCTGAGGAATACTCCCGAAGAATCTTCGATGAGTTGAGTCACAAGCCTCTCGACTGCCAACTCTTAGACCGCTTTGCCGGCAGGGCCCAAGGCCTCGGGCCCGTATGTGATCTCGGCTGTGGCCCCGGTCATGTAGCGCGCTACCTTCACGAGCGACAAGTCAATGTCTTCGGGATGGACATCTCAACAGGTATGGTCGAGCAAGCCAGGAAACTGAATCCGGGCATTAAATTCCTACAGGGCGACATGCTAAGGCTCGACATCAAGGATGAGGCTTGGGGAGCGATCGTAGCCTTCTACTCGATCATCAATATTCCGCGAGATGAAGTAATAACTGCATTGAAGGAACTGAATCGGGTATTGCGATCAGGCGGGTTACTGCTGCTGAGTTTTCACGTAGGTGAGGGAACAGTGCATATGGATGAATGGTGGGGAGAGCAAGTATCGGTGGACTTTAATTTCTACGGGGCAGCGGAGGTGGAAGGGTACTTGAGGCAAGCCGGATTTGAGATAGAAGAGGTAATTGAGAGACCGCCGTATGAAGGAATAGAATACGCCAGTCGTCGCGCATACATATTTGGGAGGAGAGTATAGGATGTGACGGCGAAGCCGCGGTCTAACGCTCCGTATCAGCGGGGCCGCGCCGAATCTTGGATGAACATAACAAGCTCGCTTCGCGGCCTCCGCTGCATGCGGTTGATAATCAATAGAGGCGGTCTTGCCGGTGACTTATAATCACCCGCAGTGACAAACCTAATCTTTTCAGAAAGGAGACCGCCTCTGATGTTCTACTGCGGAATAGATTTGAGCGCAAGGGATTCTCATCTCTGTGTCTTGGATGATAATCTTTCCGTTCACCTTCAACGC
>Ga0126311_10001295_pt1 | contig 12055 bp, 13 predicted proteins | sample Plot61_FD_92539 | JGI IMG/M metagenome (GOLD analysis project Ga0126311, IMG submission 92539) | Serpentine soil microbial communities from UC McLaughlin Reserve, CA, USA - Plot61 | ecosystem: Environmental > Terrestrial > Soil > Grasslands | place: USA: UC McLaughlin Reserve, Lake County...
ACCAGACCGGTCGTGATCGACACCGCCCCCGGCATGGCCACGGTCGCTACCGGCACCCCAGCCAGCCGGGCGAAGCCATCGTGGGCCGGGCCACATCGGCATCAAAACCCACCTTGTCGAGGGTCGCCGCCCAGGCATCTAGGCAGCCACGCAGGACCTCGACGGCCGCCCTCGGCGGGATCCCCACCGAGGCGGTGTTGCAGTAGCCGGGCACCGGATCGAACCGCTCGGCGACGTCGTCGCTGAACATGCCAACTGATGCTAGCTCACCGCCGACCCGGGGCCCCGATCTCAGGCGGTGAACGCCGAGGCGGCGCCCTTGACGCCCATGGCGGCGCGCTCCCAGTAGGTGTAGGTCCCGGCGTCGCGCAGCTCGGCGGCCGCCTCCAGGACCGCCCCGAGGGCGGCGAAGGCGAACCCTCCACCGACCGAGATCCGGGCGACCCCGACCGCGGCCAGCTCCGCCACCGCCGGGACCCCCGGCCGGGCCAGCACGTTGACCGGCCGGTCCAGCGACGAGACGACCCGGCGGATGTCGTCGAGGTCGGTGAGGCCGGGCGCATAGAGCACGTCGGCGCCGGCCTCCTGGTAGGCCTGGAGACGGGCGATGGTGTCGGCCAGGTCGGGACGGCCGTGCAGGTAGTTCTCGGCCCGGGCGGTGAGCACCAGGTGGACGGCCCCCCGGTGGGCGGCCTCGGCGGCGGCCTCGACCCGGGCCGCGGCCAGCCCGGCGTCGTAGATGGGGTGGTCGGTGTCGCCGGTGAAGTCCTCGACCGAGCACCCGGCGAGCCCGGCGGCTGTGGCCAGCCCCACCGTCTCGGCCACGCCGGCCGGCTCGTCGGCGAAGCCATGTTCCAGGTCGGCGGTCACCGGCAGGTCCGTCGCCTGGACGATCCATGCCGCATGCTCCAGGGCCTCGTCGCGGGTCACCCGCCCGTCGGCCCGGCCAAGGGTCGCCGCGAACCCGCTGCTGGTCGTGGCCAGGGCATGGAAGCCCATCGACGCCAGCAGCACCGCCGACCCTCGGTCCCAGGGGTTGGGCAGCAGCAGCGGCTCCTCGCCACGGTGCAGGGCCAGGAACCGCCTGGCCTTCTCGAGCTGGTCGGTCATGGCACCCTCCGGAGCGGTCGGCTCATCCGGTCCGGGGAAGCCTGCCAGAGTGTCCCGACACCGGTGACGGTCGTTCCCCGCGAATTCTCGCCGGGGGCTGGTGACTGACCCTCTTGGCGGGAAAGCCAGAGGTATGTCGTTCTATGCCGATCTGCACGTGCACTCCAGGTATGCACGTGCGACGAGCCGTAACGCCGACCTCGTCGAGCTGGCGTGGTGGGCCCGTCGCAAGGGGATCGCGGTGCTCGGCACCGGTGACTTCACCCACCCGGTCTGGTTCGGGGAGCTGCAGCAGGGGCTGGTGCCGGCCGAGCCTGGCCTGTTCCGGCTCCGGGACGAGCTGGACCGGGCCGTGGTCGAGCGGCTTCCCCGGTCGTGCCGGGGGCCGCTGCGTTTTCTCCTGACGACGGAGGTCTCGACGGCGTTCCGCCGGGACGGACGCGCTCGGCGCATGCACCACCTGCTGTACGTGCCGGCGCTGGAAACGGCGGCGACCCTGAGCGACCGCCTGGGGCGCAGCGGAAACCTCACCGAGGACGGGCGGCCCACCCTCGCCATGGACGCGGGCGACCTGCTGGAGGCCACACTCTCCAGCGGTGACGGCGCCTACCTGGTGCCGGCGCACGTCTGGACACCGTGGGTCGGGGTCCTGAGCGCCACGACGGGGTTCGACTCGATCGAGGCCTGCTACGGGGAGCTGGCGCGGCAGCTCTTCGCGGTCGAGACCGGGCTGTCGGCGGACCCGCCCATGAACTGGCGGGTGTCGCGCCTCGACCGCTTCCGGTCGGTCAGCTACTCCGACGCGCACGCTCCGTCGAGGCTGGGCCGGGAGGCGACGGAGTTCGCGACCGAGCTGGACTACTTCGCGATCCGCCGCGCCCTGGAGACCGGCGACGGGCTTCAGGGGACGGTCGAGTTCTTTCCCGAGCAGGGCCGCTACCACCTGAGCGGGCATCGGCGCTGCGGCGTCCGCCTCGAGCCGGCCGAGGCGCGGCGGGCGCGCATGCGCTGCCCCGTCTGCGGCAAGCGGTTGACCATGGGGGTGCTGCAGCGAGTGGAGGACCTGGCGGACCGCCCGGCGGGCGTGCGTGCGGCGGGGGCGGCCGGCTGGCGCAACCTGCTCGCCTTGGATGAGCTCGTCGCCGGGGTCACCGGGGTCGGCCCCACCAGCAAGACGGTGCGGCGGACCATCGACGCCATGGTCGAGCTGCTCGGCCCTGAGCTGCCCATGCTGGAGCGCCTGCCGCTTGAGGCCATCGACAAGGCCGGCTTCCCGGCGGTGGCGGAAGCGATCGGCAAGGTGCGTCGCGGCGAGGTGGTGCGCGACCCTGGCTTCGACGGCCAGTACGGGTCCATCCGCGCACAATAGTTGAAGTTGCTCTATATTTAGAGTCACTATGGATGGAGTGCGTATGCGCGTCAGCATCGCGGTGACCAACTACTCCTGGCCGGGCGGCCCGGATGGGCTCGGGCCCGAGCTGGCCCGGTTGGTCCGTGCGGCCGACCGAGCGGGCGTGGACACCGTCTGGGTCGTCGACCACCTGCTCCAGGCCGACCCGACGGCACCGCCCGAGGACACCGAGATGCTGGAGGCCTACACCACGCTGGGGTTCCTGGCCGCACAGACCGACCGGGTGCGGCTCGGCACCATGGTGAGCGGGGTCACCTTCCGGCCGCCGGCCCTGCTGGTCAAGGCCGTCACCACTCTCCACGTGCTCTCCGGTGGGCGGGCCTGGCTGGGGCTGGGCGCCGGCTACCACGGCGAGGAGGCGGAGGCCATGGGCCTGCCGCTGCCTCCGGTCGCCGAGCGGTTCCAGCGGCTGGAGGAGACCCTGCGGATCGCGGCTCAGATGTGGGCCGGGGACGACGCCCCGTTCGAGGGCCGGCACTACCGGCTGGGGCGACCGGCGGGCAGCCCGCCACCCGTCCAGCGACCAGGGCCGTCCGTCCTGATCGGCGGCACTGGCGAACGCAAGACCCTGCGCCTTGTCGCTCAGTACGCCGACGCCTGCAACCTGTTCGACATCCCCGACGGCGGCCGCACCGTCACATACAAGCTCGCCGTCCTGGCCCGGCACTGTGGCGACCTCGGCCGCCCGTATGAGCAGATCGAGAAGACGCTCAGCACGCGCCTGGAGGCCGGGGAGACAAGTGACGCGTTCGCCGGCCGCTGTGAGGCCGCGGCCGCGCTCGGCATCGAGCACATGGTCGTGCTCACCTCCAGCCCGTGGACCGCCGAGGCGCTGTCCACCCTCGCCGCCGCCATCACCACCCTGCGGCAGGCTGGTTCGCCCGCCACCTGACAGAGGAGAGCGCGGCATACTCTCGGTCGACCCAAGGGCGCAGCCATGGCCAAGCTGATCTACTCGGCGATCACGTCGCTCGACGGCTACGTGGCGGACGCCGAGGGCAAGTTCGACTGGTCCGCGCCGGACGAGAAGGTGCACGGCTTCGTCAACGACCTGGAGCGGCCGGTTGGGACCCACCTCTACGGGCGCCGCATGTACGAGGTGATGACCGCCTGGGAGACGTGCCCTGGCCGGCCAGTCCCCTTCATGCGGGACTACGCGGAGATCTGACGGGCGGCCGACAAGGTCGTCGACTCCAGGACGCTGGAGGAGGCCGCCGGCGCCCGGACCCGGATCGAGCGGGACTTCGACTCCGGAGCGATCCGCGAGCTGAAGGCGTCGGCGGGCGCCGACCTCAGCGTGGGCGGTCCCCACCTGGCCGCCCAGGCGCTCGAGGCCGGGCTGGTCGACGAGTGCCACCCTGTTCCTCAGCCCCGTCGTCGTGGGCGGTGGCAACCAGGCCCTCCCCGACGGCCTCCGCCTTGCCGGCGACGTTGTCGGCGGCGGTGATCTGCGGCATGGCGCGGACCTGGTCCTCGAACGCGCGGCTGGAACGCAGGTCGTGGCGGGCCAGGCTCGCGGCCACGTACACGTGCAGCGGGAACCCGACAACGGCGGGGTCGAGCCGGGCCAGCTCGACGTTCGTCCGGTCCGCGTCGCCCTTGAGGGCGCCACCCTCGCCGCCCTCGCCGCCGCGGGAACACTCTGGGGCACCTCCGTGCCCCAGACCAGGCTCGCCCTGTCGCTGGCCGGCGTGTGGCTAGTCGCCGCCGGCGGGGGCGGCGGCACCACCCTCGCCGGCGACGGCCTGGTGCTGGGCGTGGCTGGTCTTCTCGGCCTCGTTCACGGTGGCGCAGGGCCCGGCTGCTGCCCGGCCGCGACCCGGTCGCCCTAGCCCAGGCGGGCGAAGGCGCCGCCATCCTGGCCGGGATCGCGCTCAGCAGCCTGCCCTGGTGCGCGCCGGCTGGCGGCGCAGGCGCCGGCGGTCACCCCGCCGGCACCTGCGCGCGCTGGAACGTGCGGTGGTCTAGCGGTTGTGGTCCTCGACGAGGTCAGCAATAACCAGAACGGAAATCTCGCCGGTATAGGTGGCGGCGGAATAGTTGGCCTTGACCTTGAATTCCACGGCCTCGTCGCCGACGTTCTCGAGGCTCACGCCGGCCTGCGCGATATCACCCGCCCGCGCCCCGCCGACGTAGTCCAGCTTGAATGCCTTGAGCGCGACCTCGGCGTTCCTGTCCCGGATCCTTCGCCCGAAGGACACGTCCTGATTGATGGTCAGCGGCCCGGTGGTCTGCGGGATGGTCACCGTGACAGTCTTGAACTTCAGTGCCATGAGCGAACTCCTTGCTCGTCGAAGGTCCCCGGAGAGACGTGGCGCAACCGGGCTCGGACCGCCAGCTCGACCTCCCCTCGGCTCCGACTACGTCAGACGGCGGGGAGCCGTGCATCCCCCGGGCCAGGCAGGTTCGGATTTGCGGACGCCCCCAATTCCGGCAGGGGACGGCAGCACAGGTTTCCTCGGCAACCAATACCGAGGACAATTGCACCCGACCGATCGCACTGCTGGCTCGGCGGAAAGCGTAACATCCACCAGAAGCCGGAACAACCCGCAATGTCCAGGTTTCGAGGACGAGAAAAAGTGCGAAAAGCCGGCAAATTCGGACTGACGGAAGGGTCGGTCGCCCTGCCCGCGGCCCCCCTTGCCGGGCGCTGGTCCCTGGCAGGCCTCCTCGGCCGGGTGCGGGCCGTCCGGGTCGAACTGCTCGTGCTGATGGGGTTCCTCGGGCTGGCGGTGCTGCTGCTCGGGTCCATCTGGACCTCGCCGGCGACCCGGACCCTCGGGGGCGGCGTCGGCGACCCCGGGCTGTTCGCCTGGTTCCTGCGCTGGACGCCGTTCGCGGCCGGGCGCCACATCTCGCCCTTCGCCAGCGACTACCTCAACCACCCCGACGGCATCAACCTCATGTGGAACACCTGGATGCCGCTGCCGGGGCTGCTGCTGTCGCCGCTGACCCTGCTCTTCGGCCCCGTGCTGACCTTCAACGTGCTCGTCACCCTCGCCTACGGCCTCTCGGCCTGGAGCGCCTACCTGGCGATCCACCGCTACGTGCCCAGCCACGGCGCGGCCGCCTGCGGCGGGCTGGTCTACGGCTTCTCGCCGGCGATGGTCGGCCATTCCCACCACCCCAACCTGATCCTGATCTTCCTCCTGCCATGGCTGTTCGTCCTGCTCGACGAGATCCTGGACCGCCAGCGCGGGTCGCCGGTCTGGCTCGGGGTGGGCCTTGGCGCGGTCGCGGCCACCCAGCTACTGACCGGCGCCGAGGTGTTCGCCGGAATGGTCCTGCTCGGCCTGGTCCTGTTCGTCCTGCTGGTGGCGGCCAACCGGCACGCGCTGCGGGACAAGGGGCGCTACGCCGCCACCGCCCTGGCCGTGAGCGTTGTCGTGTTCGAGGTGCTGGTCGTGTTGCCGCTGCGGGCGCAGATCGCCGGCCCGGCACGGGTCCACGCCGACCTCACCGAGGAGGTGCGCGGTTCCAGCGACCTGCTCGCCCTGGCCACGCCGAGCCGGTTACTGGCGATCGCCCCCGAGGCGGCGGTCCGCCTCGGGGACCAGTTCGCCGGCACCAGGGAGACCTACCTGGGCATCCCCCTGCTGCTCGTGGTCGCCCTGGTCGCCGCCCGGCGGCGGAGCCCGGTGGTGCGGGTCGGCGCGGCCATGCTGGTGGTCTGCATGGTCCTCTCGCTCGGGTCGCGACTGCGGGTCGGCGGACTCGTCACCCTCGTACCGCTGCCTTGGGCGGCGGTCGAGTCACTGCCGGTGCTGTGGCACATGGTGCCGGCCCGCCTCGCCCTGTTCACCGCCCTGTTCGCCGGGCTGCTGCTGGCGGTGGCGCTGGAGGAGCTGTGGGCCGGCGGCGGGCGGCGGCGCGTCCTGGCCGTCGCCGCCGCCGTGCTGGCGCTCGCCTTCCTGGTCCCGTCGGCGCCCCTCGCGTCCGCGCCCGTGGCCACGCCGCCGTTCTTCACCGGCGCGGCCGTGACCGCGCTCCCCCGGGACGAGGTCGCCCTCGTGGTCCCGTTTCCCCAGAAGGGCCGGGCCAACCGGGCCATGCTGTGGCAGACCGAGGCCGGCATGTGGTTCAAGATGCCCGGTGGCTACTTCGTCGGCCCCGGCCCCGACGGCGACGCGGTCCGCGAGGCGCCGCCGAGCACCACCTCGCTCGCCCTCGACCGGATCCAGCGGGGCGGGCGCCCTCCCGAGCTGACCCCGGCACTGCGCGGCCAGATGGCCCGCGACTTCGCCAGATGGCGCGTCCGTTCGGTGGTCCTCGGCCCGATGCCGCACCGCCGGGCCATGGCCGGGTTCCTGAGCGACCTGCTCGGCCGCGCTCCCCGGCGCCTGGCCGGGGTCGAGCTGTGGGGCGACGCCTCGGTGGCGCCCTAGTCGACCCCGCTGCCGTAGGGGCGGGTGATGATCTCCAGGAAGTGGCCGCTCGGGTCCTCCCAGTAGACGCCGCGGCCGCCGTCGTTGGTGTTGATCTGGCCGGGGCGCCGCCGTCCCGGGTCGGCCCAGTAGGGCAGGCCCCGTCCGCGGATGCGGCCGAAGATCTGGTCGAACTCGTCCTCGGCGACCAGGAAGGCGTAGTGCTGGGGGTGCACCGGGCCGTGGTCGTCGGCGAAGTCGAGGGAGACGTCGTTGTCCACCTCCACGACCAGGAACGGCCCGAACGCGACCGGCGGCCCGACCCCGAGGAGCTCGGCCAGGAAGGTGGCCGACTCCCGCTTGTCACGGACCCGCACGATGGTGTGGTTGAGCTGGACGGCCATCGCCGCTCCTTCCTCCCGCTCAGTCGCGCCCGCGCAGGAACCCCACCCGGTAGGGCCGGAGCTCGGCCCGGGCGAACCCACCCTGGTTCACCGGGTCCTGGGCGATGAGCTCGCGGGCGGTCTCCTCGTCGGGCGCCTCGAAGATCGCGATGCCGGTGTTGACCGGCCCGAGCGTCGGCCCGGCCACGATCAGCACCCCGTCGGCCAGCAGGCCCCCGAGCCACCGCGAATGGGCGGCGAACGCCGCCTGCTCTTCCTCTGTCATGGTGGCCGCGAACTCGTCTCGCGGGGAGTGCAGGAAGTAGATCCACTCGGCCATCGGCCAAGGATCCTCGACGCTCCGCCCGGGGTCAACCGCCCGCCGTCGTGTCCCGCAGTACCCTGGCCGTCCGACAACGAGGTCGAACGAGAGGACTCCCATGCCTCAGGGTGCGGTTCGCGAGCTGCGGTTGGCGTTGACGGTCGAGGACTACGTCCAGGCGGTCGCCTTCTACCGGGACGGGCTCGGTCTGCCGGTGGTCGAGTCGTTCGAGGGGCCCGACGGCGGCGGGGTCGTGCTGGACGCTGGGCAGGCCACGCTCGAGCTGCTCTCGCTGGGGCAGGCCGAGATGGTCGACCGGGTCGAGGTCGGATCCCGGGTCGCCGGGTCGGTCCGGGTGGCGCTCGAGGTGGCGGACTCGGCCGAGGCGGCCCGGCGGCTGGTCGCCGGGGGCGCCGAGGCGCTGGCCGAGCCGGTGGTCACCCCCTGGCGGCACCGCAACGTCCGGGTCCGGGCCCCAGACGGGATGCAGCTCACCCTGTTCACCGTGCTCGACGACGCCGGCGCATCCGGGGAGGGCGGAACATGACGGCGATGATCAGCTCCTATGTCCGTGACGCCTGGCACACCGCGACCGACGAGGGCGCCACCGTGCTGGACGCGTCCACCGGGGAGCCGGTCGGGCGGGTGTCGAGCACCGGGGTGGACGTGGGCGGCATGGTCGAGCACGCGCGGCGGGTCGGGGGGCCGGGGCTGGCGGAGCTGACCTTCCACCAGCGGGCGGCGGCGCTGAAGCGGCTGGCCGTCTACCTGCGTGAGCGCCGCGACGGCCTGTACGAGCAGTCGGCCAGGACCGGGGCCACCGTCGGCGACGCCATGGTGGATGTCGACGGGGGGATCGGGGCCCTGTTCGTGTACTCGAGCAAGGGGCGGCGCGAGCTGCCCAACGACGTCCTGTACGTCGACGGGCAGCCGGAGCCCCTCGGCCGGGGTGGGACCTTTGTCGGCCAGCACGTCTACACCTCCCGGCCGGGTGTCGCAGTGTTCATCGACGCCTTCAACTTCCCGGTCTGGGGGATGCTGGAGAAGCTGGCCCCGGCAGTGCTCGCCGGTGTGCCGGCGATCGTCAAGCCGGCCACCCAGACGGCATACGTCACCGAGCTGGCCTTCCGGCACCTGGTCGAGTCGGGCGCGCTCCCGCCGGGGTCGGTCCAGCTGCTCTGCGGCGCCGTCGGTGACCTGCTCGACCACCTGACCGGGCAGGACACCATCGCCTTCACCGGGTCGGCGGCCACGGCCCGGCGCCTGCGCGGCCACCCCACCGTGATCGGGGAGGCGGTCCGCTTCAACGCCGAGGCCGACTCGCTCAACTGCTCGATCCTCGGCCCCGACGCGGCCCCCGGCACCGAGGAGTTCGACCTGTTCGTGGGCGAGGTGGTCCGGGAGCTGACCCAGAAGACCGGACAGAAGTGCACCGCCATCCGCCGCTCGCTGGTCCCGGCCACCCACGTCGGCGCGGTCGTTGACGCGCTCGGCGAACGGCTGGCCGAGGTCCGGGTCGGCGACCCGCGGGACGCCGCCACCACCATGGGCCCGCTGGTCAGCCGCGACCAGCTGGCCGAGGTCGAGGAGGCGGTCGCAGAGCTCAGCCGGGGGGCCGAGGTCGTCCTTGGTGGCCAAGGCAAGGTCCAGCTGACCTCGGGCGACCCGGACCGGGGCGCCTTCCTGGCCCCGACGGTGCTGCGGGCCTCCTCGCCGGAGGCGCCGGTGCTCCACACCGTTGAGGCGTTCGGGCCGGTCACCGCCGTGCTCGGCTACCGGGACGCCGGCCACGCGGTCGAGCTGGCCGCCCTCGGCCGGGGGAGCCTGGTCGGGTCGGTGGTCACCCACGACCCCGGCTTCGCCCGCCAGGTCGTGAGTGGCCTCGCCCCCTGGCACGGCCGCCTGCTGGTCCTCGACCGCGACAACGCCGGCGAGTCGACCGGCCACGGCGCCCCGCTGCCCCACCTGGTCCACGGCGGGCCCGGCCGGGCCGGGGGCGGCGAGGAGCTGGGCGGGATCCGCGCGGTCCTGCACCTCATGCAGGTCACCAGCGTGTCGGCCTCCCCGGCGATGGTCACCGCCCTCACCGGCAGGTGGGCCCCGGGCGCCCCCACGACCGGCGACACCACCCATCCGTTCCGACGCCACTTCGAGGAGCTGCGCATCGGCGAGACCCTGCGCACCCCGTCCCGGACGGTGACCCTCGAGGACATCGAACGGTTCGCCGACCTCTCCGGCGACCGCTTCTACGCCCACATGGACGAGACCGCGGCCAAGGCCAACCCGTTCTTCGACGGCCGGGTGGCCCATGGCTACTTCGTGGTCTCGGCGGCCGCCGGGCTGTTCGTGGACCCCGACCCGGGCCCGTGCCTGGCCAACTACGGCCTGGAGCGGCTGCGCTTCCTCAAGCCGGTGTACCCCGGCGACACCCTGACGGTGTCGCTGACCTGCAAGCAGAAGACGGCCAGGGACGGCGAGGCCTACGGCGAGGTCCGCTGGGACGTCGCCGTCGAGAACCAGGACGGCGAGCAGGTCGCCACCTACGACGTCCTCACCCTGGTCGCCACCCGACCCACCGCCTGAACGGCGGCGCGGCGGCGACCTGTCGGCCAGCCTGGTCGCCCGGGCGGGCGGTATCCCGGTTTCGGCAAGCTCGGCTGCCGCGACCGGGTGCAGGCCGTGATCCACGCCTGCGAGCACGTGGTGGTGCGCCCCGGCGGCTGGAGGGTCGGTCAGGGGCGGCTCAGGCGGCGTGGCGGACGGTGCCGGCGAGCAGCAGCCGGGCGCCGCGGACCTGGGCGTGGTCGCGGAGGCGCCAGCGGCCGTCGTCCCAGCGGGCGATGCCCTCGCGCTCGAGGCGGCGGGCGGCCCGGGCGGCGTGCTTGCAGGGGATGGGCAGGGCCCGGCGGTACTCGCCCGACCGGCAGGTGCAGCCCAGCCGGAGGATGCCGTCATCGACGGCCCGGACGGTCACGCGGTAGCTCCCGGGGGCGGACTCGGCCTTGACCAGGACCGAGCCGTCGGGGAGGACGCGGGCGTTGTGTCCCTCCTCGACCGCGCGGACCTCGGCGGCCAGCCCGTAGGCCCGGTGGTCGTGGGACGCTGGAGCCTCCGGTTCGCGCTCTTGAAGGTGTTCGACAAGCAGTTTCTCCGTGTCATCATTGTACCCCTTTGCGGGTATTTCCGCAGGTCAGCGGCTGGATTGCCGTGGCCTCTCGTTCGCCTGGGCGGCGCGGGCTATGCTGGGCGGACACGACCGGGGAGGTGTCGCCGATGCGGGTCACCAAGTGTGCCCAGCAGGCGGTCCACCACGCCCGGGGGGAGGCCGGCCGGCTCGGGCACGACCGCATCGGGACCGAGCACCTGCTGCTGGCCCTGCTCCGCGACCAGGGATGCCTGGCCACGGTCGTCCTCGGCGAGCGGGGGGTCGAGGTCGAGGCCCTCCGGCGGCGGGTCGAGGAGACCGCCGGTCCTGGGCAGCCCGGCCAGCTGGCCACCGAGGACCCCCTCGAAGCCGGCCGCGACCTGCGCATGACCAAGCCGGTCACCGAAGTCCTGGGGCTGGCCGCGCGCGAGGCCAGGGAGCTGGAGCAGGACCGCGTCGGCACCGAGCACCTGCTGCTGGGGCTGGCCCGGGAAGACGGCGGCGTGGCCGCCAGGGCCCTCGAGGACGCCGGGGCTGGCCTCCTGCAGCTCCGCGAAGCGGTGCTCTCGGTGTACTCGGCCGGGGCCGACCTCGAGCCGCTCCCGGCCGACCAGCGGCCGGGCTGGGAGCCGCCCGCCGGTGCCCACCTGGAGCGGGTCCTCCCGCTGGTCAGCGAGCACCCGCTGCCATCGGGCGACCTGCTGGTCCTGCTGTCGCTGGAGATCTGGTCGGACTGGTTCGACCTGCGCTACGCGATCGCCTACGCCACCCCGGAGCCGAACGGCGACCTGCCCCGGCCGCCGGTCCTTGGCCGCTGCGAGGTGTCCGACCGGGCCGGCACCAGCTACAAGAACTGGATCAGCTCCTCCCCGGCCTTCGGCATGGTCCGCAGCCACCAGCACACCTTCGTGCCGGCCCCGCCGCCGGGCACCGAGGTGCTGGAGCTGCGCTTCAACGCCCCCTCGGCCGCCCCCGATGACGGCCCGCCCCTGGTCGTCAGCACCGTCGTGCTGTAGGGACGCCGCCACCTTGAGCGACCTGGTCCCGATCACCCATCCGGAGAAGGTGCTGTTCCCGGCCGACGGCATCACCAAGGGCGACCTGGTCGCCTACTACCGGACGGTCGCGCCGAGGATGCTCCCGCTGGTCAGCGGCCGCCCGGTCACCCTGCAGCGGTTCCCGGACGGGATCGGCCGCGGGGGCTTCCTCCAGAAGCAGGTCGGGCGTCACTTTCCCGACTGGATCGAGCGGGTGACCGCGCCCAACCGCCGCACCCGGCAGGCCACCGTCCGCGACGAGGTCACCTACGACCTCTGCCGG
>Ga0126311_10001296_pt1 | contig 12046 bp, 5 predicted proteins | sample Plot61_FD_92539 | JGI IMG/M metagenome (GOLD analysis project Ga0126311, IMG submission 92539) | Serpentine soil microbial communities from UC McLaughlin Reserve, CA, USA - Plot61 | ecosystem: Environmental > Terrestrial > Soil > Grasslands | place: USA: UC McLaughlin Reserve, Lake County...
AGGACTTGTTTCAATACACGCTGCCGGACTTCAAAGGGGACATTTCATCGCCCGGTCGGAAAAGAACTTGTCGGGAAAAGCGTGAGGATCTAAGTATATTTGTGGAGCCAGATCTCACGGCCTACTGCAATACCTTTATTCGCGTCCTAAAGGGCGGGTTTGGGGAGAATAAGCGAATTTGCGCCACAATTTATAGTGACTCTAAAACGTCTGAGCTTCCCGTACGTCTTGTTGCGATTCATCTCGATTGGGCTATACACGAGAGAGTTAGAGTGGAACAGATCGACTCTAACGATCTCTTTGAAACATTGAAGGAGTTAAACACTAAGTACCTTCAGGCCAATGGTAACCGTGGTGCAAGTCTTCAGCGAATCGGAGTGGTTTTCGACTATGTCAAAGTGAGAAGGCAATCGATTCCAACGTTTTATCTCATAAAGCCAGACCAAGTACGCTACTGGCTACGATCAGCTGGGTTGCGGGATGCCGACAGCATCGCATTAGACATGGTTAAATTGGGCCAAACCCACGAGGCTCCAATTAGGAAAAGAGCATAATGACGCTAACCAAGAGACTCACCCTCGGTGAGTTGCGTTACCGCAAGAAGCCCACCCTTGCTACGCTTCGACAATGGAGCACCGAGTTCTCTACCAATATGTTGACAAGCGTATGGGAAGGCTTTGATCAACTCACCCGAGAGATCTTCACGGTTGACCCGAGTGAGGCGGAAGATGACATCGAACGAAGCATAACGGAATTATTGGAACCGCGAATACAACGACACATCCCGGATCACGCGCCCTACTACCTGCAACATGCCTCAGCGGAAAGGGAAAGCCGCAGCAAAGCGCCGGCTCAACCACCGATTTATGATCTGGCATTTGTATTTTGGGAAAATGAAACGTTCAAGTGGCCATTGGAAGCAAAGGTTCTCAAATCTGACACACCGGCAGCTGTAAGTAGATATGTCGCCTGTCTGCGAGAAAAGCTTTTAACTTTTAAATACTCACCATTTTCGACTGAAGCAGCAATGTTAGGTTATTTGTTTTCAGGTCAGCCCGCAACTGCCTTTAGCAGCATCGCCCAAGAAATTCCGTGCGAATTGACTACTCACCCTGACTTCGCTGCACGTAACCACATGACGTCAGAGCACGTGAGGCCCGTTCCAGAAGACAAGACAGATAGTTACCCCGCAGAACTTCGCTGTCATCATCTCATGATGGTTATAGAACAATTCACCTCGGAAAAAAGCGCCGTCAAGGCGCAAAGAGCCATAGACGTGCGCCCGCAGTTGAAGCGCCGGGAGCGCTATTGTGGTGCAAATGGTGATTAGCAGCGAGGTTCAGAGGAATCCAGATCCTATCGGTCTCGTGGTAATCCGTGTCCCTGCGGCTTCTGGAATGATCCGACGCGTGAATGCCGTTGCTCTTTAACTCAGATCCAGCGTTACGTTGGCCGCATCTCCGGGCCACTGCTGGACCGCATCGATATTCATATTGACGTGCCCGCCGTGAAGTTCCGCGAACTGCGCGGCGAGACTGCTCCGGAAACGGACAGCTCTGCTGTTATTCGACAACGCGTCATTGAAGCACGCGAGCGCCAACATCGTCGGTTCGCCGGCGAGAAGATCTTTTCGAATGCAGCCATGACACCGCGCATGATCCGTGCCCACTGCCAGATCGACTCACATAGCGAGAAGATGCTTGAGAGTGCGATGCACCGCCTCGGCTTGTCAGCACGAGCCTACGACCGCATTCTCAAAGTGAGCCGGACGATTGCAGATCTTGAAGGCGTTGCAGCGATCAACTCCAATCACATCTCAGAAGCAGTCGGCTATCGTTCGTTGGACCGCACGTATTGGACCTGAAACAGGAACTGTCTCGGCGCGAGTATCCAGTGCAATGCAATCGTAACAAACATTCTTATTGACAGTGGCCAACACCGGGAGTAGAGTGCGGCGCGTTCGTCACAGTCTCCCGCGTTCACGCGCGACTTCTGCCTGCTTCGAGCCTCGCGTTAACGTTACGCCTTTATCATTGTCCAAATACCGCAGTGCGTACCGCCACGTTTGGTGGAAATAGCCCAGTCCAACGATCAAGGGATTTCATAACCAAGGCGTAGTTTTTTCTCCCCAGATCCAGTTCTAGTCAATCCAGCTAGCCCGACGTTTTACGATCGACAACACGAGCGCGCGGACGTTCACCTGGCAGTGTCTTTGCGATTTGGACCAAATAATCATGGTCCAGCGACGTGCATAAAACCGCCCCAATTCAGGAGATCATTATGACGATAAGCAACCGAAGATTCCGTGGTCCACTGACCATGCTGGCCTGTGGCGCATTGTTTATAGCCTCATTTCTGTTACAGCCGGCAGCGGTGAAGGCTCAGTGGACCACACCCGATGCCAGCCAGAACATCAACAACACCAATACGGGGAATGTTGGCATTGGAACGACTACGCCGACGGCCTTGCTGGAAATTAAGAAAAGTCAAAACGCAGGGACAAATATCATCGTCGACAATCCGTTCACTACTGCGAGTAACTCCGCCTTTTCGGTATTGACTTTTAAGCAGTCTGGAGTCAACCGGTTTCACATTGCATCAATCAACGACAATAACACCCTCCATTTTGGTGGGCCCGGGACGGTCCAGTTCTGGAATTTTGCCAATGCGCCAATGCTTTTCTCAACGAACAACACCGAGCGGATGAGGATTAACGCAGGCGGCAAGATCGGAATCAATACTACCGCCGTACCGACCGCGCAGCTTCACATCATGACACCATCAGCGGAGGGTGAGGCATTAAGGCTCCATCGAGACGGTAACACCCCAGCCTGGGGCGTGGCTCAGTTCTTTGCGTTGAATAATAGTAGCGGAACGCTAACTGATTACGGGCAGATCAGCGGTGGCATTACCAGCAACACGGCGGGCAGCGAAAGTGGTGTTCTGGCGTTCTATACGCGCAACAGCGGAACCCTTGCCGAACGCGTGCGGTTTGCGTCAAACGGTGATGTGGGTGTAGGCACGACTACTCCCGGTGCGAAACTGCACGTGGTCGGAGGAATTTATTCTTCGAGTTACGTCGAAGCGTTTTACAACACCGGATTTCGATTGGTTGTGAGTGGCCCTGGCGATCCTCGTTCCTCGTGGACGTACGACGGCGGAACGACAACAGCACGACTTACCAGTGTTGCCGGCGTAAAAACATCCCTTGGATCTAACGCTATCAACGATCGAATGGTCCTGGATCTCTCAGGGAACGTGGGTATTGCTACCGCAAGTCCCACGGAAAAGCTGCATGTTACCGGAAACATCAAAGTCTCAGGAAATATCGACGTCGGTGGCAACATCAATGCGAAATACCAGGACGTAGCCGAGTGGGTTGAATCTTCACAGCAGTTGACCGCCGGCACCGTCGTCGTTCTCGATCCCGATAAAAACAATCAGGTAGTTGCCTCGACACAGTCATACGACAGCCGTGTCGCAGGTGTGATTTCTGTGCAACCGGGAATCGCACTTGGAGAGCATGGCGAAGGTCGCGTGCTGGTTGCCGCAACCGGGCGAGTCAAAGTCAAGGTCGACGCCGGCAATGGTCCAATTAAGATTGGCGACCTGCTGGTGACGAGCGATAAAGAAGGCGTTGCGATGAAGTCCGTGCCGGTCAAGTTCGGTGGTGTGCGCCTGCATCGCCCCGGAACGTTGATCGGCAAAGCGCTCGAGCCGCTAGCAAATGGTACCGGCGAGATATTGGTGTTGCTTAGTTTGCAATAAGATCTCAAATGACCGAGGCCTGTTATGTTGCCACCCAGATTCTCTTCCAGCTCTCAAAGAGGATCTCGGCCCGCCTTTAACTCGCAACCAGGAGTAGCCTGATGAAACGTTTTTACAGATCCGTTGTTGCCGCAGCCTCGACAGCCTTAACTGTTCGACTCCAGGCTCGCAGGCGCTCGCGGACACGCGCACGCCCAGCCTCGTTCACTGATCACGCCTTGCGCCGTGCTCTTAGTGTCGCCTTAATGGTGTCGCTGCTGACAGTATCAACACCAGCCGCGCCACAAACCATAGTTGGCGCCGCCCGGCACGCGAGCTTCAGCTTTGGCCTGTGGTATCGAGCTGGTGGTCTAAGCGAGGTACTTCAACGTTTGGGTGAAGGCAACCTTCCTAAACAAGAGAAGCAGGCTGAACGGAATGCCCGGGTCACGCGCCTCGAGATTTCTCCGGGCAACGTCACCGTCAAACGCGGCGAGCGAATTCAATTTGCCGCAATCGCATATGCAGCAGACGAATCGTCCGTAAGTGGTGTGAAAATCAAGTGGAATGTTCGGGATGAGGGTCGCAAAAAGGGCGGACCCATTTCTCAACAAGGAGAGTTTCGGGCTCTAGTCCCCGGGGAATTCACGATCACGGCTGAAGGCGCAGGACAAACAGCACAAGTCAACGTCGTAGTGGAAGGCGGTCCGAATCTTCCCAATCCCAACGAAAGACCCTCGAGCACCAAGACCGTCACGAATCGACTGCCGCCTGACGACGCTGAGAATAATCCCGGCGTGCTTGGCGACGCGAAGCAAGATAAGGCCGCGCCCCGACGAGCGGCGAAAAAAGTTACCGACAAAACTGCTTCACACCGATCCGGGACCAGCTTCGCGCACGGACGCAGCGCCAGGGGGAGCGTAGTACCTTACCTTCCGCCTGTTGAGTGGAACGATGAAAACTATGGATCGTCAACCGATCCACGCAATGACGTCGGCGATCCTCCAGGTGGTGCTGTAGACGGTGGCGCCGGCAGCGGGAATTTCCAGTTCACCGCACCCATCCTTTCTTTAGCTGGCCGCGGCATCAATATCTCGTTGGGTGCTTCCTATAATTCGCGACTCTGGAATAAATCCGGTAGTTCTTCGATCACGTATGACATCGATCATGGCTGGCCGGCTCCCGGCTTTATGATCGGTGTCGGCAAAATGATCTCATTGGGCATTAATAATGGAGCAATGCTGGTTGACGCTGACGGTACTCGCCACAGCTATACCGGCACGATCCAGTTTTTCTCCTGGGGCACGATTTTCAACGGCCATACGACAGATGGTTCGCTAATCGACTACACGTATACAACGGGCACCAATGGCATCATGTTATTTGCTCAGGCCAAGCTGCCTGATGGAACCGTGATTACCTATGGAGTTAGTGGTCCGGGAAGCTACTACCCAACGAACATCACTGATGCCAACGGCAATTACATAGTCATTACTTACGTCAACAACACTGGCCCACGCATTCAAACCATCACTGATACACTGAATCGGGCGATCAACTTCTACTACGACTCCAATAATCTCCTCACTGCCGTCACCGCTCCCGGCTATAACGGCGCTGCGCCACGAACGTTGGTCCGATTTCATTATAAACAGCTCGCGCTCAATTACTCCTTCAGCTTGCCGGCGGGCGTTCGCGATCCTAATCCATGGGTAGTAGACGCGATTTACTATCCCGGTACGGGCACCGGTTACTGGTTCAACGATTCCGATTCGTATTCCACGTTTGGAATGATCCGGAAGTTGAGCGAGCGACGCGGCATGACCTTCTCCGGACCGGATCCCGTGCCGCCCGCGCAAGGACCAACCGGGCAGGGGACGATAACGTCCGCTGGTCTAATGACGCGCGAAGACGTTTACAACTATCCCCAGTTCCCCGGCGATTCAAGTGGTACGCAGAGTCAGAATCTCAGCGATGCACCGACCTACACGTCGCTGGTCAATAGCTGGACTCGGGACGGCGTCAATATCGACTCTGCCACGACGATTTATAACGTGAACCAGGCTTCCAGCCCGAGGCTGGTTACGATTACGTTGCCTAACGGCACGAAGAGCATTCAACAGTCGCATAACCATCCCGGACAGTACGACGATGGCCTCGTCTTCCATGACGAAACTTACGACGCCGCCAACAACCTTTTGAGTAGTAGTACGACGTTTTGGCAACCGGGCGTTTACGATTCACCGCGTCCATACCGCGTCGAGAAGACTGACGAGCGCCAACAGCTAACGGCCACCGAGTTCAGTTATGGATCCAACTACAATCAGATTACGGAAGTCAGGGACTATGATTACGGCGGGACAGTCATGCTGCGCAGTAAAAAGACGCAGTATCAAAACAGTTCCAACTACACGAGCCGTCATATCTTCAATCTGCCGTTGATTGTAGAAGGATACGCTGCCGATAATGTCACCCGCTTAACGCGCACTGAATACCAGTACGATGGGCAGTCGCTAACCGCACGCCCTGACATCGTCGGGCATAACGATGCGTATAATCCTCACGCTCCCGACGAAGGCCTCTGTTACTGGGAAAATGATTGGAGCGATCCCGACTGCCAGGGTAGCTGTATACCGGAGTTGATGGGTTGCGACGGCTATTGCCCGCAGAACTACTACTGTCCTTACAACGCGGCGACAGATTTCCGCGGCAACGTCACGCAGGCGACAACGTACACCAACGGCACTAATCAAACCGGTCCGATCACGGAGACTTTCCGTTACGACATCGCCGGTAGCCTGGTGAGTACCAGTACTTCCTGCTGCGAGCAAACGACCAATGTGTTCACCGTAGACACTCAGTATGCTTATCCGCAGTCAAAAATACGCGGCTCGGCAACTGATGCTTTCAAACAGGTCAAGGTGAGCGCGACGTTTGACTTCAACACCGGACTCGTTCTTTCCACCAATGATGCGAATGGACGGCCGGCGTCAACTACTTTCAGCCCGACGACGCTGCGACCGATTATTGAGACTTCACCAACTGGTGCGCACACAGACACTGCCTACGACGATGGTGCGCTGACAGTAACGTCGACTACTTACCTCGCGCCCAGCGAAGGTGGCGGTATTGCCAATCAGAGCGTGAAAACATTCAACGGGCAGGGCGAAGTGCGCCAGGAGTCTGCCCTGGGCGCGAACAATACGTGGGATTTTGTCGATACGGTCTTCAACAACCTGGGCCAGGTCGTGCAGCGTTCGCGTCCTTATCGCAGCGGTGAGACCCCGCAGTGGGTCACCGCGACCTATGATGTGCTCGGACGCAGCACCAGAATCACCGCTCCGGACGGCAGCGTAGCTGAGACTTACTACAACGAAAAAGATTTCGATACGGGCGACAGCTACGTGCCCGCGCGACCCAATGTGGCGAGTAGCGCGGCGGGTGAAACGACGCTGGTGCGCGACGGCTGGGGACGCGAGCGCTGGGGACGCACTGATTCGAGCGGACGGCTCGTCGAAGTTGTCGAGCCAAATCCCTCCGGCAGTGGATCAACTGCGACCGCGGGGCTCGTGACCACCTACAGTTACAACACACCGGGCAATCTGACCACCGTTACTCAGGGCTCCCAGACACGTTCGTTCAGCTACGACTCCCTTGGACGATTGACGGCACAGAAGATGGCTGAGGCCAGTGCTACTCTCAACAGTGCGGGCACTTACGTTGGGGCCTCCGGAACGTGGAGTGACGTCTTCACTTACGACACGCGCTCAAATATGACTTCGCGGACCAATGCCAGGGGTGTAAAGACAATTTACAACTACAACGGCGATCCGCTTAACCGGTTGCAGTCTGTCTCGTGGGATACGACTGCCGATCCAAACCACAATGTCCAACCCAGCGATCCGAATTATTATCTGCGGATCCTTGATGCAGCCACGGTCACCTTTTCTTATCGTACAAAAGACACCGCAATCCACTTGAGGGATATTACCCAAGTCGCGACGATCACAACGGCCGGCATCAGTACGGAGACCTTGGACTATGACATCGAAGGTCGCTTGAAATTGAAAGCTTCGACGCTCAACAGTCGCTCCGGCTTTCCGTTCGTGACTGACTACACCTACGATTCGCTCGATCGCCCGCTTGACACGACCTATCCCGCTCAATATGGCAACGGCACTCCCGCGCCACGCCGTGTCGTGCATCAGAATTACGATATCGCCGGGCGCTTGAGCAGCCTTACCTACAATGGACAGAACTTCGCTTCAAACATCGTCTATAACGCGGACAGCCAGCAGACCGCCATCACCGTCGGAAACGGCGCGAACCAGGTTACCGAGAATTACAACTTCAACGCGCAGACCGGAGTGCTCGATGGCCAAACCGTCGTTCGCGGTGGGACAACGCTGCTAAATCTCAGTTACGACTACGCGGATGCCGGCGGTAAGCGTACCGGCCAACTCAAGAAGATCCTCAACAACCTGAACCACAACAAGGATCGTGCTTACAGCTACGATGCACTTGGTCGTTTGACGCAAGCGACCGGTGGTTCGTCAGGCGCACTCTGGACGCAAAACTACGCCTACGATCGTTACGGCAATCGGACCAGCGTTTCCGCCACGGGATCTTCAGCGCAAGCCGATGCTCTGCCGGGCACAAGTCCAATTGCTCAGCTCTTGAATAACAGCAGTAGCAGCTCGAGCGGCGTGTTGCCGGAACCAAAGGTGATCCTGCCCACCGACCAGCTCGCGACCAAAACCAACGTTGAGTTACCCGAGGCGGTGCGCAAGGATGCGCCGCGCTCGATCTCCGACTCAACATTCCATCACGGCGCACGGCCCTCGTCCGTCAATCCGGCGCCACCGCCGCAAGGTCCGCCCACGTTTACCGACGATCCTTTGCAAGTAGGTGTTACTCCCATCAAAGCCTTGCACATCACTGAGCTGCGTACTGCGGTTAATCAGGCGCGCGCGCTTGCAGGACTGGCAGCGGCCACCTTCACCGACGGCTCGCTCACGGGAGTCGTAATAAAGGTCATACACATCCAGCAGTTGCGCGATCGTTTGGCTGAAGCGCGCACCGCCCTGGGCATGGCCGCGTTCAGTTACAGCGATTCCACGTTGGTGGCAGGCAGCACTCCGGTGAAGGAGGTGCATATTCAGCAGTTGCGACAAAGTGTCACCGAGACTCTGTCTGGGCCAAGCGGTTGTCCGCCGGGACAAACAGTCACGATGGACCAGTTCGTGAAGAATTTCTACCAGGGTGCGCTTAATCGCCAGCCAAATGCAACGGAGTTGTCGGCGTGGACCGATCAGTTGCGACAGGCTTATTCCCAGGGACAAACGCAACTCCTCGGCACCGCGAAATATCTAGGCCGGCAGCTTTTCAAGTCACAGGAGTACATCAACCGAGGCCGGGTGGATCGAGATTATGTTTACGATCTGTACAAGGGTTTCTTACAGAGGGAGCCAGACCAGTCGGGATGGGACAACTGGACCACTCAGGTCGGTATAAACGGAAGAGACGCGGTTCGGCAGGGTTTTGAGGAGTCCCCTGAATTTGCAACAAAGGTTGCGAGCTTGTGTCCGCTCAGCTCGAGTGGCACGTGGTCGATGACTACGGATGGTCTACCCAGTGTTTCTTACAGCGCGGCGACGAACCGCATCACCAATGCCGGTTTCATATACGACGACGCCGGCAATCAGATGCGGAAGGTGCGTGCTGACGGCTCCGCGCAAAAGTTCCAATACGATGCCGCTAATCGTCTGGTAAAAGTCACGGATGATTACGGTTACACACTCGGTACTTACACCTATGGCGACTCAACCGATCGGTTGATTGCGGAGGAAGGTAACGTCCGCACTTACTACGCCTGCGACGGCAAATCGGAATACGTTGAGATCAATGGCGCCACCTCGCCCGTGTGGTCGAAGTCTTACGTGTTTATCAACAACACGCGATTGCTTGCGACGACTACGCCGACCGGCAGCGGAGGAGAATTCACTCAGTATCACCATCCGGATCGTCTCGGCACCCGTATCGTCACCAACGCACAAACCACGACTTTCTTCGAACAACAAACCCTGCCTTTCGGCACGCCTTTGAATGAGTCGGCTCCGGCCGGCGGCACGATGGGCGGGACGAACCGGCGCTTCACCACCTACGACCGCAGCGTGGCGACGGGGCTCGACTATGCCATCAATCGTCACTACGACTCGCAGCAGGGACGGTTCACTCAGGTCGATCCTGCCGGCATGCGCGCGACGAGTTTTCAGGATCCGCAAACTCTGAATCTCTACGCCTACTGCGCGAATGATCCTATTAATCAAATCGATCCCAGTGGCCTGGGTTTCTTAAGTTGGATAAAGAAGCTCTTCAAGCGCGTCATTCACGCACTCATTCACGCCGCGATCAGGGCCGTGTTCACGTTCCTGCAAACGCTGCTCATGACGGGGAATTTCGGCGCTGCTGTTGCGGCAGGCCTGGCTGCCGGCGTGGCTGATTTTCTCAAGGAAATGGGGTGGCCGTCGAAAGGTTATTGGAAGATCGTACCTGGGGGGACGCCGCAGTGGAACCCGAGTGCCATTCCCATACTGGCCAATGGTCCAAGCCAACTCAGTCGTTGGATCATCTGGAACCTCAACGGATCAGGTGGAGGGGGAGATCCATTCATCACTGCCTATCTGGGATGTATTGGTGATTTAAAGAGCTCGCCGCGACCCGGCGTAACTCAAACGGCATATCTCATCCAGGCGGCTGATACCGAAGGCACAGACCGCACGCTGGTGGCCATTACCTGGCAGCACGAAGGTGGATACGATAATAACGGGTTCAAATTTTTCCCGACAAACGGTTTCCACACCCGTAAAGATCCCATTGGTGATATTGGACCCGGACAGCTTTATCCAGGTATCTGGGAAAAGGTTGCAAATGATAAGGGTAAGGGTCTCATTAAGAATCCCTTTGGATCCAACAGAAAAGTCGGTGAAGGTTTCAATGGTGATCCATTTGATAATTTGCGCCTTACCGCCCGTGCGCTTGGACCAGCGCGAGGGGAGGCACGAGCAAAGGCTGCGGCGATATATCGAGCTGGAGGTCCAAAAGGAGACGGCTACAACGAGCGGATTAAGAATTTCAAAGACCACTACCAAAACTTTAACAGGTTCTTTAATTGCTTAAGGGGCAAAGGCTTTTGAGCATAACTATGCGATAAGATAGTCGCGCAGTGAAAACGAAGTACAGCAGTTTAGTGTTTCTGTCACTGATACTCGGACTAGGCGTTGCTTGTTCGGGTATCAGTGAAGTAACTCCGCAGTCTCGACAAGCGACAACTCCGGCGCCTCCGGCTGTGGTTGCGAGTCCAGAAGTGCAACCATCGCCGCCGGTCAAAACGACGCCGAATTCGCCAATCCGCCGGTTCGACTTTGCAAACTTCACATTTCCCAAACTCCCTTCGAAAAAGTGTAATGCTCCAGCCATTCGTCTCCACGAGGGAGAATACAACGCTCCGGAAGATCGCGTGCCGCGGAAGCTCCCCAGCGTTGACTGCTGGTCGGTCAGTCTGGGCAGCGTGAACTATGGCGACGTCACGGGTGACGATGAGGAAGAAGCGATCGTGATGCTCTACGCCGAGCTTGGTGGAACTGAAGGTTCTCAGGACGTCTTTGTGTATGGACTCGACCGCGGCAAGCCCCGGCTGCTTTGGAAGTTTGCAACAGGTGACCGCGCCGATGGTGGACCACGGCGGATCTATACCGAGAATGGAGAGCTCGTGGTTGAGCTTTATGGCGTTGGCGCCGCGATCGGCAAAAAACTTTACGGTACCGAAGAGGGGGTGGGTGCTTGCTGCCCCAGACACTTTACGCGAACTCGATACCGGTGGGCCGGAGGACGTTTTCAGCCAATCGGGAAACAAGAAGTTTTACCCAATCCCTCGGAGTCATCCGAGCTCGTTGAACCACCACCCGCACGTTAGGTAGTTCGCCGCTTGTCATCTCCACACTTCTGCACGTATCCTGCAACCCAGCCGTACGAAAGCGTTGATTCGGCTGGGAAAATCGCTATTTTTAGAGTCGGGTAAGGCAACGACGCGCGTGAAGCGCCGCATCACAGCCGCGTTTGAGGGCATTGAACCTCCGCACCGCATCCCCACGCGGGCATCCAGAGGAAACAGTGCTGCTCCCTTGAAACTCGCGGAAGCGTGAGATTCGTGCCAAACAAGCCGGAAGTTGTGAGTTTTCTTCCGAGCTTGCCCGAATGGACGAGCACGTGACCGCAGCCGAAACCGAGACACCGCAAA
>Ga0126311_10001297_pt1 | contig 12044 bp, 6 predicted proteins | sample Plot61_FD_92539 | JGI IMG/M metagenome (GOLD analysis project Ga0126311, IMG submission 92539) | Serpentine soil microbial communities from UC McLaughlin Reserve, CA, USA - Plot61 | ecosystem: Environmental > Terrestrial > Soil > Grasslands | place: USA: UC McLaughlin Reserve, Lake County...
CTCGACTACGGACGCGCGCGTCGTCGGCAACGGCTTCTTCGGCCGCACCTTCGCAGACCCGCGCGACGCGGACGCCGTCTACGTCATGCAGACTTCGACTTACCGTTCCGCCGACGGCGGCAAGACCTTCGAGGCGTGGAAGGGGACGCCGAGCGGCGAGGACGACCACGTCATGTGGATAGACCCGCAGGACTCGCGACGCATACTGATGGGGACTGACCAGGGCGCGACCGTCACGCTCGACGGCGGGCGCACTTGGAGCCTCTGGTACAACCAGCCGACGGGGCAGTTCTACCACGTCATCGCGGACGAGCAGTTCCCCTATTACGTCTACGCCGCGCAGCAGGACAGCGGCTCGGTCGCCGTGCCCTCGCGCAGCGACTACGGGCGCATCACGTTCCGCGACTGGTTCTCGACGGGCGCGTTCGAGAGCGGCTACATCGCGCCCGACCCGAAGGACTCGAACAACGTCTACTCAATCGGCTGGTACGGCGCGGTCATTCGCCTCGACAGAAGGACGGGGCAACTCGCGACCGTCTTCCTCCCCGGCCCGAAGTACAGATACACCTGGGAGACGCCGCTCGCCTTCTCGCCCGCGGATAAGAGGACGCTCTACGTCGGCATGCAGAGCGTGCTCGCGTCCGACGACGGGGCGAAGACGTGGCGCGAGATAAGTCCCGACTTGACCGTGAAGGCGGGGACTCAGACCTCGCGGTTGACGACGACGAACGCGCGCGCGGGCCACGCGCGGAGCGAAGAGGCCGAGCGCGAAGGCTTAGAGCTTGAAGAACGGGACGCGCCGCAGGCGGCCGCGCCGCAGGGGGTGATTCAGGCGCTCACGCCTTCTTCGGTCGAGGCGGGTGAGGTCTGGGTCGGCACGAGCACGGGGCTCGTGCAGCTCACGCGCGACGGCGGGAAGACCTGGCGCGACGTGACGCCGCAGGGGCTTCCGGAAGGCGCGCGCGTGCAGCGCATAGAGGCTTCGCCCGCCGACGCAGAGACCGCTTACGCCGCGGTCTTCGGCCCGCGCGGCGACCTCGCGCCTTACGCCTTCCGCACGCGCGACGGCGGGCGCACCTGGCAGAAGATTATCAACGGGCTCCCGCCGCGCGGCTTCGTTCACGCCGTGCGCGAAGACCCCGCGCGCAAAGGACTCTTGTACGCGGGCGCGGACAAGGGCGTCTTCGTCTCCTTCGACGGCGGCGACAGTTGGCGACCGCTACAACTCAACCTCCCCGTCTCGCCCGTGCGCGACCTACACGTCCACGCGGGAGATTTAATCGCCGCAACCTACGGCCGCGGCCTATGGATACTCGACGACATCTCGCCGCTTCGTCAGCTCGAAGAACAGTCGAACGCGCGCGCGCGTCTCTTCAAGCCGGCGAACGCCGTGCGCGTGCGCTGGGACAACTGGCAGGAGACTCCCCTGGAGCCGGAGACGCCCGCGGGCGAGAACCCGCCCGACGGCGCTCTGATTAATTACTATCTGAAGTCGAACGCGCGCGAAGTGTCTTTAGAGATTCGAGACGCGCGCGGCATAGTCCTCCGACGCTTCGCCAACACGCCGCCCGCCTCGAACGACCTTCCCGCGAACGTGCCGACCTACTGGTTCGCGCCGCCCGACGTGCTGACGACGAAGCAGGGCTTGAACCGCTTCGTATGGAACCTGCGTCTGCAAGACCCGCCCGCGCTGCCCTTCGGCTTCCGCGGCGGCCGCCTCGACTACGTCGAATACACGCTGCCCGACAACGCCGTTCCCGGCAAGACCCCGCGCCGACAGCCGCCGGGGCCGCTCGTCAACCCCGGCGAGTACGAGCTGGTGCTGACCGCGGACGGCGAGACTTTCCGACAGCCCCTGACCGTCACCCTGGACCCGCGCGTCCGCGTCACGACGGAAGACCTCGCCGCGCAGCTCGAAGTCGCGGGCGCGGTCGGCGGGATGATGCAGACGAGCTTCGACGCTTACAACTACGTGACGGCGACGCGCGCCGCGCTGGCCGAGAGAATCAAATCACTCTCTAACAACCCGAACGCGAAGGACGCTTCGGAAGCAGCCGCGGCGCTCGACAAGGAGCTGGGGGCAATCGCGGACGGGGACGACCCCGAAGGCTTCGGCTTCGTCAACCGAGACCTTTCGCGCTACATGTCTATGGTCGAGAGCGCCGACGTGCGCCCCGCCGAGTCCGCGCGCGCGCGCGTGCGAGACGCCTGCGAGGCCCTTCGCGCAGACCTCTCGCGCTGGCGCAACGCGAACGCCACGACCGTCCCCGCGCTCAACGCGCTGCTCGGCAAGTACGGCCTCGCGCCGCTCCCCGTCACCTCGGTCGCGCCCGAGCCGAAGTGCGTCGAGTGAGACTGCGGGAAGAGTTAGACACGGAGACACAGAGTTAAGAATTTCAAAATTCCTACAGCGGCGTTCAATCGGGCGCGACCTTCTGCCGGGAGCGCGGGCATCCCTGCCCGCCGAAGCGTGCCCTGGCACGCTTCAAGCCTCCCGCCTTATCTCATCCTTGAGTTGAAGAGTCTCTTCTTCTTCGCGCTTCGCGCTCAAGGCGGGCAGGGATGCCCGCGCTCCCAGCCTCAAGAGTCGCATTCATCTGCACGCCGCTATAATCTCTGTGTCTCCGTGTCTCCGTGGCTAATCCTTCTTCCTGTAAACGTAGTAGACCGCGCCCGCGTGGTCGTCGGTTAAGAGGAAGGCGTCGCGGCCGTAGGCGAAGATGTCGGCGGGGCGGCCGTTGACGCGGCCCGCGCGCAGGAAGCCCGTGATGAAGTCCGCGTGCGAGCCGCCGCCCGCGCGCACGCGCACGACCTTGTACCCGCGGCCGAGGCTCTTGTTAGTCGAGCCGTGGAGCGCGACGAGGAAAGAGTCGCTGAGTCCGGCGGCCGCGCTCGCGTCGAAGTGTTCCAGCCCGAGCGGGGCGCTGTGCGCGTCGAAGGCGGCGTAGGCCGCGGGGACGCCGCGGCACGACCTCTTCTTACCCTTCGGGTTGAACTCCGGGTCCGGGAAGACTTTGAACCCCGACTGGAAGCAGAAGGGCCAGCCGTAGTCCGCTCCCTCCCGAACCGAGTACATCGTGTCGGCCGGCCTGTCGCGGCCCATGTGGTCTGCGCCCATGTCGGTCGCGAACAGGCGACCGCCGGCCCATCGAAGCCCGACCGCGTTGCGAAGGCCGCGCGCGTAGGAGCGCCGGTTACTCCCGTCCGCGTCCATCTCAAGGACGCTCGCCCGCACTTCTTCTTTCTCCACGCACGCGTTGCAACTGCTGCCGACCGATACGTAGAGCTTGCCGTCGGGGCCGAACGCAATCGTGCGCGTGAGGTGCCAGCCGCCGTACTTGTAGTTGAGCCCGTAGTCCGGGAACGTCGCGAGCAGCTCGGGCGTCGAGCGCGGCGCGTCGTCGCCGGGCTCGTACCTGTAGCGCAGAAGGCTGTCGGTCAGCGCGAGGTAGAGCCAGTGCGTGCCCCGCGCGTCCGTGTGGAAGGCGACGCTGTTCGGGTTGCGCAGGCGCGTGAGGTAAGGCGTGACTCTGGCGAAGCGTTTGGTCGCGGGGTCGAAGCCTTCGAGTATGTAGACCGCGCCGCGCTTGTTGTCGGTCAGGTTATACATGTCCGTGACGAAGACGCGGCCGTCGGGGCTCTCGGCCATGAAGCGCACGCGCTTCAGACCTTCGGCCGCGACGCTCACGGCGAAGCCTTCGGGCAGGTTCAAGTCGAAGGACTTGCCGTTAGAAAGCTTGACGCGGTTTGGTACGAGTCTCGCGTCCCGCGTCGGCGCGCGGCGCGCGGGCGCGCGGCGCTGTGCGTAGGCTTGAGAGTTGAAGAGAAGGAGCGCGGCGAACGCGAAGAGCATCCGTCGTCTGTGCTGCATGCGGGGCCTCTCCGGGGAGGAGTCTGGACGAGCCGCGGACGATAATACTAAATGTTGACACTCACGTGTCGAGTTGTTAGCGTCTCCCTCAACCCCCGGTCGTCTCCGAGACAATCCCGAGCACGCTCTAACAGGACGGGCCACGCGCCCGCACTCGAAAGGATGAACATGCCTTCCGCCTCGAACCGCCTCGTCGTCCGCCGTCTCGTCTCGATGCTGTGCGTGACCCTCTGCGCGCTCCTGTGTGCGACGCCCGCGCCCGCCGCGCCGAGTACTTTCAACGTCTCTGCGAATAAACATTATTGGTTGAAGGACGGCGTGCCCTTCATAACCATCGGCTTTAACCGCTACGACGTTTGGAACCCGACCGACACCGCCAACGACGGCCTCTCCGTCACCGCCTACGTCCAGCGCATGGCGCAGAACGGCGCGAACGTCATACGCGTCTGGGCAGAGCAGGGCGACCAGAATGCCTCGGGCGACTACTGGCTCGAATACCCGGCGGGCGTCTACCGGCCGACGCAGGCCGCGCGCCTGGACGAACTCTTCGACGCCTGCGACGCGTACGGCGTCTACGTCGAAATCTGCCCGTGGGACACCTACAACATCAAGAACAACTGGGCCGCGCACGCCTACAACTCCGCCAACGGCGGCCCGTGCAACACCGCCGCGGAAGTCGTCACGAGCGCCAACGCGCGCGCGCTCGTCAAGAGCAAGATTCAGTACATCTACAACCGCTGGGGCGCGCACCCGAGCTTCTTCCTCTGGACGTTCAACGAGATAGACATACTCAACACGAACTCAGCCGCGCAGCAGGGCTTCGCGCAGGACGTGGGCAACTTCATAAAGTCCGTTGACCCTTATCACCCGTTCACCGTCTCCTACACGGGCTCGGGCGCGGGCAACCCCGCCGTCGAGCAGTTGGCCGCAATCGGCGCGGCCGACATACACTTCTACGGCGCCATCTCGGGCACGGGCGGCGTCGCGAAGGAGAACGAGACGGCCGTCACGCGCGACGGCGGCTACATGAACTTCGGCAAGCCGCTCGTGCTCAGCGAGTGGGGGCAGACGCGCAACGCGAACTCGGACGACCTCGTCAACGCGCTCGCGTGGGGCGGCGTCGGCATCGGCGCGAGCGGCGCCGGTATGGTCTGGACTGACAAGTACACCTACGGCGGCATCACCGCGGGCCACCTCTCGACACTCAAAAACCTGCGCGCCTTCACGAACACAATCAACTGGCCCGCCTTCATGGACAACCACCACGCGTCCGCGACGGAAGTCACCGACGCCGCCTCCGCCGTCAACACCTACGCGTGCCTGAACAAGACGCAGGCCGTCGTGCTGCTCGCACACAACCGCGTCGGCTCTTCGACCGCGACGACCGTCACCGTCAACGGCCTCAACGCCGGCACCTACACCGTAGACATCTGGCGCACGTACGCGGGCGGCAAGTACGGCACGGTCACGGCGACGACGAACACACAGGGCCAACTCGTCATAAGCGCGCCCGCGATACCCACGATGCAGGCGCTCTACGTCCACCAGTAGCGCCATCAAATTTTGAAGTTTAAGACGCCCGCGCGTGACCCGCGTCCGTTACGCTCGGCGACAGACCAAAATCGACAGGGGGAAGGCGATTGCTTAAGACAAAGGGTTACGCGACGGAGGGGCCGAAGGAGCCCTTGAAGCCTTTCGAGTTCGGGCGGCGCGACGTGGGGGCGCGCGACGTTTTGATAGAGATTCAATACTGCGGCGTCTGCCACTCGGACATACACCAGGCGCGCGACGAGTGGGGCGGCTCCGTATTCCCGATGGTACCGGGGCACGAGATCGTCGGCCGCGTGGCGGCGGTCGGGGCCGGGGTCACTAAATTCAAGGAGGGCGACGTTGCGGGCGTCGGCTGCTTCGTGGACTCGTGCCGCGTCTGCACGAACTGCGAGGAGGGCTCGGAGCAGTACTGCGAGAACCACCTCGTCTCGACTTACAACGGCACGGAGAAGGACGAGAAGACCCCGACCTACGGCGGCTACTCGACGCAGATAGTCGTGGACGAGAGCTACGCCCTCGTCATCCCTCAAGGGCTTGAGCCCGCGAGCGTCGCGCCGCTGCTCTGCGCGGGGATAACCACCTACTCGCCCCTCCGACGCTTCCGCGTGGGCGAGGGCTCGCGCGTGGGCGTCGTCGGCTTGGGCGGACTCGGGCACATGGGCGTGAAGCTCGCGGCGTCGATGGGCGCGGAGGTGACGGTCTTCAGCACCTCGAAGGGGAAGGAGCGGGACGCCGCCGCGCTCGGCGCGCACAAGTTCGTCGTGACGAAAGAGGAGGGGAGTCTCGAAGCCCTCGCGGGCAAGTACGACCTTATACTCGACACCGTGAGCGCGCCGCACGACCTGAACGCTTACCTGAACCTGCTCCGCAGGGAGGGCGTGATGGTCTTGGTGGGAGCGCCCGAGAAGCCCTCGGAGGTCGAAGCCTTCTCGCTCATCACGAACGGCCGCGTGCTCGCGGGCTCGATGATAGGCGGCATACGCGAGACGCAAGAGATGCTCGACTACTGCGCCGAGAAGAACATAACCTCCGACGTGGAAGTGATACCCATTCAGCGGATAGAAGAAGCCTACGACCGCACGGTCAAAGGCGACGTGCGCTACCGCTTCGTCATCGACATCAACTCGCTCCGCGACTGAAACGCTTCGGTCAGAACCACGGGCGGTAGCGAGCGGGTAGGTCTAACACAGAGACACGGGGCGCGGCTAAGGTTCGACTAGACGTGCCCCCGCGTCTCTGTGTCTATTCCGGCGCGCTTTACCGCGGGCGTGTGCCTTCGTCGCCCTTCTCGTACCAGTCTTCGTGCAGAGACCACTCCCGGCAGCTCAGGCAGAAAGTCCAACGCCATTGGTGGCCGCAGCCGGGGCACAGCCCGCGCGTGTCGAAGGTGTTCCAGAACGCCCCGCAGCCGCCGTAGAAATACTCCGGGTGCCCGCAGTCGCCGCACTCCCAGAGGTCTGAGGCGCGCGGCCGCCAGCGGCACGCGGGGCAGCGTATGCGTTCGAACTCCGGCCCTTCTTCTTCGTCTAAGGCCGGTACTTCCTCGGCGGCGTCTTCCGCCTCAAGCTTCCTCTGAAAGAGCGAGAAGACGAGCGCGAGCGCGCAGGCCGTCCGTGTGTGCTTCGGCTTCAAAGGCATTATTCGACGCCCCTCGTCGTCTGAGAACCGGAACGTGAGAGAAAAATATTACCCGAGTGGCTTAGTGTCAACGCCGACAAGGTGTGCCGGGGCGTCGGGACGGGCGCGTCGTTAGTCGCCGCGCGTCTCTCGCGGTCGGCGTGTCTTCTATAGCGGCGCTCACTAGAACGCGACTTAAGGCTGGGAGCGCGGGCATCCCTGCCCGCCATGAGCGCTTTAGCGCGAAGACCGTGAGACTCTTCAACTCAAGATTGAGATAAGGCGTAAGGCGTCAAGCGTGCAGCCGCACGCTTTGGCGGGCAGGGATGCCCGCGCTCCCAGGGGAGGGTCGCACCCGAATGAGCGCCGCATTAACCACCCAAGAATTAGCCAAGCCGGACGCGTAAACTTTTAAACGGAGTCGCGGCCGGGGTGCCGCGGAGGGTTGTTAGAAGCAGCGAGTATGCAGGTCATTCAAGACAAGATAACCGCCCCGCGCCAAAGCCCGCACGCCCCGCGGCCTCGGCTTCTGAGGATGTTGGGCGAGGGACTCGGCTCGTGCACCTCGACCGTCATTACGGGGCGGGCGGGCGCGGGGAAGACTCTGCTGGCGACGGACTTCGCGCGGAGTTGCGGGCTGCGCACGGCCTGGTACACGGTCGAAGCCCCGGACGGCGAGTTGCCGGTCTTCTTCAATTACCTGACGGAGAGCGTACGCCGACAGCGCCCCGGCTTCGGGCGGGAGGCTTTGGCGAGCTTCGCCGGGTCGCAGGGCCCCGGCGACATCCCCGCCCTCGCCGAGGCGTTCATCTATGAGTTGCAGGAGTGCGGGGGCGAGCCGCTGCTGCTGGTGATTGACGACCTGCACCTGATATACGACGCGGAGTGGGTCGTGCCCTTCTTCCGGCGACTCCTGCCGCTGCTGCCCCCGGAGGCGCACGTGCTTATCATCGGGCGCAGCCTGCCGCCGACGCCCGTGTGGCGCATGCGCTCGAAGCAGACGCTCTGCCTCGTCGAGGAGGGCGCGCTGGCCTTCAACACGCACGAGGCGGAGGACTTGTTCGCCGCCTACGGGCTCGCGGGGCTCGACGCGCGCAGGGCTCTCGAACAGACGAGGGGGCGGGCCGCCGCCCTGGACGCGTTGGCGCGGCGCATGAGCGCGGCGCGGCGCGGCAACCCCTGCACGACCGTGGAGACGAGGTCGCCGCCGTGTTAAGCTCGGACAAAATCCAACGGGAGCGGTGGAGACTTCGCCCGATGGCACAGAGGACGAGAAGCGACAGCACTCCCGCGCCGGCCGGGCCGACGCGTGAGGGCGCGCCGAGTCGCCCGACCTTCTTCCTGCGGACGAAACTCCTGCCGCCGCGGCCAGCCTCCGTGCTGCTCTCGCGCCCGCGACTGACCGAGCGCCTTCAGGCAAACCTCTCGCACCCGGTTACGCTCGTCACGGCCCCCGCGGGCTCGGGCAAGACCACGCTCGTCGCCGACTTCGTAAGGGCGCACGCGCGCCGGTTCGTCTGGTATCAGCTCGACCGGGGGGACGCCGACCCGCTCGTCTTCCTCGAATACCTCGCGCACGGCGTCAGGCAGACCGTGCCCGGCTTCGGCGACGTGACGCTCTCATACCTGCGTCAGTCGGCCGACGAGATAGCGCGGAGCCCCGCGCGCGCGGTGGACGTGCTCCTGAACGAGGTGCTGCGTGAGGTCAGCCAGCAGCTCGTCGTGGTGCTCGACGACTACCACCACCTCGGCCGCGAGACCGCCGTCCACGCGGCCCTCGACCGCCTTATCTCTTACCTGCCGGACGTTCTGCACGTCATCGTCGTCTCGCGCGACGTGCCGCCGCTGGCCCTCTCGCGCCTGCGCTCGCAGGACTCGCTCGCCATCATCGACAGGCAAGAACTCCTCTTCACGGACGAGGAGACGCGCGAGCTTTTCAGGCAGGTCTTCGACCTCGAACTCAGCCCCGAGCAACTGACCGAGTACCGGGAGCGCACGCAGGGGTGGATAACCGCCCTCCAACTCGTCAGGCAGTTCGCGCAGCGAGACGCGGTGCCCGCGGCGGCGGGCGCGGCCGACCTCAGGGAGATTCTGCGGCGCTCGGAGCACGACATCTTCGACTACTTCGCCGAAGAGGTCTTCGCCGACGAGTCGGAGGACGTGCAGCGCTTCCTGCTTCGCATCTCGCTGCTCGACCGAATCGAGCTGGACGCTTGCACGCGACTCTACCCGGAGGTGGACGGCCGCCACGTCCTGCCCGAGCTGGTGCGGCGCAACGTCTTCATGACGGTGGCGAGCGACAGCCGCGGCGAAGAGTACCGGCTCCACCCGCTCTTCCGCAGTTTCTTACAGCGCAGGTTCGGCCAGGAGGCGGGGCGCGACGAGGTGGCCGCCGAGCACGCGCGCTGCGCAGACTTCTACCTCGAACGCGGCGAGTGGGAGCACGCCGCGCGTCACCTCATCGCCTCGGAAGACTTCGGGCGCGCGGCCGCGGTCGTCGCGGAGCGCGGCGGCCACTGGATAGCCGCGGGCGCGCTGGCTTCGCTCACCTCGCTCGTCGAAGTGCTGCCGGCCGAGGCCATCAGGGCGCACCCGCGCGCGCTCTTCTACCGCGGCGAGGTCGCGCGCCTGCGCGAAGAGCTGGACGCGGCGCGCTCGCTCTACCGCCGCGCCGCCGCCCTGCTGCGCGAGCAGAACGACCGCGAGGGCGAGGCCGAGGCGCTGCGTTCGCTCGCGACCGTCGAGCGGCGTTACGGCGACATCGAGACGGCGCTCGCATACCTTGACCGCGCCGTCGGGCTGGCGGACGAGGACTCGGTCGTGAGCGCCAAGTGCGCCGGGACGCGCGGGCTCTGCCTGATGGCGAAGGGCGACTGGGCCGCGGCCGAGCGCGAGTTCCGCGCGGCGTTGCAGGGCGCGGAAGACCACGGCGACGAGCACTACGCGCGACTGATGTCGCACAACCTGGGCTTACCCGCGCTGCTGCGAGGGGACTTCGACGAGTCTTTGCGCTGGCTGCGCCGCACGCTCCAGTACGGCCGGAGCGCGCCGCCCATCCCGCAGGAGGCGGGCGTTCACCTCAACATGGCCCGCTGCCACCTCTACCGCGGCGAGTTCGCCGAGTGCGAGACGCACCTCAACCGCTCGCTCGAACTGTCGCAGCTCTTCAACCTGAACGTGGTGCAGGGCGAGGTCTTCGAGACCTACGGCAACCTGTACCGCGAGCAGCGCGAGGTGGCGCGCGCGGTGGAGTTCTACACGCGCGCGGCGCGCATTTATAAGGAGGCCGGGCTCGACCTCGCGCGCCGGGAGCTGCCGGAAGAGCAGGCGATGCTCTCGGCGCAGGAGGGCGACCTGAACGCGGCGCGCGCGGCCCTCGACCATCTGGTCGAAGCGCGCGCCGCGATGCAGAACGAGGCGGCGCTGAAGTCGGCCGTGCTGGCGCGCGCCCAGGTCATGCTCGCGCAGGGCGAGCACGAGGCCGCGCGCTTCGAGCTCGCCCCGGCCCTCGGTTACTTCCGCGAGCACAATTTTCACTACTACGAGGCGCAGGCTTCCATGGCTCTCGCCGCGTGCGCGTCGGAGGCGGGCGGGGGGAAGGACTATCTTGAGCACCTGCGGCGCGCGCTGGAGTTGGCCGTGCGCTACGACTACGAATACTGGCTCGGGCGCGAGGTGGAACAGAACCCGCGGCTGTTCACAAACGAGGAGGCGCGCAAGCTTCTGCCCGCAGACCTTCGGCAGAGGCTCTCGGCCCTTCAGTCCCAACCGCCCCCTGCGCGCGAGCCCACGCCCGCGGCGCGCGCGGCCCCCGCGTCTCACCCTTCGAGCGACCTGACCATCAACATGCTCGGCCTCGTCGAAATCTACCGCGACCCTTCGCGCCCGCTCTCGCCGGACGCGTGGACGAGCAAGCGCGCCCGCGACATACTCTGCTTCATCGCCTCGCGCCAGCACCGCCGCGCCTCGAAGGACACGCTCATCGACACCTTCTGGCGCGACGACGACCCCGAGAGCGTCGAGAAAAAGTTTCACCCGACCATCTCCTACATACGCAAGGCGCTCAACAGCAACCAGCTCCTGCGCCAGAACTTCCTGCTCTACAAAGACGGGGAGTACCTGCTCAACCCCGACCTCTCCTACCGTTCGGACGTGGAGGAGTTCGACCGCGTCGTGGCCGAGGCCGCGGAGGCGCGCAGGCGCGGCGAGACCGAGCGCTGCCGCGAGGCTTACGAGGAGGCCGTCTCTCTCTACCGCGGCGAGTTCATGCAGGGCACCAACGACGAGTGGGTCGAGGGGCAGCGTTCGTACTACCGCGACCAATACCTGCGCATGCTCGAAAAGCTCGCCGCCGCCGCGCAGGATGCGGGGGAGTGGGAGCGCTCGCTCGCCCTCGCGCAGAAGATTCTGCGCGACGACCCTTTCCGCGAGGAGGTTCACTGCCGCGTCATGCGCGCGCACGCGGCGCTCGGCAACCGCGTCGCCGTCAAGGAGCAGTACGAGACGCTGCGCGGCCTGCTGCGCGAGGAGCTGGGCGTCGAGCCCGCGCAGGAGACGCAGCGCGTCTACCGCGAGTCGGTGAAGTGAGACGGCGTCGGTTCGGCCTTCGCGGATTTACCCGGCCCGCGGCTTTGCGTTATCATCAACATGACTCCTGGCGCCGATAGTAGATACGAATGGCCGCTTGAGCCGAGCCACGTTCGAGTCGGGCGTGCGTCACCCGCGCCGCCCGCCCTGAAGTCAACCTCACGCCCTCAACTTTTAAGGCCGTCGAAGTAGAAACCGTTTCGGCCCCGCTGTGACTATGAACGCATTACGAAGGTCGCGAAAGGTCGTCGCCGTGCTCCTCGCCTGCGCGCTCTCGGCGGGCGCGGCGAGGGCCGGCGTGAGCGTCGTGCGGGGCGAGGGCGTCGCCCTCACGGGCGCGGACGGAATCACCCTCACGGGCGTCTCCGGCATCACGGCCACGGGCAGCGACGACCTCCTCGCCTTCAAGGTCAACGGC
>Ga0126311_10001298_pt1 | contig 12037 bp, 7 predicted proteins | sample Plot61_FD_92539 | JGI IMG/M metagenome (GOLD analysis project Ga0126311, IMG submission 92539) | Serpentine soil microbial communities from UC McLaughlin Reserve, CA, USA - Plot61 | ecosystem: Environmental > Terrestrial > Soil > Grasslands | place: USA: UC McLaughlin Reserve, Lake County...
AATGCGGGATCATATTGAAGGCTATCAAGCAGTTCCATTGCGGCCTGCCTCTCCTCGGCGACATCACCGGGAGAAGAGAGAAAGGCGCGAATCTTTTTCACGAGTTGGGACATCGAAAGAACATCCGTACTTACCCTGAGAGGCTGACTTGGCTCAACATTCTTGCGGCCGGTGCTGCTGACAGCGGCGAGGTTATGAGCGTGGCGTAGACGCGAAAACGATATGACTGTCGGAGCAGACTGTCAAGGCTAATGCAATCGCGTGTAAACCCCTGGAGTTTACACTATAAGCGTCAACATTGACTTTGTTTCCGAATGGGAATAACCTCACCGCCGTTCTACTGCAAAGGCTGCCTCTGAGTTGCGCGTCCTCGCACACTCGCGCCACATCAGCCTTCCCGTTGCACACAAGAGTGCGTTCAATCAACTGCTCGTTTTTGGTGCTCGCTTTGAACTCTTCACCCATCGCTTGCGACACTCCCGCGGAGGAATCAAATGCAATTACCAGTAGCCGGCAGCAACATTCTCAATCTCGATCGTTCGTGCGCCTCTAAACCTCGCGGCATTTTCCCGGTCTAAGCAGATGAATGCTGCATTGAATTTGAAGGAGGAATTATGAAAAATAGACGCGCCGTAATGATTCTCACCATGCTCTTCGTCGGGATTACGATCGTGAGTGGCTCCCGGCACTCCGTGCATGCTCAGCCGTACGGTAAATCACACGCCAGTCGTGAGCACGATGCTTTGCTGAAGTTGTTGACTACGAACGGTAAACGCCCCTTCGATAAGCTCGTCAATAACGGTTTCAAGGTTAGCTACAAGATTCGTGGCAAGGCCGTTACCGCCTCCGTAATCGGGAACAAGCTCAGCTATTTGCGAACTAAAAAGATAGAACGGGACGGACTGTCGGCCATGGTAACAGAGGTGACGAAAGATGGGGCTTTGGAGATTACTACCTATTTCTTTCTCGATGAAGCGAAGCAGAAGCTGACCATCGATCGGAGGATTAGAAACACTTCGCCCGAGACCGTTAGTCTGAAGACGATGCGCGAATACGTCGATCCCAAACTGGTCTTCAGAACTCAATCTACTCGCAAGCGAGGCAATCTCGGACAAACGGTGGTGGAACGGATCAGGGCAGGTCAGTTCATTTCCGCAGTTCCAGCTAAAGGCACCGTGCAAGGTGTTGTAGATCGCTCGAGCGGAGGCACCGGCACGGTAAGTTCCGGAGATTGTCACTGCCCGGACCCGCCGCCACCGTGTATGACCATAATTTGTCCACCCGATCCTAGCTACGTTTCAGCAAAATTGATTACGTCGGCTGCAAAGAGGATCACCCTTCACTGGAAGGGGGCCACAATCCTGGCATCGCTCAAGCAAGACCGCATGGGCACGCTTTCGGTAAACGAAGCCCGTTTCATTACCCAGGTAAATATCCGTTAAAAGGCGGCGGAAAGATTAGTCGAAGATGAAGCAGTTTTTGGTCACTAGTTCGTGTTGGCTGCTCTTGTTTTGCACTGCTCTGTGCGGCGTGTCGTTTGGTCAGGCAGCCCCCTCGCCAAACGACCGCTATCGCCAGATCTCTCGAATCATGGCCCAACAGAACTACGAACAGGCCATCGCCGAGAGCAAGGCGCTGCTCGAACAGTCGCCGAACTATTACAACGCCTATCTCCTACTGGTGCGCTCTGCGAACGAAGCAAGTCAGTTGGACCAGACGCGCGCCTGGCTTGAAGCGCAGCTTGCTCGTGCGCAGCCAGCGGCGTACGTCGGACTCGCGCTGATCCGGCAGGTGCAGGGCGACTATGCCGGAGCAGTTGAAAACTATCATAAGTGCCTGCGCGAGTTGCCAGACGACAACCGCGTCGCCGTCATGCTGGTAACTGATTATCTAAATGAGAAAAAGATTCCGGAAGCGGAGGCTTTTTTCAAATCGCTGCTAGCGATGCGATCGGACAGTGCAAGTGCGCATCTTGGGCTGGGCGTGCTTTATGCACTGGCAGGACGACGCCCTGAGGCACTGCCGGAACTTGATCGAGTTATAGCCCTGCAGCCTGACAACGCTGTTGCCTATTCGTACAAGGGATTCGTGCTGGCGAGAGAAGGCCGGTACCCGCAGGCGATTGAGACACTGCAAACTTCTTTGTCGCTTCTGGAAGCCAATCCTGACGACCAATTGCAGTTAAATGTGTTGAGTCAACTGGGTGACCTTTACCGTCGTTCAGGAAATTATGCACAGGCTGCGAAGAGTCTCGAAAGTGTTCTTGAGTTAGCTCGCGCCTCGGACGATCTCAGAAGCGAAGAAACAGCGCTGTCACAGATGGCATCGCTGCACTATCGCCAAAACAACTATCCGCAGGCTTTGGAATACTGGCGGCACGCTCTGAATGTCTCAAACACGATCAAGTCACGTAAGACGAGGATCAATACCTATCCGCAACGTCATATCGGGGGGATTGGCGACGTCTACGAACGCCTGGGCGATCTGGAGGCGGCAGAAAAGGCTTACCTCGAGGCTTTAACTCTTTCGCTGGGCGTCGATGACGCCAATCAATCGAGCGTGCTTCAGAGTCTTGGAGATTTGTATGCGCGGCAGGGCAAGTTGAGCCAGGCTCTCTCCGTTTCTCAGCAGGCATTGGCACTCGGCCAAAAGCGCGCTGACCTGCCGAATCAACTTGGAGCGCTGAATGGTCTTTCTGCACTTTATCGCAACATGGGTGACGCAGGGAAAGCGATGGAGTACGTCCAGCGTGCATTGAAACTAATGGAAGGCCGGCCCAATCCGCTGTGGCAAGGCGAATCACTCAACAACCTGGGCTTACTTCACTTGAGGTCCAATGAACTGCCCCAGGCAGCCGCCGCCTTTCAGAAGGTTCTGCTAATCGACCCCGGTACGATATCGCCAACTGTCGTCTGGCAGGCCCATTCGGGTTTGGCGGACACAGATTTTCAACTCGGTGAGCTGGACCACGCGCGCGAGCATTATCAGCAAGCTATTGAGGTCATGGAGAATGTACGCGCCCGGCTTGGTGGTGAAGACGATAGGGCAGGTTTCTTTCAGGACAAGATTGAAGTCTTTAAGAAACAGGTTGCGGTTTTGCTCGACCCGCGTCTCAAGGGCGCTAGAACAGACCACGCTGCCGAAGCCTTTAACTATGCAGAACGGGCGCGCGCGCGGGCACTCTTTGATCTGTTGGCTGAGGCCAAAATTGACGTTGAGCAGAATGTCGCGCCTGAAATGTTGAAACGAAAGCGGGAATTGCAGCAGCGTATCTCGCAACTCACCGTTCAGCTCATTAAGGAACGCTCGCAGGAAACAGTCAAGCACGATAAGACAAGAATTGCGGAACTCGACAGGAGTTTGAGCCAGGCTGACACTGAGCTAAGCGATTGGTTGCGGGAGTTGCGTCGTCGCAACCCGCGTTACGCAGCGTTGAAGTATCCTCAACCGGTAACGCTCGCGTTGACGCAGCGCCTGCTCGGCAACGAAACGGTGCTACTCAGTTATTCCCTCGCCGAACCAGCATCATTTCTATTTGCGGTCAGCGGAAACGATTTTCAGGTCAAACGCTTACCGCCGGAGCGAACGCTACGGGAGAGTGTGCAAAAGCTTCTGGTTGCTCTCACTGACAAGAATAATCCGGCTCCCGCCGAGTATCGCCGTCAGGCGCTGTACTTATCACAGCAGTTGTTGCAACCCGCCAGTCGGATGTTGGCAGGAAAGAGGGCGTTAGTCATCGTGGCCGATGGATCTTTGCATCGCCTGCCATTCGAGGCGTTGTTCTCGCCGGCACCGGCAGTCACAAAGGGCGACCTTCGTAAGTTGCCATACTTAATTCGCCAGTTTGCCATCAGCTACGCGCCGTCGGCGAGCGTATTAACGGAGCTGCATAACGAGCAGCGCGAGACAGCCCCGAAAGGATTCATTGCCTTTGGCGATCCTGTTTATGAACACGCCGGCGACGGCACGATCGCTGCGACGCTGCGCGCTGTGAGCACGGGTGGAAGAATAAATTTGCAGCCGCTGCCTTACAGTCGCGAGGAGATCGCCGGCATCGCTCAACTTTTTCGCGAAGACGAGCGAGAACTCTTTCTCGGCGAGGCTGCGAACGAAGAGAACGTCAAAGCCCCGGAACGGTTGAGCCGCTATCGATTCATTCACTTCTCCACGCACGGCTACGTCAATGAAGCGCGTCCGCGTTTTTCCGGCCTGTTACTTTCGCATCCGGACGGCTCGCAATCAGATGGGGTGTTGTCGGCTTACGAGATCTTTAACCTGAAGCTCAAGGCTGATCTCGTGGTCCTGTCAGCATGCGAAACGGGATTGGGCAAAGAAGTGAAGGGCGAAGGGTTGATGAGCTTGATGCGCGCGTTCATGTACGCGGGCACGCCTTCGGTTGTTGTCAGCCTTTGGAATGTCAACGATGAGAGTGCAGCCGATTTAATGGTTCGCTTCTATCGACATTTGCAAAAGGATGGCGTGAACAAAAGCGAAGCGTTGCGGCGAGCGCAGTTGGAAATGATTGAAGTTAACGGGTTTCCGTTTTTTTGGGCTCCTTTCGTTCTGGTCGGCGAGCCATAAAACGGTCTTTCAGTGGTCCACCATCACTGAAACCGCGTAATCTCCTAATTGCGTCGGTGTGTTTCCCTGAATGCCAAAGAGCCGCAACCGGTATTTCCCGTCCCTCAGCGTCGCCCGTTTGACTGTGAAGCTTAAAGCACCTTCATCACCTGCCGGTCGCACTCCGGAGACCTTCTGAACTGACTTACCACTACTATCGACTAACTCAATCGAATACTGCGGATACTCGTAAGGCTTGATAATGATGAGTCGCACTCGCACGGCCGTCGCTGCGCGGGCGAAACGCAGTCGCAACTCATCGTCCGCACCCCGCTCCGACGACAACCGGAACGAAAAAATCGGTACGTATGGCAAGGCTTGCCGTGAAGTCTCGAGTTGGGCCAATAGTTGATCGCGCTCGGCTTCTGCCGCGACACGTTCGTCGCGTTCGCGCTTGACCTCATCGGCGCCGGCTTGTTCCCGTTGCGCGAGTCTTTGTTCGAGGTTACGCCGGTTGTTCTCCGACTCCGCCGCGAGCTCCTGCGATTGCCGGCGTGATTGCTGCTCGCGCCGCAGACGCCACGTCTGCCAGCCAAGCAGGCTGACGGAAATCAAGAGGGTCGCGGCCATTGCGAGTGTCGCGCGAGAAAAAACCTTCGTATTCCGGAAGCGTTGAAAATCACCCGTCACAACCGTCGTTTCGGTGGCTCCGGTTCCAGTTTCACTCTGCATGCGTTGCAAAAGTGATTGCCATGCCTGGTTGGTTTCATCACTACTGATTTCTTCATCTTCAGGTCGTGCAGGATCGAGAAAATCGCGGGCGTTCCGGAAAAGCGCGATGCACTGCTCGCAGTCGATAAGATGAGCTCGCACCGGTTCACGGTCTGACTCAGCTATTTCGCCGCGGCAGTAAGCGATCATCTGTGCCTCGCTCAAATGCCGTTCGCCAGAGTTGTCCGATGTGCTACTGAAGGCTTTCATATAAGCACGAAACTCTTCGCGGCGCGTCATATCACTCCCGAAGTTCACACCTCGATCTCCTCAAAGTAAGAACTAAGCTTAGCCCTCAGTACCTTACGCGCCTGATGGAGATGTGCTTTGACGGTATTGACCGAAATATCCATCAGCGCCGCAACCTCTACATACGACAGTTGGTGAACCACACACAACTGCGTGCAGCGGCGCATCTGTTGTGGCAGATGCTCCAGGGCTTCGCTGAGTTTCTCCAGCTTTTCTTTTTCCAGGACAATGGTAAACGGATCGGCGCCTTTGTGGACGAGCCTCGTGGCGACCGACGAGTGGTCGTCACTTTCGTCGTCCCCTTCCAGGGACAGAAGCTTAGCCGAGCGTTTCTGTGCACTTCGCCTTTCAATCACTCTGCACCAAACGTTGTGCGCGATCGCAAAGAGCCAGCTTTCGAACTGCTCGTCATGGCGCAGTTCCCTGATTCCTTTATAGACGGAAATAAACGTCTCCTGGGTTAGATCGCGGCACTCTTCGGAATCGAATCCTTTACGTCGAAAGAAGCGCAGTATCTGAGCATAATGGCGATCAAATAGCCGACGAAAGTTGTCTTCGACGTTTACACCCTGTTTGATCGCGCGGATTAACTCAACCGGATCTGTGTCGGGGAGGCTCACAAGCGGATTATAGGCTGCGTCACCAAGCGGAGCCAAAAGTTTAGCCACGAAGAAGCACACAACGCAAAAAATGATTCCTCGCGCCGGCGCCTTTACCATCTCTCAAAACATATTTCTCCAGCCGGCTAAACCTTCTCCGTTCGTTTCGGACTTACCTTGTCAGATTGGAATGCTTCCCAGAAGGAGTCCTCATGAACGGCAATATATTTAGCCCACACTCAATCGCAAGGCTTGCAAGACGAATTTGGCGTTATGCGTGGATCGCTTGCCTCGTAATCGCCATTGGTTTTCAACCCCGAATGGCGTTGGCGGGCAGCGGCAGTGTTAGTGCCGATGGCACGATCAACGTTACCGCCAATTTTCGTTTCCCAGCCTCGGCCGCTGCGCTGGCGACAGTGCGTACAAGATTCACTGAAATGAGCCACTTGTTGTGGGACGCCACGGAAGGGCAACTTAGAATCGGAACAGTAACTATAAACTGTAGTGAAACGAACGAAGACCTTGCAGATTTCTGGCTCTTCGCGAACCCCATTCGCTCTAATAGCCCGGTCGGCGGTCTTACATCGCGTGGTGCTCACATCAGTCAATTCTTCGGTAATGAAGGAAGGGTTTTCGCTCACGAGTTTGGACACCTCGGATTCGGTCTTAACGACGAGTACACAGAAAACCAAAGTAACTGCGGCTCAGCCGGCTGGTGCATCGAGGAGACTCCCGCAGCACACAGCGAAGTGGACCAATGCCTGATGCAACAGATTCCAGGCCGATCATGGTCTGAGTTCTGCGTTAACGGAAATCACGAGGGTGTGAGAGGCGACAATCCGGCTTGCAGAGTCAACCCACCTTCAACCGACGGCGCTCCCTGTGCAGCGGGTTGCGAAAACTGGAACACGACTACCGGTCGCTATGAAAACTCGTGGCAGGAGCAATCGCTGCACGAATCGTGTTGGACCACGCTCACTCGCTCGTTCCCATTTCTCACCGCGCCCGCCGCCCGGCCGTCTGAAGCTGAACCGGCTGGCTTTGTTGACCCGACATTTGTCGTCAACTGTAACAGCGCGGATACGATGATGCTGGTGCTCGATCGCTCTGGCAGCATGTTATGGAACGTGAACAACGATCGCGGTGAAGTCTGTGCAAATGGCAGTGACGACGACGGCGACGGCAGCGTAGATGAAACCGACGATTGCGCTGAGGCACGTATCAATTATGTCAAAGCATCAGCGCGCAGCTTTCTTGATCTCCTGGGAACCGGCGCATTCCGAGCCGGTATCGTATCGTTTAATGACACGCCAAGCCCTGACCAGCCTTTCCAGGACGTAAACGCCAACATCAGTGTTCTTAATGGCAGCATCGATGGATTGTTGGCCGGCGGCAGCACTGGAATTGGAGATGCCCTTACATTTGCAAAAGGACGACTCGATGCCGATCCGGCGTCCGCGGGGAGCAAAGCAGTCCTGCTTATCACTGATGGCGTAAACACTGCCGGCAGTGATCCCGTTACAGCGGCGGCGCCCTATCGCGCAGCAGGCATCCGTCTGTTCACAGTATCAACCGGTGACGCCTCGAATTACGGTGTTCTCGATTCGATTTCATCCAGTAATCGCGGCCAGAGACTGGACTCGCGCGACGGAACCGCATTGGTAACTGCGATGGTCGAGCAGTGGGCAAACTATGTTAACGGGGGTGTCGTAGTTCCGCAGACTCCTTATGCGATCGATGCCCGTTCAAAAACTGACATACAAGTGATCGGCAGACAGACGCCAAATTCCCCGATCATTACTGCGGCCGCGCAGCCGCTCGCAAGAACTCAAGTGTTTACGTTTCCTGTCGAGCAAGGCACGAAGCAATTCAGCGCCGTGCTGGCCGGGAATCTGAACGACATGCGCGGGTTCGGCGTTGAGGGCCGGCTAATAGCGCCGAGCGGCGCAGTGTTCGACAGTTCCAGCTCTTCTTCTACTGTTAGAGCTGTGCGCGATCCTTTCTTCACAATGCTGACGATTTTTGGTCCGGAAAGTGGTACCTGGCGGATGGAAGTTGCGGCCACGCCCGCTGCAACACCGAGACAGACGGGCAAGCTGATTGTGGTGTCGGCAAACCCGAGAACCGATCTGTTTTTGGATGTAAGCAAGCAAGTGATCACAAACCCGGCAGACTCTGTAAAGCTCTCGCTGTTCCCGTTCTACGTCACGGGCCTGCGGAACCCAACCTGGGATGTCTCCATGAAGCGGCCTGACGGCACACAGGTATCGATCGCACCCGTGCCTTCGCCTCCGAAGCCGGAAAATCATTATGCGTCGATCACTGGTTTTCCCAATCGCGGACTCTACGAAATTCGCGCAGAGATGCGAACGAATTCGGCAACCACTAACGACCCGGGCGAATCCCGCTCCAGCACCGCTCCGCCAAACACGGTCGCAGTGCCGCCATTACAGCGACAAGCACGCTCGTTCATTTTTGTAAATAGTGGCGATTGGGCTTGTCCGCCGGGGAGTGGCGACTGCGACAACGACGGCATTAATAACAATGATGAGGGCGTTTCCACCGATACGGACTCTGATGGAATTCCCGATCGGTTCGATCATGATTCTGATAACGATGAAATTCCGGATGGAGTCGAAGGCACTGGTGATCCGGACGGTGATGGTGTCCCGAACTTCCGCGACACCGATTCTGATGGTGATGGTGTGCCGGACACGAAAGATCCGGTCAGGCCACAAACGAACAATGACAATCGTTTCTGGTTTGTAACGCGAGTCGGAGCAGCGCTGCCGCTCGGCAGTCTCAACAGTAACCATGACGCAAACGTCTCGGTTCAAGGTCTGGCCGGTTACGATCTAACAAATCGTTTTTCGGTCCTGGCGATGCTGGGCTTCCACCAATTCACAGCGGAGCCCACGAGCGTTACGCGTCACCCTTACTGGATCAGTGGTTCGGCCAACTTACGATTCACTTCACCAAATTTTTCGGGGAGACGCTTCTTTTTCCAGGGTGGCCCAGGCTACTACTGGGGAAAGCCGGGCGTGGTGTCGTCGTCCTGGGGAGGGAATTTAGGTTTCGGCGTTGAGGTTCCTATTCAACGTCGAATAGGAGTGGAGTTTGGCTTCGATTATCACTTCCTGAGGAAGGAGCAATCCTTTGCCACGCTCACATTGGGGCTGAGGTTTTAGCATTCCGAACGGAGAACTGTAATGAAAGCACATTGGCTCACCATTTTCATGCTGGTCCTGATGATCGTTGGCGCCGGTCTGACACTAAGCACTCAAACATCTGAAGCGGGGCGAGCTCAAGAACCCGCGCCGGAAGAGCTGGCGAAAAAAACAGGGTGTTTTCAATGTCACAGCGTAGACAAGCAAGTGGTAGGTCCTGCCTACAAGGATGTAGCGGCGAGATACAAAGGCAAAGCCGGCGCTCGCGCTGCTCTAATTAAAACAGTCAGGGACGGCGGTAAGGGTCACTGGACTGAGCTCACTGGCGGCGCTCCCATGCCGCCACACTCGGCTAGTCTCTCCGCAGATGAAATCGCGCGCCTGGTCGATTGGGTGCTGGCCCAGTAAACACAAAAAAGGAGTTGGTGATATGAGAACCTCATCGGCATGGAATCGCGTTGTTTATCTGTTGGCGCCCTGCGTGCTCATCTTCTTTATCGCCATTCTGCTGTTCGCCGACCCTCCTGCTGATGGCCGGCTGAAGGTGTTGACGATGGGGTTAGGTTCTGGAAGGGTCACGTCATCTCCCGCCGGAATTGATTGCACCGGAACCTGCGAAGCAGTCTTTCCAAGTTCTCCAACCGTACAGCTCACTGCCAGTCCTGATGCCGGTTCAACTTTTTTGGGATGGGCTGAAGACCCGGACGCGGAACCGGCGACAACTCCCGACTGTATGGGTACCACAAATCCGTGCGGCCCTCTGACAATGAATGTACACCGCTCGGTGAGGCCCGTATTTGGACTTGTTACGCCTCCCACGCCCATACCGATCTTTAATACAACTAGTATGGCTCCTACCACCAGAACGAGTGGCGTGCTGGCTCCCAACGAGATCATTAGACCTGAAGACCTGGACACTTATGTAAGAGCCCACAGTGATCTGACTGCCGCTCGTTTCGTCGCCGCGTTACCACCGGAGTTCAAACTAAACTGGATTCTGATGACACGTTCGGAAAGTCTGCAGACCGGCACCGCACAGTCGCCTCGCATACTTCTTCCCAGTGCGGACGGCCGGTTCACATTCACCATTGGCATGAGACAGCACTCTTCTTATCCCGGCGCTCATCCTAACGCGGTTGAGTTCATGCAGTGGGACGCCACCCAAAAGAACTTCCGTTTTCATGAAGTGATACTGGTTGATATTCCCACCATGGATGCGGATGGCGACGGTATTGGTATCATCGATCCAAGACCCAGGGCCGTACGAATAGACGATGATAAATGCCCAAGATGTCATTCGACTCGCAACGTCCTGAATAACGGGTCCACAGCCGGCACTGACGGTGCTCCCCCAAGATCTATCCCGGCTAAAAACAAACCGAACTGGGACGCGTACGATAGTTGGGCCGGGATGATGTCGTTCAACCGCGATCGGATTTACCAGGGATCAGTGGAGGCTGCCGCGTTCCGAAGGATCCTCGATCCATGGACGTGGAGCACAAACGATCCGGTAAGGAAGATCATTGAGCAGTTAAGGCTGCAACCGCCAGGCACGGCTCCTAATCATCGAATCACTCGTTACAGCGGTGGGCCAAACGACGGTCATATTCGTTTCGCATTTGATCCTGCACTTCCTTCTCCTCCAGTCTTGACCGAACCAACACCTTCGAGCACAGGCGTGGGAGATGACGCGACGATCAATACCTCTTATTCGTTTAATCGTGCTGCGGGTACGGCGGGCGCCGAAACCCCTGTAACGCGCGGCGGAACATTCGTTACGCTACAGCATTCCGCGATTGCCACGAATGACGAAGGACGCGGAGTACATTTTTTCGATCTCCTCGGTGGGTTTGGTCAACCCATCCCTGGTGATACAGCGACGAGCAACTTGAATGCGCAACGAGTCGCTGACGAAGTGATCAATCATCACTTTGCCACTGGGAGCTCTCCCATTGAGGTGCGCCCCATTACACTCGCCATTGCGAAGAGATGCTTGAACATATCGGGAACAACCGTGACCAGCTCACCGGCCCATTCGATTAATCTCCCATTTTTCGATGACCGTAATGGCATGACGGTCGATCAGGTCTTAATAGACACGAGGAGACGAGCCGAGAGTCTGCCGTTAAGAAAAGCAGACATACAGAGGTTTAACCTGCATAGAACCGGAACCGGCGCCAATAGTGATCCCTATACGACTGGCGCTGACCCCGTCACGGGCTTGATGGAGGAATTTGGTTCACCTGCACCGGGACCGACACCGGATTTCGGCAGGCTGCGACAGGATATCTTTCGCCGGCCTACCAGACCGCTACCTTGTATGAATGTCCTTTTTTGTCCTGATGCCACAGTGATGAACGGAATCTATGTTGATCGTGAATTTCACGATAGCAACAGTGCGAAGGTCACTTTGTATCGCTACTTTTTGGAGCCGCTCGGTGTGTCGGTGGACAAGTGGTCCACCGGAGTTCGTGGCCGTTCACGCACCTATACCTTTGCAGATGTGTTTGGGACTTTCGAAAACACGCTCATAAGCGAGATACAAGCGGACTTATCACCTTCAACCGCGACGAGGCCCGTAACACATCCGATTTCAGGGTTGACGTCCTTCGAATGTGCTGATCTGATTCCTTTTCTTAACAGCACGTTATCGGCGCCCGCATTGCGGCCCGGCGGCGTCGATCCCGCGCC
>Ga0126311_10001299_pt1 | contig 12036 bp, 15 predicted proteins | sample Plot61_FD_92539 | JGI IMG/M metagenome (GOLD analysis project Ga0126311, IMG submission 92539) | Serpentine soil microbial communities from UC McLaughlin Reserve, CA, USA - Plot61 | ecosystem: Environmental > Terrestrial > Soil > Grasslands | place: USA: UC McLaughlin Reserve, Lake County...
CAACGTCATCAACAGGGTCGAGAGCCTGACCGGCCTGAGGGTGACGGAGGTCAACATAACGGTCAACGACGTCCAGGTCCCCGAGGAACGCCCGATGCTGGACGAGCAGGAGCAGGTCGAGCGGCAGGCCAGGCAGCAGGAGCAGCGGGCTTAGAACGGGACTACCTTCATCCGGCGGCCGGTTACCCGGAGGGCGCTACCTCATCGCGACCCTCCGGGGTGTTTCCGTGGCGCCGGGCGCGGGTATCCATCGCAGCGGAATACTGTCCGAGAGAGGTGGCGCATGGACGACGCGACGCAGCAGCGAGTGATCACCCTGGTGGCGGCCGGGATAGCCTACCTCATAAGCCACCAATTGACCGAACGCTTCATAGATATACCCGAGGAGCGCGGGATCAAAGACGACGTCCTCGAGGCGGTCCTTAAAGGCGCAACGACCGCTACCTCCACCATACTCGCCTCGGTGCTCGTGCGCCGGCTGTTCAGGTGCTAGGAGAGACACCCCTTCCAACGCCACAGGCGGCCTCCTAGACGTTTAGAGGGCAATAGAGCACGCCATCCAAGCGTTGCTCGCGGGCGAACGGTGGTCTTCGGATCCATAGTAATCTCAGGCATGTGGATATGTAAAAATATAATGCTACTATTCTCGACAGCAACGATGCGGCTGTTCCCGAGAGGGAGTGGGGCATGGTCGGTGCCGAAGCGGCACAGGCATGTTCGAGACCGGTGCCTGAGGGCGGTGGAGTTGTCCGGCGGTGCCGGCTCGGAAGGAGAAGTTAGTGGCGGGTAAGGCGGATGGTTACAGGGAGGCCGAGAGGCGCTTGCTCCGGCGGAGGCTGGATCGGGCAAGCTTTCTGCGGCTGATCGGGGCGGGAGCAACGCTCTCCTTCGTGCCCGCGTCCCTCGTCGCACGACCAAGCAGCGCCCAGACGACCGGACCCGAGATACTGTCCCAAGAAGGGGAGTATCCGATAGGTGTCTGGTCGCCTCCGCCTCCTCGGGAGACTACGGCGGCGCGTTACGCAGAGATTGCCAACGCCGGCTTTAACTTCGTGATCGGCGGGAACGGCGTCAACACCACCGACTTGCATCGGCGGGCGTTGGATGCGGCCTGGGCGCACAACAACAGCCTGGGGTTCTTCCTCACGGACAACATCCTCCAGAATGCCATCAAGGGAGAGGTTTCTCCCGATCGCCAGGATGCAGTGACAAAGAGGCTAACACGCCTTCTGGACGATTATAGGGCACATCCGGCGCTGGCGGGGTTGAACCTGTACGATGAGCCGAACAGCAGGTTGTTCGGCATCCTGGCGTACGCGAAGCGAGAGCTACGGCGGTTGGCCCCCCAGGAGTTGCTATACGTGAACGTCTGGCCGTCCTACGCGGCCCCCCGGGCATTGGGAGCCAGGACCTACGGGAAATACCTGAATCGCTACCTCAGTGCGGTGAGCCCGCCACTGTTGTCCTTCGATCATTACCCGCTCCTGTCCAAAGGAATCACCTCCGACTACTTCTACAACTGGGCGGTGATTAGGAACGTCTCGCGCCGATTTGGTGTCCCTTCAAGGGGCTTTATCCAGAGCGTGGGCTTCGACGGGCGCAAGGTCGGCCTCTCCAGGCGCCGGAAGCCCACCAAGAATGAACTCTTCTGGCAGATCAACGTCGCCCTGGCCTACGGAGCCAAAGGACTACAGTACTTCACCTACTGGAACCCGGTCGATCCACAGATACGGTTCGGGAACGCCTTGATCAACAGTGAGGGCGACCAAACCGATCTGTACGGTTACGCACAGAAAGCCAATGGCTACCTGAAGAAGGTTGGCAAAGAGTTGCTGCCTCTCAAGTCTGAATCGGTGGTCCATGCTAAAGAGAGACGCTTGCCGCGCGGAGCGAAGGCGTTCAGAGCTGACGGCTACGTCAATTCGGTCGGCGGAGATCCGGTTATCTTGGGCAGGTTCAGCAATCCCGACGTAAGCACGGAGCAGTACCTGTTTGTCGCGAACCGCTCGCTCGCCAACTCGGCCATTACCCTGCTGACCATGTCCGCCGCCGTGAGCAGCGGCGTGGTCGAAAGGTTAGATCACAGCCCGGGCGTTCCGGACAAGACGTACGTCCCGGTGCCGCTGGAAGGAACCTCATCCCGCCGAATCCTGCAGGTCACGCTCAAGGCCGGCAGGGCAGAGCTCTACCGGCTACGGACCGCCTGAAGATCTCCTGCCTCGACTTCGTTGCTACCGCGGACGGCGTCAGGCCACAATCAGAGCGGGATATAGGCAGGCTGCATTGTCTCTGTGACTATGGCGACCAACTGATCTTTCAGCGCGTCGAGGGCGGTCTCTTCGAAGAGATCTACGGCGGCCACTTGGGTCGGGCCTTCGGGCAAAGAGAAGGGCCGGGTCGCGGAGGTTCCTGCCCTTTTACTAGCAAAGCCTTATAGGTAAACACATATTTCGGGACAAGAGATTTTTTGACCCCGCGATTTACCCCAACCAGGCCATGCAAAGGGTAGGGATTCCCGGTCTGGGGAACTGCTAGGGAGCAGGGCGTGGAATACTCTGACTCCTCTTCCCGGACCGAGCGTCCTCAGTCACGCAAACCTTCAGCCTCCAACTGGAGCTAAGCTGAATGTAAGAGGGTGAAGGCATCGCTTTGCCCCGAGATCCCTCGGGGCAAAGCGACGCCCTCTGACGAAAACTACTCCCGGCTTACTTCTTGCGCCTCCGCCCGCCGCCGTGGCGCTGCGAAAGAGCGCTGCCAGCTGCCGTCTTGGAGGTCTTCGAGGTGGGAGGCACGAGCGGCAAGTATGGCGAGGAGAAGCCGGAAGTCGTCTTCGGAGCAAGTCCCCTACCAGCCCGTTAGGGGGGCAGACGGTCATCACATCCAAGAAGGAAGGGTCCGAGCCCAAGGGACAAGAGTTCAAGCTTAGCATCAAAACCTCCAAACTAAAGTAAGGCGCCGCTTATCGTTCCCGACCCCAGGCCAACAGCTCGCGTCGCAGGTAGCCGAAGCGCGCCGGCGTGATGGCGTGCCTGGGCAGGGAGGGGGCGATCTCCCGGAAGCTGGAGTAGGGGAGACCCAGGAACTCCACGGCCTCTTCGGAGCCCATAAACCCGTACACCTCGTCGGGGTCCAGGATCTCGAGCGAAACGATCTCCCTGATGCGCTGCTCCGCTATCCTGACCGCCTCGCTGGCGATCCGCTCGGCGAGCAGCTCCTCGAGGGTGGCTAGAGGTTGAGCCTGCTCCCGCTCGCCCACGTTTACTGCTCCGAAGGCCACTCGTTGGGAGAGTTCCCCTTAAGATCGCGAGCCAGGTCGGAACATCCCCACATGTTTCTTGACATCCTTGCCTCTCACCATTACTCTGTGTATAGTATATAAACACAGTAGGCATAGCAAGAGAAGTATTTGTTTATGTTCGAGGATTGCCGATCGAGAGTGGCGAGGTGGGGGCGGATCACGGTGCGCGAGGCTGGCTGAGAAGCGGTTGCGAGAGGAGGGACGGCGAATGGGCGAGTCTAGCTCATCGAGTATGAGGGCGAGGGCAAGGGACTGCTCGGACGTACTGTCCGGAGCGCTCTGGCTAGGGAAGAAGGAGATGGAGCGAGCTTGGCACTCCTACCCTCTGACGGGATTGCTCTTACTGTTCCTGGGTTTCTTCGTGGTGCCGAGTGTGTCCGGCGTCTTCGACCTCAAAGGCTTCGGAGCGGGAGGGCAGAGGATGGAGGAGTTTTACAACGCCTTCTTCTCCGATTGCCTCTTCCTGGTGATATGCGCATTCCTCGCCGTGAACGAGGTCTCCGGGACGCGCACGCTGGGCCGGCGGGGCACCTTCTCCTCGAGGCTGGTCTTCTTGAGGAGGCCACCGATCCCTGCCGAGAGCCTCGTGGGGAGCCGCGCGCTCTCCCTTCTCTTCGCGCTAGTCCTGAACGTGCCGGCCTTCTTCTTGCCGGCGTTATTGCTCTCCGATCTCGGGGAGCTCGGAACGTCGTACCTCTGGTTCTGCGGGGTCTGGATCGGCTACAGCCTCCTTGGGTCAGGACTCTTCCTCCTTTTGGAGCTCACCGTGAACGGCAGGGTCTACACCCTGATCTACTTCGGTTTCGCCGCCTCGCTCATGGGCGTCCTGGCCCTCCTCGAATGGGCGGTGGGCCTGAGCCTGGTAAGTAGGACGGCGGAGCTGGCGCAGAGCGGCTACGGGGCGCTTGCCGCCGCCTTCTCGATCCTGGCCGGAGGTGCGGGCTTCGCGCTCCTGGCGTGGCTGACCGTCCACCGCATCCGGAAGAGGGACCTGTCCGGAAGCCTCTCTGCATGAGCGTGTCGGCATGAATGAGAAACCAACAGAGCCGCATATTCCTCTGCGCCTCTCCATGGACGACCCACAGCCGATGTACGCGCAGATAGAATCGCAGCTTAGGGACTTTATCCTCGCAGGCCAGCTCCCTCCGGGAACGAGGCTCCCCTCGGTCCGGGCGCTTGCAGGCTACCTCGCCTGCAGTGTCATCACCACGCGAAGGGCCTACGAGGACCTGGAGCGCGAGGGCTTCATCCGCACCAGGCAGGGCATGGGCTCCGTCGTCGCGGAGATCCCGGAGGAGAAGATGGCCGCGCGCCGCCGCGAGCCGGTCGAGACGGCCTTCAGGGAAGCCGTCCGGGCAGGGCGACGCGCCGGTCTCACCGAGGAGGAGCTGCGCCACATCATCGAAGAGACGCTGCAAAGGGACGACACTAACGTTCAAGGAGTCGTGTCATGACCGAACATCCCGTCATCTCGCTCAGGGACGTGAGGAAGTCTTATGGGGACTTCGAGCTCGGGCCTGTCGACCTCAGCGTAGAGCCGGGTCACATCGTCGCGGTGGTCGGCCCAAACGGGAGCGGCAAGAGCACCCTGTTCGGGATCTTGATGAACCTTATCCAACCCGACTCGGGAGACGTGTCCCTCTTCGGCGGCACCTACCCCGGAGACGAGGTAGCGATAAAGCGGAGGATTGGTTACGTTCCGGAACGCTCCGTAGGTCACGACGAGATGAGCGCGAGTGCCCTGGGGGAGTTCCTCTCCCGCTGGTACCGAACGTGGGATCAGGGGCTCTACCAGGACCTCCTGCTGCGTTCCGAGATAGATCCGGACAAAAGGTTCGGTAAGCTCTCCAAGGGCGTGCAGCGCCGCCTCTCCTTCGCACTGGCGCTGGCCACCGGCCCGGAGCTACTCCTCCTGGACGAGCCTACCGCGGGCATCGACCCCTTCGCCCGAACGGAGATACTCGAAGACCTCTCGCGCTTCGTGCATCATAGCGACGGGAGGACGGTCGTGTTCGCGACTCACGTCATGGAGGAAGCGAGGCGCATCGCCGACCATGTAGTCCTTCTCGCGGACGGAGAGTTCCTCGGCCTTCACGAAAAGGGCGTCCTCCTCAATGGGTGGAAGACCTTCTGGGTGGACCGAGAGGCGGAAGGAGACGTCCCGGGAGTCGTCGAAGTGGAGGTTGGGAGCCCTACGCGCATCGTCTCTGACTCGCCTGATGAGACCGCAGAAGCACTTTCCTCGGAAAACATACGGATCGTCCGTAAAGGGTCGGTGGACCTGGAGGAGATACTCTCCCACCTCGCGCGCCGGAGCAAGGAAAGGCGCAGAGCATGAGCAGCAGTAGATCCGGGCAAGAAGCGAGACTTCTTCCCGGAAGCCTGCACCAACTCCACGAACGATCAGCGCTACTACACGCGAGGTGACGTCGAACACCTGAAGGCACTACGCACCGCGAGGATCAACGGTGGACACCAAGAAGTACGCGCTACAGGCGGAAACCCACATCCTCGACTCGCGCATCGAGGGCCTTGACCTCGACGAGCGCGACGCCATTCGCCGGCGAGACTGGCCTGCGGCGAGGAACATCGTTCTGGTGAGGGCGCCGCTCAAGGAGACCCGTCAGCGAACCGCTGCGCCTACACAGAGATGAAAGCATGAAAGACCTCAATCAGTGGGTGTGCTGGCGCTCGGAGAAGAGGGATGGCAAGCCCACCAAGGTGCCATACTCTCCGCGCTCCGGCTTGCGCGCTCGCTCCGACAATCCGGACTCGTGGGGCACCTTGGTAGAGGCCGAACAGGCGGCCGAGAGAGACGACTACGACGGCATAGGTTTCGTCTTCGCCGCCCGCGACCCCTTCTGCGGAGTGGACCTCGACTCTTGCGTGGATCCCGAGATGGGCGAGATCGAGCCGTGGGCCTCAGAGATCGTCGAAGGGCTCGACTCTTACACCGAGTTCTCCCCGAGCGGCCAGGGCCTGCACATCATGGTCCAGGCCAAACTGCCGCCGGGAGGCAACCGCAAGGACCGCATAGAGTTGTACGACCGAGGTCGCTTCTTCACCGTCACCATGCGCTGCCTGCCCGGCACTTCTCGTCGCATCGAAGACCGTCAGGAGGAGGTGGATGCTCTCCACGCCCGCCTGTTCCTACCGGAAGAGCAGCAGGCCCCGGCGAAGCCGGCGACGCACGATAGCGCTAAGGCGGGCGGCCTCGCGGACGCCGAGGTTCTCAGGCGGGCGATGAGCTCCAGGAGCGGAGTGAGGTTCGCGAAGCTCTGGGCGGGGGATCGCTCGGGCTACGCCTCGGACTCCGAGGCCGACCTCGCCCTCTGCTCCATGCTCGCTTTCTGGGTAGGACCCGACGAGGAGCGCATCGCTTCCCTCTTCGCCCGCTCCGGGCTCGACCGCGAGAAGTGGAACCGAGAGGACTACCGCCAGCGCACCATCTCCCGCGCTCTTGCCGGGACGGCCGACTTCTACGCGCGTGGCAGTAACGGCTTGGGGCTGTCCCGCAACGGGCATCTTCCCGACCCCGAAGCGGCCGGCTTCCCTAGCAATGTCCTCGGCCACACCTCCCCACTACCCGAAGCGGCCGAATTCCCGGTCGAGGTCATGCCCGCGCCTTGCCGGCGCCTCGTGGAGGAAGCGACGGCCTCACTGGGCTGCGCCCCCGAGCTCGTCGCCTTGCCTATGCTCGCGGCACTCTCCTCGGCAATAGGTGCTTCGCGCGTGGTCGAGGTCAAGGGCGGGTGGAGGGAGGGCGCGACTCTCTTCCTCGCCGTAGTCGCCTCCCCCGGCGCGATGAAGACCCCGGCCGCGAAGGTCGCCAAGAAGCGGGTCTTCGAGCGCCAGCGCGAACTCGGGCGGGTCTACGCGGAGGACAGGGAGGACTGGAAGCGCGAACTTCGCGAGTGGGAGGTAGACAAGCGCAAAGCGGCAAAGGCAGGCGAGATAGCCCCCGAGCAGTCCGAGGCTCCCTCCATGGACCGCTGCGTCGCCTCCGACACGACCATAGAGGCCCTCGTCTCGATCCTGGAGGCCAACCCTCGCGGTCTCCTAATCCACAAGGACGAGCTCACTGGCTGGGTGCGCTCCATGGATCAGTACAAGGGAGGGAAAGGCTCCGACCGCCAGCACTGGCTCTCTCTGTGGTCCAACGACGAGGTGGTCGTGGACCGCAAGAGCCGCCAAGGCGAGCCGGTGGTCCTAGCTAAACCGTTTGTCTCCCTCTTCGGCGGCATCCAGCCGGCCATGCTCGGAGAGCTAGGCGGCGGCATGGAAGACGGCCTCATGGACCGCTTCCTCTTCGCCTACCCCGCTCCTCGCCACGTCCGCTTCAACGACCACGAGATCGGCGCCGAGGCCGAGGCGGAGTACGCCGCCCTCTACCGCAGGCTCTCTGGCTTGCTCCTCGTTACCGACGAGCACGGCGACCCGAACCCCAAGCCCCTCAAGCTCTCTCCCGAAGCCACGAGGCTTTTTGCGGAGACGATAGACGTCCTGGGGGCAGAGGTATTGGAGCCTGGCTTTCCACGGCGCCTCGAAGGCGTGTGGAGCAAGCTGCGCGGCTACCTGGCACGCCTCTCGCTCGTGCTAGCCGTGTGCCGTTGCGTGGGGCGAAGCCCTGGCGGTGACCAGCACGAGCGGGTCGAAGTGGAGGACGTGGAGGCCGCCGCCAAGCTACTCGGCTACTTCAAGGCCCACGCCCGGCGCGTGTATGCAGAACTGAGGTCACCGGATCCACTGGAGACTTTGGGCGCCGACCTCAAGAAGCTCATCGAGGAAGCGGGAGGAAGGTTGGAAGCTACGGCCACCGAGCTCTACCGCAAGCTGGAGGAAGCGGACTGCGAGGCGCTCCCCGCTAGGCCCAAGGAACTCAGCCAGAGCGTCAGGGCACTGGCCGATCGTTCCTCGGCGCTGCGGACGAGTTTCGGACACCGTGGCAAGGAGCGGGTGATTCGCCTGGAACTTCTTGAAAATAGCGTCGGTAGCGTCGGTAAAGACCCCGCTCGCACCGACGTAACCGACGCTACCGACGCAAGATCCGGGGATCGGCGCGTCCCCGACGATAGGCGCTCGAGGTTCACCATATGAGTGCTCGTGGTCTGCTGGAGAAGTTGCGCGAGCGCGAGGTCCACCTCGAAGCGGACGGCCTGATGCTGCGCGTCGACGCTCCGGTCGAGACCGACACCCCCGAGCTCAGGGCAGAGCTCCGCGAGCACAAGCGCGGTCTGATTAGGTTACTGGAGCGCGAGCGCAAGAGGCTCGAAGAAGCCGACCGGCGAGGGCTGGTGATCAGATGGTCTAGAGAGCAAGGCTGGATCTCCTTGCACGATCCAACCACTGGAGAGTGGCACGAGGTCAAGAAGATGGAGTGCTTCGCCTCCATGGCGGAATCCGCCAGAACCCGTCGGCGCTTCGGAGGAGTGAGTAGGTGAGCGGTTGCGCGGACGCGGCCCGACCTCTGTACCTGGAGCTCCGAGCCCTACGCCTCGAGGTGCGGGTCGAGGACGACCCTGACGGCTGCCCGCTGGACTATCGCGTCGCCGTAGGTGGCCTGCACTGCCTCTCTGAGGCCCGCGCATGGAGCGTGCGGCGGCGCGTCCTGGAGAGCGAGGAAGGGCTCGTGCAACTTATCCTGGACCTTCGAGATCCGGACCTGAACGCTATCCGCAACGAAGGCCATTGCTGGTGACGAGAAGGGTGGCTGAGGCGTGTGAGAAACCTTATATAAGAGAGAAAATCACACACATGTGCGGGAGAAGACGGAGCGCTTGGACTTCGACATGACAAAGGATAACAGCAGGCACGGGTCTCGCCATTGGGTCGGCGGCGTCCCCGACTTCTCCACAGGAACAACGACCGGGTCCTCGAACACCTTACCGGAGGATGAAGTGTTCAGGATCCCCGCCGGCTCCAGGAAGGCGGCGCTCGTGCACCTGGCCCTCGCTGCCTGGCGCGCCGGCGAGCTCGACTCTCGGCATCTCGGCGAAGTACGAGGTCGGAGGGTGGACGAAGCCGGCTTGCAGCGCGCCCTCTACCGCTCCTCCATGGGCGAGATAGAGCACGTTCTTGGCCCCATAGTGAAGGGAAGGCGAATCGTCGTAGCAGGCCGCCTCTCGGGCACGGGACGCACCGCCATAGAGCGGCTGGGCGCAGAGGTCGAGGAGTTGCGCTTGGAGGACGAGAAGCGCTACATCGACATGACGCCTGTGATCTTCGTCGTGGCGGCGGTGGCCATGGCCGTCAGATACGTCTCACTAGGCCTGGACGACCAGAGCCTCTACATCCTTGCAGGCATCGCCTTCGCCCTGATGTACGGTCTCAGGCCCTTCTTCTTCAAGATGCAGAGGCCAAAAAACGAGTGAAAGTTGCAACGCACATAGTCTTCTCCGAGTGCTGCATGTTCGCCGCCAGCGCTATCTTCGACTTCAATTACGAGACCCCCTCGGTCATCGCCGCGGCGATCTGCTCCATCCTGCCCGACGCCGATTACCCGAAGAGCTGGCTCGGCCACCAGCTCGGTAGCATCTCCGAGGATCTCAACCGCCTCTTCGGACACCGCAGCTTCTTCCACAGTATCCTTGCCCTCGCGCTCGTCACAGTAATTTTGGGTTCCCTGCTATGGTGGTTCACGAACCGTCCGGCACCGATGATCGCCGTCTTCATCGGCTACGGCTCGCATCTCTTCGCCGACATGACGACGCTCGGGGGCGTACAGCTGTTCTGGCCCTCACGCCTCATCGCCGTCTTCCCCGGCAGAGACGAGTACCGCGTCGTCTCCGGAGGAAACTCCGAAAGGGTGTTCGTGGCCCTCGCCCTCGTTCTCGCCTTGCTCTTCTATCCCGTCTCTAGGGTCGGATTCGACGGCCTGATCTACCGCATGGGCGGCTCGGACCAGCTCTACGGCAGGGTCACTAACGTAACCGACGGTGACACGGTAACCGTGGAAATCCAGGGACGGAGCACCCCGGTAAGGCTCATAGGCGTGGACACCCCGGAGACCGTGGCTCCCGGCCAGCCCATCGGCTGCTACGGACCTGAAGCAGCCTACTACGCCAGACGCACCCTCGAGAAGAGGCTGGTGCGACTGGAGATCCCACGCATCGGCGACTCCGAAGACGCTTACGGCCGCACCCTTGCTTACCTCTACCTGGACACCGACGGAGACGGACGCTATGAGCGCCTGTTCAATGAGGACCTCATAGAACTCGGCTTCGCCCGCACCACGACCTTCGCCCACACCTACCGGCGCGAGTTCGAACGGGCCAGGGAAGAAGCAGAGGAGAGGGGCGCGGGCTTGTGGAGCGCCTGCCCCGAAGTTGCCGTTTCTTGACACGCCGACGTTTCTATTCTACCGTCCGCAGCTCCTCCAGAAACTCCCTGGGGACAGCACGCGGGCCACGGTGTTGCTCGCACCGAAGTAGATCCGCTTGTCGGGCAGGTCAAGAAGATCCTTGTCGCCGGAGACGATGACGTCTGCACGTCCCTGGTAGGCGACGCCGGCGATGTAGTCGTCGTCCGGGTCCCTGGTGACGCCCCTCACGACGTCCTTCGGGAGCTCCTCGGAGACCTCCGCGGCGCCGTCGTGGAGACGGAGCACGTAGTCGAGGGCCTCTGCCTAGGTGAGGTAGCGCCGGAACCTGGGGCGCCTGAGCACCTCCGACAGCTCGAAGAGGATCTCCGCGGAGACGACAAGCTCGAATTCTCCGCCTTCCCAGCGGCGTACGATCTCCGCGGAGACGAGCACGTTGGGATCGAGGACGGCCCTCACGGACCTAGCCCGCCCGCTTGCGCCTCTCCCGCCTCCAGGCGTGCTGCTCCTCGACGGCGAGCTTCATGGCCTCCTCGTCCGACAGCGGCTCGACGCCGCGCTCCCGCTGCCCTCGTTCTATGCGCTCGAACAGCTCGGACAGCGAACCTGGACGCTCCAGGTAGCGCCTCACGGCCTCCTCGAGGAGCTCGCCCTCGGGACGACCCTGCTCCTTTGCCCTGCGGCGCAGCTCCTGCAGAAGCTCGGTGTCGATCTCGGTCCTGGACTTTTCGGCCATAGAGCTCCTTTCTCTGGCCCCTATTGTCACACGTCTGGCCGCCGGCGTACTCTGCAGCGTATCAGTAGTCCTTGGGGTGGAGGATGCACGTCGAGTGCTGCGGTCCGGCGGCGTCAGTGACATCCGTGTTGATCCGGACACTCCCCGTCGGCGTTTCGTAGGCTGAGAAGATCCGGAGGCCCTCGCGCAGCGCACGCTCGTTTTCGCACCGGTCGAAGGCTCCCGGGGCGCTCTGGTCGCCGGCGCCTTAGCGACCGAGCAGCTCGGCGATCGGCGCACCATTTTATTTGTAGTCCGCACACCTATCCCAGCGGGGAGAAGGACGGATCGCAGCGCATTGGGACGGGCCACAGGGCGGCCCGGCCTCAAGCCGGGCCGCCCCGAGCCCCTGGGCGGATCTCCACGAATGGCCGGACGTAGAGCAGGCGGCAAAAGCCCTCATGGGCTCTAGCCGCCATCCAAGTCCCTGAGGGATTGAGTAACATGGCGTTGCGGTTATCGGGTTCCTCACTCTAACTGTCTAGCGATAGGGAAGCGCGCAGAGGGGCAACAGCGTAGCACCGGCAGTCCTCCGCGCAAGGGACGCTCCGAAAGCTCGGCCAGGCTTCGCCTGTCCGCCCTCCGGGTTTTGCTTCGCAAAATCCTTTCTACGCTCAGAGCCCTTGCGCTCCCTTTGTGCCGGCG
>Ga0126311_10001300_pt1 | contig 12033 bp, 7 predicted proteins | sample Plot61_FD_92539 | JGI IMG/M metagenome (GOLD analysis project Ga0126311, IMG submission 92539) | Serpentine soil microbial communities from UC McLaughlin Reserve, CA, USA - Plot61 | ecosystem: Environmental > Terrestrial > Soil > Grasslands | place: USA: UC McLaughlin Reserve, Lake County...
GCCGCCATCAACTCACTTATCTTCGCACTCGGCATCGGCGCGGTGCTCGCGCTTACACTCGCCGCGATCGCATCAATCAAACCTGACTGGTTCGGTTTCGTTTCACCCAATCTGATCCGTATCGCCGCCCTTTCAATTCCGTTTCAACTCATCACACTGATCGGGCTGAACATCCTCCTCGCGGTCGGAAAAGTACGCGAGTTCAATCTCCTCGATCTCGCGGCTCAATCATTTGTACTCATCAACGCGGCACTGGTCTTATTACTCCTCAAACGCGGCCTCGAAACGCTCATCACTTTCAACACGCTCGCCAGCATCCTCGTCGCCCTCGTGATCGCGTTTCTACTTGTAGTCTCTGCGAAGACGCTCGCCCATTCGAAATGGCGCGCCGACATCGCCCTGCTCAGAAGGATGATCCTTTACGGCCTGAAGTTTCACGTTTCCATCCTGGCGGGTGCGATTATCATTCGCGCTGACCTGCTCGTCGTAAATCATTTCCGCGGCACCGCTGAGGCAGGCGTGTACAGCGTCGCTTCACAGTTTGCATTGTTACTGATGCTGCTGCCCGGCGTGATCGCGACGTTGCTATTTCCACGCGTGACGACTGAACAGGACATGAGTGGGAAGACGATTTGTCTCGTGAGTCGCTACACGACGCTCATCATGTTCATCTGTTGTCTCGCCGCGGTTCCGTTCAGCCTGTTGCTGCCTGTAATCTATGGCTCAGCTTTCGCTGACGCGACGAAGCTGCTTCTGATCCTGTTGCCGGGCGTCTACCTGATCGGTCTTGAATCGGTGCTGGTCCAACACTTCAACGCACTCGGCCTCCCGCGAGCGATTCCGCTCTATTGGGTTATCACGCTAATAATGAACCTCGTACTCGTGTTCGCGCTTGTGCCGCGCTACGGAGCACAAGGCGCTGCGATCGCCTCGTCGATCAGCTACGCCGCGATCTTCGCTCTCGTTGCGCTTCACTTTCACACCAGCACCGGACGATCTTTCACCGAGGTATTTGTGCTGGGGAGCCTGCGCGGATGAAAGTCGTTCTCCTCGCGCTCAGCGGCGACTTAAATCGTTGGCGAGACAAACTGGTCGAGCTGTATCCCGACTGTTCCATCGAGCTGATCTCGCGCGCCGAGTTTGAAACAGGCAGCCACATCAAACGTCTGAAATCGTTGCGTGCCCTTCGCCCGGACGTACTCGCGATCGCGACTGAGCGACTGCCCTGGCAACGTGGCCAAAATCTTTTCATGGTCTTCGGCGCGCTCGGAGGCGCGCGCGAAGTGCTCATGCTCGATGCGCACGGTGAGATGATTCGCAAGTCGCGCTCAAACGTTTTGCTCGGCGCGCCGGCAAGACTCGGTCGCGAAACGCTCACCGGCGCCAGCGACATCGCCCTCTCGCGTCGTGAATTACAGCGACTCGAAGACGAGCCACTGCGTTTTGAAGACACGCCGCGCAAGGTAACGCCGCGTTCGGGCGTGCGCGTTGTTTATCTTCGCTCGACGCCTGGACCAGGCACACAGGCGGGCGGCGCTGCGAGTCACATCAAGGGCGTCGTTGAAGGACTGGAAGCGCTCGGCGTCGAAGTGCAGATCATCAGCAACGATATAATCGCAGGCATGAATGTTTCGCGCGATCGATTTACGGTGATTCCACCGCAGCCCGGCGGCAACACACGCGCGCTCTTCGATATTCACAACAATCTCGTCTTCACGCGTGGCGCGGTGCCGTTGATCGAGCAAGCCGATCCGGATTTCATTTATCAGCGATACGCACGGTTTAGCTGGGCCGGCGTCGTGGCTGCGAACCGCACGAAGCGACCGCTGTTTCTCGAGTACAACGGCTCGGAAGTTTGGGTGGGCCGGCACTGGGACCGGGTAGGGCGTCTCGATTTGCTGGAACGATACGAGCGATTGAACCTTGACGCTGCGGCGCGTATTTTTGTCGTCTCGGATGTCGAGCGCCGCAACCTCGAGGCGCGCGGCGTTGCGGCTGAGAAGATCGTCGTTAATCCGAATGGTGTGGATGTGGAGCGCTTTCGACCCGGTGTTGGTGGTGCGGAGGCGCGGCGTGAATTAGGTATTCGAGATGATGAGGTGGTGGCGGGATTTGTTGGCACGTTTGGGCCATGGCATGGTGTGGAGAAGCTTGCGGAAGCGATCAAGTTGATAGATGCGAATGTGCCGGTCAGGTTCTTGTTGGTGGGAAGCGGCAGCTTGCATGTCGAGGTTGAGACGTTACTCGATGCTGAGGTTAGTAGTGGGCGCGTGATCTTTACGGGCGCCGTGGGCCATGAGCGCGTGCCTCGCTTGCTTGATGCTTGCGACATCCTCGTGGCGCCGCATGTGCCGCTGGCTGATGGAAGTGAGTTCTTTGGATCGCCGACGAAGGTCTTTGAGTACATGGCGATGGGGAAAGGGATTGTTGCGAGTAGATTGGGGCAGATTGGCGAAGTGCTCGTTGATGGGGAGACGGCGCTGCTCGTTGAGCCGGGTGATGTTGATGAATTGAGACAAGCGATAGTGAGGTTGATTAAGGATCAGGGGTTGCGGGAGACGGTGGGAGCTAAGGCGCGAGAGGTGGCGGAAAGGGAGCATACGTGGACACATAATGCGCGGCGTGTTCTTGATGAATATAAATCGTTGACAGGATTACAGGATTAACAGGATTGGCAGGATTAGTAGAGGAAAAACTCAGGGCGCGTGAGCAGTGGGGGCAGGATCCGTGTGGCGCCGAATACGACCGCGAGCACGAGCTCGGGACGCGCGAGTTTTTCGATGAAGTCGAGCGCTATCGTTATCAAGAATACGCGCCGTGGATGCCGCGGCTGATGGAGTTTGAGAAGTTTCGTGGTGCGCGACTGCTTGAGATTGGTTGTGGGATGGGAACGGACCTGTTGCAATTTGCGCGTGGTGGCGCGCGATGCACCGGCGTCGATCTGACGCCGCGCTCGGTCGAGATCACGAGGCATCGTTTCCGGCTCTACGGCGCTGAGGGAAACTTCATGATCTCGGATGGCGAACGCTTGCCGTTTCAATCGGAGAGTTTCGACGTGGTCTACTCGAACGGCGTCCTTCATCACACGCCTGATACCGCTGGATCGATACGCGAAGTTCATCGCGTGCTGCGGCCAGGAGGGGCAGCGAAAGTGATGCTCTATCATCGCAACTCGTTGAACTACTGGGTCGAGATCATTTTGCGGCGAGGCGTGCTCGGGCTTGAGTTTCTGCGCGGGCGATCGACGGAGGAAATCATGAGCCGTGTGATCGAGTTCAGCGATCACGATGCGCGGCCGCTCGTTAAAGTTTACAGTCGGAAACAGGTGCGTGAGCTGTTCGGGATGTTCAAGGACGTGAGAGTTGATGTTGAGCAGTTGATGCGCGATGAGCTCAGGTTTATGTCGCCAGTAGTCTCGGAAAGCGTGTTGGATAAGCTGCGTAAAAAAATCGGGTGGAATGTGATTGTTACGGCGAAGAAATAAGCACAGCCACAAAGAGGCACAAAAAGCACAAAAAACCAGAAGAGCCATTTTGTGTTTTTTGTGCCTCTTTGTGGCCGCGATTAGCGTGCGCGTCCTCACGCTGCAATTCATGCGCGCGCATCTCAACGATCCCGCGTGGTTTCAATTCGGCTCCTACGCAAAGTTTGACCGGCAGGCGCGCGACATCCTCGAGGGCCGTCAGAAACTATTCTGGATTGACGATGCGACACGAACCGACCTGGTGCAGTATCCGCCCGCATTCCCCGCGCTGGTCGCGTTGATCTACAAAATCACAGGCGACCATTCCGCATACTCAGTGCAACTGGTGTTGTGGTTTCTGGATCTGATCCTGTCGTTACTATTGATCGCCGGGATTGCTTTTACTGTATTCGGTTCGCGCGCGGGGATTGCGAGTGGCTTTCTCGTTGCGCTCTCGCCGTTGTTTGCGATGTATGCCGCGTTTCCTTCGGCGGACGTGCCGACGACGTGGTTCGTGCTCGGTGGCAACTGGCTGTTACTTCTTGCAGCGCAGCGCAAGAGTGTTTGGCTCGCGCTGGCGGCGGGAGTGGCGCTTGGGGTTGCGTGCTGGTTGCGTGTGAACCCGTTGTACCTGTGCGTCGGCTGGGCCATCGCACTGATCGTATTCGTGAAAGACGCGTGGTCGTTGCGTTTGAAGATGGGCGTGGCGACCTTAGCGGGAACAGTGATTTTGATCGCGCCGATTGTAATACGCAATTACCTCGTCTTCCCGGATTTCACGCCGACTGGTGGCACGATCGGCGTAAACCTCTGGGAAGGCCTGGGCGAGACAGAGCTCGGGCAGCAGCATGGATTCATTCTCGGTGACGATAAAATGTTGGAAGTTGAGCGCCAGCGCATGGGTAGACCGGGGGACATGTCGGTTGATATCCAGTGGCCTGACGGCATTCGCCGAGACCGCGAACGCACGCGCGAATCTCTCGCATTTATCAGGCAGCATCCGGTTTGGTATTTGGGTGTGATGGTCGGACGCATGTGGGGCATGCTGAAGGTGGCGGGCGATCCCGTGCCCTACACCGGCATCAGCGGCATCAACGTTACCAGCAGGAAGTGTTTGCCTGAGCAATGGCAAGGGGGCGTGGTCGCGTTTGGTGTGAACGTGCTGGGCTCGATCCAGAGCATAGCTCGATATCTGTTTCTGCCTCTGGCTGCATTTGGAATTTACGTCGCGGCGCGAAGGGATTGGCGCTTAACCGGTTTGATGCTGGTCACAGTACTTTACTATCTCGTTCCCGGCACCTCCGCGCACACCGAGATTCGCTATGTGCTACCTATGCATGGTTTGTTGATTGTGTTTACTTCGGTGGGCATCGTTCAGTTAATCCGTATAATCCGTGGTAACCGATGAAGGAACATACTTATCCAATAATGTTCCGTGTCGAGCAATCGCACTGGTGGTACACGGGACGTCGCAAGATCCTCGCGAGCTTTGTTGAAGAGATTTGTCGCCGCGTGACCGATCGTCGCCCGCGCATTCTGGATGTTGGTTGCGGCACGGGCGCGAACCTGCTGATGCTTTCCAAGTATGGCGATGCTGAAGGTGTTGATGTTTCCGAAGACGCGTTGGCGTTTTGTCGCGAGCGTGGGCTCGAGAGTGTGAAGCTCGGTGCCGCTGAAGAGCTTCCTTACGATGACGGCACGTTTGATCTGGTGACAGCGTTGGACGTCGTCGAGCACATGGATAACGATCTCGCCGGGCTGCGAGAAATGCGACGCGTGTTACGGCCTGGTGGCCGCGTGTTGTTGTTTGTGCCGACGTTCATGTTTCTGTGGGGCTTGCAGGATGACGTGAGTAATCACCGGAGGCGTTACCGTCTGCCGGAGTTGCGGCGCGTGCTCGAGCAGGCCGGATTTGAGATCGAGCGGACCACTTACGCGAATATCACGTTCTTCCTGCCGATACTGTTGGGCCGAAAGTTGATGCGAGTGACAGGGATCAAAGCCGAGAGTGAGAATAATATCAACGTGTCCGCGTTGAATGGTGTGCTGGGGAGTTTGCTTGGCGCGGAGAGTGTGGTGTTGAGGTATATGGATATTCCGTTTGGTGTCTCGGGGTTGTGCGTGGCGAAAGCAAAACCTTAGACATGATTTCAGGATTTACAGAATCGACAGGATGTGAGAACGGGTAAATCATAAATAGAAAATTCGCGAGTGCGACGGCGATGACGAATGCAGCGAGTGTTCGCGGTTTCGCAACTCTGCCTTGCGCGGCTACAAGTAAAAGACCGAGAAGCAGGATCAGCCCGGGCAGGTAGAAGAGTCTGTAAAACGTGTTCTGCGGCAACCAGAAAAAGAGAAACACGACATACACGAACGTCCATAACAGCGATAGCAGGAGCACCGTCTTCTGACGTGTTTCCAATCGCAGTTTAGGAAATGTACCGAGCGCAACACGGACCACTAAACTTCGCAATACGTCGAAGATCACCAAAACCGTAACACTGATTAGGCAGATCATCAGAACAATTACCCACGGATTGATCAGGCCGTTCAGCAAGTTGAACCGTCCGCCAAAGAAGAGTCGCACCTGACCACGCAATGAGTATCGCAGATTGGGCCAGAGGTTGAATCCCGTGTCGGCGTCGGGTGAGTACGAAGCAGTCCAACTCAACAGTCGCTGTAGATCGGAACTCCCTGAGGCAAGGTAGAAGAGATAAGCGTAACTCGCGATGATCAGAACAGCGGCAACGGCGGAGAAGTAAGCTATTTTGAAAGCCCTTCTCTTGATCGACAACTCTCCATCCTGCAAGTAAACACCCAACGCCAGAACCGGCCACATAAAGATGGCGAGCTGGTGAAACGCGAGGCTGATAAAGAAGCTTACGGCCAGCAGCAGCGGCCTTGCTTTGTGCTTCGGCAGCACGAGGTAGAAACTGATCAGCAGAAAGAGCACGCTCGGAATGTAGGCGTCTGCGTCAGTCGAGAATTTCCACCATGTTGCTGAGAAAGCAAACAGCAGCGTGAGACACACCGCAAGGTACAACGAGCGCAACGTGTCGAACAGGATCGAGAAAAAGATTCTCGCGCACACGGCGCTGAGAAGACTGTTCAGGATTTGAAGCACTGTCAATGCGCGGATTTCAATGCCGATGGAGCGGAGTAGTTTATAGAAGATGTAACCGACGAAGTTGTAGATGAGATGATTCGGATGAACGAGTGACGGTTTCAGGCTTGTTACGTCTTCGATGGTTTGAGCGAAGGTGATGCCGTCCCAGTAGTAGACGCGCGTCGGAAAGAGGAGATAGATGATGATAATGGCAGTGAAGAGAAGCCATGGCGCGAGTTGACGACGATTCATTTGAGACAGGATTAGCAGGATTTACAGGATTTTCAAGATTTATCTTGCAGATACTGTAAAATCTTTCGAATCCTGTGCTACGCAATCACTCGATAATTTGCTTTGGCGGTGAAGATTGGTGGTATCACCACCCACACTCCAAGGCCCACCTGATGCGCAAATTCGCGCGCGCCGGAAACAAAGTCATCTTCGTCAACTCGATTTCAATGGGCCTGCCGTCGCTCGGTCACAAAGATCTGCTGCCGCGTATCAAGCGCAAGCTTGGCAGTTACTCCAAACTTGCTCGCCAGACTGACGAAGGCATCACGGTCGTCTCGCCCGCGAGTCTGCCGTTCTTCGGCACCGCGGCCGCGCGCTCGATCAACCGTCGCTTGATCGGAACGCAGATCAAACGTCTCGCGCAAAGTCGTGGACTCACTAAGCCGATACTCTGGATCGCGATCCCGACTGCTGCCGACATGATCGGCGCGTTTGATGAATCGGCAGTGGTCTATCATGTGTCAGACAAGTATGATGCGAACACGATGGATCATGCTACCGATCCGGCGTTGATTAGGCGGCTTCATGAGCGCGCGATCGATGCAGCGGATCTCGTGTTCTATTCGGGTCGAAAGCTTTTTACGGAAGCGACGCGCGGGTGTGAGCGCTCGCATTTGCTCGAGCAGGGAGTTGATTACGATCACTGGCGTCGCGTCAGTGATGGCGACATCGATGTCGCGCCTGGTATCGAGAAAATTCCGCGGCCGCGTTTGGGCTACTTTGGCGCGGTCGAGCCGTGGCTGGTCGATCAGGAGTTGATCAAGCGTGCGGCGCGCGAGCGGCCTGAATGGCAGTGGGTGTTCATCGGCAACAAATCGCGTGGGCTCGAGATTGAAGAGTTGCCGAACACGCACTTTCTGCCGCCGGTGCCGTATGCGGAGCTGCCGTCGTATGCGGTGGGATTCGACGTTTGCGTGTTGCCGTGGGAAACTGAGCAGTCTTTTACGAGTTATGGATCTGCGATCAAGGTGCGCGAGTATCTGGCGACGGGCAAGCCGGTTGTGATTTCACCGTTGCCTGAGTACGAGCCGATGCGTGATGTGCTGAGGATTGCGCGCACGCGCGATGACTTCATTCGACTCGTGGAGGAAGCGCTGCACGATAAAGATCCGGCGACAGCGGCGATCCGACAGGCGGCGGTAGCGTCAGGGACGTGGGACGCGCGGGCTGAGTGGGTTAGTGGGTTGATCGAAAACGTTCTGAAGGACAAGGACGTTGGTTATTGGGTGTTAGTTTGAATAGAACAAGTCAGGAAGGGTGGCTTGCCCCCGCTCTTCCACCAGCGGGGGCAAGCCCCTCTTCCTGACTTGTTCAAAGTTAAGGTATGAAGTCCAAAGTAGAAGCGTTGTGAAGCAGGTGCTGCAAAACAGGAAGACTGGAAGACCATTCGTTGGTGAAGTGCCGGTGCCGGCGCTACAGCGCGGACGTGTGCTTGTGCGTACGGTGGCTTCATTGATCAGTGCGGGCACTGAGCGCGCGGCGGTCGAACTCGTCAGCAAGGGCCTGGTCCAGGAGGCACGGCAACGACCGGATCTCGTCAAGGCGGTCGTCGCCAAAGTGAAGAATGAAGGACTGCTCAACACGTTCGCATCAGTGCGTGACAAGATGGCAGCGTCGCAGGCACTCGGCTACAGCGCAGCCGGGATCGTTGCAGCAGTCGCTGATGACGTGATGGAGTTTCAGGTCGGCGATCGTGTTGCGTGTGCGGGCGTTGGTTATGCATCACACGCGGAAGTTTTGTCAGTGCCGAAGAACCTTTGCGTTCACCTACCGGAAGGCGTGAATTTCGAGTCAGGAGCTTACGGCACACTCGGAGCGATCGCTTTGCAAGGCGTGAGATTAGCAGAGCCGACTCTTGGCGAATCCGTTGTTGTGATCGGCCTTGGCCTGGTGGGCCAGCTTACGGTGCAACTACTCAAGGCTAACGGTTGTCGCGTGTTTGGATTGGACCTCGATGAGTCGCGCGTGGCGCTCGCGCTCGAGCTGGGTGCCGATAAGGCGATGGTCTCACACGAAGCCGCAGCAAACGAGATCGAGACATGGACCAGAGGCCACGGTGCTGACGCCGTTTTGATCACTGCTGCAACAGATTCGAATCAGCCGATCGAGCTGGCGGCGCGTGTCTCGCGTTTGAAGGGGCGCGTGATCGTCGTCGGTATGACCGGCATGGATATCCCGCGGCCGCCGTTCTTCAGTCGAGAGCTCAAGCTCATTATTTCGATGTCGTATGGACCGGGACGTTACGATCCTGAGTACGAGGAGCGTGGTCATGATTACCCTTTGCCCTACGTGCGTTGGACAGAGAAGAGAAACATCGAAAGCTTTCTCGCACTTGTCGATGAGAAGCGTCTCAACGTGGAGCGGCTCACGACGCACCGGTTTCCGATCGCCGAAGCCGACCGCGCGTACCAGTTGATCTCGGGAGAGCTGCACGAGCCAAACCTCGGCGTCGTGCTTAACTATGATCCCGAAGCGGAGGTCAGTCGCAGGGTGTCCCTCGGTGCTGCTCAGGTGCGGAAGTCTGAGAAGTCGATCGTGCTGGGCGTGATTGGCGCCGGCGGTTACGTGCCTGCGATGTTACTGCCGCACTTCAAGACCGAGGGTGTTGAGTTTCGTTCGATTGCGACTGCGTCAGGCATCTCGGCGCACGACGTCGGCAAGAGATTCGGATTTGCTTACGCGGTGTCGAGCGCGGAGGAAGTGCTTGACGAGCCAACGGTGAACCTCGTCGTGATCGGCACGCGACACGACACTCACGCCGGGCTCGCACGCGCCGCGCTCGAACGGAACAAGCATGTGTTTGTCGAGAAGCCACTCGCGCTCGACGACGAACAACTCGAATCAGTGTTGGAAGTCGCCCAAAGCTCAAACGGCAAACTGATGGTCGGCTTCAATCGCCGCTTTTCGCCGCTCGCACAGCGCGCCAAAGAGTTTTTCAAAAATCGCGACACGCCGCTTTCGATTCTTTATCGCGTGAACGCGGGTCGCATTCCAAAGGAACACTGGACACAAAACGCCGAGGAGGGCGGCGGCCGGATCGTTGGCGAGGTGTGTCACTTCATCGACCTGATGCAGTACCTGACCGGAGCGCCACCGGTTTATCTCTTCGCCGAATCAATCAGCGCGAAGTCGAGCAAGATCGTTGATGCCGATTCGGTTTTCATCACGTTGCGTTTTGCAGATGGATCGAATGGCAGTGTGGCGTATTTGAGCGAGGGCGACAAAGGGCTCACGAAGGAGCGCATCGAGATTTTTGGCGCGGGACGCGTTTTTGTGCTCGACGATTTCCGCCGCGCGACGCTTTACAAAGATGGACGTGAAGAGCAGGTTGCGTTGAAGGCGCAGGACAAGGGCCAGCAGCAACAGGTGCAAGCGGTTTGCGCGAGCGTCTTGCAGGGCGGAGCGGCGCCGATCAGTCTCGACGAGCTGGCCGCAACCAGCCGTGCAACGTTTCGTGTGCTCGACTCCCTCCGCGAGCGCCGCCCCTTCGATATTTAGCCACAAAAGGCACAAAAATCACAAAATAAAACTGTTAGGGGGGAAGGGCGTCACGGGAATCAAACAGAAAGAACTTTGTGCTTTTTGTGCCTTTTGTGGCTAATAAGATTATGTGCGGAATTGCTGGAATTGTCAGTCTCGATCCTGAATGGATGATCGCGTCGATGCTCGCGAGTGTTGAGCATCGCGGGCGTGACGATTCGGGAACGTGGGTTTCGGAGCCGATCGATGCTTCCGGCCGCCGCGCCTGCCTGGGCCATCGACGTCTCGCGATCCTCGACACGTCCCCCGCCGGCCACGAGCCGATGTTCTCGCACGACGGTCGTTACGTTCTCACATTCAACGGCGAAATCTACAACTATCGCGAGCTCCGCGAACAACTGCGCTCGCTCGGTCACGAGTTTCAAACAGACTGCGACGCGGAAGTTCTGCTCGAAGCGATTTCCGAATGGGGCTGGGACGCAGTGAGTCGTTTCAACGGCATGTTTGCCTTTGCCGTGTGGGACAACAAGGACCGCACGCTTACCCTCGTTCGTGATCACGTCGGTATCAAGCCACTCTACTACTCTTTCATTCCAGCAAAGAGCGACTCACCGGCGACCTTCGTCTTCGGTTCCGAGATCAAAGCGATCCTCGCGAGTGGACTCGTTAAGCCCGCGCTCAATCCCGAAGCGCTCCACCAGTTTCTGACGTTTCTCTGGTCGCCCGATCCGAACACCCTCTTTGCCAGCGTCAATACTGTTCCGCCCGGTCACCTGCTTCACTTTCACCACAACGAAATTAAACTCGCGCAGTGGTGGGACGTCTCATTCGCGACGATCGAAGAGGGTAAGAACGAAGCATGGTGGCGCGAGCGTGTGCTCGACACACTCGATCGCGTCGTGAAGATGGAGATGGTGGCAGACGTTCCGCTCGGCTCATTCCTCTCCGGCGGTATCGACTCATCCGGAATCGTCGCGATGATGGACCGTCACAGCAACGGTCGCCCAATCAGCACCTACACCGTCGGCATCGAGAGCGAAGATCTTCGTTACGACATAATTCCCGATGACGTGCGCTGGGCGCGCCGCGTCAACGAGCAGCTACAGACCGACTATCACGAGATCATGCTGAAGCCTTCGGTTGCCGATCTGCTGCCGAAGCTGGTCCATCATATGGAAGAGCCGCCCATCGACATGGCGATTCCGAGTTACCTGATCTCGAGCGCCGCGCGCGAGACGCTCACGGTGATGCTCTCGGGCATGGGTGGCGACGAAGTGTTTGCCGGTTACCCGCGACAGATGGCGATGAAGATCGCGTCGGCGTTCGATCCGGTGCCAAACATGCTGCGACGACCACTCATGAAAACTGTGGCTGGCGCACTGCCCGGTGGCCGCCCCGGACGTCTGACAGCGCCACTCCGGAACGCGAAGAAGTTTGCACGCAGTGCCGCGCTCGACTTCGAAGATCGCTATCTCGGCTTCGGCACATACTTCACTGAGGCGATGAAGCGGCGGCTTTATTCGGACGAGTACCGCGCGATGACAAACGAATTCGATCCCTACGCCGCCCATCGTGCCTACTTCGCGCGCGTGGCAGATGCGGCGCCGCTCAACCGGCTCCTGTACGTCGATTTAAAGACATTCCTGCCGTGTCTAAACCTGATGACGACTGACAAGACGTCAATGGCCGCCAA
>Ga0126311_10001301_pt1 | contig 12022 bp, 16 predicted proteins | sample Plot61_FD_92539 | JGI IMG/M metagenome (GOLD analysis project Ga0126311, IMG submission 92539) | Serpentine soil microbial communities from UC McLaughlin Reserve, CA, USA - Plot61 | ecosystem: Environmental > Terrestrial > Soil > Grasslands | place: USA: UC McLaughlin Reserve, Lake County...
CAGCAGCTCGTCGTACGAGATCCGCTCGGGATCGTAGGTCACCTGGACGACCTCGGCGTGGCCGGTCGTGTGCGAGCAGACGTCTTCGTAGGTCGGGTTCTCGAGCGTGCCGCCCTCGTAGCCGACCTCGGTTGCGGTGACGCCTTCGAGCTGGCGGAACGCCGCCTCGACGCCCCAGAAGCAGCCCGCTCCGAACGTTGCCTTCTTCTCCACTACTCCTCCTCCAGTTTCAGTGCTGCCGAGTTGATGCAGTAGCGCACGCCCGTCGGGTGCGGCCCGTCCGGGAAGACGTGGCCGAGATGTCCGCCGCAGTTGGCGCACATCACCTCGGTGCGCACCATGCCGTAGGCCGCGTCGGTCTCTTCGTCGATCACCTCGTCCGAGGCGGGCGCATAGAAGGCCGGCCAGCCGCAGCCGGAGTCGTACTTCGTCTCCGAGGCGAACAGCTCGGCGCCACAACCGGCGCACCGGTAGGTGCCCTGCTCGAACGTGTGGTCGTACTCGCCCGTGAACGGGCGCTCGGTCCCCTTCTCCCGCAGGACCCGGTACTGCTCGGGCGTCAACTCCGCCCGCCACTGCTCGTCGGTTTTCTGGATCTTGGTCACGCTGAACAGTCTTGCAAGAGCGCGCAGCGTTACGTCAGGCCGCAGGCCTGAAAGCGAGCAGCTCGGGCCCATGTTCGTGCAGCCAGCCGCGCTGGTCTCGCCACTCCGGGCGGTGCTGTTCGACCAGTGCCCAGAACCGCTTCGAATGGTTCGGCACGTGCAGATGGCAGAGCTCGTGCACGACGACGTAGTCCAGGACCTCGAGCGGCGCGAGCACGAGCCGCCAGTTGAACGAGAGCGTCCCGCGCATCGAGCACGAGCCCCAGAGCGTGCGCTGGTCGCCGATCCGGATCCGCTCGTACGTGACGCCGATTGCCTCGGCTTCTTCGTCCGCGACTCCGGCGACGAGCTCGCGCGCGGCGATCCGCGCCTCGATCTCGCTGACGGCAAAGGGGTCGAGCCGAAGGCGGGGCACATGACAGCGCCGCTGCGCGTCGATCCAGCCGCGGTGACCGGCGAGCACCTCGTCGATCTCGACGGCGGTCATCCGCCGCGGCACGGTCAAGAGCGGCGGTTGCCCCCACGGCACCTCGAGCCGCCACCGGCGCGCACGCGGCGAGCGCCTCACCTCGACGTCCATTTGCAGATCGTGCCCGTGGCGAAGGTCAGCACGGTGTCACCACCGCGCGAGACGGCCTGTGACGTACTCGCGCCGAGATCTGCGCCAGCGACGCGGCGGCGCGCGAGGTGTGACTAGGACTCGACGTAGACGGTGATCGGCTGGACGACGCCGTGGGCCTCCATCGCTGCGACGACCTCGGGCGGAGGCGACGCCAACATCGCCTTCATCGCAGCAGGGTCGGCGACGTCGGCCGTGATCGCAATGTTGTTGCTTCCGTCCTGGGCGACATAGTCGGTCACGTTGCTGCCGGTGCCCGACTCGATCGCGGCAGCGCGCTCCGACTTGCCTTGCAGCCAGCGATCGACGTCCTGGACGGCATGGGTGAGGGTGACTTTGGGCATTTGCATTCCTTCCTCAGCACGTAGCTGGTCTGGGGTCAGGCCGACCATACTCCTGTGACGACGGTCGTCTTTCATCCGCACTGGATGACGACGCTTTGCTTGCAGCACACGACGATCGGAGATGTCGGGGCATCGACCCTCCAGAGTCGCGGACGCTTCGATGCACTCCGGCTTGTGCGTAAGGCGCCGGTCGGCGCTGGCCCGTCAGCTGGCGCCCCGCACCTTGGTCGGCCCCCGGAGCGGAAACCGGTATCGGTTCTGGACCGTATAGCCGGGTAAGCGCTGACCAATTCAAGGAGGTGGTCTCGAGTGGCGACCCTTCATGAGCAGCGCACTGAGCGGAGTGGCCTCGGCTCTTGGAGTCGTACGCGCTGGGTAATCGTCGGTCTCGTGCTCGCGGCGATCGTGGTCGCGGTTCTGCTTGTCGTCTACATGGGCGGCGGCGGTGGCGGCGGCAATGGTGGTGGCGGCTACTAGCGCCGACTGACGGCGGAGAGCACAAGAGCGAACGAGGGCGGCCCATGATGTGGCCGCCCTCGTTTTCGCGAGGCGGCCGCCTGCCGGGAGAGCGCGGCTCGACTGCGCCCGACACGCGCACTGCAGCGTGGGACGCCGACCGCGAACGGCCATTGCAGTTCTTCGATAGCGGCGCGAGGCGCCTGGGCGCTAGTGGGACAACGCGATCGTGCTCGAACACGTGGTCTGTCCAGCGCTCGTGGGAAGGACGAGCGATGTGCCACCGGCGAGTGCGTCGACGCAGTCGTCATGCCACGGCTGCGCTTAAGGCACTCTCGGCGGCGCCGAGTACACGCGCTACGCCATCTCATGTCTCGAGCTCCATCGTTCGCGGGGGCGGCTGCGCGAGGTCGAGGCAGTCGAGTGCCTCCAGCGAGTCCTTCCGGCCGTGGTCGGGGGTGTCTTGAGAGAGGGCCTGCGTCTTGTGGTCTCTGGAGGGCTGTGGACGACAGCAGCATCCTCTGACCAGGATCCCGCCGCCCGCCGAAACGCGCATAGGATTTTGGCGCGGAGACCGTGCGACGGTCTACGGACCAAGTAAGCGAGCGCGTGGATGTCCCGCGAAGGTGCCCTGGAAAGATGCCTGCGCGGCGCGGGTGTAGGCTGGGGTAGGCGGGCCGCACCTTCGACTCGTTAGATGTCGAAGACTAGGGAGGGGATCCCGTGAGGCGCGATGCCCAGTTCGAGCCGCCGACCAGTCAAGAGTTGGATGATGTTCTCGGTGCGACGGTCGAAATCGCCTGTGGCTGCGGACGGAGCGGGTGCGGCGAGGTTATTACGTTGCCCCGCAGCCTGTACAAACGCGCACAGAGGCAGCGGCGGTCTCTGCTTGTGCCCGGTCACGAGCTGCCCCGACTCAAGCTGGGCCGCTACGACGCCTTCGTGGTCGTAGTCGAAGAGAACGCACTGCCGTAGAAGGCGTTTTGCGAAAGGCGGCCAAGGCTAATAACGCACGCGTGCGCTTCCGGTCCGCGTCGCTCGTCCTGCTGCTCGCAGGGCTTGTGAGCGTCGTCGGCGGCACGCGGGCGCCGGCGGCGCGTACCCCGCCGAAGGAAGCAGTCGCAGTCGGGACCGGAGGCGCGGTCGCGAGCGTCGACGCCGACGCCACGGAGGCCGGGATCAGGATCCTGCGCAAGGGCGGGAACGCCGTCGACGCGGCCATCGCCGCCAACGCCGTTCTCGGCGTGACGGAGCCTTTCGTCGCCGGCATTGGCGGAGGCGGCTTCATGGTCGTCTACCTCGCGCATGAGCATCGCGTGATCGCGATCGACGGACGCGAGACGGCCCCCCTAAGCCTCCCCGAGGACGCGTTCATCGACCCGGCCACTGGCAAGCCAATCCCGTTCTTCCCGCAGCGCGTGACGAGCGGCATGGCGGTCGGCGTTCCGGGCACCCTCGCCACGTGGGCCGCCGCCTTGCGTTTCGGGACGATGGCGCTGAAGCGCCTCCTGCAGCCGGCGATCGCCGTCGCTCAACGCGGCTTCGCCGTCGACCCGACGTTCCGCGGCCAGATCTCGGACAACCTGACGCGCCTCGACGCCTTCACCTCGTCGCGGGCGCTCTTCCTGACGCCGGACCGGCAGCCGCCCGCCGTCGGCTCGACCTTCCGTAATCCCGCCCTGGCGGACACCTACCGCCTGCTCGCGCATGACGGTCCGGGAGCCCTCTACGAGGGGCCGATCGGCGCCGCGGTCGTCGATGCCGTGCGCAACCCGCCCGTCTCGCCCGACGCGCAGCTCGGCTTCGCGGTGCCGCCCGGCCTCATGACCACCGGCGACCTCGCACGCTACACCGCGCCGTTGCGGGCCCCGACCCGCGTGACCTACCGCGGCTACGACGTCTACGGGATGTCGCCGCCCTCGAGCGGTGGGTCGACGGTCGGAGAGGCGCTCAACATCCTCGAGGGATTCGAGCTCTCGAGCGACGTGCGCACCACCGCGCTGCATCGCTACCTCGAGGCGTCGAAGCTCGCGTTCGCCGACCGCAACCGGTGGGTCGGCGATCCGGACTTCGTCAGCGTCCCGCTCGAAGGGCTGCTATCGAAGGACTTCGCCGCCGAGCGCCGTTGTCTGATCGGCGAGACGGCCCTGCCGACGCCGGTCGCGCCCGGCGATCCGTTCGCGCCGTACGAGTCCTGCTCGAGCGCGGCCGAGAGCGTGGCCGACGGCGCTCAGGGAACCTCAACGAACCACCTGACCGTCGTCGACCGCTATGGGAACGTCGTCTCCTACACGAGCACGAACGAGCAAATCGCGGGCAGCGCGATCGCCGTCCCGGGCTACGGTTTCCTGCTCAACAACGAGCTGACCGACTTCGACCCGGTGCCGCTTTCGCCGGGCATGCTCGACCCGAACCTGCCCGCCGGGGGCAAGCGCCCCCGCTCGAGCATGGCGCCCACAGTCCTGCTCCACGACGGCAGGCCGCTCATCGGCGTGGGCAGCCCCGGCGGTTCGACGATCATTACGACGGTGCTACAAATCCTGCTCGATCGGCTCGACTTCGACATGACGCTGTCCCAGGCGATCGCCGCGCCGCGCGCCTCGCAGCGGAACACATCGACCACCACCGCCGAGCCCGACTTCATCTCACAGTACGGCCCAGCGCTCCAGGCGCGTGGCCAGGCCTTCGCCTCGACGCCGGAGATCGGCGCGGCGACCGGGATCGAAGTCTTCCCGGACGGGAGGCTGGAGGCGGCCGCCGAACCGGTTCGCCGGGGCGGCGGTTCGGCGGCGGTCGTTTGTCCCGCTCCGAGGCATCCGCACGCGCCTTCGAACGGAGTCTGCGCGCCCGTGGCGACGCATTGAGCGGCTGGCTCGGGGAGCGCGGCCGCTGAAGCGCGTGTCGCGGCGCGGTCGTCGCGATCCGGCGACTCGCGTCGCAGGATCAGTTAGGCCTGCAGGCCGCTGAAGTTGCCGCCCGTGAGCGTGCTGGGTGATGTACCGGACGGGCGACAGGACGAGCGCCGGTAGGGTCGCGCCGGTGGAGCACGCGCGCGAGCAAACCCATCTCTCGGAGCACCACGGCTGGATCCGCAGCCGCTTCGACTTCGCCGTCGTGGCGCTCCTCGGCATCACAGTCATGGCGATCGCCTGGGGCGCCTACAAGGCCGAGGTGGCCGCGAAGGACGCCGACCATTACTTCAACCGCTCGGCCGAGACACTCTCGACCGCGCATAAGCTCGACCTGCGGGCGGCCACGGTCGTCGACGCCTACGAGCAGATGTTCCTCGAGTTGGAGCGCGACCGCGCCGAGGGGAGGACGAAGACGATCGCGCGCTTGCGCCGCTCGCTCTACACGCCGGCCTTCCTGGCCGCGGTGCGCTGGTGGGAGCGGCAGCCGCCGGCCTCGCGGCCGGTCTCTCCTTTCAGCGGCTCGAACCCGCGCTATCGGAACGCCTTCGCCGCTCGAGCGAGCGCGCTCGACGCGAGGGCGACCGGGTATCTCGAGCGCGCCCACCACGCCGAGAGCCGGGGAATCGACTACACGGTCGTGATCGTGATCCTCACGGTTGCGCTCTTCCTGTTGGGGATCACGACGCAGCTCAGTCCACCCGCCGCCCGCTACGCCCTCGTCGTCACCGGCATCCTGATCGTGCTCGGATCGGTCGCGCGCTTCGTCGAACTGAGCGTGTAAGGCGGAAGTGTGGCGGGCTAAAACGCTTCTTCGACGACCAAGGCCGGCGGCGACGTTCCAGCCGACCACCAGCCAGCACGATGGTTCATTGATTTTGACGCCGTACCGCCAGGCGAGGCGCGGTCGTGGTGCGAGCACATGCGAGCAGAGGGAACTCGGTGCACCGTCACGCGAGGGCCGCGAGCTGCCGAGGATCGAGCGGATAATCGAGCGGCACCAGGGGTATCTAGCTGTCAAAAATGGGTTGTCGGCGTCCTCAGCGACCGTGAAGCTCTAGGTCGATCCCGATGCCCAAACTTCGCGCTCGAGACGCGGTCGCGCTAGGTCGCGCTCTCAAGCAGACGTTGGAGCGCCCGCGATTCCGCTCGTCGAAGCGTGACCGGTTTCTGCTCTGCAAGTGCACGAGTCAGGATGACAGCAAGGTCGTTGAGGGTCGACGACGACCCGGCGCACGCGAGCGCTCGCTCTCGCAGGTCGCGCACGACGCCTTCGTCGAGGGCGAGCCTGCGCCCGTTCAGGTCGAACTCGATCAATGCCGCCAGAACCGCAGGACATGAGCGACTTTACTCGTCTTGAACGGAAGGGAGATGCCGCCGTCAGGTGATAGACGGCCGCGAGTGCAGTGGCGCCGTCTGACGGGCCAGCGTCTGACGAGCGCCACGCACTCAAATGGCTCCCGCCCCATCGGAGCCAAGGAGATACGACCCTCTCTTCTGGAGATCCCGCTGTCCATGGGCCGCTCGGCCCGTCTTGCCGCCCCCTTGGGCGTACTCGTGCTGGCGCAACTTGTAGGCGTTAAGAGCACTCAATCCAGATTGGCTCGAACGGATCGGGAATCGAGGTAGAGCTCGAGGCTCGCGCCGTGACGCGCTCAGCCGAGCAGCCGTCTAAGTGCGACCAAGGCGAGCGAGCCTGCGGCTACGAGCGCCGCGAGATCTCTCGCGCTGGAGATTCGCTTGAACTCGGCGCCGCTGTCGCGCACTTCGATGTAGCCGACCGGGCTGACGGCCACGCCGCCACCTCCTCCGCCGCCGGAGCCCTGGTCGCTCTCGCGGGCGCCGGAGCCACCACCTCCGCCAAACCCGAAGCGAGCCTTTGCTACGGGAATAACGGTCACGGCTTCTCGCTCGACGGGCTCACCGAAAATGGTCGATGCCTGCGCCCTCTGGCCAACCGTTTCTCCAATCCGCTCAAGGAGCTCCGTCACCATCTCCGAGCGTCCCGTTGCCGTAGCACCCATCGCAAGCTCCCTTCGTGAGGATTGGGACCATCGTGCCGGACCGAACCAGGCGCGGGAGAACACGGCGCGTGATCGGCAAGCGCGACGATGACGCCATTCAGCCGCCGGTGCTTGTGGTCGAGAACGCGTCGACTGGATAGCCGCGCGAAGCAACGCGGAGCGGGGCAACGCCTCCCAGGATTGGACAGCGTGAAGCCGTCCGGGGAAGAGGTCACCGCCGGGCTCGCAAGCGAAATTTACGGCAAGCGCTCGCCGCACGGCTCGCTTTCGGCGCCTGCATCAGCGGCGCCCCGATGACGTGAGGCGGCGCGCACGTAGCATTCAGGCGAGGTGACAGAGTGAAGCAGCTCTCGAAATGGCTCTTCGTAGCTTTGCTCCCGCTGCTGCTCGCACTCGTTGTGCCAGCGGCAGCGGGGAAGCTCACGCCGACACGCTCCGTCCCGGTGAACGGTGAGATTTCGGGCCTCGCCTTTGACGGGCCGCGCGTCGTGTATGGCGTCAGGCCTTACGGAGTGGCGTCCCAGTCCGTTCACGCCTGGAATGTGCTCTCCGGGAACACGTCGGTCGTCCACCGCCGCGGAGGAGGCGTGGCCTTTGCCGTCGCCAGCAACCGCGTTGCCTGGATCGCCCGCGGTGGCAGCCCAAGTGAGACAGATGAGTATCTCCTCACGACACCGCTGCCGCGCCTGCATCTGCGACAGGTAGCGACCGCGGTGCGTCACGACGCCCACGAAGCCGGCCCCGAGATCGGCAATTGGCTGAGTGGATTGACCGGCTCGGGGAATGCGATCGCTGTCAGCAGTTGGACGACCGGTCCTGGCGACAGCATGTCGAACGGGCGCCTGAGCCTAGTCGGCACGCACGGCCTCAAGCCGATCGTCTCGGGGCGTGACGCGATCGTCGCCGAGTCGCTCGACGCAGGCCGCATCGCGGTCGCGCGCTCCACGTCGCTCTGGCCGAGCCACTACCGGCTGAGCGGCGGGGACGGCAGCGTCGCCGTCTACTCAACGAGCGGCAAGCTGCTGCTCGAGGTGAACCGGGGCACGGCCAAGGAGGCCGCCCTCAGCGGCAACACTCTCGCGGTCCTGACGACTACGAACACGATTCAGCTCTACGACGCGAAGACAGGAGCGTTCGTTCGGTCGCGGCCGGTGCCGCTGCGCGCGGCCCACCTGGACCTGCAGGCGGGGATCGCGATCTACTCGGTCTACGGGAAATACGCCGGACCTCGCGCACTGCACATTCTGCAGCTGAGGACGGGCAAGGACATCGTCCTCGCCCGCGCCGTGGGCCCGTATGCGTACGCACAGGGCGACGACGCGCAGATCGACGAACTGGGAGTCGTCTACGCCGTGAACAAGCGGCCGGGCACTCGCCGCAGCCACATCGTCTTCGTTCCCATGGGCCGCGTGCTCACGGCACTTTCGAAGGCTCACGTGAGGTGAGAGTGAAACTGCTTTCGAATCGCGGTGTTCGTCGCGGTGCCTTCGCGGCCATAGGCGAGTGGACTCACTGCTTGTTGGCCGCGGCCACGTGCTTCTCATCGGCCGCGAGTGCTCCCGCCACGGTCGGGTTAGGCGGGTGCGGGATGACCTGGAGCCTTCTTAGGCGGGATTCGTAGGCCGAAGGCGCGGGGCACTCAGCTCCAAGGCACCGCCTTATCTCGGAACTCCCGTGCGGTGCAGTCCGGGCAGAAGAATGCGAGGTCCGGCGGCTCATCGTCGGTGTGATATGCCGACCAGTGACCGTTTTCGTACGGCAGCCATTGCTCGCCGCACTCGGCGCACGTCGGGATGAGCGCCACGCCTTCCAGACGCATGTGTCGAGTCTAGAACCGATGCAACGCCGGCACGATATGCTCGCGCCCAGCCGCTCCGGCCCCAGGCGGATAGGAGGAGTCGCTTTGAACACGTCTGATCCGGCGTGGGATTTGACGACGGGGCTGGTCAACCTCCGACGCATGGCTGAGTCGGCAACGGATTCAAAGTCAACCGAAGACCGGATCGACGCAAGCCCGAAGAACGCGCCGGCCTCACGAGCGATGAATCTCCCGCGCCACGCCAGCCGCTCGAGAGGGGGTTTGAGTCCGTGTACCCGCTCGACGACTTGGCTTCTTTCTCCGCCTCCTGAATCTCCTCCTCCGTCGCGGGCCGCTGCCGCTCTGTCGTCTCAGGTGGGTCCTCGCGTTCAGCCCTTTTGACCTCATCCTCGTCGGCAGGACGCTGCTCGGGACCCATTAGCTACTGCTCCTTCCGCTTCCAGAAGCGCAGATATCGCCTCTTGGGGGGTGTGTACGGGCTCGGCTCGGCCGGGGCCTGGCTCGGTTCGTCCGGGGCGGAAGCGGGTGCTTCGGCCGCCTGAATCTCTTCTTCCGTTGCCGGTCGCTGTCCGACCTCTCTCGCCCTTGAGCTGTCGTCTGCTCCGCCTTGAGATGGTGGGATCACGCGTGTTCCCTTCCTCGTCTTTCAAGGGCTCGCTGGGACGACAGCTCTCGTCGTCCAGCAGATGCCGCCGCCGGCGTCCCGTCTTTCATAGACCTGGCAGCTAACCCGGTAGGCGAGCACGTCTCGCCCTGCGTGCTCCTTCCGAACTGGGATGAGAAGATCATCGATGATCGTCTCCTGCGACTCGACCGAATCATGGTCGCTGAACGCGTGCGCCCTTGCAACCTCCGGCCACGGCGGCCGCCCGTGGTCATCGACGTCTCCGGCGATGTAGTTGGCGACGCTGATTAGCGTTACGCGGAGAGGGATATCGGCCGACCCGGTGTTCGTCAGTGTCACTTTCGCCCGGATGGCGTGTGACGATCCTGTTGTGAGCAAGCTGGCCTCGATGGTGGGCTCTGCCCGCTTATGGAAGATCCGGCCTCTAAAGAACTTGTAGTACGCCCACAGGGCACCGATCACAATGGCGGCGATTTGAACGACGGCCAGTGCGGCGCTGACCCAGTCGCCGGTATTCATCGCTGGCGCGGGCATGGAGCCACTCTAAGCCCTGACCCGTCGATATCACACGCCAGCCGAGACTCGTAATACGACGACGTCTGGGCCAGCGTGCAGGAATGTCACGCGACAAGTCAGTAGCTCGCATCAGCCGAAGCGAGCACGCCGAAGTTCAGCGTTTACGTAAGGGTTTGGCGAAAGAGAGTTCCGTTTCACGGCGCCGCGGGCGCGGAACATCGCTTGGACGAACGTTCGCGAGCTGCACGCTGACGACGAGGTACACCGCCTCTACCAGCTGCTCGATGCCTGCCACCGCGTCCTGGCTCATGTGGGCGACCGCGACGACGACATCGCCCGCGCGATCCGAACGACGTGCGACCGGGTCGAGAAGCGGCTGGCTGACCTCGGTGCTTCCTACATGGACACCGGGTAGCGCGGGTACGGTCGCCCTCGGCAGGCGCGATGCGCCCCCGGGGTGTAGTCCTGCCCGCGCTTCTACCCGAAGTACTGGCGGCTGTTCATCGCCAACCCCCTCATGACGTCCCCTTGGTTGGCGTCCCATTCGTGAAGGAAATCGATGATCGCCGCCAGAGCCTTGTCCGGCGTCTTCTTCACCTCGATGCAGACCTCCATCTGCTCCCGATCGAGATAGGCGTCCGCGCCGGCGAACTCTTGCTCGAGCCGCTCGACGAGACGGGTTCCCTCTTCCGGGTCGACGACGTTCACCTGGACGACGACCATGCCTCACCTCCGCGAACCTTGTCGGTTTGCGAGCGCGAGGCGCTTCGTGCCTTTCAGGGACCCGCAAGGCTCCCGCGTCGTCGTGCTGGCAGTCTCGGAGCAACCACGCTGGCGCCCCGAGGCCTGGGCCGATTCTACTCCCGACCGACAGATTTCGGAAGGTGGGCAGCGACGGGCTGCTCGAATCGCGGCTACCCTTGAGACGCACAACGCCCGCCGGGTCGCTTTCTCCGCTTCTCCTTCCTCCCGGGCGTCTGTCTTGAGAAGCGGGAGGAAGGCGACCATGGTCGCAACGACCGACGCACCAGGCGGCGACGGCAAGCGCGCGGCAGCAATCTCGAACGCGATCAGCGGCCTGCACCGCGAGTACTACGGCCGCGGGGCGGGGCGAACGCGCACGGTGATGGGTGGTGAGTACGTCGTCTGCTTTCTCGAGGACGTCTATACGCCCGTCGAGCGGACGCTGATCGACGCCGGCCGCTTCCCGGCCGTGAGGGCGACACGGCACGCATTCCAGGACACGATGCGCGGGAAGTTCACGGGCGCGGTGGAGGAGATCACGGGGCGCGAGGTGGTGGGGTTCCTGTCCGAAGTCCACGTTGATCCCGACCTGTCGGTCGAAACCTTCATCCTGCAGCCGAAAACTTGAGCAGGGGTCTGACCGCAGCCCTTGCGGGAACCGTTCGCGACGGGTCTCATTGAGCGGCCGGTGCGGCTCCTCCGGCGCTACGGTGTTCGTCGCTTGGGCCAGCGTGCGGGAATGTCACCAGAGGACGGCGCAAGCATCATTAGCAGCAGGTTCGAGACCGCCGCCGAAGGAGGTCGATGACTACGCTCGATCATGTCGGGTTCGCCGTTGCCGATTACGAACAAGGCAAGGTGTTCTACGAGAACGCCTCGCGCCGCTCGGGATGACACTCCTCATGAGTTCTGCGGAGCGGCCGCCGGCTTCGGCAAGGCTGATGGCAGCAGACCTTCGTTCTTCCTCGAGGCCGGTGGCGAGCCCGTGCGCGGGCGGCTTCACATCGCCCTGAGGGCGGAGAATCGAGCGCAAGTGGACGCCTTCCACGCCGCAGCCGTCGAGGCAGGCGGCACCGATAACGGCGCACCCGGGCTGCGTTGGTACCACCCGGAGTACTACGCGGCTACATCCTCGACCCCGACGGGAACAACATCGAGGCCGTCTGCCACGAAGCGGAATAGGACAGCGGGTCGCTTGGGCCAGTGTTCGCGAATGTCCTCTGAAGGATGTGAGGCCGGAGGTGACCGGCGACCGATTGAAGCAGCAGGCTCGCGTTCTCGAGGGGCCGCGCGGCACGATGCCATCGACATCGGCCGCGCGGCCCTGCTCCCGCTCCGATGCTCAACCGCTACGGGCGATC
>Ga0126311_10001302_pt1 | contig 12015 bp, 9 predicted proteins | sample Plot61_FD_92539 | JGI IMG/M metagenome (GOLD analysis project Ga0126311, IMG submission 92539) | Serpentine soil microbial communities from UC McLaughlin Reserve, CA, USA - Plot61 | ecosystem: Environmental > Terrestrial > Soil > Grasslands | place: USA: UC McLaughlin Reserve, Lake County...
GCCACCCCCACCGCGCTGGGCCTTGGTGACCTTGGCGGTCGCGCGCCGCAGGCTCGGGCCGATCTCGTCGACCTGCATCTCGAGCACGGTGCGCTTCTCGCCCTCCTTGGTCTCGAAGCTGCGGGACTGCAGCCGGCCCTGGGCGATCACCGCGGTGCCCCGGGTGAGGGACTCGGCGACGTTCTCGGCAGCCTCACGCCAGACCGAGCAGCGCATGAACAGGGTCTCGCCGTCCTTCCACTCGTTCGACTGACGGTCGAACGTGCGCGGCGTCGAGGCGATCGTGAAGTTCGCGACCGCGGCGCCGGACGGCGTGAAACGCAGCTCGGGGTCATTCGTGATGTTGCCGACGATCGTGATGATCGTGTCGCCAGCCATGGGCCTGCCCTTTCGGTCTGCCGCAACGGAGGGGGTGCCGGATCGGCGAGAGGTCAGCGGACCTCGGGCCGCAGCAGCTTGGTGCGCAGCACGGACTCGTTCAGCCCCAGCTGACGGTCCAGCTCCTGCGCGACCGCGGGCTCGGCGGTCATGTCGACCACCGCGTAGATGCCCTCGGACTTCTTGTTGATGTCGTACGCCAGGCGGCGCCGACCCCAGACATCGACCTTCTCCACCGTGCCGCCGCCCTTGCGGACGACGTTGAGGAACTTGTCGAGGCTCGGCGCGACGGTGCGCTCCTCGAGATCGGCGTCGAGGATCACCATGAGCTCGTAGTGACGCATGCGGGAACCCACCTCCTTTGGACTCAAGCGGCCACGGTCTCTCCGTGACAGGAGGGCTGATACGTCGTGCGTCGCGCGCCCGGGGGGCGGATGGACCGCCCGGGGCTCGCGACGACGGAGCAAGACTACCGGCAGCGCGGGGGTGCGCGGAAATCTGTCCACAGGCCCCGACGGCCGCAGGCGTCAGCCCAGCCGGACGACGAGTGCATCGGGCGCGCCGGCCACCGGACCGCCGAGCGGGTCGTCGGTGCCGTCGGCCCGGACGACGTCCCGGTCGGGGTGCAGGATGTCGCGCACCACGCAGCCGACCACCCAGAGCAGGCCCGCGGCACGCACCAGGAGGAACAGGCCGAACCAGGGACCGGTGAGCCCGCGGTCGGCCGTCGAGCCTGCGGCGATGTACAGCCACACCATGACGAAGTACACGGCCTCGGTGCCGGCCCACACCAGGAGGTCGCGCCAGCGCGGACGGGCGAGCGCGGCCAACGGCAGCAGCCACAGCGAGGCCTGGACCGGCCACGCCTTGCCGGTGAGCACGACCACCGCCAGCACCACGAACGCCAGCTGCGCGACGCGGGGCCGCCGCTCCGGCACCAGGGCGAGCAGCATCCCGACGGCGAGCGCCAGAACCACGCCCAGCACGGCAAGCGTCGTCACGGTGCCCGGCGAGAGGGTGAACGGCTGGACGCCGAGCCTGGTCAGCCAGCGGGGTCGCGGCTCGGCCAGCAGGGTCTGCGGCAGCAGCCACAGCGACCCGTACCCGGCGCCCCCCGCCGCCCACGCGCGGTAGCTGGCGCTGATTCCGGCCCAGCTCACCACGACCCAGGGCAGCAGCACGGCCACGACGGTGCAGACGGCGGCCCCCGCGGTGCGCGTCCACTGCGACCAGCGCCCGGTGCGCGCGGCGAGCACCGCGAGAACGAACACGAGGAGCAGCGGGTACGTGCGGGCGGTGGTCGCCAACCCGAGCAGCACGCCGGCGACCACCGGCCGCGATCGCGCCCAGGCCAGCAGGCCGGCCGCCGCCAGGGTGACGCCGAGTAGGTCCAGCGAGACGAGGGCGGAGAGCGCCACCAGCGGACTGGCGGCTACGAGCGCGGCGTCCCAGGGCCGCCGGCGGCCGGCACTCGCGGCGGTCAGCGCCACGAGGGTCAGCAGCAGGATCCCCACGACCACGGTTGAGATGTCGAAGTACCACCGGGCCCGGTCGACGGCCGAACCCTCCGGGACGACCTCCGCCACCGCCCACAGGGCGACGCCGGTCAGCACCGGCTGGTTCAGGTACCCCCCGTCACCGGTGTACGGGGACGCACCCGCGCCGAGGTCCGCGCTGTCGTAGACGACCGGCAGGTCGCTGTAGCAGGCGTGGAAGAACTGATCCGGCGTCGACCAGCCCTCGGCCCGGCAGTGCTGCTTCTCGACGACCCCGAGCGACAGCGTCACGACGGCCACGACCAGCAGCACCCGCACGGCCGTCCACCAACCGTGCCGCCCGGCACGCATCCGCGTCCCGGCGGGGCCGCCCACGACGGGGGACAACCGCGCGACGAGCGGGTCCTCGCGAGACGGCGAGACGGTGCCGGCTGCGCGGCCGTCCACGTCAGCGCACTCCGGACAGCGCGCCGACCGGCGCGGTGCCCGATCGGGACGGGCGCCGAGACGTCCTAGCGGTGCTGCGCTCGGCGGGCCCGCCCGCGTCCGGCGACGTCGTCGGGCTGCCGGTGGGACGCCGGGTGCGGGTCTGCGTCGGGGAGGGCCGGTCGGTCGTGGAGCTGCTCGACGGCGACTCGGTAGGCGACGTCGACGAAGACGACGAAGAGGAGGACGACGAAGAGGAGGACGACGGGCTGGACGTCTCGTCATCGGTGTCGGACCGGGTGCTGCTCGGCGACGGCTCATCCCGCGTCGAGCTGCCGGACGAGGTGCCCGTCGAACGTGCGGTGACGAGCGGCGCGTTCCTGCTGCCGCCGAAGGCCGGCGGCGGGAAGTCCTCCACGTCGCTGCCCTCCAGCGCGGCCTTCATGAAGGACGTCCAGACCCGTACCGGGACGCTCCCGCCGGTCACCTCGCTCAGCCCACCGAGGCCGTTGAGGGACAGCTGCACCGCCTTGCCGTCCTTGACGCCGCCGCGGTAGAGCCCCACGGCGGCCGCCAGCTGAGGGGTGTAGCCGGCGAACCAGGCGGACTTGTTGTCCTGCGACGTGCCGGTCTTGCCGGCCGCCGGCCGGCCCAGGTTGTTGCCGGCGTACTGCCCCGACCCCTCCCGGACGACACCCTGCAGGGCGTAGGTCAGGTCCCGCGAGGAGTCCCGAGAGAACACCTTCTTGGGGCGGACGTCGGCCCGGTAGTCCACCGAGCCGTCCTGGCTGGTCGCTCGCCGCACGGTGTACGGGTCGGCGCGCTTGCCCTCGGCCGCAAACGTCGCGAACGCGTCCGCGACGTCGATCACGTGGGGTGACGCGGTCCCCAGCACGTTGGCGTCGTTGTCGGCGAGGTCCTGGGTGTTCTCCGGGAAGCCCGCCTCGATCGCGGTCTTGCGGGTCTTCTCCGGACCGACTTCGAGGTTGAGGTCGACGTACACCGTGTTCACCGAGTTCGCCGTGGCCGTCAGCAGGTCGATCCGCCCGTAGGAGGAGCCGCCGAAGTTGCTGATCCGGGTGCCGCCGAACCGCCGCGGCGAGCTGCCGTCGAACCGCGAACGCAGCGACATGCCGTCCTCCAGCGCCGCCATCAGCGCGAACGGCTTGAAGGTCGAGCCGGCCTGCATGGTGGCCTGCGTCGCGGCGTTCAGCGGCTGCTCGATGGAGTCCTTGCCCCCGTACATCGCCACGACGGCGCCGTCGCCCGGCTTGATCGCGACCAGGCCCGCGCGCACCCCCTTGGAGCGCCGGGTGGGCATCTCCTCCTCGACCGCGTCGACCGCGGCCTCCTGCGCCTTGCGCTGGAAGGTGCTGATCACCTTCAGCCCGCCGCGGTCGATGTCGTCGTCGGTCAGCCCGGCCTTGGTCCGCAGCTCCGAGCGAACCGTCTCCAGCAGGTAGCCGTTCGTGCCGCCGCGCACGTTCTTGCTGCGCCGCTTGTTGATGGCCGGGAACTTCTGCTGGTCGCGGTCGGCCTGGCTGAGCCATCCCTCGCTGACCATGCCGTCGAGCACGTAGTCGACCCGCTGCTGCGCGCGGGCGCGCTGTGACACGGGGTCGTACAGACCCGGGGACCGGATGACCGCCGCGAGCAAGGCCCCCTGGCTGACCGTCAGCTCCGATGCCGGGCGCCGGAAGTACGCCTGGCTGGCCCGTTCGATGCCCCACGCGCCGCGGCCGAAGTAGATGGTGTTGAGGTAGTTCTCCAGGATCCGCTGCTTGCCCTCGGTCTGCTCGATCTTCAGCGCGAGAACGAACTCCCGCAGCTTGCGAGACGCCGTGCGGTCCTGGGTGAGGAAGTAGTTCTTCACGTACTGCTGCGTGATGGTCGAGCCGCCCTGGGTCGAGCCGCCCTTGACCTTGACCCAGACGGCCCGGCCGATGCCCTTCGGCGAGATGCCCTTGTTCTCGTAGAAGGAGCGGTCCTCGGCCGCGAGCACCGCTTGCTGGACGTGCTCGGGGACCTTGGAGAGCGGCACCGACTGCCGGTTGCCCTCTGCGTCGCTGAACCGGCCGAGCTCGGTCTTGCCGTCGGACCAGTAGACGACCGAGGACTCGGCGGTCACCAGCTTGTTCGGGTCCGGCACATCCACGACGGCGTAGGCGACGCCGAAGCCGGCGAGCATCAGCAGCAGCCCGCCGGCGGCCGTACTCAGCGCGAGCTTCCACGAGGGGATGAACCGCCGAGCGCCGCGTCGTCCGGCGCGGGGGTAGTCGAGGATGCGTCCCACGTCGGGGTCCACTCCAGAGGGTGCGGGGTCTGGGCCGACGTCCAGTATGCGGGATCTGCGAACCGCCACCGGCCGAGCCGAGCGTCCACCACCACGTCTGCACCGGCTCTCCACGGACTGTCAGGGGCCCGGCGCCTCCTGCTTGCGGCCCCGGCCACGGCGCGCCTAGGGTGCGACGTATCGAGCCGATACATCGGCGTGAACTGACAGCGCTGCAGCATGTCAGTAGCTTGCGCGACGAAGGGGGACGCGGTGGCGAGCCGGTCCGACCTCCTGGAGCTGGCCGTCCTCGGACTGCTGCACGAGGCGCCGATGCACGGGTACGAGCTGCGCAAGCGGCTCGGCGCCGTGCTGGGCCCGTTCCGTGCGCTCAGCTACGGCACCCTCTACCCCAGCCTGCGCCGCCTCTCCGAGCGCGGCTGGATCGCCGAGTCGGATCGGCCCGACGACACCGCGCGGCCGGCCAGCCGGCGGGCCCGGATCGTCTACGAGCTCACCGCCGCCGGCACCGAGCGCTTCGAGCACCTGGTCCGCGACGCCGGGCCCGCCAGCTGGGATGACGACAGCTTCGACGTCCGGCTCGCCTTCTTCTCCCGCACCGCGGTGGAGGTGCGGATCGGCATCCTCGAGGGCCGGCGCAGCCGGCTGGAGGAGCGGCTGGAGCAGGTCAGCAACGCCCTGGCGCGCAACCGCGAGCGGGTCGACCGGTACACGCTCGAGCTGCAGCGGCACGGCCTGGAGTCGGTGCAGCGCGAGGTCCGCTGGCTCAACGAGCTGATCTCCGCCGAGCGCGACCGGCCGGCCGGGCCGGCAACCGCCCCGCCCGCGACGCCGCCGCCCGCCCCTTCCTCACCGCCCTCACCCCCGAGGCCTCGTCCGACCACAGCCCCAGCTGACTCGACCAGCCCCACCTAAGGAGAACCGCATGGGATCCGTCCGCGTCGCCATCGTGGGCGCCGGCAACTGCGCCGCCTCGCTCGTCCAGGGCGTCCACTACTACCGGGACGCCGACCCGGCAGGCAGCGTCCCCGGCCTGATGCACGTGATGTTCGGCGACTACCACGTCCGCGACGTCGAGTTCGTCGCCGCCTTCGACGTCGACGCCAAGAAGGTCGGGTTCGACCTGTCCGAGGCGCTGGTGTCAAGCGAGAACAACACGATCCGGATCTGCGAGGTCCCGCCGCTGGGCGTGCCCGTGCAGCGCGGCCACACCCTCGACGGCCTCGGCCGGTACTACCGGGAGACGATCGAGGAGTCCGACGCCGAGCCGGTCGACGTCGTGCAGGTGCTCAAGGACACCCGGGCCGACGTGCTGGTCTCCTACCTGCCGGTCGGCTCGGAGCAGGCGGACAAGTTCTACGCGCAGTGCGCCATCGACGCGAAGGTGGCCTTCGTCAACGCGCTGCCGGTGTTCATCGCGTCCGACCCGGAGTGGGCGGCGAAGTTCGAGCAGGCCGGCGTCCCGATCATCGGCGACGACATCAAGAGCCAGGTCGGCGCCACGATCACCCACCGGGTGATGGCCAAGCTGTTCGAGGACCGCGGCGTCGTGCTCGACCGCACCTACCAGCTGAACGTCGGCGGCAACATGGACTTCAAGAACATGCTCGAGCGCGACCGGCTGGAGTCCAAGAAGGTCTCCAAGACCCAGGCGGTGACCTCGAACCTGAAGCACGACCTGGGTGCCCGCAACGTGCACATCGGGCCGTCGGACTATGTGCAGTGGCTGGACGACCGCAAGTGGGCCTACGTGCGGCTCGAGGGCCGCGCGTTCGGGGACGTGCCGCTGAACCTGGAGTACAAGCTGGAGGTCTGGGACTCCCCGAACTCGGCCGGCATCATCATCGACGCCATCCGCGCGGCCAAGATCGCCAAGGACCGCGGGGTCGGCGGCCCGCTGATCTCGCCGAGCTCGTACCTGATGAAGTCGCCGCCGGTGCAGCGTCCGGACGACGAGGGCCGGGCCGGCGTCGAGGCCTTCATCCGGGGTGACGTGGAGCGCTGAACCCCCGAAGGTAGCCCGGCCGACAGGAGCAACCGCCTTCCACGCCGCCTAGGGCGGAGGAAGGGAGCGTTGGTCCGGTCGGCCGGGTGCGGCCGGACCGGGTAAGGCGGGGGGTCTGGCGTCACTCGGTGACGTCCACCACCAGCACGGTGACGTTGTCGTGCCCGCCCGCGTCCAGGGCGGCCTCGACCAGAGCCCGCGCTGCCCGCTCCGCGTCCGGGGAGGCCCGCAGCACCGACTCGACCGCGGCGGCGTCGAGCTCGTCGGACAGCCCGTCCGAGCAGACGACGAGCCGCTGGCCCGGCCGCAGCGGCAGGGTCGAGACCGAGACGTCGACCATCGGCTCGCGGCCCAGCGAGCGCGTGACGACGTTGCGGCTGGGGTGCCAGGCCGCCTCCTCGGCGGACAGCACCCCCGCGTCGACCAGCTCCTGCACCAGCGAGTGGTCGACCGTGACCTGCACCAGGCCGGAGCCGGTCTGCTCGTAGACCCGCGAGTCACCGACGTTGAACACGGCCCACTGCCGACCGTCCCCGTCGCCCGCGCTGACCAGCGCGACACCGGCGACGGTCGTCCCCATGCCCTCCTGCTCGGGGTGGCTGCGCGCCGAGGCGAGGATGCTGTCGTTGGCCCGGCCGAGCTGGCGGACCAGCTCGGGCACGTCCAGGTCGTCCCGCCCGGCGAGGGCGGACAGAGCCTCGACCGTGAGCGCGCTCGCGACCTCGCCGGCCGCGTGGCCGCCCATGCCGTCGGCGACGGCGAGCACGGGCAGGTCGGCGAGGAAGGAGTCCTCGTTGTCGCTGCGAACCCGCCCCACGTCGGTGGCCGAGCCCACGGTCACCCGCATGCCTGTCCCCTCTCCCGAGAGGCACACCGTAGCCAGCCGCCGCACGGTGCGCCGCCTCGGCGCGCCTGTGGCACGCTGAGCCGTGCCCTTCGTCGCCGACCTGCGGACCGTCCTGCGCAGCGGTGACTTCCGACGCCTCTTCGCGGTGCGGCTGGTGTCGCAGGCGGGCGACGGCGTGTTCCAGGTCTCGCTCGCCAGCCTCGTCTTCTTCTCCCCCGAGCGAGCCGCCACCGCTGAGGCCGCCGCCGGCGCCTTCGCGGTGACCGTGCTGCCGTACACGCTCGTCGGACCGTTCGCCGGCGTGCTGCTGGACCGCTGGCGGCGGCGTCAGATCCTGCTCGTGGCCAACGTCCTGCGCGCGGCGATGGTCCTCGGGGTGGCCGCCCTGGTGTCGCGCACCTCGGTGGGACCCGCGGTGTACGTCGCGGTGCTGGCCTGCCTGTCGGTCAACCGGTTCTTCCTGGCCGGCCTCGGGGCGAGCCTGCCGCACGTCGTCCCCCGGCACGAGCTGGTCATGGCGAACGCCGTCTCGCCCACGTGCGGCACGCTGGCGGCGCTGGCGGGGGGCGGGATGGGCTACCTGCTCCGCTCCCAGCTGCCGCTCGGCGACACCGGCGACGCCCTGACCCTGGTGCTGGCCGCGGCCCTGTACCTCGCGGCCTCCGTCCTGGCCACCCGGATGGCGCCCGACCTGCTCGGCCCCGACCGCGACGACGTGGTGGACGTGCCCGGCGCCCGGGAGGCGGCGGTGCACGGCTGGCACGCGCTGGCCGAGGGGGCCCGGCACGTCCGCGAGCGCCGGGCCGCCTTCGACGCCCTCGCGGCGATCGGCGTCAGCCGGTTCGCCTACGGGATCTCGACGATTGCGACGATCCTGCTCTGCCGGAACCACTTCACCGCGCCGTCCAACGTCGGCGCCGGCCTGGCCCTGCTGGCCCAGGTCTTCGCCGCCTCGGGCGTCGGTTTCGGGTTGGCGGCCCTGGTCACGCCTCCCGCGGCGGGGCGCTGGGGCGAGGTCGGATGGATCCGGCGCTGCTTCGTCCTGGCCGCCGCGGTCCAGGCCGTGTTCGTGCTGTGGCTGCCCGTGCCGGTGGCCCTGGTCGGCGCGCTGCTGCTCGGAGTGGCCGTGCAGGGCTCCAAGATCTGCGTCGACGCCATCGTGCAGCGCGAGGTGGACGACGCCTTCCGGGGCAGGGTCTTCGCCTTCTACGACGTCGTCTTCAACGTGGCGTTCGTCGCGGCTGCCGCGTGCGCGGCCCTCGTGGTCCCGACCGACGGGTACTCACGGGTGCTGTTCGCCGTGATCGGCGTCCTGTACGCCGGCGCGGCCTTCGGCTACGGCCGGGTCAGGACCCGGCCGACTCCGGTTGGGCGTCCCACCAGCGCAGCAGCTCCTCCCGAGCCGCCTGCTCGCCCACCAGCCCGGCGTCCAGACGTAGCTGCAGCAGGTGGCGGTACGCCCGACCCACGACGGGACCGGGCGGCACGCCGAGCGCGGCCATGATCTGCTGCCCGTCCAGCTCGGGCCGGACGGCGGCGAGCTCCTCGGCCTCCAGCAGCCGCTCGATCCGGGCCTCCAGGTCGTCGTACGTGCGAGCCAGCCGGGCCGCCTTGCGCGCGTTGCGGGTGGTGCTGTCGCTGCGGGTCAGCCGGTGCAGCCGCCCGAGCAGCGGCCCCGCGTCGGTGACGTAGCGGCGTACGGCGGAGTCGGTCCACTCCCCGGTGCCGTACCCGTGGAAGCGCAGGTGCAGCTCGACCAGCCTGGACACCGCCTTCACGGTGTCCTTGTCGAACCGCAGCGCCTTCAGCCGGCGGGCGGTCAGCTTGGCGCCGACGACCTCGTGGTGGTGAAAGCTCACGCCGCCGCCGGGCTCGAACCGGCGGGTGGCCGGCTTGCCGACGTCGTGCAGCAGGGCTGCCAGCCGCAGCACCAGGTCCGGGCCCGGCACGTCGTCGCCCTCCAGCGCGATCGCCTGCTCCAGCACGGTCAGCGAGTGCTCGTAGACGTCCTTGTGCCGGTGGTGCTCGTCCACCTCCAGCCGCAGGGCCGGCAGCTCGGGGAGCACCACGTCGGCCAGGCCGGTGTCGACGAGCAGGGTGAGCCCGCTGCGCGGGTCCGCCGCCAGGATCAGCTTCACCAGCTCGTCGCGCACCCGCTCGGCCGAGACGATGGACAGCCGCTGCGCCAGCTCCGTCATCGCCGCGCGGACCTCGGGGGCGACGGTGAAGCCCAGCTGGGCGGCGAACCGGGCGGCGCGCAGCATCCGCAGCGGGTCGTCCCCGAAGGACGCCTGCGGGGTGGCCGGAGTGCGCAGCAGCCCCTGGGCGAGGTCCTGTAGACCGCCGTGCGGGTCCACGAAGTCGCCGGCCGGCAGCACCAGCGCCATCGCGTTGACCGTGAAGTCGCGGCGCAGCAGGTCGTCCTCGAGCGAGTCGCCGTACGCGACCTCGGGCTTGCGGGACGTCCGGTCATACGCCTCGCTGCGATAGGTGGTCACCTCCACCACGTCGTCCCCGCGCCGGGCGCCGATGGTGCCGAACGCGCGGCCGAGGTCCCACACCGCGTCCGCCCAGCCGGCCAGCAGCTTCTCGGTCTGCTCGGGGCGGGCGTCGGTGGCGAAGTCCAGGTCCTGCACCGGACGACCCAGGATCAGGTCACGCACCGGACCGCCGACCAGGGCCAGCTGGTGGCTCGCGGCGGCGAACCGTGCGCCGAGCTCGACGGCCACCGCGGGGACGGCGGGTCCCGAGGGACGGCCGTCGCGGGGGCCGGTCGTGGAGCCGGGCGGGCGCGCACCGGCGCGGGGTGCAGTGCTGGACACGGTGTCCAAGGGTAGGTGAGGGCGACGGGGCCTCCGGCGGCGCTCGTTAGAGTGACCAGGTGCCGCGACCGTCCGCCCGACCCGCCCGGCGCCTGCCGTCGGTCGAGGAGACGTCGGCGGGCGGCCTCGTCGTCGACCGCACCAACGGGGTTCCGCGGGTCGCGCTGATCGCGCGGCGCAACCGCAGCGGTCGAGTCGAGTGGTGCCTGCCGAAGGGACATCCGGAGGGCAACGAGACCCTGGAGCAGGCCGCCGTCCGGGAGGTCGCCGAGGAGACCGGCATCACCGGGCGGGTGCTGGAGGAGCTCGGAAGCATCGACTACTGGTTCTCGGTGCCGGACAAGCGGATCCACAAGGTGGTGCACCACTACCTGCTGGAGGCCGTCGGCGGGAGGCTCACCATCGAGGCCGACCCCGACCACGAGGCGATCGACGTCGCCTGGGTGGCGCTGCCCGACCTGCGCACCCGACTGACCTTTCCCAACGAGCGGCGGATCGCCGACGTCGCGGCCCGAAGGCTCGCGGGTTCCACGTGAACCCACGCACCCGGCGGTCGCCCGCCGCGCTGGTCCCGCTGCCCGGCTCGGCCCTGTCGACGGCCCTGTCGGCCAGCCTGCTGACGGCCCTGTTGACTGGGCTCCTGACCGGGCTGCTGCCCGTGGGCTCCGTTCCGACGGCGCGCGCCGCGGAGCCAGCGGCTGCGACGGTGTCCTTGCTGCCGCCGTTCCCGCTTCTGGCCGTCCCGGGGACGCCCGTGCGCGTGCGGGCCGGCGTGCGCGACACCGGCGTCGCCGTGCTGCGGGACGTCAGCGTCCGGCTGCGGGTCGTCCCGGAGCGGCTGAGCACGCGTGACCAGCTGAGTCGCTGGCTCACCGGCGAGGACGCCCGCGAGGGCCAGGCCGTGGGGACGCCCGTGCCGCTGCATGGCCCGCTGACCCCCGGCGCCGGCGCCAGCGTGGACGTCGAGGTGCCGGGCGCCGCCCTGGGTTTGGCGGGCCGCCCGTTCGGGGCCTACGGGCTCGTCGTCGAGGTGCGGGCCAATGTGGACGGCGTGGTCCGCAGGGTCGCCCTGACCCGGACGGCCCTGCCATGGCAGGAGCGCAAGGAGTACCGGCCGCAGCAGCTCGCCTGGCTCGTGCCGTTCACCGGACTGCCGGGCGCCAGCTCGCCGGACGAGCCGGGCCCCGGACAGGTGGCCGCCGCGGTCGGTCCCGGCTCGCGGCTGCGGCACCTCCTCGATGCGGCGTCCGCCCCCGGCGTCAGCTGGGCGCTCGACCCGGCACTGCTGACCACCCTGGAGCGGGTCGCGGGCGGCGTCGTGACGTCGGCCGCAGGCCCCTCCACTGCCACCTCGGGGTCCACCTCCGCGCCGTCGGCGGCGGTGGAGCAGTCCCGAGCGGTGGTCCGGGGCTACCTCGCCGACCTGCGCGCCGCCGCCGCCGGCCGCGAGGTGCTGGAGCTGTCCTACGCCGACCCCGACGTCCGCGCGCTCGCGCGCGCCCGCGCGGGGGACCTCGCACGAGCGGCGCGCACGGCCGCACCCGGCGTGGTGCAACGCGTGCTCGGAGTCCCCGCCCGCTCGGACGTGGGGTGGCCCGCCGACGGCTACGCCGGCAACCCTGAGCTGCCGACGTGGGGCGCGGCGGGAGCGACCACGCTGGTGCTCGACCCGCGCTCGCGGCCGCTGGTCGACGTCCCCGGCTACACCGTCGACGCCCGAGTGGCCCTGCCCAGGTCGATGACCGCGC
>Ga0126311_10001303_pt1 | contig 12014 bp, 12 predicted proteins | sample Plot61_FD_92539 | JGI IMG/M metagenome (GOLD analysis project Ga0126311, IMG submission 92539) | Serpentine soil microbial communities from UC McLaughlin Reserve, CA, USA - Plot61 | ecosystem: Environmental > Terrestrial > Soil > Grasslands | place: USA: UC McLaughlin Reserve, Lake County...
AACCGGCGCGCGCATAGAACACCCCGCGCGCCGCCGCTGAACTTATATGCCTAACACTACGATTGAGTTTATCCAATGCTGGCTTTTCAATGATTTTGAATTCTGCTCTTGCTGGCAGGGTAGGGGCAAGAATTTCTTTGCCGTCTTTTAACGCAGTTACTACCCAGGTATAGACTACACCCCGCTCAAGACGGCTCGGCATAGTCCAATGAAGCTCTTTGATCAGCTCGCTAGTTCTAATCAAGTTGAGTCCGGCGTCGTAAACAGAAACGGTGTAACTAGCAGCCCCAGTGAGGGCAGTCCAGCGAAAGGTGGGCTGCTCATTGCCTATAACGGTTCGGTAGGGGCCGATGATGTTGAAAGATTCACTCTTGCTGTCATCGCCACGAAGCACGACCGATGATTTATCAAACATTTCTATGACAGGCGGCATGAGGAGGTCCTTGGCGATTAGAGTTGTCTCGGTCTCTTGCGGGCCATTCGTCGCCATCCTTCTATCTGGCAAAATAGAATTATCCGGAAGGGGGGGATTGGATCTTCTAGTCTCGCGCTTCGGATAAGGTGGTTGACCTGACTTGACTTTTGTATCAAATGGAGTTGATTGAGTGGGTCGTGGCGCATCTGAAGATTCAAGTGTCAGTAATGGGGTGTCATTTTGTGACTGTTCAGATGCTGCCGCTTCTTGTCCTATTGGTTTTGTTCTCAGAACGGACCATAATACTGTAGCTGAACCCAATAACAGTAGTACTAAGGCTGCAGCTCCTGCTAAGCGTGCTGGACTCCAAGTAAGGAATATGTCGCGGAGATTGGGGTAAGACTTATTCCTAACACCATATCGTTTAACCGGAGAATGTCTTTTGGAGAGATAGTATTCGAGCTTGTTAGAGAACTCTAAATAGTGCTCTACTTCCTCTCTACACCAGGTGCAATCTTGAAGATGCAGCTTAGCATGGTCCAGATCAAGCACACTCATTCGTCCTTCCGCATAGGCTTTCAGTTCTTCGCCTTGAAGATGCCAACCTTTAAGGCCCGCCAGTTCGTCCAGATCTATCTCTATCGGGAATTTACGCTCTGTCTGAAATACTATTAGGAACTGCTGGTAACAGGTCTCGCAACTATAGAGATGTCCATTTGTCCGAGCCAACTCAGCGCGCGACAAATTGCGCTCCAAATAATTCTTTATCTGCACAGGCGATAGATGTGTAGTCATAACGAATAGGATGGCCAAAGCGAAAAACCATCCTATTTATAAAAGACGGTGAAGGGTGACGAATCTTCCCTTTAGATTCAAACTTTTATTTGCAGACGAGAGAGAGAATTTTTGAGACGTTTTCCAGCCTGATAACGCAATTTGTAAACTCGCTCAATCTTAATCTCTAGCTCTTTGGCAATGCTTTCATTATCGAGGGGGAGTCTTCTTAGCCAAAGATCTTGGAATTGCTCTATTGAGATACCAAGTAACCGTGCGATCTGCGATTCTGTCACAATCTTAGTCGCAAGGAACAGCGTAATCAGGTCTTCTCCGGAGGTATCTCGCGCATATAATATATACACTCTGAACTCTTCAGACGGTAATTGACAGAGAGCTTCCCATAACAGTTTGAGCGGCTCGCGCATCTCTAGCACTTTATCAATGCGAAGTGTTGAATCGGGCAAGTTCTGTGCGAAATCGTCTTCATCGCTGTCGAATGAAATAGCCGGCAGGTCCTTAATACCCCTGACGTCGGCAATGACACTTACGACATCATCTATATGGATTGGTTCACGAACCTGATTAAAGATTGCTGCTATCAGATCATCGAGTTCCATAAGTTGTATGTCTGTATCTGGAGCCAGGGCTTCAGTGATAGCATGAGGGCTTTCATAAAACTGCTGAAGCCAATCTGCTGCTCTAGCTGTAACGTTCCTGCCTTGCCAACAAGCAAATCCGCAAGTCCAACCGCCTCTATCATTTTCGACTATGTATCTCCAGACTGTGAAGTCTGGATGAGCATTTAGCAGGTCACGAACCTGTTTATACAATCTGGTGCGCGCCGGGTACATCTGGCGCAAAAAGTCATTGCAAGCATTATGAGCTATGACAGCAACATAGCTGCGAAAGTCCTTGCAGTGCTGAGTAGTGGGATTTCCTTTCAATTCTTCCAGATACCTCACCAATCTCATTTTGACTTCACTGTACAAGTCCTCGAAATCCGGGTGACGTTGGTAATTATTAAAATAAGAATGCAGACGAGCCATGATGATATTCTTAATCCGCGGCTCTGCTTGCTCAACCAAGAGAATAGTCAGTTGTCGCTCAGATTCTGCAACATCTTTGGCAATCAAAAACGGTCGCAAAACGGAGTCTGTAGGGGGTCTGCGAAATTGCATAAGCATCCATCAAGAGCATGAAATTGGAGCGGGTTGAGTTGAATTAACCATCCCCATTTGCTCGGAACGATCTTCTCCCAATCAGTGCCAGTGACCGCAGCCACGGCTAAAGGTCCAGTGACCGCAGCCACGGCTAAAGGTATTGCAGGCACGCCTGCAAAAATCAGAGATCAGTTCTCGGGAAAACACAATGTCAAAGGTGGGGCGGTTTGAGCGGCTCTGCACCAAAACTAGGTCAGAGATACTCCATCTTAAGACGCTGGAGATGACAACATTGAAGCGATTATCGCTTCGTGAGGAGTGAGGCTCCTAATTCTCGTAGCGGGTAAAATACCTGAACCAATCTATTTGTGCAACCTAGAATTGCTCTTAAAAAGAAGAGGCAACCAAGCTTTTTGTGGAGGCAGAAAACGCGATTGCCACCGTCTTATAAAGAAAGAAGCTGATTCTATGTGGAGTGGCTAACTGGAAGAATAAGTGACAAAGAAATAGGTCCGACTTGGGTTTGAGGTTGAGACTTTTGGATTCATTTTTTCGACTGGGATGAAGTTAGCAAAGATTCAGGAAGGCAAACCGGAACTGTACTCTCAAGGTATAGGGAGGCGAACAGCGAGCATAGTTTGAAGCTCGGTTACCCGAAATTATTCCCGGAGAGCTCTGTAATGGTACCAAGTAAAAGCGCGCTACAAGCAGACAACGAATACCATTCAATTTCTGTAAGTCCGCTTGTAAAGCTGGCGCGATGCGTAACCACTGAGGAGACTTTAGATCATTTGGCACAGATCGCGACGAACAAAGGCATTACTCTCCATGGCATCCGGCTCGTGCGCGCGGGCCTGAACCGCGAATGGAAAGCGCAAGGCCTCTCCACTTCAAGCACAGGAATACAGGAAATCGAGGCTCACGTTGAAGGTGGGCAAACGCGCCTTGTATTGCTGTTTTCAGGGAGTATGGGTCCGGATGCTCGCTGTGAAATTGAAGACGCGGCATATATGGCTGTGCAGCGTATAGAACTATGCGAACGGAGACTATGGGCTAGGGAGGGAAAGGAAACGGAGTCAACTTCAGAGATAGAGGGTATGATCGGCAGCTCCGGGCCGATACAGGCGCTAAAACGATCAATCAAAACGGCAGCCGATTGCAGTTCAACGGCGCTTATCATTGGAGAATCAGGGACTGGCAAAGAGCTTGCGGCGCGCGCCATTCATAATCTGGGCTCACGAGCCGACAAGCCATTCATAGCCGTCAACTGTGGAGCATTCACGGAGGCGCTGCTTGAATCCGAACTTTTTGGCTATGTAAAAGGAGCATTCACTGGTGCGCTCACGAATCGCAAAGGGCTGTTTGAAGCGGCGCATCGAGGTACGATCTTTCTCGACGAGATTGGCGAGATGCCCCGTCCTATGCAGGTAAAATTGTTGCGTATACTCCAAGAGCGAAAAGTCCGTCCCATTGGTGCACATAATGAAATAGAAGTTGATGTGCGCATCATCGCTGCAACCAACAGAGACCTCCAACGTGAAGTGGAGGAAAAACGTTTCCGCGAAGACCTTTATTACAGGCTGCATGTTCTGGTTATCCGTATACCGCCCTTGAAGGAACGTCGCATAGACATCTCTTCGCTTATTCGGCACTTTCTCAGAACCACTCAACAGAAGTTGAAGCGTACTGCTCCAATTGAGATTGAAGAAAGCGCCCTACAGGTATTATGTGCGTATCACTGGCCAGGTAATATTCGCGAGCTGGAGAATATGATTGAACGATTAGCTGCTGAGACTGAAGATGGCAGAGTGATCACGGTTGAGCAAGTTTGCCGCGAAATTGGCACCGTACAGTTGACTGTGACTGGTAACGATGAAATCGAATACAAAGGCGTGTTGCGCGCAGGGGAGTCTCTGGATGATCATTTCAACCGACAGCAACTCAAGATCTATGAAATGGTGCGCGCGCATGTAGGAGGAAATCACTCACAAGCAGCTCGCTGGCTGGGGATAGAGCGTACAGCACTCTACCACCGACTGGAACGCGCGCGGCAGAGAACAGGTGGTTGACCAGTATGATCCAGATTGCCATCAGAGATTTCTTGGATTCTCAGATACGAAGACTTTCTGCCTCAACGTCAAAAGGTCGCACATTTTATTTACTCATTCTCTTGGAAAGCAAGGAGCGAACAGACCAGCCCGCTTCAGTCTCTTGTAAGTTCCGCCCAACCGGTGTGGCGATAACCTAAATTGAAATGATCGGTAAGCTGCGGCTTAGCCTAATGCTTCCGACGATTCCCCTCCGTAACAATTGTCCCACGACAGCCCGCCCGCACAACTCTTCCGCTAAAGCTACAGAGTGCTCCACCTCCGGTTCCGCCCCTGCGGGTGTGCGTGACAGGCGCCCAGTCGTGTGCCCTTTGCCAATACGAGGGGAAAACGCATTTCAAAAACCACCAAACCGAAAGGAGATTGAGCACGTGAGCACAAACGCAGCTAACACCGAACAATTTGAATTGGGGCAAACATTCATAACACCCGGAGCACTAGAAGCACTTCGAGAGTCCGGGCAAGCGCCGCATGAATTCTTACTAAGGCATGTGGCCGGAGATTGGGGGGAACTCAGCGAAGACGACCGCAATGAAAATGAGCGTTCACTTCAACACGGCTTTCGTCTGTTGAGTGCTTACAGTACCAGCAGAGGCCGAAAAATTTGGATCCTCACAGAATGGGATAGGAGCGCCACTACTATTTTGATCCCTGATGAATACTGAAAACAATGGGCCACCTTCGCGTAGAGAAATGTGGAGGTGGCTCATCACTTCAATACCATACTCAATGTTCCCGCCCTTCAACGTGAGCCGCTCTTTGATCCCGCTAGACCAGGAATGTTTATTGCCATAAGGCGCTTTCCACCACGGTCCGGGTATTTCATAAACAAGCTTCGCTTTATCAGATCAAAGACTCGCTTGACAAATATACACGCACAAGTGTATCTCGTTAATGATTAAGTAAGATTATGAGTGACAAAAAAACGAATGGAGAAGTGACAACCCCTGAGGCTGCGCAGTACCTCGGAGTCACACCTCCTCACATCCGGCTGCTATATTACAAGGGCGTTCTTAGAGGTGAGAAGCGAGGACGCGACTTGTGGATCACTAAAGAATCGCTCGAAGAGTATCAGAAGAACCGGCGACCTGCAGGCCGGCCTGAAGGAACCGTCTCGGCCGAGCCATCGAAAAACAAACGGGGGGAACGCGAGCGCGAATATCAACGTGAGTACAAGCGCAACATGCGAAAGGGCCAGCTTCAAGGGCAGAGTAAGGGCAATGCCGGGGGCAGAGCTGGTAAGAAGGGGCGCAAGCGCAAGAAGAGTTAAGCCATTGACTCCTATTTTCTGAGTCACTGGCCTCGTCGAAAACTGCGGTACAGTCTCAACTCGGGTTCGCGTATTAAGTTCTCACCAGATGGCAGGAATGTACTTACAGGAAGTGATGATAAGACAGCTCGCTTGTGAGAGACCCAAACAGGAAGAAAGTTGAGGCGATTCGAGGGACATTCAAACTTGCAAGAAAATGGCGTTTTTCCAGCCTTCCTGATATTTTTCAGAGACGACTTAATAGCCTTCCGGAGAGGGCAGACCGGATGGTCAAACAAGAATTGGGAACCATAACGAGAGTGAGCAAAGACGATAAATCATTTTGGGCGATCACGAGCTTTTTCAATCCAACAGGTTCGGCCCGGCGCCTATACAACTACCGTGTGTTTAGGCAAGCGTTGAATCTGCCCCTTGTTACGGTCGAGTGGTCGTGGACGCAGGGCCCAGACCCTCAGCTAAGAGATGATGACGCTGAAATCTTGATTCAAATATCTGGACCCGACTTGATCTGGCAAAAGGAGCGTCTTCTAAATCTGGCCATTAAGTCGCTCCCAATGGATTGTCGCTATGTCGCGTGGTTGGACTGCGACGTACTATTTGACGACCCAGATTGGCACAAATTGGTTGCTATGAGTTTGGAGGAATATCCCTTGGTTCAACCTTATGACACTCTCGTAAATCTAGGGCCGGACGGCCAACCGCTACAGGTCGACAAACTGGGTGGACAAGTGAGACGCCCAATAGGGAACCCCTCTGTTCGGGCATCGATCCCGAGGGATTCCCTTCGCCATGAACTTCGCGGATCGAGCGCTGCTTGCGGGTACGCCTGGGCCGGACGAACGGAATGCCTTCGTAAGCATGGTCTTTATGACGCCTGTGTGGTAGGCAGCGGTGATCGAGCAATCTTCTGTGCTGCAATCGGTAGTTTTGCAGACGCTGCTGCATATATGCGAATGAACTCAAGCCGCTTTTCGCATTATATGAGCTGGGCCGATCCATTTTACAAGGATATAACCGGTCGCACCGGTTGGATTTCCGGACAGATGCGGAATTTGTGGCATGGGTCAATTCTGGACCGAAAGTACGAACAAAGACACATAGCGTTCGAAGCGTACGACTTGGATCCTGTTCAAGACTTGGAAATAGATGAAGCCGGTTGCTGGCGATGGGCGACTGACAAACCCGAAATGCATGCCTTCGTCGTCGACTACTTTTTTGGACGGAATGAAGACGGCGAGCAAGTCTTACCGTTGACTCTTCTTTGAGGTGTGCATGTCCACCATAGCCATTGTCATCACTTGTTTCAACCATTCGGCCTACACAAGGCGAGCTGTGGAATCTTTGTGTCGAGCTACACCTGATATCGATGATTATCATTTTACATTTGCGGTATTTGACGATTTTTCAACTGACGACACCGCAGATGTTGTTCGTTCTGCAGGTCGCGGTAAAGTTATGTATTGGTGTTCGGAACAGAACAAAGGGGTTACCTATTTATGGAACGCGGCATACCGCCATTTTTCCACATTTGACTTCATTGCTATTGTAAATAACGACGTCATCTTTACACCAAGTTGGTGTAGCCGAATTCTAGACGTCATGCGAAGGCGCAAATGTGTAATGGCTGGCCCTATCACCAATGGGCCAGGGCACGTTCCCGATCAGGATGTCCGACATTTCATTGATAATTATGAACCTTCCGATAATTGGGAGGCATTACTTAAACTGTCAGAACATCTGCAACATAGAAAGCCGTTTGAGGTTGATCGAATAAACGGATTCTGCATGGTATTTGACACGTCTTTCCTAAGACGCGCCCAGCAAGAAAGATTTGGAGAACCGTTTGATCCAAAAAACCGAAACTTCGGAAATGAAGACGAAATCCAAGCTCGATTCAACCTGCGACCTCTAGTTGTCCCGTCAAGTTTCGTGTTTCATTATAAACGTGTGACTATTCGAAACCGACCTAGGACTTTTGATCAATATCGACCGATCAAGCTAAACCCTGTTGATTTGGATTGACGCGTGATTTATATCGTAACAGGAATGCACCGCAGTGGCACCTCGATGGTAGCTGGCACACTCCATCACAGTGGCATAACAATGGGCACCAGTTTTCGTAGGCTATTGCCAGAAAATCCCAAAGGATTTTACGAAGAAGAGGCTTTTCGCTGCTTTAATGATAGGTTACTTGAAGATGTTGGATACTTCGTTAAAGACTGGAACCCCCAGTTTAGTGGTATTTCTACATCACCCAGTTCTCATTCGGCCGCCGTATCTCTGATTGAACGATTTAATAGTACATCCGATAGGTGGGGATGGAAGGATCCGCGCACCTGCCTCACGCTTGGTTTCTGGCTTAACGCCATTGATACCGCAAAATCGCTCCGGAACACCAAGATCATTGTGATTGAACGTCAAATACGCTCCGTCTCAAAAAGCCTATACAGAAGAGGAAACATCTCTTCTCTTTCGCAAGGAGCTAAATTGTGTCGCATGTATAACTCTCATCTCAAAAGATGTTTGTCAGAATATAGAGGACACATTAGTGTACTTCACCTAAGGTATGAGCGCCTGCTCCAAGGTTTAGATATGGATTGTTGGGAATCGTTTTGTGGTTTAGAATTAAACAAACATTTCATTGATATCTCCCTAGATCACTCTGGGTAGTATCCCCTTGGGTATTTCTATAACTGATGGCGTATTCGCCTTGTGATTTGAACATTTGCACGGAGATGGCCGATTCCCGGGCGAACACCGGCTCAAGATTCTCACCGCGTCATCACGAGACAATTGCCGACCTCATCCACGGCCAAATGTCCTCAATTAAATACACAACGATCCGTGTGACGAATACGTACTCGATTTCAATCTCACCGTAAAGTTGCTCGAGCGGCCAGGCGATCAAACTAAGGCTAAGGCATTCATCACAAAATACCACAGGCACAATCCGGCCCCGCCTGGCTGGAAATTCGGCCTCGGCTGCTGGAATGGCTGTGACCTTATCGCCATCGCGTGGGTAGGTCGCCCCGTAGCGCGCGTCATCAACCATCAGACGACCGTTGAAGTTAACCGCTTGTGCGTCCGGACAGATATAAAGAAGGGATTGGAATGGAATGCTTGCAGCAAGCTCTATGGCGCTTCGGCAAGAGAAGCAGAGCGCCGAGGCTTTGAAAAGATCATCACCTATACGCTTGACAGTGAGGAAGGGACCTCTCTCAAGGCCGCGGGGTGGATGAAAGAACACACGACGCTGGATGGTCAGACTTGGGATCGCCCCAGCCGACCGCGCCGGCAGCAAGCACCAACCTGTGCGAAAGTACGCTGGGGAAAGATACTGAAACCACGCCGGCATCCGTACCACACTGAAGCCCTGCAGGTCGAAGCATTCGGGCGTAGGGAGACAATCATCTATCAGCTCTTACTGTTCGAACCGAAGCGCGAGGCAGCTTGACAAATATATACCTGAAAGTATATATTATGATAAAAGACGGAACGAAAGGAGTATGACTGATGGGCTTAACCAAACGCTGGCTGGATGAAACGCAGGAGTTGACACCCGCAGAACAGATAATCGCCGAAGAGATCGAGCAGCAGGCACAGGGCAACTATGAAGACGCCATACACTACGCGGCCAAGTCGCTGCGTATGGCGCGGGCCGAAGAAGACAGGCTGACTGAAATCATCAAGAGGAAGCGGCTAGAAATTCAACGGCTCACCTTTCCAGGACTGTACCCGCCTGATTTACCTCACGGGCAGGAAGCCGTAGCAGAGCGCATCTACGAGGCGGCACGTCATATGGTCGAGCTGATGAAGAGGGAAGGGATGCAAGAAAACTTCGACGTGACTTACAACAGCTTGGTCGAGATCGCCAGGCTGGGAGAGAACTTGACCGAGTAAATCAGTCCGAACTTACCAGAGCGAGTTCGAGGGGAGAGCTAAAGAATGTCGCACTGTTACTATCACGCACTGTCATCGGCCAAGAAATTCGGCGGAGAGTGGCAAGACTACATTGAACTGCATTCCTATTTTGATTCAACCAAATCCCACATCCCGGACAACAAGCACCGGATGGTCCTGCATAATGGCTTCGGCATTTTTCTCGCCGAGCGCGTGTTCGGCCCCGTGATCGTCAGGAAGTCCGACGGTAAGCCCATCCCCACGCGGCTCATAGGAGAACAGCATGTGCTCGAAGATTTGGGCCGCGTTCCCACCCTTCAACAGTGTTTAGAGTCGCTGCCGCTCGAACACTGGATGATGCGTGCGGCGCGAAGGCTGTCAACAGAACTGGCGGCGGAAGAAATTGCCGTCATAGGGGAGAAATAATGTCAATAGAACGGGCCGTGAAGGTTGACCCAGGAGTGATGCTAAAGATTGCTGACGAGATAATCCGCCACGATAGATGGCAGGGGTACGTGAACTACGCGACGGATTTGTATGGTGAGAGCGCCTATGAAATCGAGGCGACGACGACGAACACATACGACGACGAAGGGGGATACTTCGACACGATAGAGGGGATCACTGTTAAAGACCGCGCGGGTAACATTTTGGAATTTGATTATTCAACGGATTTCTGGAAGCGGGAGCTTGCGGACGTACAGGCCGAGGACAGAGATGCGGCAGCCGACGACATAGCCCGTGATTATTGGACTGAGCTTTATCCCACACCTGAGCCTTTTTACGCAGACGAGGAACCGGTACTTTCGTTTACGGAGTTCTACGCCGTACCGAAAGAAAGTAAGTAGCACGACCAGTCGGAAGGAAAGCCTACGATTGTTCGCGGCTCGATGATGAAAGGAAATAAGAATGTCAATCACAGCCCTATCGCCCGAAGCGGTTAGCAAGAAGGCAGCCGACCTTGTAGCAAAGCTGAAAGAACTCGCCATCAAGAAGATCAGTTGGACGATCTACGACGATAGCGACGAAAACAACCTCGTTGATGTAGTCTGCGCATACGATGCTGACCGCGTAGATGGCGATATCGAAGACGAAGGAATTCTCTGGGACATAAGTGGGCTGTTCCTCTGTGAGACAGGGATGTTTGAGGTGAACGTTGACGCAGGGCTGATAAAGAGGCTCGGAGATGCCTTCATACCCACTGATTTGGAGTACGCTTACTACGAGATTCCTGAAACACTCCAAGCCCAATTCCTTAATCAGACTGAAAAGGCGGAAGCTCAAGACAGCAATGCAAGCAGTAATACCGCGCTGTAGCGGCATTGGATACGATGAAGGTTAAACAGGCATGACCACTTCACAGCAAACGATGAAGAATCTTCCGGTGTACCTCTCATATGGCCTCGGCGTGGAGGGAACGGCCATAATTTTGCGCTGGCTGGATGAGAAAGGCTCACGAGACTTTGGCCTGTCGGACCTGACAGTCATCACGGCCCAGGTGGGTGAAGAGTGGGACGATACAGCCGAAGATGTCACCAACCACATCCTCCCCAGGCTGCGCGATCAGGGCATCCGCTACGTGCAGGTAGCGCGCGCCGGCCACCTCGAAGAAGACGGCATAGAGGTCCTGGACGATTCGCGCCAGCCTTACGTGGTCTATCATCAAGGAGCTTACAAGCTTTCTGACGAGTTGATGCTCGCTGGCACGGTCCCTCAGTTTGGATCGGTACACACCTGTTCGCTCAAATTCAAGGCGTGGCCGATAGAGACCTGGCTTGAAGACGAGTTGGCAGGCAGACCTTTCAGGCATTTCTTCGGTTACAACGCGGACGAAACCAGCCGGATCAATAAATCGGAAGCAGCCACCGCCTCACGGAATGCTCTCGACCGAGAGGCCATAGCTGGGGCGCATCGAATGGTGTTCGGCTTCAACGCCGACGAGATCGAGAGGATCGAGCGGGGCCGAGCTTACGACACACCCAGGCGCATCAGCGAGTATCCTCTGAGGGTGTGGGGCTGGACGCGACTCAGGTGTCTTGAGTACATAAAGAAGATGATCGGCGTTGTGTGGAAGAAGTCTGCGTGCGTGTTCTGCCCATTTAACGCACTGAAGGCGGATGGAATGGCTAGGATGCGTCAATTTCCCGATAGGGTAGCTCACGCTTTGTTGCTTGAGCACATTTCGCTTTCGATGAACCCGCGCGGCACTCTCTACCGGAAAGGCAGCCTACGCTCCATCGTTGAGCAAGAGGGCAATATTACGGCGCTCGCCAGATTCAAGGAGAGGCTGGACGCTGCGGAGTTCGCACTATACCGGGTGCGGCGAATCTACTCGAAGAAAGGGAAGGCGGACAGGGCGGTCGAGCGGATCGTCACCGGCGCGA
>Ga0126311_10001305_pt1 | contig 12011 bp, 13 predicted proteins | sample Plot61_FD_92539 | JGI IMG/M metagenome (GOLD analysis project Ga0126311, IMG submission 92539) | Serpentine soil microbial communities from UC McLaughlin Reserve, CA, USA - Plot61 | ecosystem: Environmental > Terrestrial > Soil > Grasslands | place: USA: UC McLaughlin Reserve, Lake County...
CTCGCAAGTCGCCGGCGGAGGTCTTGCGAGAGCGCGCAGTCGACGACAGCCAGGGGTTCTTGAGTTTTCTTAAGACAATCGATAAGAAATGGACCGTCACTTACGACGAAAACGACGACGGCGGGAAGTATCGTTTGAACCACCTGCAGGACCTTGCGTGGGGCGCGGCTGAGGATCGTTCGCGCAACTGGCGCGAGCTCGATCCGCGGCGCGTCGAAGGGCCGATTCCGGTTGAATGTCGCTCGGCATCGTGTGGGACGTGCTGGGTTGGCGTGCTGGGCGGCGCAGAGAAGCTTTCGGATGTCGCGGCTCGTGAAGGTAAAAAGATTAAAGAGTTCGGCTACATCGAGACTGTCGAAGCCAGGCCGTTGATTCGTCTCGCCTGCCAGGCACAGGCGCAGGGCGCTGTGTCGATTGTCATTCCACCGTGGAATGGTGTGTTTGGAAAGTATTTGAAGAGCCGTGTTAACTCGTGAAGATTCACGGCTCACCTCTGCTCTTTGTGCTGGCGGCAGCCTTGCTCTGGAGCACGGGCGGGCTGTTTATTAAGTGGACCACGCTCTCCGGGCTTGAGCTTTCATGCTGGCGCTCGTTTTTCGCGATCTTTACCGTCGCGTTTTTCACTCGTCATGAAGGCTTCGGCCTGAATCGTCTCACCGCCGCGGCGTCTGTTCTTTACGCCGCTCTTCTCATCCTCTTCGTCCTGGCAACTAAGACAACGACAGCCGCGAATGCGATTTTCCTGCAGTATACGGCGGCGGTGTACCTGCTGATTCTCGAGCCAATAATCTACAAAGAGAAGTTTCGCTCGCGCGATCTGCTCACCGTGCTCGTGTGTCTTGGTGCAATGGCGTTATTCTTCGTGGGCCAACTTCGTCCGCAGGACGTTACCGGAAACGTCATGGCCCTCGCCTCGGGACTTTGTTTTGCACTCTACTTTTTGCTGCTGCGACATCCACGCGCGCGCGAAGTGAACCGCGCGTCATCGGTGATCTACGGAAACACCCTTGCAGTGCTAATAACCTTGCCGTGGGGACTCGCGACGATCACCAGTGTCACCACTCACGACCTGATTGGCGTTGGCTATCTCGGAGTGATCCAGATCGGCATCTCTTACACACTCTTTACAGTGGGAATGGCGCGTGGGGTGAGGTCACTGGACGCGGGCATCATCTGCTACGTCGAGCCGGTGCTGAATCCCGTCTGGGTCTTTCTCGTTCTCGGCGAACGGCCCTCAGCCTGGGCCCTCCTCGGCGGCGCAATCATCATCGTGGCCGTAATCTGTCACATGCTGCTGGATGCGCGAGGAAAGAGGGGAGCCAACGACGCCGCGATCGCAGCCGCGCATGGCTAATCACCAACACGCGACCAACCTTTACTTCAAATCCTGGCAACACGACCGATTTGAGATGATCGTTTCGCTCGAGCACGACACGTGGAGCGTATCTGTCACCTTCCAGGATACGAAGTTCGATGATCCCTGAGGCATCGTCAACGAGCCACAACTCTTTCACACCTAGTGCTGCATAGGTATCAGCTTTCGTGTTTCGATCGTAGATTGCGGAACTAGGTGAAATTACTTCGATCACAAGGTCCGCCGTGGACAGATATTGAGGATACTTGGGATCGGAAGTGGCATTCGTCTCAGCCGCCACGTAAAACAGGTCTGGTTCGAGCCAGCTATTGGGTGCTTTGATGATGCCCGCACGTGGAACGTAGAGAGTACCCAGATCTCCACTCTTCGTCAGATGATCCGCGAGCAGCCGAACAAGTCGGCTTACAGCGTTGTGAGGCAAACCCGTAGGAGGGGGTGTCATATAGAGGACTCCTGCGATTAGTTCTAATTTTGAATAGTCTGGCGGCTCAGGGATTTCCCAAAACTCCTCGAGCGTATAAGTCTTTACTAAAGGTGATGTGCTTACCCAGGCCATGTAGTTAACTCCGATGAGGATTTAATTGATGCGGATTGTAACACGGATGCGTGGCCCTACATCATCCACGTTGAGCGGTTGTCGTAATAAGCAGGCGAGCGATCGGGGTAGCGCTTCTTGTATTGACGATAGCGCGTGACAAGTTTTTCGTAGCGCTTGTCGGAAGACCTGATTGGTTTGTGAGGAATCGCGCGCAGGTGGTCCTCGATCTTACTCATCTTGCGGGCCGAGAAGCGCCAGTCGTAATTGCCTAAATCGTAAAGACTCGTGAGGCCGTATCCCTTCAGCCTGCCGGTGAAATCGACAAACGGATCGAAATAACTCAACGCCAGATCTCTCAGTGATCGAAAAACTGCTTTGCGACCATGTAGCCCGACATCGCGCGACCGCGCGATCGAACCCCAGCATCCGTTTTCCTTAAACACGTAGATCACATGGTCCAATAGATCCTGCGACTCCAAATCCAGCAGCAAAGGCGGGTAACCGTGCTGCTCGAGGATCACCGCCGCTCCAACCGCCGCCTCAAGACAGTGGGCTTCGCCGCTGTGGACGACCTCGCGAAACGAGCGAGCCGTGCCGCCATTCTTTTCCCGGTTGTACGGCAGCGAACTAAAGAACCGTTGTACTTTTACGGGAGTGTTGAGTCGCTGTATGAGTTTCCACTCGGCGGCGGTGAAGCATTTTTCGTCGGGAATCATGCGTAAATGGCTGATTTTGTTGGTTTGTGCGACAAAAGCTCGAACCACCACTTGCCTGAATGAACCCGCAAATGTCAGACTTACAGTCCGCTCACATTCGTGCGGCAATCACAAACAGATTGAAGTCTAACGTAAATACTTTTTATTCCGACATTATTCCAGCTATGAACCAGCAGGCTACAGCATCCCAAAGAACTCGCGTAGAACAAGAAACCGAAAATGAGGCAAACCGTCTCCGGGAGGAAGTCGACTCCGCACTGGCGGCCGCCCTCTCTCGTTCACCTGACGAGGTTGAGTCGTTGCAAACCGCAGCCGATCGCATCGAGCGGACAGCGCGCGACCTTTCCGATACCTTGCGTGAACTCGCACGACAGCGCAAGACTCCGGAAATCTAGTACGCAACCGCTTGCCTCAATCTAACGCTCTATGGAACTTCTTCGTTTTCGATTGGAGACTGCTTAATGGCATCGATTCGCACCGCCGGCATTACTACCGAACATCTGGGTCGAAAAAATACTTCGTACGAGTTGGATAACTACGGCATTAAAGACGCCGCTCGTGTTTACTGGAACCTCAACACGCCGGAGCTGTACGAAGAGATCGCGCGCCGCCACGAGGGCGTCTATTCAAATCACGGCGCGATCATCGTCGACACAGGTGAGCACACCGGGCGCGCTGCGAAAGATAAAGCCATCGTCCGCGAGCCAGGCAGCGAAGACAAGGTTTTCTGGGGCGACGTAAATAAAGACTTTCCGCAGGAGAAATTCAACGCACTGAAAGAGCGAATGATGGCCCACGCGAAAGGCCGTGAGCTGTTCGTACAGGACACTTTTGTCGGCGCGGATCCCAAGTATCGCCTGCCGATCCGGGTAGTTAGCGAGTTGTCATGGCATTCGCTCTTCGCGCGCACTATGTTCATCAGCAACAGCGGTGAAGCTGAGCCACACAAACCGGAATTCACGATCATCAACTTTCCGAGCTTCCAGGCGGATCCACAACGTGACGGCACTAGATCGCCAACGTTCATCCTCATGGACTTCAGCCAGCGGCTCGTACTGATCGGCGGAACGTCTTACGCCGGTGAAACGAAGAAAAGCGCGTTCACGATCATGAACTACCTTTTGCCGCAGCGGGACGTGATGAGCATGCACTGCTCGGCGAACGTAGGCGCTAAAGGCGACGTGGCCATCTTTTTCGGTCTGTCAGGCACCGGCAAAACAACGCTGTCCGCTGATCCCGAGCGCCGGTTGATCGGCGATGATGAACACGGCTGGTCGGACGACGGTGTTTTCAACTTCGAAGGTGGCTGCTATGCGAAGGTGATCAAGTTGTCAGCCGAAGCCGAGCCTGACATTTATCGCACGACGGAGATGTTTGGCACGATTCTCGAAAACGTGGTCTTCGATCCGACCACACGCCAGATCGACCTCGACGATGCACGCAAGACTGAGAACACACGAGCGTCGTATCCGCTGACGAGCATCAACAACATCGTGCCGGAAGGGCGCGCCGGACATCCGCGCAACATCATTATGCTGACCGCGGATGCGTTTGGTGTGCTGCCGCCAGTCGCACGCTTGTCACCGGAACAGGCGATGTATCACTTCCTTTCCGGTTACACGGCGAAAGTCGCCGGCACGGAGAAAGGCATCAAGGAACCCGAAGCGACGTTCTCGACGTGTTTCGGTGCTCCGTTTATGGTGTTGCATCCAGGCGTTTACGCTGACCTGCTCGGCAAGCAAATGGCGCGTCATAACGCGGCTTGCTGGCTGGTCAACACGGGTTGGAGCGGTGGACCATACGGCATTGGACAGCGCATGAAGATCCGTTACACGCGCGCAATGATTCGCGCCATACTCAACGGATCTTTGGCGGAAACTGAAACGACGGCCGATCCGATCTACGGAGTGAATGTTCCCGTGTCGTGTCCCGAAGTTCCGGGCGAAGTGCTGCAACCGCGCAACACGTGGGAAGACAAGGAAGCGTACGATCGCCAGGCGAAAGATCTCGCGCGGAGATTCAACGAGAATTTCAAGAAGTATGAGGCGGGAGTTTCGGAGGCGGTGAGGGCGGTCGCACCGAAGGTTTAATCCGCGTTTACCCTGGCGGCCAGTTCATGGGACGGCCAGCCAGCACGTGTACGTGCAAGTGAAACACTGATTGGCCCGCGCCTGCGCCGGTATTGATCACTGTCCGAAAGCCGCCTTCTGATTCTGGAAAATCATTCGCGACGCGCGCCCCCACCCGCAGCAAGTGTCCCAGCAGTGCTTCATCCTTCTGCGCAGCATCGTCGAGTGATTCAATGTGACTGCGCGGAATCACCAGCACGTGCATCGGCGCCTGCGGATTGAGATCGCGAACCACGACGCACTGCTCATCCTCATGTACTAAGTCGCCCGGAGTCTTACCGGCGATGATCTTGCAAAATACGCAATTCTCTTCTGACATTGTGTTCCCTTCTTGATCTCTTCTAAACCTAAACCGTTTCCATCAGTTGCGCCGTTCCAACCGGCGCGATGATTCGTTCAATCTCAGCCCCGACCGCGCGCAACTTCGCTTCGATCTTCTCGTAACCGCGATCGATGTGGTAAACGCGATCGATCACTGTCTCGCCATTCGCGATCAGTCCTGCCAGCACAAGCGACGCAGACGCGCGCAGATCAGAAGCGATTACGCGTGCTCCATTCAACGCCGTTGGACCACTAACGATCGCTGAACGCCCGTCGATGTTAATCTGCGCGCCCATGCGCTGGAGCTCCGACGCATGCATGAACCGGTTCTCAAACACAGTCTCTATGATTTCTGACTTTCCCTGCGCCTGCGTCATCAACACCATGTACTGCGCCTGCATGTCAGTCGGAAAACTCGGATACGGCGCGGTGGTGACGTCGCCGGCCTTGAGCCCGTGCGGGCAGTTGACTTGCAACGTTGTCGGGTTCACTTCTTTAATCCCTACGCCGACGCTTCTGAGTTGTGATATGACGCTTTCGAGATGATCGGGACGGCAGTCTTTGATCTCGAGCTGTCCCCGCGTCAGTGCTGCCGCGACGATGAATGTTCCCGTCTCGATTCGATCAGGAATGATCGTGTGTTCTGCGCCGCCCAGTGATTCGACGCCCTCGATCTGGATCGTCTCGGATCCGGCGCCGTTGACGCGCGCTCCCATCTTATTCAGTAGATCGGCAAGATCGACGATTTCCGGCTCGCGCGCGGCGTTGTGAATGGTCGTTGTTCCGCGTGCGAGCGTCGCCGCCATCATCAGGTTTTCAGTTCCCGTCACAGTGACTTTGTTGAACTGGATGTCCGCGGCGTGTAACCGTCCTTCACGCGGTGCTCGCGCCACAACGTTTCCGGCCTCGAGTTTTACTTCGGCGCCAAACTTCTCAAATCCCGCGAGATGCAGATCGATTGGACGCGTGCCGATGGCACAGCCGCCGGGCAGCGAGACTTTCGCCTTGCCAAAGCGAGCGAGTAAGGGTCCAAGCGCGAGCACCGACGCGCGCATCGTCCTCACGAGTTCGTAGGGCGCTTCGAAAAGTTCGACGTGTGCGGCGCTGATCTTGTGAGTTCTAAGCTCTGGAGTCAGGACTGTGGCGCCGATATCTTCAAGCAGGCGACGCTGTGTGATGATATCGCGAACGTACGGAATGTTATGAAGCGTGACTGTCTCAGGTGTGAGCAGCGCCGCCGCCATACATGGCAGCGCCGAGTTTTTCGCACCGCTGATGGAGACTCTGCCGTGAAGTGGGCGGCCACCCGAGATCCGAAACTTGTCCACGATGCGGGACAGAGTAAATGAAGCCGCAAAGAAGCGCAAAGAGAATTCAGCCACAAAAAGGCACAAAAAGCACAAAAGTTATTACGGATGATTGCAGTATCCACTTTCCCTAAGTTTATTTGTGCTTTTTGTGCCTTTTTGCGGCTAATGTTTATTCGTTCGCCGTGATCTTTTTCAGATGAACGCCGCCGTTCGTAGTCATCGCCTTGACCGTCGCGCCGCCCGAGCCGAGATTGAGCGCGATCTGCCTGGTGATTCGACCCTGCACGGGAAATTCAGTATTCACACCGCCGTTAACCGTGCCCGTTTGGATATTCGCGGAATAATTCTCCGGCACTGACATGATGACGCCGCCGTTGGTCGTGCTCACGTCCAATGTTTCGCCTTCCCAACGGTCACCACTAAGCTCGATCACGAGACCGCCATTCGTCGTTGAGCCTCGCACTGCTCCACCGACTCGCTTCAAAACGACGCCGCCATTCAAGGCACTGAAGTCGATCTTGCCATTTATATCGGTGATCGCGATGCCGCCGTTGTGAGTTTCGAGTGACAGATCCGCGCGACGCGGAACGAACACTTCGTAGCTCACGTCCCAGTGATAATCCTTGCGATTCTCGGGGCCACTCGCAAAAATCTTCGCACCACTGGTTTCAATTCTTACCTGCTGCCCAAGCGCCTGCGCCTCGGCGGCAGTCGGCGCGCCGGTTTGCACGCGCGCCCGGACTAAAATCTGGTTCTGGTCCCAACCCTTAACGGAAACGCCTCCGTTCTGCCTGCCGTCGATCGCGATCGTGCCGCCGGTGGGCGCCAGAGTTTGCTCTCTGATTTCGCAATTGCCGACCAGCCTGTCGTTGTACCAGTTGTTCTCACGACAGCTCATTGAGCGGTCTTTGTCCCTTTGGGCAAACGCAGCGACGCCCGTGAACGTCACTAACGCAGCAATCAGCACAGTTCGGCCTAAAAACCTGTACATAACTCGGTCTCCTTAATGTCTGGGGTTAAGTGTCGCGTTTTCGCGGCTCTGAACGGTAAACACCACAAGCGTAAGCCATGTGGCAGGTAATTACAGAGCCGAGCGGCTCTGTAAGACGACGATCCGCGGAATAGACTGCAGGTCTGGGCGAACTTCCAGCAAAGTCCACACAGTTTCGTCCACGAGGCTTTGCACCTTTTCACCCTGGTCAAATCCGATTTCCACCAGCATGTGCCCGTTTGGTTTGAGATACGCGGGCGCTTCCGCCAGCAGCCGACGAATAAGGCTCAACCCGTCGGGGCCCGGCGATAAGGCGACAAGCGGCTCGTGGTCGCGAACCTCTCGTTGCAGCCCCGACAGCGCCGCCTCTGAAACGTACGGCGGGTTAGAGACGATGAGATCAAACTGATACTCACTTGCATCCAGCGCGTCGAAGCAATCAGACACGACAAACACCGTTCGGTCTGCAACAGACTGCTTCGCCGCGTTGAGCTTCGTTATCTCGAGTGCCGCCGGAGACTTGTCAACCGCAACCGCACGAGCGTCAGGAATCTCACACAGCAACGTGACCGCGATACACCCGGATCCCGTTCCCACGTCGCAAATAAAAACTTCCCCACGTCCACTCACTTCCAGCGCAGCTTCGACGAGCAATTCTGTCTCGGGTCGTGGAATCAAAACGTCAGGCGTCACGCAAAATTCTCGCCCATAAAAATCCTGAACACCGGTGATGTACTGCAAGGGCTCGCCCGCAGCACGACGCTCCACATATTCGCGCAGCTGGTCCAAACAATCGTCGTCAATGCGATCTTCAGCGTGACTGATGAGGAACGTGCGATCTTTACTGAGCAGGAATGAAAGCAGTGAGCTCGCCTCACGCCGTGCTTCGGGTACACCAGAGCCATCGAGGATCCGCGATGCCTCTTTCAGCGCCTCAGCAATCGTTCTATCAGTGTTCATCGTGAAGTCCACGGCTAAAATACGATTTTGGGAAGCAAGTCGTCATTTGATGTTTCTACTCAACATAGAACGAGCTCGTTCCTCCCGTGGCGCAGGAACCCTCGGAGCCGCCAAGCTTCGAGGGTTCTCGCGTAAACGGCCGAAGTTCAACAACGTTGGCTAGCGAGGTTGCCCCTGTGAGTAAGCTTTCAAAAAGCTGCGTACTCTTCTTTCTAAATTGGCTCGACGCCCAATTAACCATACTCTGGATCCGCCTCGACGTTGCCAGCGAAGGTAATGCCCTCATGGCCCGCATTCTCGAATACGGCGAGTTGTCTTTCCTCGGCGCCAAGCTTGCGATCGGCGCGTTCGCCGCTTACGTTCTTTACCGCTGTGCTCACCTGCCGCTCGCTAAACGTGGTATCGATATTGTCCTCGGCATTTACGTTATACTAATGCTCGTGCACGTTGCGACCGGTTGTGTGGCCCTGGGCTGGCAGACGCCCGTCGTCGTTCTTCAGTATGTCGGAAGCTTGCCCAACGCCTTCCTGTCTCTGTTCGTTTAAGAGATAACGAAAACTCGCCGCCACCGTCCTGCGTTGTTACAATCACTCGCAACGGCTCCCGTTCCGAGAGCATCCTAAAACCATGTTGGCCACCTGCCCAAATTCAGAACTTTAGAGAGGCAACCGTGTCATGTACAGACTTTCCGCACGCCAAATCTTATTGATTGCTCTTATCTCAGGGATTTTTGCAGCCGGAGCAGTGGTTATTTTCGACCGTATTAGCAATCGGTTTAAGCCGTCGGAGGCTGCCTTCAGCGAAACGCCGCCGGCTGGAATCAGCGATCCCGCGACTACGACTGACGAACAGAACAACATCGAGGTTTACCGGACTCTGAGTCCGGGCGTAGTGTTTATTCATTCAACTTCTTACGCGCGCGACTTGTTCGGCTTCGTTGAGCCGCAGGAAGGCTCTGGTTCCGGATCGATCCTGGACCAGCAGGGAAACATTCTGACGAATTATCACGTTATCCAGGGTGCGCAGAAACTCTCGGTCAGCCTGGGCGGCAAGAAAGACTATTCCGCCATAGTCGTCGGCGGTGACCCTGACACTGACCTGGCGGTCATTCGTTTGACCGAGAAGCCGGCTGATCCACTTACAGTCGTGCCTATGGGCGATTCAAAGAAGTTGGACGTCGGCCAGAAAGTGCTCGCGATTGGCAACCCGTTCGGTTTGGATCGAACGCTGACAACCGGCGTAATCAGTGGACTCGAGCGACCCATCCGGGCGCGTAACAATCGGCTGATTGAAGGTGCGATTCAAACAGACGCCTCGATCAATCCCGGTAATTCCGGTGGACCATTGCTCGACTCGCACGGTCGCATGATCGGCATCAATTCTCAGATTCTGTCGCCATCGGGTAGTTCGGCCGGCGTTGGTTTTGCAGTGCCAGTGAACATTGCCAAGCGCATCGTGCCGCAGTTGCTGCAATACGGCCGTGTGCGGCGTCCAAAGCTTGGTATCAACACGCGTGACGTTGGCCAGCTCCGAAACCAGATCGACTTGCCTGTCGAAGACGGTATTTTGATTTACCAGGTCGCACGTGGCGGTGGCGCGGCGGCTGCCGGCCTGCGCGGTGTTCAGCAGACGGAGATGGGCGACGTTGAGCTGGGCGACATCATCGTCGGCATCGATAACGAGAAAGTCGCAAATTCAGACGATCTGTTCCGCGTACTCGATAAGCATCAGATCGGCGACACTGTTCAGGTTCACATCTGGCGTGACGGCAGGCGGATGTCAGTGCCGGTGCGTTTGATGGAATCTCCAGACTCGAGGCGCTGATCGGATGTAAAATGCGGCCCTATGCACCAGACCACCCACTTCTTCAATTTGGGTTATGGCTGGCTCTGTAAACACTGCAGCGCGGAGGCCGCGGAGCGCAAACATCACCATCAACACCATCAAGGCGCCCAGCAGCCGCAAGGCCCCGCACTGGCGAAGTGGGTTGATGAAGAACACTGGCGGGGGCTCGTCTGCCCCCGCTGCGGCATTTCCGAGAGATTAGCTTAATCGCGTTTATCCACGTGAATCCGCGGCGAAGGCTTCCTCGTAATCCCTTAAGCTGCGAGTAATCACGTCCTGCGCCTCTACGCGATCGTAAACGTCAACAATCTCGACTCTCTTCTCATCCTCGCTGGGAAGCTGCTTGTAACTCAGAAAGTAGTGCTTGAGTCGATCGATCAATCCCTGCGGCACATCTCGGATCTCGAGGATTCGCCCGTACGCCAGATCTGATTCGAGCACGGCGATGATCTTGTCATCAGCCTCATTCCCGTCGATCATTCGGAGCCCGCCAATCGGCCGCGCGTGGAGAAAGAAGCTGCCATGGGCAAACGTCTTCTCCGACAGCACGCAAATGTCCATCGGATCTTTGTCGCCTTCGATCCCTGTGCGGCCGGTGCGCGTCGCACAGAGCTCAGCGACTTCGCGCCCGCAATATGTTTGCGGTATGAATCCGTAAAGCGTCGGGGACATCGATGAAAATCGCTGCGGACGATCGACCCGCAAATGGCCTGACCACTTATCGAGCTCATACTTCACTGCGTCGGTGGGAACGATCTCGATGTATGCATTGACGAGTTCGGGCGTACGCGGCCCGGGAGTGACGCCGTGCCATGGATGCGCCTGGAAGAGTTGTTTGTTCACGATTCATTTTAGCCGCAAAAAGGCGCAAAAACACAAAAGATATTTTGTGCCCTTTTATGGCTGGTTGTTAGAATGTGGCAACTCACATGGCTGCCAGTGCTGAAATCATTACGAAGCCTGTCGCGAGCGCGATCTCTTTGCGCTGGATTATCAGCGCGCGTGACGACATGGTCTGGTTTATCGGCTCAGTCGTTTCGAGTTATGCACTGTTGATTTTCTACGTGAGCGGGCTCGTGCCGCTGATTCCGATGGTCGCCGCGTGGGCCATCCTGATCGACGCGCCACACGTCTTCGGCACCTTCTCACGCACCTACTTCGATCGCACTGAAAGGAAGAATCGCGCGCGGCTGCTCTGGGGCTCGCTGCTCTTTTTCGCGATTGGACCAGCAATGGTGCTGGCGGGAGCGGGCTTTGTTTTCTTCTTTGTGGCCGCGCTCTGGGCCTACTATCACCTCGTCAAACAGCACTACGGATTCATGGTGCTTTACAAGAAGAAGAATGGTGATCTCGCGCGTGTTGACAATGTGCTCGATCGCTTGTTGCTGGTATTTGCTTTCAACTATCCGTTCGTCGAGTTTATCGCTCGCGATCCCGAAGCGATGGTGCGTGTGCCGGCCTTATTGCGTGGTGGTGTGAGTGGATTTTCAAAGCTGTTACTCGCGGGCACGATCCTGCTTTTCGTGGTCTGGGTTGGGCGGCAAGTGCAGCGTGCGCTCGCCGGCGAGCCGTTGAACGTGCCGAAGTATTTGCTGCTGGCGGCGGCGATTCCGATGCACTGGATCGTGTTGCTGACGCCAATGCCGCACAAGCCGATCGCGATCGTGGCGATACTCACGATCTATCACAACTTTCAGTATCATCGGCTGATCTGGTTTCACAATCAGAAGTATGCAAAAGGGACGCGTGAGCAGTACGGCGCCGCCGAGATGATTAGCCGTCGACTGCTGTTCTACATCGCCTTTGGGATTGTGTTTGGGATCATC
>Ga0126311_10001308_pt1 | contig 11997 bp, 11 predicted proteins | sample Plot61_FD_92539 | JGI IMG/M metagenome (GOLD analysis project Ga0126311, IMG submission 92539) | Serpentine soil microbial communities from UC McLaughlin Reserve, CA, USA - Plot61 | ecosystem: Environmental > Terrestrial > Soil > Grasslands | place: USA: UC McLaughlin Reserve, Lake County...
CGACGCGGGCGACGTGATGGCCATCTTCAGGGAGCTCAAGGTGGACATGGTCCTCTCGGGGCACCGCCACGTCCCGTACGTCTGGAGCATCTCCGGGGTGAGGGTGGTGCACTCAGGGACGGCATCGAGCATGCGGGTGCGAGGCACCATGCCGCCTTCGTACAACGTCATCGAGCTCGACGAGCAGAGCGTACGGATCACGCTCAAACAGCCGGGCAAGGGCAAAGAGGGCGAGGAGCCCCTGGCCTCCTTCGCGCGTGCCCCGGTACGTACGAGCGAGTTCTACCCCAACTTCGAGCGGTTCGTCCTCTACGACAGATTGCCCTTCATCAAGCTACCCATGGACGACTAGTCGGCTTGGCCGGCGGACGGCCCGAAGCAGCGAGTTACTCCCGGATCAGTGGGACGAAGACCCTGCGAGCAGGTGCCAGAACAGGAGCGCGGACACCGCGAAGACGACCACGACCTGTATGCGCCCCTCCGTCGCGAGGCCTCTCATCGCCAGCGCCCCGAGCCCGGCCACGATACCAACTTCCGAGAGCGTGCAGGTGAGATCCAGGGCTCCGGCCGCCTCGACGTCGCCGGCGTGCGGCCCGATGAGCGTTATCCCCGCCGTGCGTGTCATGAGCCAGAGGATCACGACCGCCAGGTTGCCGGCTACGCCGAGCAGGAGGATCGGTCAACCGGGCCAGCGCAGTAGGATGGGAACATACAGGCCCTGGGCGACGGTGCACACCAGGAAGAACGTCCCGTAGCCCCACCACTCCTCGAAGTGCTCCGGCATTACCCGCAGGTGGATCAGCGCCGCGAGCAGCGAGAGCGCCGCGTACAAGACGGCGTTGGGCCGCATCGCCAGGCGGCTCGCGCTCACCTCCTTCGGGCCAATCCTACGCGCCGGCCCGGAGGATCACCGAATGCGCGCCGGGGTCGCTCCGACGGTCTCGGTGCCGGCGTCGCCAGGCCTGAGCATGGTGAGGAGCGAGTAGGCTAGGACTATCCCTGCCAGCATCAGCGTCAGGTGGAAGCCGTATTCGATGTAGAGGAGGCCCTGAAGGTCGTTGCCGTTGTGGATGTGCGGGTAGTCGTGCGGCCACCAGGAGACCATGAACCAGCCGATGCTCAGATAGATCGCCCACGTCCTCCACGTCGAGCCGCCCAGCGCCCGCCGCAGAGGGGCGAAGCCGAAGAGAAGGAAGGAGATGCCGAGGCCGAACGACAACGCCTCGAACACCGCCAGGAAGATGAAGAAGGGGATTTGCCCCGCGGACGGCTCGGGGCCGCCTGCCGCGGGGGGCCAGATGACCTTGCCGAGCGCCGTCGCCGGAACGGCGAAGAGCGCGGTGACGAGAGCGACTCCGAACGGAGGATGAGGCTAGTCCCTTAGAAACTCCTCGGCTTCGGGGAGTTGGCCGGTCTTCTCGAAGGCCCGGCGCAGGAGGTCACGGCCCTCGGCGCGCTCTTCTTCGTTCCTCGCCTTCGCCTCGACGGTGCGGATGGACTCCTCGATGCCGCTTTCGTCGAAGGCCATGTCGGGCAGAGCGATGATGACCTCCCGGATCTGGCGGTTCACGAAGTCCGGCTCGCCAGCGTAGACCCAGGCCTCGCGCGAGCGGACCCACGCCCAGCCCTTCATCCGGATAGTGTTCTCTATGTCCTCGTCCTCCAGCCCGTACATCTCGATGCGCAGGCGGTGCTCGGTTATGACCTCGGGCCTTATGCGCACCTTCGCGGGCATGGCCCGCAGTTTAGCAGCCGGCGAGCTTTCCGCGGAACCGAGAGATCCGCGCGGGACGTAACCACTGGCTCAGCGGCATCGAGCAGCTCAGCGGTTTTTGCAGATCGACCCTAGCACTCCGCCTTGTAGAGGTATTCCTTGACCTCGGGCTCGTCGAGATTTTCACGTGTTACCGTCGTGAAGCCGGTCGTAATCTGCTTGCTGGATGGCTCCTTATCAGACTTCAGGTAACCCACGGCTATACGGACGCCCTTATTGCCTATGTCGTTCGGGTGCTGGGCTATGAGCACGTCCACGTTGCCTCTTCGCAGGTCCTCGACCTGTGTCGGCGAGGCATCGAAAGCTACCACGCTCACCTGGTCCTTCTTGCCCGTCTGGCGGACCCCGGTTCCGGCGCCTTGCCCTGAGAAGACGTTCGCGCCGAAGATCCCTTTCAGATCTGGGTTCGACTGGAGGGTCGAGGTGGTGATGGATGCCGCCTGGGTGGGATCGTCGTTGCAGTACTCGGTTCCGAGGTACTCGATGTTCGGGTAAGCCTCAATCGCCTCCTCGAAGCCCTGTTGCCTCTGGTCTGTGGTGGAGATGCCGGGCTTCACGCTGATGACGAGCACCTTGCCCTCTTCACCGATCTGCTTGGCTAGGGCCTCGCCCGCCTGTCTGCCTCCCTCGACGTTGTCGGAGGAGATCTGGGCCAGCGCGATCTCTTCTTTCTCGATGGTCGTGTCCACCAGCACTACGGCTATGTCCTGATTGACGGCGCTCTGGATCGGGGCGACCATGGCCGCCCTGTCGGTCGGCGCTATAAGGATGGCGTCAGGGTTGGCCTGGATGGCCGCGTTCAGGATCGGGGTCTGCTCGGCGGCCGAGAACTCCTCGGGCCCCTGCACGGTGAGGTCGGCCCCCAACTCCCGAGCGGCAGCCTGCGCCCCGCACTCCATGGTCGTGTAGAACTCGTCGCCGGTGACGCCCACGATCAGGGTGAGCCTGTAGCTCTCACCGCCTCCACCACCCTGGCCGCCGCCTCCTCCGCAACCCCCGAGGAACGCCACCCCGGCGCCTGCGGCCGCGACGCCAAGGAACTCCCGGCGCGAGATCCTGCGTCCTACCCGGATGTAGTTACTCAACTGTCCTCCTCTCCTCAAAGAGATGCTCTCACATCCGCTCTTCGGCGCCCCGGCGCCGTTGATCTATAAAGACGGCCAGGATCAGGACTATCCCGATGGCTACCTCCTGCCAGAACGGCTGGACGCCGTGTATCACGAACCCGTTCCTCAAGACCGCCGGTATGAAGGTCCCGACGACCGACCCCACTATGCTCCCGATGCCCCCGAAGAGGCTCGTGCCCCCGATGACGGCGGCCGAGATGGCGGCCAGGTTGTCCAGGGTGTGCGCGCCCACCGAGGCGGTATTGAAGCGCGCCACGTCTATGATCCCCGCGAGCCCCGCAAGGAAACCGCTCAAGGTGTAGACCTTCAAGAGGTGCCGGTCCACGTCGATGCCCACCCGGCGGGCGGCCTCCGCGTTCGAGCCTATGGCGTACGTGTAGCGCCCGAATTGGGTCTGATGCAGTGCGAGGATCGCCACGACGACCACTACGAGCCCTATGGCTATCGGCACCGGCAAGAAGCCCAGGAGCTGGCGCGTACCGACTTGAGTCTGGATCGCCGGCGGGACGTATGGAACGTTGGTGCCTCCAGAGAGGATCTGCGCCGTCCCGAGGAATACCCCGAGGGTACCGAGCGTAGCGATGAAGGGCGTCAGCTTGAGCTTCGTGACGAGCAGCCCGTTGATAAACCCGCACACCAGCCCGGTTAGGAGGCCGGCCGCGATCCCTAAGGGTATACCCACGGCCTGGTTCGGATAGGTGAAGTTCTGGACCTGCTGATCCGTTCCGGAGAGCGCCACCATGGTCTGGGCGGCGATCACGCTAGAGAGCACCAGCACCGATCCGACCGACAGGTCGATGCCGGCGGTGATGATCACGAACGTGACCCCCACGGCCAATAGCAAGAGCTCGGAGGCGTCCACGGCGATGTTGAGGAAGTTTTCCCTGCTAAGGAAGGCCGTCCCTTCCAGAATGGAGAAGGCGATCATCAGCCCCGCGAGTATGAGGAAGATGAAGGCCGAACCGGCGAGGTGGGGAAGCACCCGGCGAGGCCCCAGTTTGGATTCCTCTTCCTGCTGGGCATTAGTCCGCGTGTTGGCCATCTCTATTCCCTCTCCTCGCCGCGCAGAGATCCGGTCATGGCCGCCACCGCATCGTCCGTCGAGGCCTTCTTGGGGTCGAGCTCCGCGACCACCTCTCCAAGCCGCAGGACGATTATGCGGTCGGCGACGTCGAAGACCTGCGGCATGTTGTGGCTGATAAACACGATCGGTATGCCGGTCTGGCGTACCCGCCGCACGAGGTCGAGCACCATGCCGACCTGGGCAACGCCGAGAGCGGCTGTGGGCTCGTCCATGATGACCACCTTGCTGGCCCACATCACCGCCCGGGCCACCGCTACCCCCTGGCGCTGCCCGCCGGAGAAAGTGCTCAAAGGTTTTGTAGGGTCCGGGATCCGCACGTGCAGCTCCTCCAGCTGTTCGTCGGTCTCACTCTGCATCCGTTGCTGATCCAGAAACCCGATCCGGCCCAGAAGCCCCGCCATGCGGCGCTCCCTACCAAGAAAGATGTTTGCCACAGCGTCCAGCTGTGGCGCCACCGCGAGGTCCTGGTATACGGTCTCGATCCCCCGCTCGCGAGCGTCGTGTGGCGAGGCGAACTCCACCCTTTCCCCCTCGAAGATGATCTCGCCCGAGTCGGGGGCCAGCACCCCGGTTATGACGTTGATAAGGGTGGACTTGCCGGCCCCGTTGTCCCCGATGAGGGCCGTAACCTCACCCGAACGGACCTCGAAGTCTACATTCTTGAGGGCCTGCACCGCCCCGAAGGACTTGTTTATTCCCCGGACCTGCAACACCGCTTCGTTGCCGCGCACACCCACCTCCTTGCCGGTGTGATCCATACAGCTTAATGTAATCCGGCGCCTCGGGCCCCCGCAATGCCTTCGGGAGATAGCCCCATCCTTTACCGAGCTTCCGCCAGGTGGCACACGAAGTGTTCACCGAAACGGTATCAAGACGTCAAGTCTCCTTAACTACCACACGTCCCGAGGGACAGCAGGAGCCATTTGGATCAAGCAGTTCTTCAACCAAGCTGTCCCGAACTAGAACACCCAGAGACGGCGTCATGGAGAGCGATCCGTGTCCAACGCCCGGTTGGTGGCGGGCACCAGATTGCGAGCCTCTGAAACCTTATGTAAGCTTGAGGAAGAGCACAGTTCAGAGCTAGATAGGGCCACAGGGCGATACTCGAAGAACGCCAACTATCGTCCGCCATGGATGTGGAGCGATTCAGGTCGTGCAGCTACAGAACCGGAGTATAGACTACCTACTTGAGCGCATCCGCGACGCGGTGATCGTCGCGGATGCACACACCGGAAGGATCGTGGTGTGGAACCCGGCCGCGAGCCGGATCTTCGGATACTCCTCTTCGGAGGTTCTCGGGCAAAGTTGGACCGTTATCGTCCCCAACCGCCTCAAGGCCCAGTGCGAGGCGGGCATGGCCCGCTACAGGGCTACGGGCCACGGACCTTATGTCGACGCACATGTGGTGCTGGAGCTACCCGCCGTGCGTAAGGACGGCGAGGAGATCACTATCGAGATAGCCCTCAGCCCCATCGAGCCGATCCGGGACCTAGAATGGGCCGACGGACGCCTGGTGTTCGCCATCATTCGCGACGTCACCGAGCGTGAGGAGGTCAAGAAAGCTCTCAGAGAGAGTGAGGAACGCTACCGCTCTTTGGTACAAAACACCTCCGATATCATCACGATCCTCGAGGCCGATGGTACCGTCCGCTACATCAGCCCGGCGGTCGAAAGGGTGATAGGCTACAAGCCCGAAGAGCAGGTAGGGATCAACGCGTTTGGCTCCGTCCATCCGGACGACAGGGAGCGAGCGCTGGCCACATTCGCCGAGGTCCTGAAGAAACCCGGCCTTCACCCGCCTCTGGAGTTCCGGGTGCCGCACAAGGACGGCTCCTGGCGCTACCTCGAGCACGTCGTAAACAACCTGCTTGACGACCCGGCCATGGGGGGCGTGGTGGTCAACTCCCGGGACATCACCGAGCGTAAACGAGCCGAGACGGAGATCCGGCATCTCAACGAGAACCTCGAAACGCGGGTCGTGGAGCGTACCATCCAGTTGGAGTCCGCCCTCGCAGAGTTGGAGCAGAGAGAGCGAGGGTTGCTCGAGAGCGAGCGGCAATTGAGGCAACTCTTCGAGAACTCGGCCGATGCCCTCTTCGTCCACGACGAGCAGGGTCGCTTCGTGGACTGCAACGCCCAAGCGTGCCAAACCTTGGGATACACCCGGGAAGAGCTGCTCGAACTCTCGGTTGCAGATTTGGCGACGCGCCTGATCTCGGAGGAAGAGCGCCAGGCGAAGAAGGGGGAGACGCTTTGGGAACGAGCCATGCGGGGCGAGCCGGGCAGAATGGTAGGCTTTGAGGAGAACGAACTGCGGCGCAAGGACGGTACCACCTTCCCGGTCGAGGTGGGCGTCGGAGCCATCGAGTACCAGGGGCGGCGCCTGATCTTCGCCTCGGCCCGCGACACCACCGAGCGCAAGCGAGCGGAGGCGGCGCTTAAAGAGAGCGAGGAGCGCTACAGGGCGGTGGTCGAGCAAGCCGCCGAGGGTATTCTGCTGGTAGAAGTCGACACGAAACGCGTGTTGGAGACGAACGCCGCCTACCAAGGTCTGCTCGGCTATTCCACCGAGGAGATCCTGCGCCTGTCGCTCCACGAACTCGTCCCCTACTCCAAGGAAGATATGGACTGCTACGTAGGGCGTGTGCTGGAGTCGGGCAGTTACGTAAGCGGCGAGAGGCGCCACCGCCGCAAGGATGGCTCCCTAGTCGACGTGGAGGTCAGCGCGAACGTGGTCTCCTACGGCGGTCGGGAGGTCATCTGCATGGTAGTCCGCGACACCACCGAGCGCAAGCGCGCCGAGGAAGAGCTCCGCCGGCTCAACGAAGAACTGGAGGGGCGCGTCCGGTGGCGCACTGCCCAACTCGAGGCGTTCAACAACGAGCTGGAGGCCTTCAGTTACTCGGTTTCTCACGACCTGCGCGCCCCCTTGAGGGCCATCGACGGGTTCAGCCAGATATTGCTGGAAGACTACGAAGACAAGCTAGACGAGGAAGGTAGACTTTACCTGAGGCGCACCAAGAACGCCAGCCAGCGGATGGGACATCTCATCGACGACTTGCTGAATCTCTCCCGCATGACACGTAGGGAGATTCGCCGGGAAAGTGTGGACCTCAGCGCCTTGGTCAAAGCGGTGGTCGAGGACTTTAGGGGAACTCAGCCGGAACACGAAATGGACGTCGTCGTAGAGGAAGGGCTCGTTGCATACGGGGACGAGAGCTTGTTGAGGGTAGTGCTGGAGAACCTGCTGGGCAACGCGTGGAAGTTCAGTAGGGACCAGCCGTGCCCGAGAATAGAGTTTGGAATACTAGAGCACGAGGACACGCCAACGTTCTTCGTGCGTGACAACGGCGTGGGTTTCGACATGGCCTACGCGGACAAGATGTTCGGAGCTTTTCAGCGCTTGCACAGCACTGGTGAATTCGAAGGCACTGGCATCGGGTTGGCCACGGTACAGCGCATCATCCACCGGCACGGTGGCCAAGTGTGGGCCGAGGGCAAGATCGGGAATGGTGCCACCTTTTTCTTTACCCTTTAGCGAAACGAACCTCCTTTATGAGGCGGTAGCCTAAATGCACCCACCACGTGTCGTCTGGCTCGAGGACACATGCGGCTGCCCGTAGTCAGCGGATGTCCACTCAACGTCCTTCCCGAAGTCTGCCAAGCGGTCCCACGTGTACAACGAGACCCGACACACCGTGGGTGTGAACCGACAGGTCTACGCCAGCACGCGGCCGGATTTTATTCTCGCCGCGAAGCGGTCCCCGCCAAGGTGGTAGGCGAGGTAGCGCCAGTCGGGGGCGTCGAGGACGAGCACGTCGGCTTTATAGCCCGGCGCCAATCGACCGACATCATCAAGACCGAGCACGTGGGCGGCGTTTACAGTACACGCCCCCAGCGCCTCAGCGGGGGAGAGCGTGAGGCGGGTACAGGCGAGGTTCATTACCAGAGGCAGCGACTCGCAGAAGGAGCTTCCGGGATTGAAGTCCGAGGCGAGGGCGACGATGGCCCCCTCCTCGACGAGCAGGCGGGCGGGGGGGAGCGGGAGATCCAGGAACAGCCCGCAGGCCGGGAGCAGGACGGCGGCGACATCGCTTTTGGCCAGGAGGTGCGCGCCGTCTTCGCCTGTGTTCTCCAGGTGGTCCACGCTACGGGCGCCGAGCTCGATGGCCAGGGGTATCGCCCCCCGCTCTGAGAACTGGTCTGCGTGCAGCCTGAGGGCGAGGCCGTGGCTGGCGCAGGCTTCGAGGTACCTCTTCGCCTCCGGGACCTCGAAGGAGCCGCGCTCCAGGAAGATGTCGGCGGCCCGGGCGAGTGGGGTCGCCTCCGGGAGGACGGCCTGGATCACGAAGTCCACGTACTCCGCGGCACCGGAGAACTCCGGCGGCACGGTGTGCGCCCCGAGGAAAGTCGGATGGACATCCACCGGATGGCCCTCGGCCGCGCACCGTATGGCGCGCAGGGACTTCAGCTCAGTCTCGCGGTCGAGGCCGTAGCCGCTCTTGGCCTCGGCGGTCAGGGTCCCGTGATCGAGCATCCAGCCCAGGTGCCTCTCGACGGCAGATCTCAGCTCCTCCTCGCTCCCCGCCCTCGTGGCCGAGACGGTCGAAAGGATGCCCCCGCCGGCTGCGTGCAGCTCCTCGTAGCTCGCCCCGCGCGAGCGCAGATCGAACTCCTTCACCCTGTCCCCGAGGAAAGCGGCGTGAGCGTGGCAGTCTATGAGTCCGGGGAGGGCGACCTTCCCGCGCCCGTCCACGGTCTCGTAGTCGGCGCCGGGTGGGAGCTCGTGCATCACCTCCCCCGGCGGTCCGATGGCGGCGATGCGGTCGCCGGAGATCACGACCGAGGCGGGGGCGTGGACCGCGAGCTCGCCCAGGTCCCGGCCCCGCAGCGGCCCCGACCCTTTCGGGGAGACGGCGGCCTCGAGGTCGTGGACGAGGAGCGAGACCTCAGCCACTTTCTTCCTGCCTGGCGTAGACGCGGCGCCCGGCGACCCACGTTGCCGCCACGACCCCGCTCCCGGCCCCGAAGACCAGGGCGGAGGGGAGATCTTCGTCTTCCACGTCGGCGACCTCCGGGTGCTCGAGGTCAATTTCGACGAAGTCCGCGGAATCCTCCGGCTCCAGACCCTCGCGCCCCCAACCCGCCGCAAGTAGCCAGGGGGTCGACGAGTCCTCTCCCGGCCGCACCAGCACGTTCCTTCTGCCCGAAAGCCTGCGGGCGCCCGTCTCTATCTCCCTGAGCTCCTCGAATGGGTCGATGCGCACGTGCGAGTCGGAGCCTATCTGGAGCCCGATGCCGAGCCGCAGGATGGCCTGTGCCGGGAGAAAGCCGTCGCCGAGGTTCCCCTCGGTCGTGGGACACGCGCACACCCTCGAGCCGCGCTCGGCGAGCAGCCCCAACTCCCGCTCGTCCGCGTGGGTGGCATGTACCACGGTCGTGCGCCGGCCGAGGAACCCTGTCTCGGCCAGGAGCTCTACGGGTCTCATCCCGTGCTCCTCGCGGCACTCCTCGATCTCGCGCGGTTGCTCGTCGGCGTGGACGTGGAGGGGCAGATCGTTCCCGCGAGCGTACTCCCCAATCCTCTCTAACCACGCCCGCGGCACGGCGCGTACGCTGTGGGCGGCGGCACCGACCTCGACGAGATCTCGCCCCTTCGCCCAGCCACGCAGCGCGTCTACCCGATCCAGGAACTCCTCCACCCCCGCGTCCCTGAACCGGGGGATGCCGCCCCTGGCGTAGGCCACGGGGAGCAACAGAAGCCGGATGCCCACCTCTTCGGCGGCCCTCGCTACGGCTTCGGCGAGCGCGTTCGGTTGATCGTACGGTTCTCCGTCCGGGCGGTGGTGCACGTAGTGGAACTCGGCGACGCTCGAGTAGCCCGCGTGTAGCATCTCCCGGTAGCACGTCTCGCTAGCTTCTCTGATGGAGGCGGGGTCGAGGCTCTCCGCTAGAGCGTACATCTGCTCCCGCCAGGTCCAGAAGTCGTCTTCGCGGTGATCCGGGTCCCTGTGCTCCACCCGCCCGCGTAGTCCCCGCTGGAAGGCGTGGCTGTGCGCGTTGACGAAGCCCGGCGCGAGCGCCCGACCCTGAAGCCGCTCGCCGTCTGGCGCGGGTCCTAGCTCGACTACGCGCCCGCTCTCGACGGTGACGCCCACGCCGCTGCAGGCGCCTCGGGCGTCGAGGAGCAGGTCGGGTATGAGGGTGCGCCTCACCCGTCGAGCATCGGCATCTGTATGCCCAGTCTACGGGCCGCTGCTACGGCGGCCTCGTAGCCCGCGTCGGCGTGGCGGACGACGCCTATGGAAGGGTCGTTGGTGAGGACCCTTTCGAGGCGGGCAGCGCCGTCTTCGGTGCCGTCGGCGAGGACCTGGGCGCCGGCGTGGATGGACTTGCCGATCCCGACGCCCCCGCCGTGGTGAACCGCGACCCAACTCGCCCCGCTCGCGGTGTTCAGGAGGGCGTTGAGGATGGGCCAGTCGGCGATGGCGTCCGATCCATCCCTCATCGCCTCGGTCTCGCGGTAGGGGGAGGCGACGCTTCCGGTATCAAGGTGGTCGCGCCCGATGACGATGGGGGCTGAGACGGTCCCATCGGCCACGAGATCGTTGAAGCGCAGCCCCGCCCTGTGGCGCGAGCCCGCCCCGAGCCAGCAAATGCGCGCAGGCAGGCCCTGGAAGTGGACCTTGTCTCTGGCCTGTTGGATCCAGCGCGCGAGACGCTCGTCGTCGGGGAAGAGGTCCAGGATCGCGTCATCGGTCGCCGCGATGTCGTCCGGCTCCCCAGAAAGGGCGGCCCACCGGAACGGCCCTTTCCCCTCGCAGAAAAGCGGCCTTATGTACGCAGGGACGAAGCCGGGGTAGGAGAAGGCCCCATCGAAGCCTCCAAGCCTCGCCTCTGCACGCAGGTTGTTACCGTAGTCGAAGACCTCCGCTCCACGCCCCCGCATGCCGACCATCGCCGCGCAGTGGCGGGCCATCGAGGCGCGAGCTTCGCGAACGTAGCGCTCCGGGTCGCTCTCGCGCAGCTCGGCGGCCTCTACCAGGCTGTATCCGGCGGGGACGTAGCCGCCCAGAGGGTCGTGGGCGGAGGTCTGGTCCGTGACGGCGTCCGGTAGGTAGCCGCGCTCCAGGAGAGCGGGGAAGACCTCGGCTGCGTTGCCCGGGATGCCGATGGAGAGTGGGACGCCTTCGCGCCTCGCTTCCTCGGCGCGCTCCAGGGCGCCGTCCAGGTCTTCGGCGAGGACGTTGAGGTAGCCTGTCTCGACGCGGCGGCGGGCGCGGTTCGGGTCCACCTCGACGCAGAGCGCTATGCCCTCGTTCATGGTGATCGCGAGCGGCTGGGCGCCGCCCATACCCCCGAGGCCGGCGGTGAGGCAGACGCGGCCCCGCAGGGAGCCGCCGAAGCGCTGTTCGGCGACGGCGGCGAAGGTCTCGAAAGTTCCCTGCAGGATGCCCTGGGTGCCGATGTAGATCCAGGACCCCGCGGTCATCTGACCGTACATCGTGAGCCCAGTCTTCTCCAGTTCTCGGAACGTATCCCAGTCTGCCCACTCAGGGACGAGCAACGAGTTGGCGATGAGGACGCGTGGAGACCAGGCGTGGGTGCGGAAGACCGCGACGGGCTTGCCCGACTGCACGAGGAGGGTCTCGTCGTCGTCGAGGCCATGCAGGGTGCTCACGATGGCCCAGAAGCTCTCCCAGTCCCGGGCCGCCTTGCCCGTGCCGCCGTAGACGACCAAGTCCTTTGGGCGCTCTGCGACCTCGGGGTCGAGGTTGTTCATGAGCATACGTAGGGCCGCCTCCTGGTGCCAGCCCTTGCAGGAGATCTCCGTCCCCCTTGGCGCCCGGATGGTCGGGGCTCTCTGCGTTTCGGTCATCGATGGCTCCTTCTCCCGGTGTGGGTCAGTCTGGCACCGGGCGTTGAGGAAGTCCAGGGCGGGGGAGTAGTATTCGCTGCAGACGACGGAGGTTCGGTTTGGCTCTCTTGCCCCTCAAAAGCGGTCCGGTCAC
>Ga0126311_10001309_pt1 | contig 11996 bp, 14 predicted proteins | sample Plot61_FD_92539 | JGI IMG/M metagenome (GOLD analysis project Ga0126311, IMG submission 92539) | Serpentine soil microbial communities from UC McLaughlin Reserve, CA, USA - Plot61 | ecosystem: Environmental > Terrestrial > Soil > Grasslands | place: USA: UC McLaughlin Reserve, Lake County...
CGTCGCGGCGGAAGAGCGTGTTCGCGAGTGAGCAGTCGCCCCAGTAGACGCCGTTCCGATGGAGGTCGACGAGCAGGAACGCCATCGCATCGAGTAGCCGATCGCGATGGACGCTCGGGCCGGGTTGGAGGCGCATCAGAAGCCGCCGGTACTGGAGCGAGTGGGGCAGGTACTCGGTGACGAGAATCGCGCTGTTGCGTTGCGGCGCCTCCGCAACGCCGGATGGCTTCACCGCGGGCAGGCCGGCTGACTCGAGGTGGAGCAGCACCTTATACTCGCCGCGACCGATCTCCAGCGGCAGCTCCTTGAGCGCGTAGAGCACGCCGTCAGCGGTCAGGAACCGGACGAGGTGGCGCGACGGCCCCACCGGCAGGGTCCGAAACGCGAGCTGCTCCTCCGACCACTCCGCGAGCGGCTGCTCCCAGGGGAGGTCGACGAGCGAGATCGCCGGATCGCGAAGACGGAGATGAGGAAACGCCATTCGAGGCTGGTCAGCGCCGCAGCGTGGCGCGCCTCAGAGGCGCTTGCGAAGGTACGCGGCGACCGACGCGTCGTAGCCGAGCGCCTCATAGAGATGACGAGCGTCGGGGCGATGATGACCGGCCGTGACTTCCACGTACGCGGCGCCAAGCTCACGACCAATCCGCTCGGCCTCGCCCATGAGCAGGTGACCCACGCCACGGTCCCGGACGCCCGCGTCGACGACGAGGGCCATGATCCGGATGACGCGATCGGTGTGCTCGAATCTCGGCAGGGCATGCAAAGCGATGAACCCGAGGATGTCGCCCTCGTAGTCGGCGACGACGACCTGCGAGTGCGGCGAGGCGAATCGCGAGAGCCGTTCCACGATGTCGGATGGACCGGCGGGATAGCCCTCGTCCGTGAAGAGTGCGGCGATGCGCTCCGCGTCGCCTTCCGCCGCGGCCCGGAGGGTCACCGTCTCACGTTCGATCATCGATCGATGGTACCCGCTGCCACCTCGACGAGGATGAGATGGGGACCCGCAGAAGGGCCACCGAGGACGAGCACGGACGGCCCGAACGGACCGTCCGCCGGGCGGCTCAGGACGATCCCGGCCGCGGCCGCGCGACGCGCAACCTCGGGGAGTGGCACGGTCGTCGCGACGTAGCGCCCGACCGGTCCCTCACCTGCCCTCGCCAGCGACGCCGCGAGGCGGCCCTCGGTGTTCGGTTCGGCGACTGCGATCACGGCGCCTTGTTCCGGGGAGATGAGCCGGACTGATGCCCCGAGGAGCGCGTCGTCCGTCAGGGTCTGGACGAAGGGCTCGTCGTCCGTTCGCAACTCGCGAATCGCTCGGTCGGCGTCCACCGTCGCCCACAGCGTGGCCATGACCCGCGCCTGGTCCGGCGACGGCAGGAGTGCTTCGAGGATCGCGTCGAGCTGGCGCTCGCGTCTGTCGCCGGTCACGCGCGAAGGAGGAGGTCCGGCGACGGCCCGCCCAGCGTCACGAAACCGAGCTCCTCGTACAGGCGCCGGGCGACCTCGTTGTCATTGAAGACGCCGAGATAGGTCCAGGCGCCCGCCTCGACCGCCCGGCGGGTGACCGCATCCGTCACGATCCGTCCGAGGCCTCGCCCTCGGAACGCAGGCCGCGTCCCGATCGAGGAGAGGTAGCTCGCGCCCGCAAACGTCGTCCGGCGGGCGGTCGCTGCCGGCTCGCCATCGACCCGGGCAAGGTAGATCTCGAAGTCCTCGCGACCGAGGAGGACGATCATCTCCTCCTCGATCGCGGCGCGTCGGTCAGGCTCCACCGAGAATGCCTCCGTCAGGACGACGGCAACCTCTCGTGCCGAGCGCGCCGCGGCTTCACCCGCGAGTCGATGAAACCGATCCAGCTCGATCCCCTGCCCGGCGCTCCCAGCCGCCAGCGATTCCGGAGGGAGCCGGCCGACATCGAGCCCCATCAGCAGGCCCGCGCCCATGTCGACGAAACCGTGGGCCTCGAGTCGGCCGATGAGGTCGGGCGGCTCGTCGAACGCCGGGGACGGCCACATGTGCGGCACCCGGTCGAGGCCGGCAAAGAGGGCCAGCATCTCAGCGAGCCGCCGATCGAACGCCGCAGGGTCCCGTGGCCAGGCAATCCCGGCGATGCGATTCCAGAATGGCTCCCGGTCCGCGGGATCGTGCAGCATGACCCCGTCGCCAAGGTCGCGAACCTCGCGACCCACGAGGCTATGGCAGACCGCTTCGTGCCAGGCGAGCCAGCGGCCGTTCGCCGCGTCGATCTCGTGTGGCCGGCGCGTTCCGGGAGGTGTGCGCATCCGGGCACGATACCGTCGCGCGTCCTCGGCGATGTGCGTCGGCCGTCGGTCGCGGGTCAGGGCACGACCCCTCTCGCGCGAAGGGGTCAGGCGGGCCGCTCGACGACGAAGAGCGAGGCGCCGGACAGCAGGTCGACGATGGCGGGCGCGGGCACATCTGCCGCCGCGAACAGCTCGTCGAACCCCTGGCGCGTGTACATCCGGGTCCCCTGGAACAACTCGTCGATCTGGATGCCCCACAGGAGCTCGGCCTGGAGCGTCTGGGACTCCTCGAGCGACGCCGGCAGGCACCACTCCAGGATGACCAGCCGTCCGCCGGGCATGACAGCCGCCCAGGCCGCGCGCAGCGAAGCAGTCGGGTCGGGCATCTCGTGGAGCGCGTCCTGCATGTAGACGAGATCGAATTCGGCGGCGAACGGCATCGACGGGATGTCCCGTGCCTCGATCCGGATCCGGTCCTCGAGTCCAGCCTCGGTCACGTGACGAACCGCCCGGGCTACGGAATCGGGCTCGAACTCGACGCCGACGAGCTCTGTGTTCGGAAAGCGGGCCGCGACGGCAATGAGCCACTTGCCGCCACCGCACGCGACGTCGAGGATGCGCCCGCCGCGGGCGAGCCGTGCGGCCAGGTCCGGCAGTGCCGCGAGGCCCTCCTGGAAGAACACGGCGATGTCCTGGACCGTTACGGCCTGGATCGCCCGATGGAACCGGGGGGGCCGCTCGTCGATCGTTCGACCCGTCCGGAAGAAGTCGGCCAGCCCGGCATAGTCGAGGCTGGAGACGACGGCCGCCACAAATTGCCCGCCGAGATATTCGGGGCGACTGTCGTCGAGGAGCACGACCGCGACCTCGGGGTCCAGGCGCATCTTCGTTCCGTCGTGCTCGATGAGATCGCTTGCGTGGGCCGCGCGGGACCAGGCATCGAGGGCCGGCTGGTGGCAGCCCGTCAACGACGCCAGCTCGTCGAGCGTGATCCCGTCTGCGGCCCCGTGAATCGCGGAGAAGAGGCCCAGCTCGAGGCCGAGATAGATCACCCAGCTGCGATAGAACCCGCCCAGGCTCTGGGCGAGCTCGTCGAATCGGTCGTCGCGGCCCATGGTGGCCGATTGTCGCACGGCCAACTGGGGGGAATGCCGAAGCGCCGAAGCGCCGCCCCGCATCGGGACGGCGCTTCGGCGGTCAGGGTCGGCGGGCCGGTCTGCGCTCCGGCCCGCCTGTGGCTTACTGCGCGTGCATCCGGTTCGGGGAAGTCCCGTTCGGCTGTCCCGTGGCCGGCTCGTCGGCGCCGAGCCGCGGGCCGCCGAAGCCGCCGAAGCCGCTCGTGCCGCTGCCTGTGGCCGGCTTCACCGGGACGAGCTCGATGCCGCCACGCCGATCCGGCTGCCAGTAGCTGAGCCCGGAGTCGCTCGCGGCGCCAGCGTCGCGTGAGCCGAGGTCTCGGACGACTGGGGGCGGGAAGCCCGCGGCCGCCGGAGCGACCTGCGTCTTCTGCGAGCCGAACGACGCGAACGTGATCGCGGCGATCACCGCGGCGATGACGGCGAGCAGGACGAGCATGCTGCCGAGCTGGTTGATGCCCAGCGAGCGCTGGACGGTTCGAGTGGATGCGGACATCAGTCCATCCTCCTGTTGAGGCCGATCCCTGCCGAATTGTTCGACCGGTTGATCGGTGATCTCGATGTCTGCATCCTCGGTTCGGCACGGACCCCCGCCATCGGGCGAGCGCCCGACGATCCGGCCGCTGCCTCCTCAAAGTCGCGGGGGCACGTCGCCCAGCCTCCTTATCGACTCGATGCAACCGATCCCCGAGGCGTGGTGTTTCATACGTTGATGGAAGCCGCAGACGCGACAGCGGACACCGCACTCGCGGCGCGACTCGCCGACGATCTCGATGGCTCGTTCGAGGAGCTGGTCGATGCGCACGCAGGACGGTTGTTCTCGATCGCGCTGCGAATCCTCGGCGACCGGCCCGATGCAGAGGAAGCGGCCCAGGACGCGCTCGTCCGCGCATACCGGGCGTTATCGAGCTATGACGCCACGCGCGTTCGGGAGCTGCGGCTCCGCGGTTGGCTCGCGACGATCCTCGTGAACATTTGCCGCAACCGAACGCGCGTGAAGCGTGTTTCCACCGTCGAGCTCGCTTTCGACCCAGGCGCCGAACCGACCGCCGATCCGATGGCTCGCCGAGACGAGAAGGCGTCGTGGGCCCGTCGACTGGCGCAGCTGCCGCCGGCTCAGCGGATGGCGGTCGTTCTGCGCCATGTCGATGGGTTGTCGTACGCCGAGATGGCGGCGGCGCTCGGAAAGCCCGAAGGAACGCTGAAAGCCCAGGTGCACCGCGGCCTCGTGGCCTTGCGGGAGGCCTATCTCGCCGAGGACCGGCGGGAGCGCGAGGAGATGACTGCATGACAATCCATGACCGGAAGGGCATCGCCGACCCGGCGCTGGACTCCCAGCTCCCATCGATCGAGGCCGCGCTTGGGTCGCTGGCAGAACCGGCGCCCGCTCGCCTCGCCCACCGAACGCTCGTCGCCGTCGGCCTCGCCGACGACTACGCTGTGATCGAATCGCCGTTGGGGCCACTGCGGGTCGCATGGAACGGCCGGGGCGTGTCGACGGTCGAGCTCGCCGAGGACGACCACGCCTTCGAGCTCGGATTCTTTGCGAGGACCGGACGCCGCGCGATGCGGCAGCCGGAGCTTCCCGCCCGGCTCGGCCAGGCGATCGAGCGTCGCCTCGCAGGCGATCGCCGAGCGAGGATCGACCTGGACCTACGTGGACACTCGGAGTTCGAACGGGCCGTCTGGCTCAAGGCGCTCGAGATCCCGCGTGGCGAAGTCCGGCCATACGGCTGGATCGCGGCCGAGATCGGGCGGCCGAAGGCCGTCCGCGCCGTCGGGACGGCCCTCGGCCACAATCCGGTCCCGCTCATCGTTCCGTGCCATCGCGTCGTGCGAAGCGACGGCACGATCGGCCAGTACTCCCTGGGCGGGGCCGAGAACAAGCGAACGATCCTCTCGGCCGAAGGGCTCGACCCTGACGAGCTCGAGGGCCTCGCCCGAGCCGGGATCCGGTACGTCGGGAGCGACACGACACGGATCTTCTGCCTGCCGACGTGCCGCCACGCCCGGCGCGTCACCGAGCGGCATCGCGTCGAATTCCGGTCGGCAGCCGCATCCCGGGCTGCCGGCTACCGGGCCTGCAAGATCTGCCGCCCGTCGGTCGCCGACGTCGCCGCTTGACGAGCCGGCGCCATGGCGGGTCTGCTAGACTCGCCTCTTGGACCAGCCCGCTATGCCAACAGGACGAGGACGCGCCCGCCCCGGTCTGATCTGGGCGGCGCTCCTGATCCTGTACGTCGTCTGGGGCTCGACCTATCTCGGGATCCGGATCGCGGTCGAATCGATCCCGCCGTTCCTCATGGCCGGCTCCCGCTTCGCCCTCGCCGGCCTCGTGATGTTCGCCTTCGCGGTCATCCGCTCCGGACGGTCCGTGGCCCTGCCAACGCGTCGGGAGTGGCGCGACTCGTTCATCGTCGGCGCGCTGCTCATGGGCGGCGGCATGGGTATGGTGGCGCTCGGCGAGAAGACGGTGCCGTCGGGGATCGCGGCGCTGCTCATCGCGATGATGCCCCTCTGGGTCGCTGTGCTCGGTCGAGTATTCCTCGGCGAGCGATTGCCGCGGGCGGCGTCCCTCGGCATCGCGATCGGGCTCGTCGGGGTGGCGATCCTCGTCGGGCCGTCGGGATCCGCGGCTGAAACGTTCAACCCGTTCGGAATTCTCGCCCTGATCATCTCGCCGATCAGCTGGGCGAGCGGCTCGCTGTTCTCGTCGCACCGGGCACGCCTGCCGCGCGATCCGCTCGTCGCGACGTCGGCGCAGATGTTCGTCGGCGGAATCGTTCTGGCCGGGATGGCCGCCGTCCACGGGGAGTACGCGAACCTCCGCCTCGAGGCCATCACGACCAACTCGCTCCTCGCGTTCGCATACCTGACGCTCGTCGGAAGCTTGATCGCGTTCACGGCGTACGTGTGGCTGCTCCGGGTGGCACCGCTGCCGTTGATCGCGACGTATGCGTACGTCAACCCGATCGTCGCCGTCGCCCTGGGCGGCTTAGTCCTGAGTGAGCCGATCACCCCGCGCACGCTCGTTGCCGGAGCGGTCATCGTCTTCGCCGTCGCCCTGATCATCACGTCGCGGACCCGCATGACCGCCGCCCACCGGCCGGCGTCCGAGCCCCGCGGCCGCGATCGCAAGACCGGCGTTACCGACGTGGAGCCTGAAGCCGCCGCCTGACGTCCGTCGATGGCCGCCAGCTGCTACGGGACGACGGCCGTCGCCTCGATTTCGATCAGGAGTCCATCGCCCTCGAGGCCCGCGATGTGGACCCATGTCGCCGCCGGACCTTCGCCTGACGGGAACGAACTCCGGAGCGCATCGCTGACCCCGGACGTGTCCGGCGGGTTGCCGACGATGTAGATCCGGAGCGCAGTCACGTCCTCGAGCTGCGCGCCCGCCGGCGCAAGCGCCCGCTCGACGTTGCGCATCGCGGCGCGTGCCTGGCCCGCGAGGTCCGTTGCGACGAGTCGCTCATCGGCATCCCAGGCGACCTGCCCGGACACGAAGACGAGTCGTCCCGCAGGGACGCTCACGGTCTGCGCAAACCCGTAGCGCCTGGCGTCGAACAGATCGCTCGGGTGGTGGCTCAGGCGACCCGGACTCATGCGGGTGAAGGCTCAGCCGATCCGGCTCCTCTCCGCTCGAAGCCCTGGGCCGGCCACGGCTCGCAGCGGATCGGCCGATCCTCGCGGTAGCCCAGGGCGTAGTCGGCCTGGATGAGGGTGTGCAGCTGGCTCGTCCCCTCGTAGATGACGGCCGCCTTCGAGTTCCGCAGGTAGCGCTCGACCGGGAACTCGTTCGAATACCCATTGGCGCCGTGGACCTGGATCGCGTCGAGCGCGGACTGGACAGCATGGTCCGTCGCGTGCCATTTCGCGAGCGAGGTCTCGCGGGTGTTGCGCCGCCCCTGGTTCTTCAGCCAGCCCGCGCGCCACACGAGCAATCGGCCCATCTCGGTCCCGGCCGCCATCTTCGCGATCATCTGCTTCACGAGCTGGTGGCGGCCGATCTCCTCTCCGAACGTCTGTCGCTCGTGGGCGTACCTGATCGATGCGTCGAGGCACGCCTGGGCCAGCCCGACGGCTCCGGCCGCGACCGTATAACGCCCCTGGTCGATCGCGCTCATCGCGATCAGGAACCCCTCACCCTCCTCGCCGATCCGGTTCTCGACCGGTACGGGAACGTCGTCGAGGTTGATGAGCCCGGTATTGCCAGCTCGAATCCCGAGCTTGCCGTGGAGCGTCCCCGTCGTCAGGCCTCGCATGCCACGCTCGAGGAGGAACGCCGTAACGCCCTTGTGCTTCTTCGAACGATCGACCGAAGCGAAGACGAGGAAATGGTCGGCGACGTCGGCGAGGCTGATCCAGATCTTCTGGCCGTTCAATCGGTAGGCGCCACCGTCAGAGCGTGCGGTCGTCGCCAGGTTGCCGGCGTCCGTGCCCACCCCGGGTTCGGTCAGGCCGAACGTCGCGAGCTTCTCGCCCTTCGCCTGCGGCACGAGCCAGCGCTGCCGTTGCTCCTCGGTTCCCCACTGGAGCAGGGCGAGCGAGTTCAATCCGACGTGGACGCTCTGGATCACGCGGAACGCGGTGTCTGCCCGCTCGAGCTCTTCGCACAGGAGGGCGAAGCTGATGTAGTCCATCCCCGCACCGCCATAGCGCTCGGGGATCGGCGCACCGAGGAAGCCCTGCTCAGCCATCCGGCCGAAGAGCTCGCGAGGAAAGCCGCCGTCCTCGTCCCAGCGCCTGATGCTCGGCAGGATCTCCGTCTCGGCGAACGCTCGAGCGCTATCGCGGACGAGCCGGTTCTCGTCGGACAGGGAGAAGTCGACCATCGCCGAATGCTAGCCGGTCGATTTCGATGGGACGTGGCCGAGCCGCCGCTCCCCGATCCATATACTCCGGCGATGGACGAACCCGTCACCGCCGTCGCGGACCTCGCCGACCTCGCTGCCCGCGCCGGGAACCTGAGCCCGGTCCTGGGGCGTTACTTCGAGCGGAGCTGGTCGCATGGCGAGGGCCATCGCCTCTACGACACGTCGGGGCGGGCGTACCTCGACTTCGCGAACGGAATCGCCGTCACGGCGCTTGGCCACGCTCATCCCCGCGTGACGGCCGCGATCCACGCCCAAGCGGACAAGCTGATCGGACCCACCGGCGCGATCGGCTACTCGGAGCCCGTCGTAACGCTCGCGTCGATGCTCGCGGCGACGCTCCCCGATCCCATCGACACGGTGATGTTCCTGAACTCGGGTTCAGAGGCGATTGACGGGGCGCTCAAGCTCGCTCGCCGCGTCACCGGCCGGCCAGGGATCGTTGCCTTCCGGGGCGGTTTCCACGGCCGCACGTTCGGCGCGACGTCGATCACGACGTCGAATATCAATTACCGGACCGGCTACGAGCCGCTCCTGCCGGCCGTCTACTTCGCGCCGTTCCCGGCCGCCTACCGCGACTACGAGGGTGACGACGAGCTCGCCTCGAGTCGCTCCCTGGCGAGTCTCCGGTCACTCTTCGAAACCGTGATCGCCCCGTCGCAAGTCGGCGGCGTGATCATCGAACCGGTTCAGGGCGAGGGCGGCTACACGCCGGCGCCGGCTGCGTTTCTTCAGGGATTACGGGAGATCTGCGAGGAGCACGGGATCCTGCTGATCGCCGATGAGGTCCAGAGCGGCTACGCCCGCACCGGCATGATGTGGGCGTTCGAGCATGCGGAGATCGTGCCGGACATCGTCGTCGTCGCGAAGGCCATCGCGAACGGCCTTCCCCTGTCGGCGATCGCGACAAGTCGCGAGCTGCAGGAGCGCTGGGGCAAGAGCGCCCACGGCTCGACCTACGGCGGGAACCCGGTCGCCTGCGCGGCGGGCATCGCGGTTCTCGAGACGATTCGCGACGAGGGTCTCGTCTTCAACGCCGGCCGGAGGGGCGTTGAGCTGACGGGCGGCCTGCTCCGGTTGATGGCGGAGGACGAGCGGGTCGGCGACGTTCGAGGGCCGGGCCTGATGGTCGGGGTCGAGATGGTCACCGACCGGGCGTCACGGGAGCCCGACGGGGCGCTGGCGACGGCGCTCGTCGCGCGTTGCGCTGAGCTTGGCCTGCTCGTGCTGTCGTGCGGAACCGCGCACCAGGTGGTCCGCTGGATCCCGCCGATCGACGCTACGCCGGCCGAGATCTCGGAGGGCGTCGAAATCTTCGGCGAGGCGCTCCGGACCGTCTAGGCTTCCGACGCCGACGCGTTTATCGGTTCTGCGACAGGAACTTCATCACGTCGTCGAGCCGGAACCGTCGATCGCCGCGCTTGCAGACGCGATAGAACGGGAGCTCGCCGCGGTCTCCCAGTCGCTTCACCGTGTTGACGTGAAGGTGGAGCATCTCGGCGACTTCGGTCGCAGTGAGCATCGGCCCGAGTTCGTTTACCGCCATCGACCCCATGTGGGCTTGCCTCGCTTAGTGCACTTCGCGACGACTCCGCACCTCTGGGGTGACCAGGGGTAGGGTGCGGCTCGCTGATGGGCGGAGCGTAGGGGTCGGCGGGATGGGTCGCCAAGCCGTACTTTGGGGTACGCGCGAGTACCACGGTCGCCTCCCAGAACGGACGTGCGGGCGGGATCGATGCGGCATGCCGACGCGCGCCTAGAATCGGACGTCGTCGTATTCTTTCGGCGGAACGGCTCCCCCCAGGACTACGAGCCGCCATCGCGCTCCCGTCGCAGACGGGCCGTCACTGAGGAAGGGACGCACGATGACCGAGATGGGCGAAGCGCTGCGCGCAACGTCGGATGCCCTCATGCGCGATCTCGATGTCCTCGCGACGCTCGAGGATCAGAAGCGGCTGATGACGCCTGGCGACCCAGGCCTTGTCGACCTGGCAGAGCGAATCGAGTCGATCGCCGAGAGGATCCTCGGCCAGAGCGCGAGGCAGCGAGAGCTCTCCCAGCGGGTCGAGGCGCTCTCGAGTGCCGGCTCCCCCGCCGCACCGACTCAGTCGATCGAGGAGACAGCCCGCGCCCTCCCGACGATCCTTGCGGAGTGGCGGGACGCCGAGAGGCGCCTCGCGGCCGCTGACTCCGGCTCTGCTGAGGAGACCGAGACCCGCCTCCTCGTCGAGCGCCTCAGGAGCGAGTACGGCCGCGCCCATGACGCGTGGCGGCGAAACCTCAGGTCGTAGCTCAGGCCAGACGCTACCGCGCGGGAGGGTGGAATTCGAAGGTCTCGATGACCCGCATGGCATCGGCGACCTGCTTTTCAAAGTCTGCGGGCTCCGATGGGCCGCCACCGAAGATCGCGACGGCCATCGTCCGGCCGCCGCTGAGGTCGAGCAGGATCACACGAACAGGGCTGTCGGGGATGAGGCCGATCCCCGCGCTTCGCTCGGATTCCGGCCCGAGGAGAAGGGGCATGGCGATGATCCGCCCTTCACGGCCATTGCAAGTTCCGGTCCACGTTGGGGCGAGCTCGAGGTCGAGCATCAGGCCCTTGTAGCCGCCGATCGTCACCGCACCGGGCGACGTAGATACGACGCCCGGTCGGGCGACGATCGCAGCCACCATGTCATCCATCCGACGCCCGACACCCGGCGCTTCGGTGGCCTCGCCGCACGTCGCTCCCTCGGCGTAGTCCCCCATGAGCCGGACGTGCGTGAAGAGATGGATGAAGATATCCGCCGACGGCTGACTCGCTGAGTCGTCGGGGAGCCGGTGCAGCAGGAACGCCGCGGCTATGTCCTCTTTCACCTTCCACCGCCCCGGAACCGTGTACGACATCTGGCCCGATACGCCGGGCGCGTCGAACGGGTCGAACGCGGCCGTCGGGTAGGTGCCGGGAGCCAGTGCCGCGCCAGTTGGCGGGAGAGGGAGGTCCGCTCGCACCCATGGCCCGGCGAGCGCCTTCTCCCGCGCTGTGCAAGTGTCTGCGCTGATCGCCGTCAACGTCATGACCGTGCCCTGCCCCTTTACCGACCAGCGGTACGCCCCGCTCTCATTGACGGAGCAACCTTGTGTCTCGGCGGTTGCCGTCGCCACCAACGTGTCCGTGCCGGCGGACCCGACGGCCGACCTCGACGCCGCACCTGGGATGGGGCCGACTTCGAGTTGACGCCTGGCCAGGGTCAGGAACCCCGACCCGGACCCATCCAGACCTGGCAGGACCGGGGCCGGCCGTTGCCACGTGTGCCGGAGAGCCTCGGGAACGGGTCCGGTCGGCGATGGGACAGGACTCACCGTCAGTCGCGGGCCAGCTGTGTCGGGCGGTCGCCCGACGAGCGCGATCCCGAGCGTGCCGATGACGACGGCGGCGGTCACGGCCGCCACCCAGCGACCGTCAGCGACTCCTCTGCCGACCGAGCGACGATCGAGCCCGCGCTGCAACCAACCGCTCGCCGGCCGGGAAGACATCGCGGCACGCGACGTCGCGCGCACGTCGATACGGCGCTCGGCCGCGGGATTCGTATAGGTGCGGACACGCTCGGCGAACCGTGCGTTGAAGGGCTCCATGTCCGGTCGCTCAGTCATCGCCCAGGTCCTTTCGCAGCTGCTTCAGGCACCGGTGAAGGCGGACGCGTACGGCCGACGCGGTCATTCCCAGCGCTCGACCGATCTCC
>Ga0126311_10001310_pt1 | contig 11993 bp, 1 predicted proteins | sample Plot61_FD_92539 | JGI IMG/M metagenome (GOLD analysis project Ga0126311, IMG submission 92539) | Serpentine soil microbial communities from UC McLaughlin Reserve, CA, USA - Plot61 | ecosystem: Environmental > Terrestrial > Soil > Grasslands | place: USA: UC McLaughlin Reserve, Lake County...
CGCTGTCGCCCAAATCTGAAAGATCTTACACCGCGCCATCCGACCAGATTGAGGAGATGTTGGTAGAAATCTGGGCCGCTGTCCTGGGCGTCGAACGGGTGGGCATCCACGACAGTTTCTTTGAGCTGGGAGGTCACTCGCTACTCGCCGCTCAAGCAATTTCGCGTGTCCAAAAGGCTTTCAAGACGGAACTGCCTCTGCGTCTGATTTTCCAGTTCCCAACCGTCGCTGCCTTTGCCGAGCAGATGGCCGCGATAAACAAAGACGATGTCGCGATCCCTCCACCTTTCGAGCCCGTATCGAGAGCAGAGGACTTGCCACTTTCGTTCGCGCAGCAGCGGCTTTGGTTTCTCGATCAACTTGAACCCGGCTGTCATTACAACATGCCCGGTGCGGTGCGAATTAGCGGCCCACTTGACCAGGCGGCGCTCGAGAGGAGTTTGGGCGAGATTGTGCGCCGGCACGAAACACTTCGCACGACCTTCCCTTTGATCGGTGGAGAAGCGGTTCAGGTCGTCACCGCTCCGGCACCGCTAACTCTGCCGGTAACAGATCTTAGCGAGTTGCCACTCCGCGAGCGTGACGCACAGCTCGATGAACTGCTGACGCGTGAAGCCCACGAACCATTCGACCTCGCGCGTGGTCCATTGTTGCGGGTCAAGCTTGCGCGCCAGGCCGGCGATGAACACGTTCTATTGGTGACGATGCACCACATTGTGTCAGACGGCTGGTCGCTCGATCTCTTCCTGCGTGAACTGGCGATCCTGTACCAGGCTTACGCAGAAGGCATGGAATCGCCATTGCCTCCGTTGCCGATTCAATACGCGGATTTTGCAAGCTGGCAGCGAACCTGGTTAAAGGATGAAAAGCTCAATTCGCTGCTGGATTACTGGGTGAAGCAGCTAAAGGGAGCGCCGCCGGTATTGGAGTTCCCGACCGATCACTTGCGCCTGGCGTCCCGTAGCAATAACGGTGCTCGGCAATCCGTGATGCTTCCTGAAAGTCTGACCTGCGATCTCAAGAGGCTGAGTCGTGAGGAGGGCGTAACTCTGTTCATGGTGTTAGCGGCGGCGTTCAAGGTGCTTCTGTACCGCTACTCAGGACAAATGGACATAGTCATCGGCACCGTAAGCGCGAATCGCAACCAGGCGGACCTTGAAGGACTCATTGGATTCTTCGTCAACATACTGGTGCTGCGCACCGATCTTTCTGAGACGCGCACTTTTCGGGCGCTGCTCGGCAAAATTAGAGAGACAGTCATCGATGCGTGCACCCATCAGGACCTGCCCTTTGAGAAGCTCGTTGAGGAGCTACAGCCTGAAAGGGATGTCAGCCGCACACCTCTCTTCCAGGTGATGCTGGTCCAACAGAAACAGTTGACGCCGGAACTCGAGTCTGCCGGCGTCTGCTTCCGGCCGGTAGAATTAGACACGATGACTACGAAGTTCGATCTCACCTTGAACTTTGCGGAAGCGGATCAGGAACTGCGTCTCACGCTGGAGTACAGCACTGATCTCTTCGAAGCAGCGACGCCCAGGCGTATGCTCGGACATCTTCAAACGTTGTTGGAAGCCGCCGCGGCACATCCTGACGCGCAGATTTCCGAGCTGCCATTACTGAGCGCCGCTGACCGCTACGAGCTGTTGGTAGAGTTCAACGATGCCGCACGAGACTCTGTGCCGGCGCTCAGCATTCATCAACTATTCGAAACGCACGTTGCCCAGACGCCCGATGCAATCGCACTCGTCTTTGGCGAGGAGAAACTTTCTTACGCGCAATTGAATCAACGGGCCAACCGACTCGCGCGCTATCTGCGAGAGCTTGGCGTGGGACCGGAAGTGCTGGTAGGCATTTGTCTTGAACGCGGCATCGACATGGTGGTGGCGTTGCTTGCAATACTCAAAGCAGGTGGGGCGTATTTGCCGCTCGATCCTGGTTATCCGCAGGAACGCCTGACATTCATGCTCGCAGATTCCAGGCCGGCAGTGCTGCTTACGACGCAGTCGATGGAGAAGACATTGCCGCGGAATAATGCTCGAGCCGTTCGGTTGGATATTGATGCGCACGTACTCGGCGACTTCGCCGGCGAGAATGTCACGAGCGGAGTCGGTGCAGACAATCCCGCGTACGTCATCTACACGTCCGGATCGACCGGGCAGCCGAAAGGCGTCATCGTAACTCATCGCGGTCTCGGCAATCTTCACGAAGAACAGGTTTGCGCATTCGGCCATGGACCAAATGATCGGGTGCTTCAGTTCGCTTCATTGAGTTTCGACGCGTCGGTTTTTGAGATCGTGATGGCGCTTGCGACCGGAGCGGCGCTGGTGATGGCAACGAATGAAGAACTGTTGCCGGGTCCGCCGTTGCAGAAGCTGTTGCAGGAACAGTCGATCAGCAGTCTTACGATACCACCATCAGCACTGGCGCTGATGGCAACCGATGGTTTGCCGGCGTTGCGCACTGTGATCGTCGCGGGCGAGGCCTGTTCCGCGGAATTAGTTGAACGTTGGAGCGACGGACGAGAGTTCTTCAATGCCTACGGACCAACGGAAACGACGATCTGGGCGAGTCTCAATCGGTGCCGCGCAGGGGAGGGAAGACCGAGCATTGGCAAACCGATTGGCAACGCGCAGATGTTCGTGCTGGATGCGAAGTTGGAACCCGTGCCCGTCGGCGTAACAGGTGAGCTCTACATCGGCGGCGTTGGACTCGCGCGCGGCTATCTGAACCGGCCGGAGTTGACCGCGACGCGCTTCGTTCCTCATCCGTTCGCGATCACCCCCGGAGCGCGGTTGTATCGTACCGGCGATCTCGGCCGCTATCGCGGCGACGGCAGTATCGAGTTTTTGGGCCGCATGGATCATCAGGTGAAGATCCGCGGCTTCCGCATTGAGTTAGGCGAAATTGAGGGGGCGCTTCGCGAGCACCCCATTGTTCGAGACGTGGTAGTGCTGGTGCGCGAGGACACGCCCCACGATGCGACCAACGACAAGCGCATCGTCGCTTATGTCGTCCTGAATCACGAGTGTGCCACACTCTCTGACGAGTTGCGTCGGCTACTAAAAGAGAAGCTGCCGAGCTTCATGATCCCCTCTGCTTTTGTCGTGCTCGAGGCACTGCCTCTGACCCCGAACGGCAAGATTGATCGCAAAGCGCTGCCCCCTCCCGATCATGCACGTCCTGACATCGAAGCAGCTTTCACTGCCCCGCGCACTCTCATTGAAGAGATGATGGCTGCCATCTGGTCCCAAATTCTAAAGGTAGAAAAGGTGGGCATTCACGACAACTTCTTCAGTCTCGGAGGGCATTCACTGTTGGCTACTCAGGTCGTGCATCGCGTGCGCGATACCTTCAATGTCGCCTTTCCGCTGCGGCTCTTCTTTGAGACCCCCACGGTCGCCGATTTGGCCACCTACGTCGCGCGCAGCCAGGTGAGAGAGGCCGACGACGCAACGCTGAGCGCAGCGCTGGCGGAACTCTCGCGACTTTCGCCGGAAGAGATGGAATCGATGCTAGCCGCGCAAAAAGTGTCTACTCAGATTGGGAGCCGGTAGGGCTCAGTTTGATTACGCGTAGTGCATCAGTTTGAAATTACGCCGAAGGCGTTCGCTAATCTCAGCCCAAGATTACCGCCGAAGGCGTTCGCTAATCTCAGCCCAAGGTTAACGCCGAAGGCGTTCGCTAATCTCAGCCCAAAGTTAACGCCGAAGGCGTTCGCTAATCTCAGCCCAAGGTTGGAGCGCAGCGACAACCTTGGGATTACCTCACGATATAGTCATTGAACCCTGAAAGGGTTTCGGCGGTTTGCGAACGCTTTCAGCGTTGGATAGGTTTTTCGAGCTTTACCCACAGTTGTCGCTACGCTCCAACCATGGCTGAAATTAGCGAACGCCTTCGGCGTAATTTGCTCAAGAATTCAAACTGATGCACTCCCAGGGAGCCTCTCATGAGTAAGCTTACCGAACAGATCGAAGATCTCTCACCACAACAACGTGACTTGCTGGCGCTTCTGCTGGGCCAGAAGAAACGCGAGGAAGCCGCCCGGTCGCATATCGCAACCGTGAGCAGAACCGCTGCCACCCTTCCGCTTTCGTTTGCTCAACAACGCCTCTGGTTTCTCAGCCAGCTTCAGCAGGATACGGCTGGCTACAATGTGGCCGGTGGTGTGCGCATGGAAGGACCGCTCTCCGTGGTAGCACTGGAGCGGGCGCTTAATGAAGTCGTACTCCGGCATGAATCGCTCAGAACTACTATTCGGCAAATCGAGAGTGAGCCGGTGCAAATTATTACCAACCCGCAGGTTTTCCAATTGTCGCAGTTTGACCTGCGGAAGGTGCGCGAGGCGCAGCGCGAAGCGGAAGCTCAGTTGTTACTCACCAATGAAGCTCGCAAGCCCTTTAACGTAGAAGGTGGCCCACTGTTTCGCGCCACGCTGCTGCTCCTCTCCTCTGAAGAACACATCTTGCTATTGACCATGCATCACGTTATCTCTGATGGATGGTCAATAGGAATCCTCGTGCGTGAGTTGATCGAACTCTACGAGGCTTTTGCCGCCAGCAGACCATCCATGTTGCCAGACCTTCCTGTTCAATATGTTGACTTCGCTGTCTGGCATCGTGAGTGGTTACAGGGAGACGTTCTCGATAAATCAGTTTCGTACTGGAAAGAAAGGCTCGCTGGAGTTCCATCCCTACTGGAACTACCAACAGATCGGCCCCGTCCACCCAGCCAGAGTTTTTCCGGCACGAGACATCCGATCGTAATACCGCAGGAGCTGACCGAGTCTCTGAGGGAGCTTGGTGAGCAACAGAACGCTACGCTTTTTATGATCCTGCTCGCGGCCTTCAAAGTATTTCTTTTCAGGCACGCGCGCCAGGAGGACATCGTTGTCGGCGTCCCCATTGCCGGCCGCAATAAACCTGAGCTTGAAAATGTAATTGGGCTATTTATCAATATGTTGGCAGTGCGCACAGACCTTTCCGGAAACCCCTCTTTCCGCGAACTGCTGGTTCGAGTGCGCGAAGCGGCCCTCGGAGCTTACGACCATCAGGACCTGCCGTTTGAAAAGCTCGTGGAAGTTATGCAGCCCGAGCGGGACACCAGTTACTCGCCGTTATTTCAGGTGATGTTCCACCTTGGTAACCTGGAGATTCCCTCCTTTAGCCTTCCCGGCTTGACGCTGACTCCGCTCGACGCTGACACCGGCACATCCAAGTTTGATCTAACTCTCGATCTAACCGAATCCTCGACGGGTCTCAAAGGATATTTTGATTACAGCACCGACTTATTCGATCACGTCACCATTCAACGTCTGTCGGAACGCTTCCAGATCCTTCTGCAGGGCGTCGTTGCCGATCCGGAGACGCCCATCTCGTCGCTACCTTTACTGAGCCCGGCGGAAGAGCATCAATTGGTAGTAGGGTTAAACGAAACTGCTGAAGCTTTTCCGCACCCTCTTTGTCTCCATCAGATCTTCGAAGACCAGGTAAAGCAAACGCCTGAGGCCACTGCAGTCACGTTTGAAGGCCGGAGACTAAGCTATGCCGACCTCAACCGCCGGGCTAATCAGCTCGCTCACCAATTAATAAGGCTCGGCGTTGGGCCGGAAGTTCTGGTTGCGATCTGCATGGAACGTTCATTGGATTTGCCGATCGCTTTGTTAGCCGTTCTGAAGGCGGGTGGTGCTTACCTCCCTCTTGACCCCACTTACCCCCGCGAGCGGCTGGCCTTCATCCTTGAAGAAACACGTGCCCCGGTGATCTTAACGCAAGGAGTAGTCGCGGAAAGTCAATCCTTCGAAGGCGTTCATGTGATTAGCCTCGACAGCGATGCCAATGCACTCGCGACTGAGAATACTGAAAATCCACGCAGCGACGTAACGGATGAAAATCTGGCTTATGTCATCTACACCTCCGGTTCTACCGGCCAACCGAAGGGTGCAATGTTGCACCATCGCGGTGTACGCAATCGTCTCCTGTGGGGAATTACCGACTATCAGCTCGGCATTGGTGACGTCGTGCTGCACAAGACTCCTCTCACCTTCGACGTATCGGTATGGGAGATCTTCGCGCCACTGTTAAGCGGGGCACGTCTTCTCATAGCTAAACCCGGGGGACATCAGGACACTGCTTACCAACTCGACTTAACGGCGCGCGAGAAAGTGACCCACGTAGATTACGTGCCCACCATGCTCGAGGTGCTTCTGGAATCCGAGGGATTGGATCATTGCGACAACCTCAAGATCGTCACGGCTGCCGGCGAAGCCCTGACCCGCGAGCTGCGCGACAGGTTCTATTCGCAGACGAACGCGAAGCTGTACAACTTGTACGGACCGACCGAAGCGTCGTTAGCCGTCACCTATTGGGTTTGCCTGGCCGAAGGAAAAGAGCGCGTGATTCCCATCGGCCGTCCGATGAGTAACGCGAAGATTTACATTCTCGACAAACATCTGGAGCCGGTTCCAATCGGCGTTGCCGGTGAGTTGCACATCGGTGGCAAGGCTCCAGGGCGCGGCTACCTCAAGCGACCAGATTTGACTGCCGATAAATTTATCCCCGACGCGTTCAGTGAAAACGGAGGCGAGCGCGTTTACAAGACAGGCGATCTCGCGCGTTACCGATCTGACGGAGCGATCGAATTTCTCGGGCGTCTCGATCATCAAGTGAAGATCAGAGGCATGCGCATGGAGCTCGGCGAGGTCGAGGCGGCTTTGTGCCAACATCCGGGCGTAAGAGAAGCAGTCATCTTACCGTACGAGATTACTTCGGGAAATAAATCTCTGGTGGCCTACGTCGTGAGCAAGCAAGAGCCGTTGCCCACTGGGGATGAATTGCGAAGTTACTTAAGGCAAAGACTGCCGGAGTACATGGTTCCGGCAGCATTCGTGACATTGAGCGAACTGCCCTTGTTGTCTAACGGCAAGTTGAACCGGCGAGCCTTGCCCAATCCCGAAGAGTTCTTCTCACAGTCCGAAGCCGCTTACATCCCTCCTGAAACCAATCTGGAGCAGACCATCGCCGCTGTCTGGCAGGAAGTCTTCAATCTAGAAAGAGTGAGCATCCACAGTAACTTTTTCGATCTCGGCGGGAACTCCCTTTTGCTGGCGAAGGTCCATAGCAAAGTGCGCGCGGCTTTGCAGAGAGACATCCAGATAATCGAGTTGTTCAAACACTCAACGATCCATTCCCTCGCAAAATATCTGGGCGAAACAGAAGGTACACCGCTACTTCTTGACTCGGGCCGCGAACAGGCCGACCTGCGCAGGAAGTTGATGAAGCGACGCCGATCTACGCCGGAGCGGGCAGCGGTGGGAGGTTAGTACGATGAGTAACACCCAGATCTTTGAAGAGGTTGACGGAATAGCCATCGTAGGCATGGCGGGGCGTTTCCCCCGTGCGCGCAATGTCGATGAATTCTGGAGAAATTTGCGCGATGGTGTGGAAGCCATTTCCTTCTTCACCGAGGAAGAGTTACGCGCGGCGGGCGTTGACTCTGCGTTGCTCCGGGATCCTGGTTACGTAAGGGCGAATGCGACACTTGAAGATACGGAACTGTTCGATGCCTCGTTCTTCGGCATCAACCATAGAGAAGCCGAGATAATGGACCCGCAACACCGCATCTTCCTGGAGTGCGCGTGGGAAGCACTGGAGAATGCAGGGTACAACTCTGACTCCTACCAGGGGCGCATCGGCGTTTACGCCGGACACGGACTGACCAGCTACTTGTTGTCGAATCTCTATTCCAACCGCCAGAGCATTTGGGCTCTCAGTGGCGGCCAGAGCTTGCTGGGTAATGAAAAGGACTACCTGTCCACGCGCGTCTCTTACAAGCTGAACCTCAATGGTCCAAGTCTCAGTGTGCAGACGGCATGCTCAACTTCTTTAGTCGCCGTGCATCTCGCATGTCAGAGTCTTCTCAATGGTGAGTGCAGCATGGCATTAGCAGGCGGCATCACCATCCCCGTACCGCAGAAAGTTGGCTACAAGTACGACCAGGGCGGGATTATGTCGCCCGACGGTCATTGTCGCGCCTTCGACGCCGGTGCTAAAGGAACAGCGCCCGGTAGCGGCGTGGGCATCGTGATACTCAAGCGGCTGGAGGACGCGCTCGCTGAAGGCGATACAATCCACGCAGTAATTAAAGGCTCCGCTATCAACAATGATGGCTCTCAGAAAGCCGGCTATACGGCTCCGAGCGTAGAAGGTCAAGCTGCTGTAATCAGTGAAGCGCTGCACATGGCCGGCGTTAAAGCCTCGACTATCGGCTATGTAGAAGCTCACGGTACCGGTACGGTGCTCGGCGATCCCATCGAAGTAGCGGCACTGACACAGGCATTCCGCGCCGGAACCGAAGCGAAAGAGTTCTGTGCGATTGGCTCTGTAAAAACCGGCATTGGGCACGCGGATACGGCTGCGGGCGTAGCGGGATTAATCAAGACCGTCCTCGCACTCAAAAACAGACAGATTCCGCCGAGCCTCCATTTTCAACAGCCAAACCCGGCGATAGACTTCGCGAATAGTCCTTTCTATGTGAACTCGAAGCTTACCGAGTGGACCACCAACGGTGTGCCCCGTCGCGCTGGCGTCAGTTCGTTCGGCATCGGCGGCACGAACGCCCATCTGATTATCGAAGAGGCGCCTCACGTCGCGCTTGCGGGAACAGTCAGACCGCTTCACCTGTTTGTTTTGTCAGCTAAGACCGGCAGCGCTCTGAAGACAACCGCTCGAAATCTGGCCGAGCATCTTAAGCAGCATCCTGAGTTGGACATCGCCGACGTGGCCCACACACTTCAGCGCGGTCGTAAATCCTTTGACCACCGCGTGGTGCTTGTTTGCCGTGATCTCGACGAAGCCGCAGCGGCCCTGGAAGACGAGACACGCGTCACCACCTCTGTCCAGGAAACAAGTGATCACCCTGTGATATTCATGTTCCCAGGACAGGGAGCGCAACATCCCGGCATGGGGGCAGAACTGTATGAAGTCGAACCGACATTCAGAGAGCAGATCGACCTCTGCTCGGATTTGCTTCAACCTCACCTGGGATGCGACCTTCGTTCTATTCTCTATCCACCTCAGGAAAATATCGACGAGGCTGCGGAACGACTCAAGCAAACAGTCTTCACGCAGCCGGCCCTCTTTGTCGTTGAGTATGCGCTCGCCAAACTATGGATGAGTTGGGGCGTGCGCCCGCGCGCAATGATCGGGCATAGCATCGGAGAATATGTCGCTGCGTGTATCGCCGGGGTCTTGACGCTGGATGACGCTCTAACGCTGGTGGCCGCACGCGGCCGCCTGATGCAAAGCGCTCCGAGCGGCGCTATGAGCAGCATCACGTTACCTGAGTCGGAACTTGTCCCGCTCCTCGATAACCGTTTGGCGATAGCCGCAGTCAACGGCCCTTCTTTCTGCGTGGTCTCCGGCGAGACTGAGGCCATCGAGCAACTGGAGGACTTGCTCGTCAAACGTGGACATCTATGCCGCCGTTTGCATACTTCACACGCTTTTCATTCCGAGATGATGGATTCGATCATCGAGCCATTCGTCGAATTAGTGAAGACGGTCAAACTGAGTCCGCCACAGTTGTCTTACATTTCGAATTTAACCGGGACGTGGATTACGGCAACGGAGGCAACCGATCCGCACTATTGGTCCATGCATCTGCGCCATACCGTTCGATTCGATGCCGGCGTGAAAGAGTTATTTAAAATTCGGAATTCGATTCTGCTGGAGGTTGGGCCGGGACAAACTTTAACCACCTTAACGCAAAATCATTTACAAAAACCCGGTGAGCAGCGCGTGCTTTCCTCTTTTCCTCGCGCGCAAGAGCGCGGGTCAGACCTTCGAAGCATGCTCAACGCTACTGGGGCACTGTGGCTGGCGGGTAGGCAAATAGACTGGGCCGGATTCTCTTCCGGGCAACGACAGCGCCGAATACCTCTGCCTACTTACCCTTTCGAACGAAAGCGCTATTGGATTGAGCCACGAACAGTTGATGTCAGCGTGGAGCCGTACCGGTTGGATTTAAACAAGCGGGCGGACATTTCTGATTGGTTCTACGCTCCGCTATGGAAACAGTCGCCGGCTCAGTCTTTTGCATGGGGAAACGGGAGCATTCAAACCTCACGCTGGCTCGTATTCATTGACGAGGCAGGTCTTGGCGCACAGATTGTGAAGCGTTTGGAGAAAGCGAAGCACGATGTGTTCACCGTGCGAGTGGGTGAGCAGTTTGAGAGACTGAGTGAGACAGCGTTCACGATCAACCCACGGCGTCCTGAGGATTATAAGCTCTTGTTAAAGGAGCTCGCCGCCGCAAAGAAAAGTCCCGAGCGCATCGTTCACCTTTGGAGCGTGACACCGGAAGGCGAGTTCCGAGCGGCCTTCGAGACTGACGAACGATCTCTGGAGCTCGGCTTCTACAGCCTGTTGTTTCTTGCTCAGGCTCTGGGCGGTCAGACTTCTACACAGCAGGTTCATATCGATGTTCTTTCCTCCAATATGCAGAGCATCGCCGGCGAGAAGGAGTTGTTTCCTGAGAAGGCGACAGTGCTTGGGCCATGCAAAGTGATCCCGCAGGAATACCCCAACATTACCTGCCGAAGCATCGACGTTGTTGTTCCTGAAGCCGGAAGCACTCGCGCGACCAAACTTGCCGCTCAACTGATCGCAGAGCTTGGCGAGCCTCTACCGGACATGGTCGTGGCGTACCGCAATGACGCGCGTTGGGTGCAGTTCCTGGAGCCGCTTAATCTGAAAGAGCAGGCGGGAGCTTCAACGCAATTGCGTGAAGGCGGCGTGTATCTGATAACCGGCGGATTAGGTGGTATCGCGCTTGAGCTCGCTGTGTATCTGGCGAAAGCTGTGCGGGCAAAATTGGTTCTCGTTGGACGCTCCGAAATGCCGCCGAGAGAGCAGTGGGAGCAGTGGCTTGCGACACACGATATCGAAGATCCAATCAGCCGCCGGATAACAAGATTACAGGCTGTCGAACAGCACGGCGGAGAGACTGTCATCCTGCGTGGCGATGTTACCGATCGCAAACGCATGCAGGAGGTCATAGCGGAGATCCTTAAGCGCTTCGGCGTCATAAACGGTGTGGTCCATGCAGCCGGAGTTGAAGGTGGTGGACTGATTCAACTCGGAACTTCACAGCGGGCCGCTGCCGTGCTCGCGCCGAAAGTGCAGGGGCTCAGGGCTCTTGAATTCGCGCTCAAGGATGTTGACCTCGACTTCTTCTTGCTCTGCTCTTCGCTCAGTTCCGTGCTTGGCAGCGTCGGTCAAGTGGATTACTGCGCAGCAAACTTCTTCATGGATTCTTTCGCCCACGATGACAGTCTCAAAACGGGCAGATGTACCGTGTCAGTTAATTGGGATGCGTGGGCTGAGATCGGACTTGCGACTAAAAAGGCGGGTTGGTTCAAACCCAAAGACGATCTCACTTCTGATTACCGTAAGATCGATCATCCTTTGCTTGGTGAATGCATAGACGAGAGTCCCGAGCGCAAAGAGTATCTGACCAGATTCAGTATCGACAAATTCTGGACTCTGGATGAGCACAGGATTGCCGGACACGCGCTGCTGCCCGGCACTGCTTACCTGGAGATCGCGCGGGCGGCTTATGAAGAACACACGCAAACCGATGTCCTGGAACTCAGTGATTTCTACTTCCTGAACATCTTTCGTCTCGGAGATAACGAGGTGAAAGAGGCGCACACGTTGCTGGAGAGAAACGGAAGTGGCTTCAGATTCGTCGTCAGGAGCCGAACTAATCCCGAAGACGACATCTGGCAGGAACATGCGATTGGCAAAATAGCGAAAGCTATACCGGAAACAACTCAGAGACACGACCTGAGAGCGATTTTAGAAAGGTGCGGAAGGGAAGTGAGCCTCGAGGAAAACGGGGGCATTCCGAGTGGTCTCGGCCCACGCTGGCATAGCTTGAAATCGTTGCGTCTCGGGACAGATGAGTTGCTGGCATTCATAGAACTGCCGGAAGAA
>Ga0126311_10001311_pt1 | contig 11992 bp, 11 predicted proteins | sample Plot61_FD_92539 | JGI IMG/M metagenome (GOLD analysis project Ga0126311, IMG submission 92539) | Serpentine soil microbial communities from UC McLaughlin Reserve, CA, USA - Plot61 | ecosystem: Environmental > Terrestrial > Soil > Grasslands | place: USA: UC McLaughlin Reserve, Lake County...
CCGTGCGACGTGAGTCCGCCCTCAGTCGGAAACTCGATCGCGCGCGGCACCGAGAAATATCGCGGATAAACTTCCAAATCATTTGACCGGCGCAGGATCTCAAACTCGCGCGTGCTGACATCGAATCTCACGATCGCAGCCACATCAGTCGGCGAGCCACCGCGAAACACCGCCTGGCCGTTTGCAGCACGTATGAACTGAACGTCTGTGTACGGACAATCGATGGAGGTTAACTTACCGGTTTGCACATCGACTGTCGCAAAGGTGGAAACGCCCTGATCGATGTGACTACAAACAATCGTGTCGGCCGAAGCAAAAGCATAAGACGACATGGCAAAGATCCACTGCGGCATGCCCAGCTCGGCCTTCGATTGAGAGACATTTTCGATGCCGCCATCAGTCGTGATTCTTTCGAGGTTCCACCAGCCACTGCGGTCAGACGAAAAGTACAAAACTCCGTCAGGCGACCATTCTGGCTGAAAAATCGACTCCGCGGCGCCACCTGCGACCCATCGCGTCGACGCCAATTTCCCGTCCTCGCCAAACTCACCGACCCACAATTCGCAGCCATCCCAGGGCATGTTCGGATGGTTCCATGTTAGCCACGCGAGTTGTGTCCCGTCCGGACTCAAGCGCGGTGTTGAGTAAAAATCGTTTCCCTCAACCAGAACCGAACCATGATTAGCACCGGGCTGCGTGTTAACACTTACTATCGAGTTGACCGCTTCGGCGCCTTCGCGCGTGTGATCTTCGCGAACACAAATGAGACGCCCGCGCGCCTGGTCCAAACACGCATCCGCGTAGCGCATCTCGCCCGCTGCTGTTAATGCTTCACCTGCGCCGAGACCTTCCTGGCGATAGAGTCGCTGATCGGAAAAGTTTGAAAAGTAGGCAATGCCCTGGCTGATGACATAATCACCGCCGCCGTATTCGTGTACACGCGTGCGCGCGTTGAGGGGCGGCTGATTCACGTCATTACAAACTCCATCAGCGTTACGTCTGATTATGACATTACGGCCCGCTTCCTTCGGGCGCATCTCAAGCCAGTAAATATCGTCTCCATCAAACAAAGGCTGACTGAGACCCACTGATCCTTCAACGATCAGATCTGAGGTGATCGGCGATTTCCAGGAGCCATACGGTGCAATCTTTGGTGAATTTAACAAGGTCGATCCTCGATTCATTAATCTCCGAACGCCGTAGATGTTCGCATTGTGTGACTTCGAAAAACTTTTGTCACAACCTCGCAAGGCCTTTACAAGCTTGCTGCAACCTACCTCCGGCGGATGGCAGTTAGTATCTGCCCGTCGTTAATTCTCCATGGGAGAACTGAGATAAAGGCAAGGGCGCTGGTCTTGGGGGAGGTCAGCGCCCTCTCTTTTTGTCTGCTCGCCATCTTACCAGCCCGAACCAAAGTTCAGCCACAAGAAGCATAAAAGCTACAAAAATTTTCCTTTACTTCGTGGGGCGCGTGATTCTGAACTTCATTTTTTGTGGTTTTGTGCCTTTTTGTGGCTAACACTTTGTGGCACAATTCGCCCGTCAAATCTCGAGAGAGGTGGCCCACCGATGTTCATCCGCAAACGTAACCTGTTCGTATTTTGTCTGATAGGGTCTTTCATCCTCGCTGGCTTTCCTTTAACAACTTCGCACGCCGATACGTTCAGGCCCGTCGTTCGCGGCAAACGTGGCGTCGTGGCCGGTGGCCAGCCGCTGTCGGTCGAGGCGGGACTACGTATCCTCCAGCGCGGGGGTAACGCGATCGATGCGGGCGTGGCGACAATTCTTGCGGCGTCGGTGATTGAGTTTTCGCACTTCTCGTTTGGTGGCGAGGTGCCGATTTTAATCAAGCTTAAAGGTCAGAACGTCGCCGTGATCGAAGGTATGGGCCAAGCGCCGATGAAGGCGACCCGCGAGTTCTTCGTCAACCGGATGGATCCTGACTCCCCCGGTGGGACCACGATGCCAGGTGCGAAAAGAGGGGGCATGATCCCGTCGACTGGGCCTCTGTCAGCCACAGTACCCGCGGTTCTCGATGCGTGTGTCACTGCGCTCGATCAATTCGGCACGAAAACACTGGCGGAGGTCATGGAACCCGCGATTCAACTCGCTGACGGGTTTCCAATCGACGAGCTACGAGTTCAGTACATCAAGACGCGCGCGCCGATCTTCTCACAATGGCCGGATGCCAAGCGCGTCTTCCTTCCCGGTGGCGAGATACCAAAGGTCGGCGATCTCTTCGTGCAGGCCGATCTGGCGCGCACTCTGCGTGAGATCGTCCGTGCTGAGCGCCTTGCGTCGAAGGGCATGCGAAACAACCGCCATGCGGGATTAATGGCCGCACGCGACTACTTCTATCGTGGTCCAATCGCACGCCGGATCGGCACTTACATGCAGGCAAACGGCGGGCTGATAGCAGCGGACGATTTCGCAAAGTTTGCCGCGAAGGTGGGCCAGCCAGTCGTGACTGAGTATCGCGGTTACCAGGTCTTCAAAGCAGGCTTCTGGACGCAGGGCCCAGCCATGGTCGAAACACTCAACATGCTCGAGGGTTTCGATTTGAAGAAGATGGGGCATAACTCCCCGGCGTACATTCACACACTTGCCGAAGCACTCAAGCTCGGCCTCGCTGATCGAGATCGTTATTACGGCGATCCGAACTTCGTGAAGATTCCGATGTCTGAGCTGCTGTCGAAAGAGTATGCCGCGCTGCGACGCCCCTTGATCGACGAACGTCACGCATCACTCGCCCAGCAACCGGGCGATCCGATGAACATGAAGGCCGTGCTTGCGAGTGCGGTGCAGACTGTCGGTCGTGCTTCTTCGTTGCCGGAGATCGAGCGCGCCAACGACACCACGTGCGTCAATGTTGTAGACAAAGACGGTAACATGTTTAGCGCGACCCCCAGCGGCGCATGGCTGCCAGCGGTCGTTGCCGGCGATACGGGTGTGCTGATGGGCCAACGTTTGCAGTCGTCACTTACCGATCCAAACAGCCCGAACGTCGTCGCGCCGGGTAAGCGTCCAAGGATCACATTGACGCCGACGCTGGTACTCAAGGGTGGCGAGCCGTTCATGGTGCTCAGCACGCCCGGCGGCGACAATCAGGACCAGGCACTGCTGCAAGTGTTGCTGAACATTATCGAGTTTGGCATGAACCCGCAGGAAGCTGTCGAGGCGCCGCGCTTCGATACGCAACATTACGTCAGCTCGTTCGACGATCACGAGTTTATGCCTGGCTCGCTCAACATCGAGTCGCGTGTAAATCTAAAAACGATCCAGGAGCTTTCGCAAAAGGGACACAAGGTCAAGGTACAGGGCGAGTGGGGCACGCTCTCCGCGCCCACGGTGATCACGTACGATCCGAAAACCGGTGTTGCGGCAGCGGGCGCCGATCCCAGGCGCAGTCGTTACGCTGTCGCGTGGTAACAAACCGTAACAAAACCCAACGAAGGAGTCCCCCAATTGAAGATCTTTACGAGAAAGAACTCAGTCCTCGCGGTAGTTACGCTCATTCTTGTTTTCGCAACGCACGGCTCGGCCGCTGCTCCAGTACTTCCGAATCCAGTTCTGTATTTCCTGGGCGCGGAGTTTGTTCAAATTGGTGGCAAGCAGATCACGCGTTACCGCTTCGATGTGCTGAACAGGGATCAGTATCCGGATGATATGTTTGCCCAGTCGCCTGCTCTTCCGCCTTGCGGCGCGAACACGAAGGCAGCGCGCACTTGGGTCGACATTTATGATCAGAGTGGCAAGCGATTGAACGGGTTCTGTGCGCTCGGCAAGTCAGCGGACTTGAACGGCATCTGGTTCGGCCTCGAGACTGACGTCCTGCCGCCGAGCTACATCTATATCGAGCTCAACGATCGCAAGACGAACACGAAGTACAAATCGAATCTGGCTGACACAACGCTTTAATTAAATCAAAACAGGGGAACAACCATGGGACTTCAGGAAGGTCAACGTTTCGTAGATTTCAATCTCAAGAACCAGGACGGCGAGGCCGTGCGGCTTGATGACTTCAAGGGCAAGTGGCTCGTTGTTTATGTCTATCCAAAGGACGATACGCCGGGCTGCACGATCCAGGGCAAATCGTTTACGGCAACTAAGCAGGAGTTTGATGATGCGAACATCGCTGTTGTCGGCGTGAGTGAAGACGATGTCGACTCGCATAAAGCTTTTTGCAATAAGTTTGCGTTCAATATCGACCTGCTCGCGGATCCGAATCATGAGTTTTTGAAGGCGGCGCGTGTTGGGCAGAGTGACTACAAGGGAACGATGTACTGGAACCGCACCAGCTTCGTGATCGATCCCGAAGGGAATCTACGGAAGACGTATTTAAAAGTTAATCCTGAGGGCCATGAGCAGGTGCTGCTCAATGAAATTAAGGCAATGCAGTAAGTCTTAGACAACTGACCCTGACGTTATGCTCGCATATGTCTTTTGGCACTGGCCGCAGTCGAGTATCGATCCCGATTCTTACGTTAAGCATCTGATCGACTTCCATCAAACACTCGCTGCGAATAAACCCGCCGGGTTCCATCACTCTGTCGTCTTCCGCGTACGCGGTGCGAGCTGGCTCAACACCAACGACGAAGCCTACGAAGAGTGGTATCTCCTCGACGACTCGGCGGCAATGGACCCTCTCAACGACGCCGCCGTCTCAGGCGTCTGTGAAGAGCCGCACAACCGAGTAGCCCGGGAAGCAGCAGACGGTACCGGTGGCTTGTACCGCCTGCGCGCAGGACAGGAAAACTTATCACAGGCACGATCCGCACTCTGGCTGAGCAAACCAGCAGGCGTAACTTACAAAGACTTCTACGCTGCGTTACAACTTCTTACATCGCAGCCAGGTGTCGCTCTTTGGGGCCGGCAGATGACGCTCGGTCCAACCACGGAGTTCTGCATTCACAGCGCAACTCCGCTCGAGCTACCTCCGGGCTACAACGGTCTTCAGCCGCAGATCACATCGATCTATTCCATCAACAACTCCGCGACCAGCGGACAATGATCCGACGCCGCGCGAATCCGTTCGTTCGGCTCCGTGATCACTTCACACCGCGTCAATCGATTCGCAAACGCTCGCGGCACGAACACGTAATCGAGCCTCACATGCGGATCCCACGTGGGAAAGGTGTATCCCTTGTCGTCCGGGTGCATCATCCGAAACCCATCACTGTAACCAGCATCGAGCACTAGCTGGATCGACTCGCGTTGCAGCTTGCGCCCGCTGATCCAGATCAGCGCGCGAATCCACGCCGGCAGCCGGTCCATTTCCAAGACTTCTCCCGGCGCGAGCGTGTTGAAGTCTCCGACCAAAACATGAAAACCGTTTTGATGTCGCTTTATACCGTCCAGCAGCGATCGAATCTCGCGCGTGCGCCTGCGTTCATCCCACTTCGAAAAGCGCGCACTGAGATGCAAACCAAAAACCCGCGTCTTACCTCCGGCCGGAACGATCTCGAGAAACGAATGACGCGCCCCCGCAGGATAATGCCACTCGTGATAGTCGACTTCCGTGCGACTCAAGAAACCGATTGAGTGATTTCTTCGCGCTGCCCAAAACGGAAACTTCGTCGCCTGCGAGATTCGCTCGATTACAGCGGGATCGGTTGCCTCCTGAAAAACAACAAGGTCTGGCGCCGCAGCAACGATCATTTCCGCCAGCGCCTGTTCTCTTCCGCCACCACCAAAGCGAATGTTGTAACTCAGCAGCTTCAGCGTCACGCATCTTCACCCGGCGCAACCACCACGTAATACGGCTCGCCGAACAAGACGTCGCGGCCATAAAGAACAAGACTCGACGTGGCCTGAAAATTCACCGGGCGCCCGACCAGTTTCTGTAACGACTCACGCACCGGGTTCAGACTCGGCGCGATGTCCGGATCCTTGTCGCCGAGTGGCTTCGTGTGTAGTCCCGGAATGTAATAACCGTCTGACGACCATGCTTGCATGACCTTACGGCCGACGAGCGTCACATCGAGATCGCTCGTCGACTTACCCTGTGAGTCGAAAGGCTGGCCGTCTTCGTGACGCTTGTTCGTAACGACACTGCCGCGCAGCACGATGCCGGTTCCTTCCGGAAGCCCCTGTTGGAGCTTGCGGTAGAACGCGATGAAGAGACGCTCATCCCCGCCAAATGCGAGTGTGATAATGCGCGAGCGGATCTCGCTCTCGTTCATTTCGTATGCATCTTTAGGCATAAGAATGTTTCGATTGATTCATTGAGCTCAAAGCTTTCTTAGACAGGATTACAAGATTTCCATAATTTGCAAGCTGATTCATGAGTTTTTATATTAACATGCGCAAACTCAAACGATGCGTCTCTTCCCCGTGCTTGCCATGTTATGCGCCGCCTTCGCAGCGGGCGCGATCAATTCCATTGCCGGAGGAGGAACGCTGCTCACGTTTCCAGTTCTCATCTGGCTCGGCCTCGATCCAAAGGTCGCCAATGCGACCAGTACGGTCGCACTCTGGCCCGGCCTCTTCGGCGGGCTGTTCGGTTACCGGAAAGAGCTCGAACACAGCTCCCCGATACTGTTTCGACTCGGCGTGACGAGTCTCATCGGCGGCGCGTTCGGTGCATTGCTGCTGGTCCGAACGCCATCGAAAGTATTTGCCGAGCTTGTTCCGTTCCTGATCCTGTTCGCCACACTGCTCTTCATGTCGAATGGCATCGTCAACCGCCGCCTGCGACTTGGATCGATTGACGAGAAGCGAATGGGTCTCTGGTGGGCGGGCGCGATCGTCTTTCAATTTTTCTCAGCGATGTATGGCGGCTACTTCGGCGCGGGCAACGGCATACTCATGCTCGCTGCGATGGGTGTGCTCGGTCTCAACGAGCTTCATCGTGCCAACGGCATCAAAAATTTTCTCGGCATCTGCATCAACGCTGTCGCCGTACTGATCTTTGCCGGAGCCGGATACGTTGTCTGGCAGGATGCGCTCCTGATGGCGTGCGGTGCGCTCGTCGGTGGCTATTTTGGCGCGAACATGGCGATGCGTGTTGGGCAGAAGTGGGTACGCCGCGGAATCGTGCTAATCGGGTGGATAATCTTTTTCGTGATGGTCTGGAAAGTACGGCAACAGCCTCAATGACGCCACACAGTAAGACGACAAAGCTGCCGCGCGAATTCTATCTACGTTCTGACGTGCTCACTGTCGCTCGTGATCTGATAGGCAAGTTGCTGGTTGTGCCCGGGGCGAATGGGGAGCGCGTGTCGGGAAAGATCGTGGAGGTTGAAGCTTATCGTGGTCCTGAAGACCGAGCGTCACATGCTTACGGTGGCCGCCGCACGAAGCGCACCGAGACGATGTACGGCGCCGGAGGCATCGCTTACGTGTATTTCGTTTACGGCATGTACTATCAGTTCAACGTCGTCAGCGGTGTGACTGATGTGCCGCACGCGATCCTCGTGCGGGCGCTCGAGCCCGTCGAAGGGATCGAGATCATGAGGGCACGCAGACATTCTCATCCCGATCACAACCTCACGAATGGTCCAGGCAAGCTCTGTATCGCCATGGGGATCGATCGCCAACTCGACGGCGCAGATCTGCTGGGCGACCGCGTGTGGCTCGAGGAATACGAAAGCGTGTCCCCACGCCGCATCGCTCGCGGCCCCAGGATCGGCATCGACTACGCGCAGGAGTGGATCGATAAGCCGTGGCGCTTCTGGCTTCGTGATAATCCGTTTGTCAGCAGTATCCGTCCAATCCGCGGTTAAAGTACAAACTTCATCGGAGCGCCTTTAATTTTGGTTGCCGTCACTGCCTGACCTCGCAAAAACTCCATCATCCCCTCCTTGATCTGCGGTGACGACAGAAACAACGGGTCCGAATGCACCGCGCCTTCGATGATCATGTGCGTGCTGTTTGAGAATCCCTTCCGATACTCTTCCGCGTTACTGACCGGAGTGCGCGCGTCGAGCGTCCCTGAGATGAACAACACAGGCACATCGGATTTTAGTGGCGCACGAAACTCATCACCGAGATCGGGAGCATTCCATACCGTGCAAACATCAGGAAAAGGAAAGTTGAAGATGTCCTCGAGCAGCGTCCCCTTCGCTTCTCGCACAATCAGCTCGCGACGCGCCGCAGTCTGCCCCGACGCACAATCCATCATGTAAGACATCGCCGAACCGATATCGCTCCGCGACTGCGCGAGCCAAAACTGTGCCGCGTTCGTGAAATCACCTTTTGACGCTCGATACAAAAGTGCCGGGAACCTCGCCGTCTCCGTCGTCCCGATGTTATTGGCGATTATGTACTGCATCACAAACTTGCTCACGATAACTTTGACTTTGAGTTTCGTCTGCGGGTCAGTGATCTCGACCGTCTCTGGTTTCGCGCCGAGACGATCGAACAAAGACTTCATCAATCCGAGAAAGTCCGGAACCTCCTTTCCGATCTGCGGATCGGCTTTGATAACCATCGCGAGATCTTCGAGGTGCTTCTGAATGTTGCTCGGGAGCTTGTACGTGTGGTCTGGTCCTTCAGTGCCGGCGAGGATTGCACGATGAATACTTTCCGGGTGCCTGCGCATCGCCGCGAACGCGAGGTGAGTTCCATAGCTGATCGACCAGAGGCTGATCTGGTTCACGCCCAGAGCTTTTCGCAAGTCCTCGAGATCGTCGGCGCTTTCGTTCGTGTTGTAACCAGTCAAGTCCACGCGCTGAACGTTGCGCCAATAGAAAGCGCAATCACGTGCGTTTTCGCGCAGCTCCTTTATCGCGGCTTCACGCCCCGGCGCAACGTCGAGCGGCAGAGCAAGCCGGTTGAGACAGGTAAGGTTGGGTTTGGAAAAGCCTGTGCCGCGTTGGTCGAAGGCGATCACGTCGGCGATTTCGCGCAAAGCCATGAACAGTGGAAACCGAGAGCCTCTGGCAGTGCCAATGCCCGATCCGCCTGGTCCACCGGCAAGATAGACGATCGGAGGTCCGGGATTCTTCGCGGTGCTTTTGAAGCGAACAAAGGCGAGCTCGATCAAGTTGCTCTCCGGATCCGAGCGGTTCTCCGGGACGAAGAGCGTGCCGAATTCCGCGTCGACCTTTTCCTTCTTGTTGGTCTCAAAAGTGTAGGGCTTGATCTTGAGAGTGCTGGACTTTGGTTGTGCGTAGATCGTGGTTGTTAAGAAAAGCATGAGCAAGACACACTTGTAACTAGACATCGACGATGCCTCCTTAAGAAATTATTTTTAGCCGCGGATTAACGCAGAAGAACGCGGATTCTAGCCTTCGATTTCAGAGATGGCCCAAGCGGCTTTGGCATTGACGCCGGGCTCCCTGTCATTCAGGGCCTGTTTGAGAGCTGGGAGAGCGTCGGCACTTCTGATCTCGCCGAGGGCTTCGGCCGCGCCGCGTCTTACTTCGACACGAGCATCGGCGAGCAGCACGTTGCACAGCGCGGTGACCGCACGCGAATCTTTCATCTCACTCAATGCCCAGACGACGAGCTCACGAACGTGCCAGTCGTCGTCTGAAAGTGTCGCGACGAGTTTGGGAAGCGAATGTGAGTCGCGCAGCTCGCCGAGTGCGCGTGCAGCAGCCATGCGCACCCACTCGTCGGAATCGCCTAGCAATGTGATGAGCTGCGGAACGGCCGTCGCTCTTTCGCCGGGCAACATGTTGGTCAATTCGCCGATGGCCCAGGCTGCGTTGCGCCGGACAACTGCGTTTGAGCTGTCGAGTTGGCCAGATAAGGGTTCGAATGCCGGACGACCGAAGGATGCGAGTGCGAGTGCTGCCTGTTCACCGGGAGAAGGATGTTTGAAGGTTTGTAGCGCAGGACTCCAGCGACCCGTGTCCCAACAGCGTATGAGTTCAGCCTTGCTGTCGTCGCCGAGCATTGCAATCAGCGTTGGGATAGCTTCGACATCTCCGCGTCTCCCGGCATTACAAGCTGACATCGCGCGGTCGTCCTGGGACGTCCTGTTCGGCTGACTGTCGTTGCGCGACTGGGGAGCGTTCACTGTTGGCACTGTCGGGGCAACACGATCCTGCACGGCGGAAACAGTTTGAGTCAGGAGCGATTGCGTGACTGCCGTACGCACCTGAGTTTGCAACTCGACCGCAAACATTGATAAAGACAGAGTTGAAAGACAAAATATCGACATCGCCGCAAACATCATCGTCCGTGCGAATCGCGCACCAACACGCCTGTTGCTTCTCATGAGTCTCACAATCCTTTCTTCCAGAATCTTTCCGTCGAAGATGCTCAATATGAATACCTGTGACGAGTACTGGCGGGAGACGTCGGCGGCCCACAGCAGCGAGCGCGCGTAAACTTTCGGCGCCAGCACGCGTTGCGTCACGAGCTCGTCACACGCAAGCTCACGTGTGCGATCGATCTCGCGCTTCAGCAAATACGTGACTGGGTAAAACGAGATTGGCAGCGCGATCAGCTCGCAGACGAGATTGGTCAGGAAATCGCGGCGAGCGACGTGCGCCATCTCATGACCGAGGACCGAAAGTAGTTTTGCTTCGTCAACTGTTGAGCAGTAGGCGTCAGGCAACACGATCAGCGGGTGACGAGCACCCAGTGTGTACGGCACTCGTGCTTCACTTGATCGCGTTACGGTTACATTTCTGATCCCGAAAAGGTCGCGACAACGCTTCGCTGCTGCTTCAAGCTCCGGAGCAAGGCCCGTGCTACTTGCTGATTTGCGCAGACGTTCTTTTCGCTGCCAGAAACGCGTAAGCCTGATTGCGCGTCCGCAGATGAAGAGCGCATAGGCTAATGCGAGCAACAGAGCAATGCGCGGCGTTGTCGTAACCGTTTTCCGATGTTGGCTGCCAGTACGATCGACTGCGAGGGTGACTTCGTTGTCGCTGCGACTCGCCACGGGCGCAGTAGTCTTCTCTTGCGAGGTTTGAGGGATAGCGACTTGAAAACTCGAAACCCACTTGGGAACAAAGCGAGTTGCGGTCAACAGCGGGACGACCAGGGACGCAGCCAGTGCAACTACCCACAACGCATGCCGGTAACGTGCTGGTGCATTCTTCAGCAGCCGCGAGGCCAACGCGGCCACGCTGACGATCACCGCAATCTGCCAGCACGAATTCAAAACAAAGTTGAGGATGAACTCGCTAGTCCTTAGCATTGCGTTCTTCCTTCTCTATTAGTGCATGAAGTTCCGCCAGTTTCTCGGGTGTCAGATGTTTCTCCTGCAACAGGTTCATCACCAGCCCTTCAGCCGAGCCACCGAAAAGCCGATCGATAAACTCGCGCACAGCGTGGCCGGTAAACTTCGTGCGGCTGACAGCGGGTTTGTAGATGTAAGCCTTGTCTTTGAGTGTTCGCTTAACTTTTTGCTTACGATGCAGGACGGTGAGCATCGTCTGGACTGTGGTGTAAGCGAGCTCGCGCTTCAGTTCTTTTTGCACCTGCTGGACAGTGGCGGGCCCTGTTTCCCAGAGCACCTGCATGATCTCCAGCTCCAAAGGTGTCATCTGTTCACTCTTCCGACGCGGCATCTCGCCTCCTAAAACTTTAGGTGGAGGAGGATAGAGCAACCTGCGACGCGTGTCAACTAAAAGTTTAGTAGGACGCTAGTCGCTACCGTAATGGATTTCCATGTGGCGGATGCGATAGGCGGCGAGGATGAGAACGATTATGGTGACTATTAACATGCTCGGGATCGCGATCCATGCGGGTGTCGGATCGGCAACCACCGCGAATGGGCCTTCGGAAATCGGAACCGGCACGAGCGAGTTGAGATAGTGAATCACGCTGACCTTTTTCAGCAGCGGCGGCAGGAGGAAATTGAGCCACTCCCAACCGTAAAGCAACAGCGCCGGAATGATCGGGTTGCGAATGAAAAGACCGACAACAAGGAAGAAAGCTCCATAACCCACGCACGCGAGTATCGTGACACCGGCGTAAGTGAGTAGCTGCGAGAGACCACGGCCCTCGGTAAAGTAGCGCACGCTCTGCGAGTAGACGTGAGGAAAATAAAGCAGCAGCATCGCCACCACGGTCGTCGTCGTAAAGAGAA